>OOAU01000203.1_pt1 | contig 46148 bp, 72 predicted proteins | sample 1670931 | NCBI WGS metagenome assembly OOAU01 (sample SAMN06348105, study PRJEB24527) | human gut metagenome | biome: human gut; feature: ankylosing spondylitis patient; material: feces | host: Homo sapiens | place: China | collected 2015-10 | reverse complement strand
TACCCACAGGGGTAAATTTTACCCCAGGCGGATTTATTTTCACCATCATATTGACGTAGATTGAGCGCCATCGTATAGTTACCACACCAACAACAAAGAGGTGATGAAAATGACCAAAGCAATCTACACGCGCACTCAACTGGAACCAGAAATGGGCGCAGTGAAAGCGCAAAACTTTATGATGGCGCAGGCGATGCATGCATACAGCAACGGTAAGAGAGTCTGTCGCGTTTTTAGTGGCGAAGGCAAGAAGAGAGTGCTTGAGTCCGTGATTGTTGTTTCTTTAAGTTGACATGATACCCGCTATTGGTTATCATTGTTTTGTGAGGTAAGAATGCTCTGTGAAACATGTGGCAAAGAATTGCTGCCAGGCTGCCGTAAGGACAAGAAGTACTGCTCACCTTACTGCAAGCTCAAAGCGATGAGGAAAAGAAATGCAAAAGGAAACAAAAAGCAAACTTAATGAAAAATTTCAAATAATCGACGGCGTTCTCAAGTGGAAGGCATCAGATTGCAAAAGAATAAAGCCGGGTGAAGATGCAGGTTGCAAGAGAAAAATGGATACATTTACGTTAATTTTGATGGGAAAATCAAGGCTGCACACAGAATAGTTTGGGAGATGCACCACGGATGCATTCCTGATGATATGTATATCGATCACATAAACCATATAAGGAGCGACAACAGAATTGAAAACCTAAGGCTTGTGTCAAGAATTGATAACGCAAGAAACTCGAACAAATCAAAAGCGAATAGGAGCGGGGTTACTGGAGTGTCATGGAATGGACAAAAAAGAAGATGGAGAGCACAAATAACTATATTTAACAGAAACATAAATTTAGGAAACTTTATTGAGTTCAATGATGCAGTAAATGCGAGAAAAGAAGCAGAGGATTTTTACGGATTCCATGAAAATCACGGCAAATAAACCTACACATGGTGGAAACTAAACCGGTTTAGCAACAATGAATAAATTACTGGCAGTGGCTTTACTGGTTATCGCTAACGCGGCAAGCGCTGAGACTATATGGGTCACGAAGTACGCGCTGACCCGTGGCATTCAGAAGTACGAAAGCGCACAGCTATTTGCTGATGGGCAGGTTGCTGTGGTTGGCGAGGTTTACTTTAAACGTGGTGAATACTGGCTTGATGAGCAACAGGCAAAAGAGCATGCAGAGACTTTGCGGCAACGCCGTGTATCTGCATTGATGCGTGAGCTTGAGCGTTTACAGGCGGTTAAGTGAGGATTTATGGATATCGAAATTAACGAAGTTCATGAAATTATTAAAAACCTTGAGGGCGGTGGTGAACTCTCAATCAAAGAGGAAAAATACCTCAAGGTTGCAAAACTGTGCGTTCAGCTGGCTGCGGAGAATGTGGGGCTGAAGCAGTCAGAGCGAGAGCTCGACAAGACGTGCGCTGAAGAATTCGGTCAGGACTTGGTTAGCGAATTTACCGAAACCCCCGCCACCGATCGCATCGTAGCCGGTATTAAGGCTGATGGGGTGGAGGAGTGGGTTTCCAGTAGGGGCGGCCGCTGGAATGGCACGACCGAAGAGGCGCTTAAGTTCGCCAAGCAGCTGCGCGAGGGGGGGCAAATGAGCAAGGCAAACCACAGCATCGCCAAAGCTCTGAAAATGGCATCACGACAGACAGCATTCGAAAGCGCGCGCGAAGAAATATTGGCTGACCTGCAGCTTGCTGAACTGGCGCTGTCCGCAATGGACAGCGAGCCGGTGGCAGAAGTGGTTTCAATTTATGGTGACCCCGAAGATTTTGGGGAGCGAGAGATTAGACCGCTTGTAGGCATTCAGCAAATGCCATACGGTACGAAGCTATATCGTCACGCGCAGCCAGCGCCGGTAGTGCCGAATGGTCTGCGTTTGGCCCTCAGTAACGCCGGTATAGCAGCGCCTGAATCAGATGAGATGCTGGCGGCAACATGTGAAAAGCATATTCAGGCGCTGGTTACCTGGGTGAAGGGTAGGAAGCCGTTCCAGTCAGCACCGGTAGTGCCAACGTTCGATGAATGGCTGGAACTTAGCGGTAATAAGCCACTTGGCTGGGTAAAAGACGCGATGCGAGAATCTTATGACGCCTGCCGCGCCGCCATGCTCAACGGAGGTAAGTCGTGAAACCCTACATCATCCGCAGACTGATTGCCTTATCACTGTTGGCATTCTGGATTGCTGTTGCGTTAGCCATCTGGTTTATTGTGAGGTGATTTATGCTGTGGAGCGACATTCAGGCTGCATGCGAAGAGGCTGACTTTCTTTATGAGGAGACTGGTAAGCATCATGCAGTCATTCAGGTTGGCAGCATGATGATGGTGGTTGAGCATAACAGCATGCTTCGGAATATGTACTCAACTACGAGGTATCAGTAATGCCGCAAAAATCAAAGCAGGAGGTGTGGCAGAAGGCTCGGCTAGAAGGCGTCGACCGCTTCATAGCAGCAATCGCCAAAGCCTTTCCTGATGCGATTGAGGTGGTTCACGTTCAAAGCAATAACTGTAATGTTTGGTGTTATGCGAAAACTGATGTACAATCATCTCATCAATCATCACCCACCACCCTTTAACCCGCCTTGTGCGGGTTATTTTTTATCTGTGCTAAACTAACCATATCGAAATACGAGAAGACGAAAACGACATGGCAAATCCAAACCCTGTTATGAAATTTTCCTCTGAGTACCAGCCTGCTGGAAGAGGATTAAGCTACAGAAACAGGCTTATTGAAGCATTAAAGCGCTGCGGGCTTGGAGAAGAGGAGTTCCTTGACGCATTCATCAGGACGTCAATCAGGATGACGGAGGAAAACCCGACTCAGGGTGTGCAAATGTTGAAGGAGATATTCCTGCGCATCAGTCCTGTACAAAAAAGTATGGCACCTCCGGTTAATTTTAAATACCGCAAGGATGCCACTCCAGTTGAGCAGATAGAGGATGTCATTCAATCCGTTTCCAGTGGAGAGCTCCCAATCGATGTGGCGTCGCAGGTTGTATCTATGATTAAGGTTGGTCTTGACGTGAAAGAGTTAACCGAACTCGCCGCACGCCTTGAGCGACTGGAGAAATTACTGGAGCAGCAACAGTAACCGATTTATAATAATCAATGCGGCTAGGGGGCACCCGAAAAGCGACTCATCACCGCCTGCCGCATTCACTTCAATGATGCCCTGATGAGGAATCTATATATGGCACGCAAAAGACTCTCAGCACCAGCAATTGAAAAACTCGAAGAGATTATTGGCGATGGCGTGATTGATGCGCCTGAATCTGCGGTGTTCGGTGTTGTTAATACAGATAAGCAGATTGTTCGCAAACTAAAAATGACGCAAAGCGGAGTTGATGACGTTAGCGACTCTGATATTGGCGTTGATCACCTGATACCAGAAAAGCTGGAAAAGCTACTTTACCCCAAGCGTAATAAGATTGTGTTTGGCGGGCGCGGATGCTTAGCCATCGGCACGATGGTGAGGATGTTTGATGGTAGCCTAAAACGCGTAGAGGATATCGTTGTTGGCGATAAGGTTATGGGTCCAGACAGTAAACCACGAAATGTTTTAAACATCTGTCGTGGGTTTGATGACATGTATACGGTTCATCAAAAATATGCTGATGACTACACTGTCAACTCAAGTCACATACTGTCATTACGAAAGATTTCATCTGCTATCAGTGACGAGACAAAAACACCGGATGGTAAAAGAATTTATCGTTATTACCCGAATGAACCTGAAATACTGAATATTGGTGTTTCAGAATATTTGTCGCGCGCAACTTCCAAAAAGTTCCGCCATGTCTTTAAAGGGTGGCGAACAGGATGGGATTTTAATTACCAAAGCGTCCCAGTTGACCCGTACTTTCTTGGTTTATGGTTAGGTGATGGTTCATCTCGTGGTGTTGAAGTGTGCACGCCTGATCCAGAGATAGTTGACTACATTCACAACGTGGCAAGCCAATACGGGATGCAGGTAAAGGTTCGCGACGATGATAGATGCCCTGTCTATGCGATAACTAATGGTCGAGCTGCTGGCATGGGGAAGAACACCAACCCGTTACTAACTAAAATGCAGCAGCTTGGGGTGATTAATAATAAACACATACCTGACTGCTATATCAAAAACAGCAGAGAGGTAAGACTTCAGATTCTGGCTGGGCTATTGGATACTGATTCGCATTATGACCAGAAAAAGAAAAGCTATTCTTTCACATCAATAAATAAAGAAATGGCCTTCTCTTTGATGGATGTGGCAAGATCGCTTGGCTTCAAGTCAAGCATAATCAAAAAGACTGATGTCACCTTTGAATATAAAGGTGAGAAAAGAATATACGAAAAGGACGTATGGGAGGTGTTCGTTAGTGGTGACCTTCATACAATCCCATGCCGAGTAAAAAGGAAGATAGCAGAGAAAACCAAGTCAACCCGTGGAAAGATGACTGAGGTGTCATTGTCTTATGTCGGGCATGGTGAATACGCTGGGTTCACTATTGATGGCGATCATCTTTTCCTGCTTGCTGATGGCACGGTTACACACAACAGCGGAAAAACAAGGACAGTAACAACAATACTTACGGAGCGTGCACGCTTTAAGCCTGACAGGATAGCTTGTTTTCGTGAGATTCAGCAGTCTATTGAGGATAGTTCATATCAGGAGCTGAAAGACGAGATTGACAGGAAGGGCGAGACAAAAGAGTTTCGCGTCATCAACAACGAAATAACACACAAGGTAACGAAAGCAAAGTTCCGCTTTAAAGGCCTGTATCGCAACCAGACGACCGTAAAAGGCTTCGCTGGCATTACAGTAGCTTGGGTCGAGGAGGCGGAAAACGTCAGCCAGACAAGCTGGGAAATCCTCACCCCAACAGTCCGCGCTGAAGGGTCAGAGATATGGGTGACTTTCAACCCAAATAAAGAGCATGACCCGACGTGGAAAATATGGGTTGAGCCTTTTTATAATAAATTGCGCGAAAATGGCGGCATCTATGAGGATGATGAAAACCTGATTATCGAGTGTAATTACTCAGACAATCCGTGGTTCTGGGATACTCCGCTCCCAAGCCAAATGCAACGCATGAAAGAGACCGACTTCGACCGCTATCAATGGGTGTGGGGTGGGCGCTTTAATAAGCGTAATGATGAGCAGGTATTTGGCGGTAAGTGGCGCGTTGCTGATTTCGAGGTTAAGCCGGAATGGCATGGGCCTTACTTTGGCATCGACTTTGGATTCTCGCAGGACGCAACGGCGATGGTTGAGGTTTACATTGAGAAACTTCCTGATGACCGCCGCAACCTTTACGTCGCGCGCGAATACGGCCGTGTAGGCCTTGAGATTACCGACACACCTACAGCGATGGAGCAATCATTCCCACTCTCCAGGAAGGCAAGATGGTATGGGGACTGCTCTCGGCCAGAAACAATCAGTCACATCAAACGCGCAGGATTTGATATCCATCCATGCAATAAGTGGCCCGGGAGCGTGGAGGAGGGTGTAACCTGGCTCAGGGGTTGCGACAGCATCATCATTCATGACCGCTGCACACAGACTCAGGAAGAGTTCACTATGTACAGTTACAAGGTGGACAAGCTGACGGGTAACGTGCTCACAAATATTGTGGATGCGTGGAACCACTTCATTGACGCAATCAGATATGCATGCAACGATCACATCGTACAGCGTGGCTCTGGATGGATTAGAAGGAGCAGGAGATGAGATGAGACCCCAGCAGGGGTCTATTTATAAAGCCAGCAATGAATCCCCGCGTTGCGCATGGCGGCATAAATCACGTCATTAGACACGACCGCAATCGCCACCCTTTCTGCATCAATCTGCTGGTGCGAAGCCATGATGTCATCATAGAATACATCGTTAGCATGCAGCCATTCATACGCATGCTTTGCCCTCATGATAAGCACGTCATGCCCGGCAGAGTAGAGCGACTTAGCCAGCGCAACGTTGCCAGCAATAGCATTTCCCTCCGCATCGCGCAGCACGCCATCAAGCTCGAAAATGACACATTTCATAAGATTTCTCCGAGAGGTTTCATTTTAATCTACGCCATGCTAGAATCTACGTCAAGGCGCATTGACATAACTACATCACCGGGGGCATCATGAAGGCATACTCATCTTTTTCGTGGGAGCAGAAGGAAAAAATATACTCACTCGCAAGAGCTGGCGTGTCTGATGAAGCACTGTGCGAAAGGTACGATGTTGATGAGGCTATTCTTCTGCGCATGTATGATGAAGTGCTGTGTGAGTTGCAGCGGCGTCGTGGTTACAGCGGGCTGAAGACGATTAATGATTTCTTTCGGAATGTTGAGTTAAATAACGATGAGGGTGGTGATTTATGATTATTGAAGGTCATACAAAATTAGATGAGTGCAATCTAATAATTAATGGAAGGCTGTCAGATGAGCATGATTTGATGTTGTGTCAATTCCACGACACTGTAATCATCGACAAGCACCAGGCCGCGCAGCTTATCGAAGTCCTGCAACGCTGGGTTGATGATGAGGAGATTGAGTGATGAGCGTTTGCATGCGTCATTTTGCATGCCAAATTAATATTTGTAAATTGACTCCAACCATTTATCAAATTTTATGCCTCAACCCAGTCGCCATCTTCGTTTTTAACGACCTCGACAAGGGTGTCGAACTGGCGTTTGCATTCTGCCGGGTCCTCGTCCCAGGTTGGCATTTCAGCCAGCCAGTTTTTATCCGTGTCGACTGAACCGGTAAAGGGGTTCATCAGGAATTTTTCAGTAGTCACTTTGAGAGCCTCGTTAATTTCGCTTATGCGGGAATGAAGCACACACTGCACATCCGCACCTATGGTTGATGGCAGTGCATACTTGCCTGTGACCCAGTGCCGGACTGTTCGGTCACTGACGGAAAGTCTTTCCGCCATCTCGGTGACGAAGTGATTCCCGAACGCAGCCTTTCCAGCGGCAATAAAAGCTTCGATGTTCATATTACGCCTTTGCGAGATTCCAGGTTGATTTAAGGGCGGCAGCAAAGAATTCACAAGCTTTACGACCCGCATTTTTGGGAAGAGATGCGAAGCCTTTTGCTTCTGCCCATGCTGCGCGCATGATTGCTGCTTTGTCGAATTTGCCGTTGACGATCAGCGTTGCTTTAGTGGCTGCCTGGTTTTTTTTGAAAGAGTTGAGAATGCGCATTTGGAATCACCTTTGTGATATTGGCTGGGGCTTATCCCCTTGCCTATGTAAGTAATATACACATTCCGATAATCGGAAGCAAGGTTTTTATGAGATTTATATCGAAAGGTGGCAAAGATATTCGGTCTTGCGTGTCACGAATTGGGGGAGTGCAGCACGGCTGGATACCAAGTGGTGTCATGTGTGACCTTGCTTCTCATCGCTAACAAGGCCATACATGAAGAGGTTCCTTTTTCGCATCAATATCACGCAGGCATGACCATGCTATAATCCCATCACTACCGATGGGATTTTTTATGGTGACGAAATGTCAAAGTTAGAGGCGGTAAACGCCTATATTCAGCAGCGAGTGGCGAACAATAACAGGCTCATCGAGCGGCAGCGTCGGGAGTTTAGCGGTGCAAACATAGACCAAAAGCACACCAGACTGTATGTCGAATGTGGCTACCCTGAAGAAATCACCGCCGAGATGTTCCGCTATGCCTATGAGCGCTACGCACCGGCAACGGCTGGCGTCAATCGCGTGCTCGATAAGTGCTGGCAGACTCCGCCGCAAATCCTTCAGGAGGGCGCCGATGACAAAGCAAGCACCCCGTGGGAGAAAGCAGCCAACAAGCTGTTTAAGCGCGCTGCGCCGTTCATCAAGGATGCAGACCGCCGCAACCTCATCAACCGCTACTCCGGCCTTATCCTGCAAATCCGTGATGGAAGGCAGTGGAATGAGCCGGTAGACACCACGAAAACAAAACGCATCAAGGATGCTGCCATTGTCCGCTACATTCCGGCGTGGGAAGAGCAGCTCCGCGTCAGTGAATGGGAAAATGACGAATCCAGCGAAGACTATGGTCAGCCGAAGATGTACGAATATCAGGAGTCGGTAGTCGGCGCCTGCAACAGCGACGGAAAACCAACGCGCTCCCTGAGCATTCATCCCGATCGCATTATCGTATTTGCCGAGGGTGCGATGGATGGCTCCATTTACTCTGGCGTCCCACTTCTTCGTGCTGGGTATAACCACCTCATCGACATGGCGAAAGTCACCGGCTCAAGCGCTGAGGGCTTCCTGAAGAATGCCAGTCGGCAGCTCAACGTTAATTATAATAAAGACAGCGTTTCCGCTCAGTCTCTGGCTCAGCAAATGGGCGTGCCGCTGGAAGAACTGGCTGATGTGCTCAATGAGGATGTGGCGCGCCTGAATGAGGCAATTGACGCGGCGATGTTCACGATGGGCGCTGATGTCAAAGTGCTCTCAGTGACGCCAGCCGACCCGGGGCCAACGTGGACTATTGCAGCCAACCAGTTTGCGGCATCCATCAAAAAGCCATTCACCATCCTGTTTGGTCAGCAGACTGGCCGCCTTGCATCCGATGAGGATAAAACCGACGACGCCATGAGCGCCAAGCAGCGCCGTGAGGACTGGCTGGACTACATCATCTCGGTATTCATCGACCGGATGATTTCCTTTGGCATTCTGGATAAGGCACCGGAGAGCGGTTATTACTGTAAATGGGATGACCTGCTTGCACCTTCCGAACTGAACAAGGCAGACCTGCTGGTTAAACTTGCCACAGCTAATGAATCCGTGTTTGATGCAGGCCAGATGGCCCTGATGACCGTCGATGAAATGCGCGGCATTGTCGGCATGGAACCATTGGAGGCACAGCTTCCTGACGGCTTACAGGAAGGGCAGCAGCAACAGCAAGACCAACAGCAAGACCAACAGCAGGGCCAGACCGATGCGCCTCCTAAAAATTAATGCCCGGCTTCCGCAGCCAAAATTAAGCATGAGCCTGACAGACCCACTCGGCGCAGTGGGTCGTGTAAATAAGATGGTGCGCGATGTTGACGCCAGATACGTGACGCTAAAATCACAGGCTGCCGACCTGTTTCGCACTATCCCCGTGGCGACTGGCAACGCCGAGGCTGGAAATTATTATTATGATTTCTCTGCCTATCGCGCATCGACATTCTTTGATGAGCTTCAGCGCATTCTTGATGGTCAGTTGCTGGAAGGTGATGATTTCACGCACGGAAGAATGTGGGCATCATCTTATGTCAGCGATGCCATGTATGCCGGTACGCAGAAGGCAAACTCAGACCTTGGCGACCTGTCGTCGGCATATAAAGACAGCAGGCCGCTTGCTGAAATCCTGTACTCTCAGCCGTATCTCGACAGGCTTCAGTTAGCGTACACGCGCACGTATAACGATTGGGGTGGCCTTTCAGATTACACGCGGCAACAGGTGGCAGAGGTCATCACTGCTGGCATTGCAAATGGCGACGCTCCTGGAGTGGTTGAGCAAAACATCGTTAACCGCATGGACGTGTCAAGGAGTTATGCGCGGTCAATCGCTCAGACTGAAATTACCAACACCCTGCGCGAGGCTAACAGGCGCGAAGTGAAAGAGGCGCAAGTCACGCTGGGGATGGATACCATTATGCTCTGGCAGTCGGCGCTGATGAAGACAACTCGCGTTACTCATGCCGCGCGTCATGGGAAATATTACACCCCGGAAGAGATTGATGAGTTCTACAGCGAAGGCGCAAACCGCCGTAACTGCCACTGTGCGCAAACCCCAGCACTGGTGATGGATGGCAAGCCTGTGATACTTGAAAAAACGCAGGAAAGACTCGATAAGCAGCGTGAAGCATGGCAGGATACACACAAGAAAGCCACCTGATGGCGGCTTTTTATTCTCATGGCGATTAATGAATCAGAAATATAACGCCAAGCAGCATTCCGAAAAGCACCCATACATCCATCTTACACCTCCAGCTTCACGCCAGGAATTTTACCTGCTGCGATGGCGTCGTACACGTCAAACCAGCAAGAGCCATAACCTGCCTTCTCGTCAACTTTTCCATTACCTCCGCCTGCATCGCATAACGCCTGTACAGCATCATCGCGCTTCCGCTCCGCTTCTGAGAGGATGGGGCGGAAAATCCAGTTATTATTTTGAAATTCTTCCGTTAAGTTGCCAATTTCAATTAGCCACGCGCCATTCTTCTCATTTATCGCTCTGTATGTACACCATGAGCGTCCGCCATCCACTGACACTTCACACTCATAACCAACCGGCGGCAAGCCTTCGCCATTCCAAACCGGCGCGACACTATGCCCGATGCACTCATTCAGGTCGGCTTCGTCATCCGCTTTGGCCTGCTCTGCTTCCTGCGGCTGGTGCAGGCGGTAGGCGATGATGTCACCAGGGTCACCCGGCGCATTTACCTGCCAATTCATGGCTCCTGCTGGTTGTCTAGCTGTTATGGAACCACATCGCAACTTCACATCAACAACTGCATTTGTGCTAACAGGAGGGTACTCACCACCACCCCACTCAATCCAGCCGTCATTTTTGGCAGCCAGTGCGGCTTCGTACTGTTCGCGGGTGATGATGGCGATGGCGTAGTCACTTGCCAAAACATCAGCGGTGAAACAATCAATTCTAGAACCATCAAGAAACCACCGATTAAAACTAGCCTCAAATTTAGCAACGCTTGGCTGGCATTTTGCCGGCATGATTTCTCTGTCGCGGTCCTGCGTGATGCAATTGGCATGCTCCGGCCATGACCAGCCGTTTTCAATGGTTTCTTCAACCAAAATATCAATCAGCTTCATTTCCTCTCTCCGTTATAAATGCTTTTCAGTTCGCCCATCACGACAGACCACGCCGCATGCTCATCCATGCCGCGCATCACTAATTTAACGTAGCGATTGCGGGCCTTAAACATCAGGCGAGGGCACATCATTTGTCACCCATCGTTGACAGGCAGACCTCGCGAGAGATTGCGGCCACTTCTTTCGGCGTCTTATCTGTCATTTTGTATGCCCCATCAACGATGGCCTTGCTGAGTTGGTTAAATTCAGCGCTATACTGACCTCCAAAAGAAACAATCAGCGCGAGCTGCTTTGATACGCCAGCATCACGGGCTTCTGCTGCCGCTTCACCGAACTCACCAACTGCATTGCAAAACTCGCCAGCCGACGCACCAAATGAAGCCATTGCGAATACTGCTGCTGCGATTAATTTTTTCATTTTTTACTCCCCTGTGTTTGTGTATCTACATCATCGCTTACGATTCAATCTACGTCAAGACTATTGTGATAAAATAATCTGCATCACCGGAGGTAAAAATGAAACTATCGCAGCGTGGCATTGATTTAATTAAACAATTCGAGGGTTACAGCTCGAAGGCATATCCAGACCCGGCAACTGGCGGAGCGCCGTGGACTATCGGATATGGCACAACCAATGGCGTTAAGCCAGGCATGGTTATCACCGCAGAGAAAGCTGAAAAGATGCTGCGTGACGACGTGGCAAAGTTTGAAAGCGGCGTCTCGTCACTCGTCACTGCCCCAACCACTCAGGGCCAGTTTGATGCAATGGTGTCGCTGGCCTACAACATTGGCCTTGGTAACTTTGGCAAATCAACTCTGCTGAAAAAGCATAACGCCCGCTGCTACACCTGCGCCGCAGACCAGTTCCGGGTATGGAATCGCGCTAATGGCAAGGTCATGAACGGACTCACAAAGCGCCGCGCAGCAGAACGTCAGGTTTACATGTCATGAGGCGCCTCAGTAACTGGCTTATCGGTATCTGGATGGCAATATGCTCTGCCCTCCAGGTATTCCCTGATGTGGCGATGCAGGTCTGGATGATGATGCCTGACGACCTCAAGAGCGCATTGCCACCATTTACGGTTAAGGCAATCAGCTACTCCGTGCTGGTCATCTCCATGCTTGCGAAGATGCGCGGCATGAAGAAAGAGAATAAGGCGCTGAAAAATGATTCTGCAAATCCTCAAGGCTAAATGGAAAGTTGTTGCCGCTATCATTGGCGTCGCACTTCTGGCTCTGATTGTCTACGGAAAGTGGGTCAATTACGGGAAGGAGAAATATCACTCTGGATATCTGGCCGCCGTAGAGGCGCAGAAGGTCAAAGACAAAGAGGCAAGCGAACAACATGAGCAAGACAAAAAGACCATCGAGCAGGAAGCGCAAAACCGCATTGATGCCGCGCGTGCTGATGCTTCCGCTGCTGCTGTTAAGTCTGGCAGGTTGCAGCAACAGCTCGCCACAATCAGAAAGCAGCTCCTCGATTATTCCAGAACTGAGTCCATTGGCAATCCAGCCGCCAGTACCGGAGTTTTGCTCTCCCAACTGCTCAGCGAATCTGTCGAAAGAAATCGACAACTGGCAGAATATGCTGACTCAGCAAGAGAAGCAGGATTGACTTGTCAGGCACAATACAATTCCCTGCGCAACAAAAAAGCCCCGTAAGGGGCTTTGCTTGGCTTGGTAGACTAAACAACGAAGCCGATATTTTCGCCGTCGAGTTTTGCGGCAATTTCAACCTCAATAATCATGGTGGCAATCTTTCCTCTCGATTGCGTGCTGGTGTCAGTTTTCACCACGCCGCCAACAATTCTTCCATCCTGGTCTACCACTTGCAGGCGCCCGCCAATAATCTCCTGATGTAGCCAGATTTCCCCAGGGTCTTTCGCTGCTTGTACTGTCATTTTAAATCCTCATAGAGTGGTTTCATTTCATAGCCAAACATTACCGCGTTCTGATGCTCAACACTACCAGCAAACGCCAGATAGCGGCGACCACGATTGCTGGTGATGATGTAGGCCGCTGGTTCTGCAAGCCTCGGGACATGATAATCTCGCCGGGCAGGTTCGTGTAACTCTACCATGTCATTTTCAATGCGTGGCACGGGGTCTTGTATTGGCATCACTTCACCTCCCCATTCAGTTCATTAACAATTAATGTTGCATAGCCAGCGATGTCTTTCCAGCTATCGTCGTATGTCGGGTCGCCATTCAGGATGCGACCAATTTTATGCTGAATCATGTCGAGCGCTTCCTTCTGGCTCGCCGTCAGGTTATTCCAGCCCTCCGCGTCATGCATAACTCGTTTCAGAGATCGCATGATTTCTGCGCCGTCTTTGAATTTGCCATAACGGCTGCCGCGCTCGGTGATGAGGGCTTCTGTTGAGATGATGCGCCAATTCAAGTCATCATCAGTTACTGGCTCACGATGGGCGATAACAATATCGCCAGCCTTTTCGATATCCTTATCTCGCCCTGCATAATCCGCGCTGAGGTAGTGGATTTTGCCACTGGTTGCTGACTTCACAGCAAGAACGGCATCTTCATGACCATTAAAATAATCAGCACTTCCTTTCAGGTATTTGTATTTCATCACTCCACCCTCAACGTAACTTTGTTTTTCTCATCCACGCTGAAGTGCTCACGCACAAACGCATACATTTCTTCAGCACTCCATTCACGCATTGCTACATAGCAGTGCGCGTAATATCTGACATCTCGCAGGCTTAACGGCTGGCGCTTAGCGATAATATCAGTCAGTACTTCCAGTGGTTCTTTGCGTTGTCTCGCCATTGTCGCTCTCCTGTGAAATCATCTTGACTAATCTACGTCAATTAGTCAATACTAGGTGTTGTAGATTATAACATCTTAATGCGAGTGATGTGGATATGAACTTTATTGACTTGTTTGTTTACGAAAACGGCAAGCTTTACTGGAAGGTTAAGCCGTCAAACAACGTAAAGGCTGGCGCAAGGATTGGGTGCCTGGAGCCAACGACAGGTTATCGAAAGGTAAAAGTAAAATACACCCAGACATATGAGCACAGGATTGTTTGGGAGCTATTTAACGGACCAATACCGGAAGACATGGAAATTGATCACATCAACCACATCAGAGATGACAACCGAATAGAGAATCTCAGGCTTGTTAACAGGAGAGAAAACACGAGAAACAGTTCAATCAGGAGCGACAACACCAGTGGTGTTGTTGGTGTTTGTTTTGATAAAAAGCGCGGCAAGTGGTACGCGCAAATAGTCTTAAACGGAACAAGGCTGCACTTAGGTCGCTTTTCAGAAAAGAGCGAAGCAATAAAGGCCAGACTTGAAGCTGAAATGAAATATGGTTTCCATGAAAACCATGGAATCAATAGGCCAAAAAGAATGATAAAAGGTGGTGTGGAATGAAAAAGTGGCAGGAGGTGACAGAAGTTCATAAGCGCGATTGCAGGGAGACTCTGCAAATGCTTAATGTGCCAGAGTCAATCATTAAATCTATCGAGCAGCGCATTGATCTGGCTGCTATGGAGGCCGCCCATGAAGCCGAGGAAGCGCAAATGTTGTCATGGATGGACAGAACTCTACCGGGCGTTTTACATCGTGGTAAGACTACCGATTGAAGATGATGACGGGTATCTGCACAACCATAGTCAGGTGCTCAAATATTATGGCGTTCACTACAAAGTGCTGATGGAGAGAAAAAATGAATACTGATCAGGTGTACGAAAAAGAGTTGTTGAACAAGCTGGAGGAACTCGACCGTACTCGCGCCTGGGTTGAAAGCGAATTGCGCGAAGTTCGCAACCGCATGCAGCGGCAGGTTAACCGCGAAATTATCGAATGGCGCGAAGGGCGCCCGCATTTCAGCAATATTGGTGAATGGGTGGCGAAATGAAACCAATGATGAATGATGACGGGCTGCTTGAGTGCGCCCACTGCGGATCAATGGATGTCAGAGTTGAAACTGATGATGGGTGGCGATACATTGAATGCGGCGAATGTGAAATGCGAACGGCAGAATATCGCAATGACGAATCCATGCGCAGGAGATGGAATACCAGAAATGGCCACCTCTATACCGCTGACGACTACAAACAGGATGCAATGGAGCGCGCAAATGGACTTTAAAACGCAAATACTCACGGTGATAGAGCGCTGTGGTGGCGCAACCAATGCCATGATACGCAAGCAGACTGGCATGACAAACCGAGCCAGCGTTACAGGTTATCTGATTGAGCTGGAGGGTATGGGATTTATTATTAAAGAGGAAAGCGTCAGCTATGGCAGGCGCTGCTTTAAGTATTTCCTCAATCCCGATAATACCGCGCTCGATTTGGCAATTCAGACTTACCTTGAGGCGAATCCGGGACGCAAGAGCAAGCAGATAGCGGAGGCTGTCGGCGTCAACTACACCATTCTCAAGGCACGCATGCGCTATCTGGCAAGCATTGGTCAGGTTGACCGTGAAATGCTTCCCGGCGGAGCGTGGAAATATTACTGGCAGGAGGTCATTCCGTTTGGCATGAACCGTGACAGGATGATGTTTGAAAAGCTGCTTGCCGGGGCGCGTCAGTCATGTGGGCGGTAAAGCATAAATCAGGAACCGTGCTGTTTGTCACCAACTGTGAACGCACGGCCAATAATCGCAGAGAGATGGGGTGGATAGTGGAGGAAGTGGATGTGAGCAAACCAAAAAGCGCATTAATTAAAATTACATGGCATGACGACACGGTTAGCCAGTGGCATGCAGATTCATTCAGAGAGGGTGAGCACTCCATTGAAATGAATATTGGTGGATGCATTGTTTGCATCCCCTGGAGGTTATACAAAGATGGCGAAGTTAAACATTTGGATGTGGAGTCGTAAATGAAACTACAACTTAGCGAAATAATGGAAGCAACAGTCAGTGAACTGGAGGATATCGACATGACGCTTGCCTTTGAGATTGAGGCTATTGAGCGCCAGCTTTCCGGGAATCATGATGCGGGCAGAGTATGGAAGGAGAAGGCAATGAAAGCGCGCGACCATATGAAGCGCACCCGCGCGCTGGTTCGCACTCGCCTTGATAAGCTCTACTACGGCGAAGAAAGAATGTTGCACGGCGCCATTCTGGCTGAAATCCGCAAAACGATGCCTATCGGTAAGTTCATGGATGCCGTAAACCGCGCAAAAATTAACTGCGGAATGTTAAATAAGAATAGTCCTCAATAAATTCTTTTCCGTGGCTGTTACCTTGCACTCAGGAGGTAGCAGCCATGCCAATCATACTGATATCATTCTTTGCTACTCTTTTCGCTTTTACCGCGTCTCCGCTTTACCTTCTCGCGTCCGTTTCGTGGTGCATATTCATGGTGTGTTATAATCCGGGCATAAAGTAAGCGCGGAGAAAGGTCATGATTGTCAAAATTGGCGACAAGTGGGTCGTTAAATCTGAGGATGGCTCGCACCAGTTTGGCGAGTACGATACCGAAGAGGCGGCTAAAAAGCGCCTTGCTGAGGTGGAGGCATTCAAGCACATGAATAATAAATTACAGGTTAACATCCTGTATACCATCAATTCGGCCAGCAACATCAGTGAAAAAATCATTGATGGCGACCAGCACTACGTCATCAAGAATGTCGTGCCGGTGGTAGATGATATTGTCATGAATGGCGGTCTGTACCCTGGCGATGAGATTAAAAAATCATTCCATGGGCTTGACGGGAAACCAGCGCCGTATGACCACCCGAAGATTGACGGTAAATATGTGTCGGCCAACATGACGCGAGCGGCCAATCAGTTCAGTGTTGGTGCATGGATTGAGAACTCATCTCATGACGGCAGCAAGGCGCTGGTAGATCTTTATATTAACAAGGTGGTAGCTGAGCGATCTGATAAAGGCAGGGAGTTACTATCGCGTATTGATGGCCTCAAAATTAACAGCGCCGATGCTGAACCTGTTCAGGTGTCTACCGGTCTGTTACTCAACCGCGAGCAGGCATCAGGAACCTCTAAGGGTAAAAAATATTCCTGGATTGCCCGAAATATGGAGTGGGACCACCTCGCCATTCTTCCTCCAGGGGTCCCAGGGGCTGGAGCACCAGAAGATGGTGTTGGCATTTTTGCCACCAATGGCGAAGACATTGAGCGCGTCGTGGTTAACCTTGAGGAATCGGCTATTCCAGACGAAAGTGCAAACAAAATCAAATGGTGGCAGCGCGCCATCAATCGCCTGACTGGCAATCAACTGTCATTCACCGATATTACCGAGCAGCTCCGCAATATCATCAAGGCCGAGATGCCAGCCGACTCGTGGCCTTACATCGTCGCCGTTTATGATAATTACTTCGGCGTTGAGATTGACGGCACCATTTATATGCAGTCCTACATCGTCCGTGAGGATATGGTAGAATTAGTCGGTGAACGGGTTAAGGCTGTTTATAAGACAGAGCTTGAACCGGTAAAAACAACTCAAGGGGAAATCTCAATGACTAACGAGGAATTACAGGCTGTATTAGCCGATGCCCTCAAACCGGTTCAGGAATCGTTGACCGCAGTCAACCAGAAACTGGCCGATGTGGAGGCGCAAAACAAAACCCTACGCGACCAGCTGCAAGCCAATGCTGCGCAAGAAGAGACCGCAATGCGCACCGCCATTATGGCTGAGCTGAAGTTGCCGGAATCTGCTGTTAATGCGCTGACTGGCGAAGCACTGCGTGAAACCTATGCACTCACCAGTAAAGCGGCTCCGATTTCCGGCGGGTTCCAGCCGAACCGCGCCGAAGAAGATTTTGATATGGAGGCACCTGAATAATGGCCACTATCCGTTATGGCACCATCATCGGCGGCCCGGCCCGCAAAAATGACCCGCAGATTCGTGAAGGCATCATGGAGGCAGCGTTGAAGCCGGGCGCACTGGTTGACTTCAATACTGCCGATGACAAAATCATCGCACACGCTACCGCTGGTGGTCAGGGTTTCCCTTATGTGCTCCAGCATAACTACCTCGGTGGTGGTGATGTATCTGAAGATGTTCCCGCTGGCGCTACTGGCATGGCTGTGCAGTGTGAATTTGGCGTCACCTATCACGCACTGGTTGCTAAATCTTCCAAACTGAAGAAAGGCACTCCGCTGGCAAGCAATGGCTCCGGCGCGTTAAAGGTTGCAGAAGCAGGTGAAAATATCCTGTTTTATGCGTATGAAGCCTACACCGTAGCATCTGATGGCGATGAACTCGTTGCAGTTCGTCGCGCTGGCAATGCTTCCGTGCCTGCTGGAGAACTGTAATGGAAAAGATTATTTTTACCAAAGACCTGGTGGCCAACTCCGCAGTAGTGGCTGACCAGTGGAAACACCTGACCATCGACCGCAAGATGTTCTGCAACGCAGAGGCTGACCTGGCGAAAACTTACGGTGTGAACGCCACCGCACTGGTAACGAAAGATTACTGGCGCGACGTGGACAACGTCACCACCCGCGTTTTCCGCAACGAAGCTGGTCAGGATATGATGGCTGACCTGATGGGTATCGCGGCAAACATCAATATCGGTAAGACTGTGGCAATCAGCCGCATTGCTTCCGATGCTGGTAAGGTTGTCCGCACTCTGTCCGGTCAGGAACCGGAAGATTTGGATAAAACTCGCTACGATTACACTGGCGATGTGATTCCAATCTTCAAAACTGGCTACAGCCGCGAATGGCGTGAACTGCTGGGTATGCAATCTGAAGGTTTTGACCCGCTGCTGGATGACCAGGCTAACGTCACCTTCAACCTGCGTTCCGACATGGCGCAGTACCTGCTGACTGGCGACCAGACTCTGAACGTGAACGGAGTTTATACTGGTTACGGTATCACCAACCACCCGAACACCATTCAGGTCAAGCTGGATGGTGGCAGGGGCATCAATATCGACCTGCAAACCGCAACGCCAGACGGAATCGTGACCTTCTTCAATCAGGATTTCCAGGCTATTCTCGATGCGCAGAACGTATTTGAACAGGTGACTCTGTGGGTTTCCCCGGCAGTGCGCCGCAGCTTCATGCGTCCGTATTCTGATGCTGCTGGCTTTAAAGGTGGCACCGTTGAGCAGTACATCACTCAGTTCGGCAATGGTCGCATCGGTAAGATTGGCACCAACTTCCTGCTGACTGGCAACCATTTCGTTGGCTATGTTCGCAACGACATGTACATCCGTCCGCGTGTTGCTCAGCCTGTTTCCACCTATGCGGCGGCCCGCGCCAACCCGCACGATAACTTTAACTTTATGGTGTGGTCAGCTTTCGGTTTGCAAATCCGTAAGGATTTCACTGGCAAGTCCAAAGTGTTTAACGGCTACGGCACGCAAACTCCGCAGTAATAGAAAGGGGCGAAAGCCCCTTTGTGAATTTGAGGTGAATAATGGCTAAGTACGAAGTCATCGCACGCGGAATCTTTGTTAAAGAGAAAGGCAAGATTCGTGAATTGCAGCTTGGCGAGGTTATCACGGAACCTGCTGAACATCTGATGTCAAAACTGCGCGTCATGCCAGAACTGGAAAAGTCTTTCGAAGTCGCAACCCCGCAAGAAAAGACGACAAAGAAAAAAGAAAAAGAAAGCAGAGTAAACTAAACCCGCATTATGCGGGTTTTTTATTGGGGGTTTCTATGGCTGTAAGATAAAAGAAAAGCCCCGTTGCGGGGCTTTTGATTTCTACAGACGCATAGGCATAACAACAATCTTCGCAGTTTCGCCAGATGGCGCGCTAAGACAGCAAACTGCGGCATTTGTATTCCCATTCAATTCAAACTTAACGCCACAGAATTTAGGATTAAACAGCCTGGCCACTTTCTCAACGTCAACCAGATAGCCAGCATTGAAGCAAATTTCCTCTGCTGCTTTCGTTTCCTTTGGTATCACGCGGTCAATGTCAGGGAATCTGCCGCCAATCTCTTCGCAGATGCCAGCGCCAACCATCACGCCAGCTTCATCATGATACGTTGCAATTTTCGACTTGGTATCAATGATGGCGTAGTCATAGCGTTTTGTTGGAGGTTTACCAATCTTGATGATCACATTTTCCGTCAACTTATTTTCATGATTGCCGCCAATGAATGCGCGATGACCGTCAGTTGACGCAATGCGACCATCAGGCATGAAGCAGATTCCGTTCAGGTAGTAGCGCACATCGTTGCGCGCCTGAAATATTAATGCTGATTCAAGTAATAGTTTGTTGATTTTTAGTTTCATCACTTCACCTTTATCATGTGTTGTTTTGCAACCTTCAGGCATTCATCGAAAATGCCACCCTTCTTTGCGCTCTGATTGCGCTTGTAATACTGAATCGCCGCATCAACTGCCATCTGGTCAATGTCAGGCAGCTTGGCGCGAAGTTGTTTTTCGATGAATTGTTCTGGGTTCATTTTATTGACTCCATGAATGCTTTCACGAATTCCGCTGCGACTTGCGTAGATATTCCACTGCTTTAAAAAGCAACACTTCATCGTCCTTGATTACTCCAAGCATATGGTTGCATCCCCGACACAGTAACCCCCTGACCTTACCTGAAGCGTGACAGTGGTCAACGTGCAGTTGATGAGAATATCTTTCACCAGGTTCATCTCCGCATATGGCGCATCTGCCTCCTTGAGAATCCAGCATCTCGACATATTCTTCTTTGCTAATCCCGTACTTTCTTTTTATGTGTCTCCACCTATCTCTATCTTCATTAACGCCGTACCTCTCCTTTTCGTAATTCGGATTTTTATCTCGCCATTCCTTTGTTTTCTTCGTTCTGCACTTAGTACATTTTGAGGTGTAACTTCCCCTGCGCTTATCAAACGTAAACTCGGAAATAGGTTTTTCTTCGGCGCACTCAGAACAAGTCTTCAATAGCCCCTCTGAAAGCGGCGATGAATTCGGCAGCGCACTGGGGTACGATTGCATTGCCGTATCCTCTGAGGCGGGCAACGCGCGCCGGGATGTCTCTTCCAAGCGGGAATCCGATTTCTTCAAAGGCTGCTGCAACGCACGGATCGCCGCTATGTCCCATTCCGCCGGGAACCCCATCAACCATCTGCTGTGTCCAGGCCTCAACTGGCCTGAACTTTCCATCCCGGCATCCGATCCAGTCAGCATCTGACCAGAAGCCGTGATGCGGATTGGTTGCGTTATCGCTGCAAAATCCTGCAGACGCTGTTGTATCTTGCTCCCGTCCTTCCGATACATAGTTAGTGCGTTTTCTGGTGCAGCAGCCCTGTCGTTGCTGTTCGCAGTTGGGCTGGGCAATGCGGCCAGCTTCGCCTGTCCGGGTAGCTTCAGGCATATCTTTCTGTCCTTCCCGCTGTAGCAATGCGTGCTGCCAGTTGTGTCGTTCACTATTGGTGTCGCCCAGTTGCATCGCGCCGAAGAAAAGTCTGTCGCGTTTGTGTGGTGCACCGACGCTGCACGCTGGCAATACTGCCGACCCGCAGGCGTAGCCTTTGTCTTCCAGGTTAAGGAATACAAAATCGAGCCAGTGCTTTCCAATTGCTGCCGCAACCTGCTCTCCAAACAGCAATTGAGGCTTGCACTCTCTGATGAGCCTGAGAAATGCTGGGGCAAGGTGCCGCTCGTCGTCAAATCCGAGAGACTTACCGGCAACGCTAAACGGCTGGCAAGGTGGTGATCCTGTCCAGAGCTGAGTGCTTGCTGGTATTCCAGCCAACTGGAGTGCAAGGGGCCACCCTCCGATTCCGGCAAAGAAGTGACACTGTGTAAATCCTTCCAGGTCTGAAGGGGTGACTTCGGTGATTGATCGTTCATCGACATATCCGTAAGGAATTAGTTTATTGTTAATTAACTCTCGCAGCCACGCCGCTGCACTTGCGTCCCATTCGTTGTAGTAGCTGGCTGTCATCACAGCTTCTCCAGAATCGCCAGAACTTCACTCAACTCCGCAGAAGGAAGGCGCAAAAATTCTTCTGTCTCCTGCGCCACATGACCCTCAGCGACAACCATATGATCTGCTTCCTTCAGAAGCTGAATCAGGCGGTCAATCGGCTTAACTTTTTTGGCTTTGAGCGTTTTAGCCGTCACCTTATCCTTGCCCTGTGCTTTCGCTTCCTCAACGGCAGCATCAATAACGTTAACGGCATCATCGCCATGCTCGCGTGCGACTGCAACGGCGTTGGCATAGCTGATTTGTCCTGCATTGATGCGTTGCTTGATGGCATCAGGTACATCACCAAGTGACAGGTGCATTTGCACATCAGACACAGAGCGCCCGACCTTCTTGGCGATTTCTTCATTCGTCCACCCGAACCCTTTGAGGCGCACATAAGCATTTGCACGCTCAAGCGGGTCGAGTTGCTTGCCCTGACTTGAAGACACCATGAAGGCGATTTTATCCGCCTCATCGCCGGTGAAGTCTTTGCACTCAATTCGCGCAATTGGCACGCCGCGCTCAATGGCACGCAGTGCTCCAAGGTAACGATGCTGGCCGTCAAGAATCTTGATGCGCTTTCCGTCGGCATCAGGAATAACAGTTAACGCCGGGATTGGCTGTCCTGATTCCCAACACTGCGCGAAGTATTCAACGTGCTGCTCATCGGCTTCGCGGATGTTGTACCCCGGCTCAAGGTAAAGCTGGTCGACAGGGACCTGATAACCTTTGTTGACCACGATTCCGCCGCGAGTTTCTTTGTCTGAGTAAATTTTTCCTAGAGATGTCATCTTTCCCTCACTTTGATAAACAGATTGCACTGGCAATGGCGAATCCGATAACGATTAACGCCAGCTTGATTTTGAACTTATCCCACGCCTTCAGGTCTTCTTTTCGTATTTCGTGGCGGATCATTGGGGTTCTCCGAGTGCTTTTGCGATTGCGGCATAGGCCTTGCTCAAGGCAGTGGCATTCCTTTTTGTTGGCGTAGTGAAGACTACAAGCATCTCCAGAGCCTCCAGCAATTCCGGCGCAGCGGCCATCATTCGTTGGTTGGCAACTTGAACCTCAACTTCAGGGTCAAACTCAACCCAGCCGACAGGAATAATCACTCCATAAGACTGGTCGTCATCTGTTGATTTTGGCCCTATTGCCCTGCTGTTATCTCCAAACCACGGCCCCGGCGTACCTTTGAATTCATTCATCCTCATCACCTCTAACATTTATTGTTGTTTCTACGTCATCACTATAGCGACACCCTCAATCTACGTCAACACTTTATGATAAAATTAAACCAACAACACTCAACCCGCGCTGTTCCGTGCTGAAAAACGTAAGGCGGCGAAATTGGATATAGCAATCGGCGTTATCGTCATGGCGCTTTCGCTGGTTCAGGTGTACAGATGCTGGAAGTTCATCATTCGGAGAATAATTAATGAGAGACGCGCTTCAGCACGCCGCAAACCAGATAATTAGTGGCACTGTCGGCCAGGTAATCGACAAAGCCGGTTATACCTCCATCGGCACGGGTCTTGGCCTGAAGGTGGCAGAGCAGACGCCGGTCGCACAATCATACATTGCCTCAATGATCCCCCATTCGATTACCGAGTGGGCAGCGGCAGCCTCTATACTTGGCGCGCTGTCACTGGTGGCAAAAAACCTTTTTGAGATGTGGTGGAAGATTCGGGAGAGCAAAAAGAATGGCAGCACCGACAGCAAGTGAACTTGTCGCCGCCATGGCGTCAAGAGGCGTGACTATCACCACAGCAGACGCAACGGGAATCCTGTGTCTGGTGGCGAGCATCACAGAGTGTCTTGAGCTTAATTACCCTGAAGACACATGTAGGCAGGATGCAATTCTGCTATGGGCCTCAATCCTTATCGCCTCAAATACAGCCGGAAGATACATAACCAGCCACCGGGCGCCATCTGGTGCGTCGCAGTCATTTGGCTATGGCAGTAAGCCGTGGATGGCCCTTTACAATCAGATGAAGCTACTCGATACGGCAGACTGCACAGGCGACCTTGTGGAAGAGCCTGATGGGGCAGCAAAGCCGTGGTTTCGTGTTGTCACCGGGAGTAAGTGCAGATGAAAACGTCAACATTAACTGTAAATATCGCAATCCGTAAATGGTGCATGCCGCTGCTGGTTATTCTGGTATTGCTGCGCCTTCCTGTTCCGCGCTGGATTTATACTCTTGAGGCCGCACCATGTCAGCGATAGCGAGATGGAGCTATACGCAGCCATGCACAATCTGGCGGCTTACTGGCAAGGATAAGTATGGCAAGCCAACATTCGCCGCGCCAGAGTCCATCATGTGTGATTATGGCTTCGATAAGAATCTGACCACCGGCACAGCTGGCAATGAGATTGCACAGAAAAACACATTCTGGACGGAATACCAGGATGCGTCTGTTGGCGACTTCATCATGCTTGGCACCATTACCAGTGCTGACCCGCTGGCCGCCGGAGCTGACCAGATTAGAAGCATCGTGAATTACGGCAATACGCTAGACCGCAATGACCTACCTGATTTTGCGCTGGTAACGGGGTAATGTATGGCCGCCAAAATGAGAGGTATCCAGCAGGCGATTAAGCGCACCCAGCAGATAGTCGGCGAGATTACTGGCGAGAAGGCGGTATCAGCAATAAAAGCCGCCAACTACATCATCAGGACTGAATCGGCCTCCATGACGCCAGTAGCCACGTCAACGCTGATAAACAGCCAGTATGACACCGTTGAGGTTAATGGCACTCGCATAACTGGCAAGATTGGGTATTCCGCTAATTACGCCCTGTATGTCCATAATGCACCAGGTAAATTGCTTGGCACGAATACTCCGCGCACAGGGAGACTTAAAGGAAAGGGAAATGTATGGGATAAGAGCGGCGAGCCTAAATTCCTTCTCAAGGCTGGCGAAAACACACGCGAGCTTGTCGATCAGGTAATCAAAAAAGAGATGACGCTAAAATGAGAGATATGCTTGAGCTTGTTGATCAGTACCTTAGCGATGCCGGTCTTTATGATGGGTGGACTTCTCAGCTTGAGTTCTGGAACGATACCGAAGTTGGCACAGACCGGTTTATGGTGCTGCAATCCAATGGCGGTACGAACGTAAGCAAAGACCTCAGCAATGATTATTATTTTTCGCTCTATGTTGTCGGCCAACAGGGTCAGTACAACATCAAGGAGACAAAAGCAAAAGCGCTTGATGTCATCTCATATATCAAAGAGCATCCCATTGATAGTTGTATTGGCATGATTCAGTTGCAGGCGCCGCTTGGCCGCCCGACGCTCACAACGGAGCAGAGACCGGTTTATGAATTGTTGCTGAGGGTTGTTTTTGGTGAATAAAAAAGGCCGCTGATGAGCGGCTTTTAGTAGTCATTACTACATAATAAATAATCAATGGCATCGCCAAGATATTCGAATCGGGCATCATATCGCCCATTAGCATTTGCGACAACATACCACTTCCCGACCTTTGATATACCAGCAATCCTGCTGTTATTTTTGTCAGCTATGCGCCAGTAATCATCGTGGATTTTTTGGATTTGTATCATTGCGCTCCCCGAAGATGGTTCCCGCGACAGGATTCGAATTATTGTTGTGGCCCTGGTGCCTCCAGGTTGCTGGTCGGTAAATCCAGCAGGCATACCCACAAAAGGAGCATATTTCTACCTTGCCACGTGCGCATAGCCGCATTACCACAACGGAAAGAGCACTGGCTTGGCTCGACATCAGATAGGGTGGAACAGCACTCAAATGCCCAATGCTCTTACCTGTTGTGTGTTGTGGAGTGACGCACCATCTCACTCTTGAATGTTAACCCATTCCCGGCCCAGCAACACACGCTACGGTTAAGATTATTGCGCGTGTTGTATGGTCTTGCTGGTCACAACGGAAAGAGCACTCCAGGACTTACCACACGTACTTTTGCGCATAGGTCGTCACCAGTGCGGGCGTGTCCCCTGAAGCTACCTGACAATGCTCTTACCTGTTGTGTGCCCATCATTAATCACACCGGGACAGTGCGCCGAATTCATTGACAAGGAGTCGGAATACCTTGCTGGTGTTTAGCCGTTAGGCTACTGCCAGATACATTTCTTCGTTTGCATTTATCTTTGTGGTCAGTTTCTAAAAACCCGCAAAGTCGCTTACGAAAACTATCTGCCATTTAATCTACACCACCAATCAAAACCTGTCAACATGATATAATGCGATTGTTTAGCTAAACAGAGAGGATTCTAAACATGGCTATTTGTGCAAATGATAACGGCATCATCACAGGTCGCCAGTCGCTCATCGAGCTGGCTGATGGCTGCTGGGATGCTGTGCCAGCAGAGGAAGACTGGAAGTTTTTTGCTCCCATGACCTCAAAAGGCGTCGACTTCAGCCCAAGCACCACTACCTCAGAGGCTGATGATGGCGATGGCTTTGTTGCGACGCTGGTCACTACCGCAGACCTCACCATTTCTGGTGATTTTGAGGTTCGCAAGGCTGATAAGGCTGATGAGTATGGCGTGCACAACCTCATCAAATACTTTGTCACCGAAGTAAAAGCGCGTCGTCAGCCTTCGCTGTGGGTGCGTCAGACCACCGGTAATACCGTTGTTGTTGCCTACTGCAACATTACCGCTCTGAGCTACGATGGCGGCACCAACGACATTATCACCGGATCGGTTGAATTCAAGCCTTATGATGGCTCTACCGTTGATGTGTCCAGCATCGAAGATTTAACGCTGACTACTGATATCAGCAAAACCAAAAACGTTGCTACTGGCGACACTCTGACGCTCGGCCCGGTAGTTGCGGATGGCGGTGTCAAGCCTTATACCTACCAATGGTATGAAGGCACTTCGCCGATCAGCAGTGCTACTACCGACACGTTCACCAAGGACGATGCTGCCGCAGGTGATGCTGGTACGTACTTCTGCCGCGTGATGGATTCGGCAACCAGTCCTGATTACGTTGACTCCACCAAGTGTGTTGTTACCGTTGGGTGATAAAGAAAACCCCCGAAAGGGGGTTTATTCTGTTCTGACATATCTAAAAAACAACTTATCTTGAGATATCATCTTTAATTTGCCATCTCGCTCCATTCTTCTTGCTATCCTCCGCATGTTACCATGCGAAGATTTAAATTTATGGACATAAATCCAGCCGTAATATTCAATCATTTCGTTCACATGGCTTTCTTTTTTTATTTTATGAATGGCTCTCATTATCACGCCTTCCTCGTCTTATTTTTAATCGCCCACAAAATCAGATTAGCCATAAACTCAGATCGCTTTAAGTGAATGGCAATCGCGTAATTAATGTCAATGCACTGTCCGGCATAGGCGGATATGACATCAGCATCTGTTTGGTCAACCACCATTGGTTTTCTCCCGCAACATCATACACACTCATCAAGCTGACGGCGCAACATACACAGCGCGCCATGCGGCATAAACTGATTAGCCATGCCATCGAATATCTGGCGGTTTAATTTATTATCAATTCGCGGCCTGATTGCTGACCAGCACGCGCGTATTGATTTGTTAACCTGGCGAGACTCCATCATGGCAAACTTAGTTGCTAGTTCAATTGTTACCAAGGCGTCAAGGTATTGCTCGCATGCATAGCGGTTCTCATCGTCCGCTGACTCCCTCAAGCCTGTAAGTTCACCATCAGAATGATCGCCATCATCTTCACCTACATATTCAATATCCATCAAGCTCTCCTGGTTTTATTCTTTATACCACACAAAATCAGATTGGCGATAAACTCAGCGCGTCGCAGGTGAATTGCTATCGCGTAGTTTATATCGATGCGTTGGCCTGCATATGCAGATATCACATCTTCGTCGTCTTTATTGACTGGCATTTTTAATCCTCAACCACTACGCCAATCTTAGCCAGTAACAAAATCGCCTTTACGCGGGCCTCATCATAGGTAAACCCGCAATCAACGTACAGGTCGATGTAAAATCTCAAATCAGCATCAGTCTCGTTCATATGTCAAACCCTCAATCACCTTATGCTTTCAATCTACGTCAGCTTTGCACGCCCTGTCAATGGTATAATTACGTCATTATGAAAACAGGATTTAGACATGAGACAACGCACACCGCTAACAGAAATCGGAGAAATGCGCATCTCCCTGGATGACAAGTCTTTTTTCTTCAAACCATCATTTGCAGCGATGAATGAGCTTGGCTCACCAAAAGAGATTGTCGAGTTGTACGCTACGCTTAATGGCTATGAATACGCGGCCATACTCGGCGCCATTCAATCAATGCCATATGGCGCGCAGATTCAGGTGGCAAAAATCCTGTCACGTCCTGCCTATGGTAAGAAGGTGCTCAGCGCCGCCTGCCTCATCATGCAGTCCTGTTGTGATGATGATATCTCGGTGCTCATTGGATCATGGAAGCCGACTCCGCGCGGTGTTAAGTACGTCACCGGACGAATGCCAGTAAATGACATTATTATTATTGCTCGAAACCTGATGGAGCATGGCATCATCGGAAAGTCTCCGCTCAAGGTTCCTCAGCGCTCGGAAAACCAAAAGCGCACAACCAGTGAGTTGAGAATGTCGGATTACATCATCTCAGCTCGCACCCATTTCGGAATCACCCGCGAGGAAGCCGAAGACCTGACCATGACCGAGTATCAGCAGATGATAAAATCAAAATACCCGGAACCGGAAGGCATGACGCGCGAGCAGTATGATGCGTCCTATGAGCGGGCTAAGCTGAATAAACAGAAACTGAAAGAGAAAGCCGCCAGAAAGGCCGCTAAAAGCAAAGGAGCAAAATAATGGCAGAAACAGTTGGCGGCATTATCTATGAGGTTGGCATTGACACATCCCAGCTAGTGGCTGGCAGTCGTGAATTGCAGTCAATGCTAAATGGACTTAGCGGGAACATGGGGCGACTTGAGGCCAGTGTAAACAGGACAGAGCGCTCTATTGGATCGATGGAACGAACAATGTCCAGCCTTTCTGGCGTTGCCAAGGGATTGTTCGCGGCGCTTTCTGTGCAACAGGTTGCGAGTTACGCCGATGCCTGGACTGAACTAAATAACAAGGTAGCTAACTCGGTTCGTACTGGAGAGACGCAGACCGAAGTTATGCAGCGGATCTTTGATGTTTCACAAGCAACCCAGTCATCCCTTAACGGCACGGCGACTCTTTACGCCAGACTTGAGCGAGGAACCAGGGCGTACAACACCAGCGCGGAAGATTTAGTCCGCCTGACCACTATTATCAACCAGGGGTTTGCAGTATCCGGTGCAACAGCTCAGGAAGCTGAGAACGCAATCATTCAGCTATCACAGGGTATCGCTTCCGGCGTTCTGCGCGGCGAGGAGTTTAACTCAGTGTCAGAGCAAGGCAGCCGCCTCATGGTAGCTCTGGCTGATTCGATGGGTGTTTCTATCGGTCAGTTGAGGGCTATGGCCGCTCAGGGGCAGCTAACAACAGACGTTGTAGTTAAGGGGCTTCTTTCACAAGGGGATGCCATCGGCAAAGAATTTGCCAACACCACCGTCTCAATCGCCAAGGGATTGCAGGTAGCCGGCAACAACGTAACGAAGTTCTTTGGCGAAAACTCGACGGTTAAATCATTTGCAGCAGGGTTCCGAGACTCTGTCATCACAATAAGTGAGAACCTTGAGACGCTGAGCGGCGCCCTTATCATTGTAGCTGGCATAATGGGAAGTCGGTATGTTGGCGCGCTGGCAATGTCCACTGCCGCGAAAATATCAGATATAGCGGCATCAAGACAGCAATTAATAGCTGAGAATCAGCAGGCACAATCTGCACTCTTTGCCGCCAATGCCACCCAGAGAAAAGCTTTCGCTGATAAAGAGGCGGCACTATCATCTGTCGCACTTGCCCAGGCTGAATATAACGTAGCAAAAGGCAGTGCAGCCGAGGCGCTGGCTCTCGATGCTCTTATAGCTGCAAAGTCCAGAGCGAGCGCCGCATCATTGTCTTTGGCGCAAGCTGAAAACGCACAGGCCGCGGCATCAGCGAGAGCGGCATCTGCGGCCAGAGCAGCTTCGGTAGGGGTTGGCCTTGCCAGAGGGGCGCTTTCATTGATAGGCGGCCCAGCAGGAGCGGCGACGTTAGCAGCGGGGGCAATTTTCTACTTCTGGCAAAAAGCGCAGCAGGCCAGAGAAGAATCCATTCGCTTTGCTGATAGCTTGGATCAAGTTAACGAGTCAATGAAGGCGATGAATAACACCCAGCTAAGGGGGGTAATTGCCGACGCTAATAAGTCTATTCAGGCACAAGAGGAACATGTAAGGGATCTTGAAGACAGCATTGATAAACTTAAAGGTGAGATTGATGACTATACCGCAAGAGGAAAGCTGTTCGGAACAACAATAGAGCAAGGAAACGGGTTACTAAAAATCGCATCAGATAAAACTGATGAACTGAATCAAAAATCGCGCGACCTTGCGAACGCCAAGGAAAAACTAGCAAGAACTCAGGAAGCCGCATCTGAAGCACGCAGAACCCTTACAAACAACATGCTCACGTCTATGGGTGTGCATGACAGCCTGATTGAGAAGGGATCAACGCTTGAAAGGGTGCAGGGCGCTGTAGCAAGAGCATTTGGCCTGACTGCCGATGAGATAAACCGAGCAAATCAGGCAGGCCAAAACTTCAACCCAAAATCCTTGCAAGTGTCGCCCCCAACAGAAGAAGCTGACAAGATAATCCTCAATCTTGAGGAGCAAAACCAACTTTTAAAAATACAGGATGAAAGACAAAGGGCAGTAACAAAGGCGAGAATGGAGGCAGCTAAGGTAACTGATAACCCCAATCAGATAGCCAGAGCTGCTGAGCTTGCAGGTCAGATATATGATTTAACTGAGGCTGAGAAAGCAAGAGAAAAAGCGCAAAATGATTCTCAATCAGCGGCCCAAAAAGCCGCCACAGAGCAGGAGAATATCGCCAACAAACTTGAGCAACTGCGGCAAGAATCATTGCTAACAGCAGATAGCACAAGAGAGCTAAGTCGAGAGCAAGCAATACTACAGGCACAACAATCATTAGGAAAAGGCGCCACAGAGGAGCAAATAAGGCTCGCTGGAGAGTACAAGGCTAAGGCATGGGATAATGCCAACGCGATAAAGGCTCAGGCAGAGGCGGAGAAACAAAGGGTCGAAGCTGTAAAAGGATTCGCTGCATTAAAATCGCAGACATCACCAATGTTTGCCGTTGAAACAAACTATCAGAAGGATTTAGCAGCGCTTAATGCTTACGCAGTAGCTTACCCGCAAAAGATAGCGGAGGTTGAGCAGGCCAGAGCAGCAATTGAGGAGCAATACCGCCAGCAGCGCCTTGATGCCATGTGGCAGGAGTGGAGTCAGCAGAATGCGGCTACGCAGGCGGCTGCTGCTGCATTTGATGCTTTTGGACAAACTGCAAGTAATGCCTTAACTGGCATCCTGACTGGTTCAATGTCTGTTAGCGAGGCGCTACAGTCAATTGGCAGCACTGTGTTAAACGCCGTGATTAACTCATTCGTTCAGATGGGCGTGGAGTGGCTTAAATCAGTAATCATGGGACAGGCAGGAATGGCAGCAGCATCTGCCGCAACCGCCGCTCAGGCGGCAGGAATAGCAGCGGCTATGGCGCCAGCAGCAGCGATGACCTCGCTTGCTACATCTGGAGCTAACGCAATCCCAGCTCAGGCTGGTATTGCTTCTACGGTTGGTGTGGCTAAAGCAATGTCTGTTGCCGGGGCATTAAAGAATGGTGGCCCTGCGCAGGCTGGATCAATGTACAGAGTTGGCGAGAACAACCTACCTGAGATATTCCAGGCTTCAAATGGACATCAATACATGATTCCTGGAGATTCAGGGAGGGTTATCAGCAACAAAGACCTTACCGGCAGCGGCGGTGGTATTGTGATTAATAATAATGTCATCAATAACAGCAGCGGAGCAACAGCATCATCAACAGCGAGAGATAATGGTGACGGGTCTGTTACAATTGAGACGATTGTGGCAGATATCGAGGCTGGAGGCCCGATCTCAAACGCGATTACCAGTCACACCACTGCAACCAGAAGGGCGACAGAATAATGGCTATAGCTTACCCATCATGGCTTCCGCTGGCGCAGCGGGCCAGCAAGAACATGACGACTCAAACCCCATTCCGCAGCGATCAGCCTGCGGTTGGGGCGCCAATATTTCAAAAGTTAACTACCGATGTTGCAGTAACATGGAGTTTGACGTGGGTTTTTACTCTGGAGCAAGACCGGGCTTTCATGCAGTGGTTAAGGAGTCCCAAGTATCTCAATAAATGCAACGAATGGTTTACAATGGATGTTGATCTTGGGGGTAGTGGAAGACAAAACCAGACATTGCATTTTACTGACTATCCCGTTCAAACCAGCATCAATGGTGGCGTCGTAACATGGACAGGAAACGTGATAGCAAAAACGTTAAATAATAGTGATGATGGCTCTGATGATATTATCGTTGAATATCCACCAAGCCAAAGATTGTGGCTCGATGAAATTGTTAACAGAGACTGGCCGGAGTATCCATAATGCCAACATTACGTGAATACCAGTCGAAAAGGCCAAACTGGAAACTGTATGACACCATAACCTTTTATCATTCTTCATTTGGTTACGTCCGGTTAGTTGGCAATGAGTTTTCTGATATTGTACTTGGCGGTCAGTCTTACCAGCCAGTGCGCATGGATGTAACCAGAAGCCAGCAATCGAACACACCGGTAATCAATGCCACGCTGAAGTTTGCGCGACTGGCTAATGACTTTAAGCAATATTTAAAGTTATGGTCAGGTTCTGGACGCATTGAGCCTATCACTGCGTTATACCAGCGTTTTGACGAGACCGACAAAGACACACCATTAAAACCATATACGCTTTATGTGAACGATGTGACGCTTGATCAGTCTGATGTAACTGTCTCCATCTCCATAAAAAACCCAATTAATGGCAACGTGGCAAAACTTTATGACATCACAGAATTCCCCGGACTGCGTACCGTTTGACGATTTTGAAAGAATGATGACTGGTAAGCCATACGTCGACAGGTGTTGTCACGTTGATGCAGTGGACTGCTGGGGTTTGGTGGTGCTGTTCTATCGCCTGTGCATGAATGTCAATGTTCATCATGATGATTCATATTCAACAGGTGGCGACTTTGTCACCTGCTTTGATAATGAGGTTGAGTTCTGGCGAGAAACCACGATACCAAAAGTCGGTGATGTGGTGGTCGCCTATAGAGGGAGTCATCCGGTACATGTCGCGCTATGGTGGGGGCGTGATAAAATACTGCATGCGCGAGAGAAAACGGCAGTCAAGACAGACCGCCTTAAAACACTCGAAAAATTATCAACAAAATTAAGGTTCCTGACTTATGCCGGTTATTCACATTCAGAAGATGCCAGGTGTTCCAAAAGAGACGGGTAATGTTCCTGCTGGCACTAATCTGTGGCGATGGCTGGAGAATTCCGGCCTTCCATCTGATATCAGGATTGCGCTGAATGGCCGCATTTTTGGCCCTGATGATGAATTGTCGATATCGTTAAAGCAAAACGATATTGTTAACATTTACTGTCAGCCTCGCGGCGCCATTGGCGACCTTATCAGTACGATACTAAAACCTGTAACTAAGGTGCTTTCTTTCCTGCTGTCTAAAGCATCAACGCCATCAACCAGCACTGGTACAACCGTTGAATCACCCAATAACAGCCTGAAATCGCAGACCAATATCGCGCGAAACGGAGAGGCAAGGCCTGACAACTTCGGGCAGGTAAGGGCATTCCCTGATCTGATTCAGGAGTCATTATTCGAATACATTGACGACCTGAAGTATGTCACTGAGTTCATGAACTTTGGCCTTGGTAAATACACCATTTCTTCGGTTCGCTATGCGGAAACTAATCTTGGCTCCCTGCCGGGGGCAAGTCACGTCATCTACAATCCAGGCGATGTTATCGGACAAATCATTGAGCCTTACCAGTTCGACGGACTTGATGGTCAGGAGGTTCCAGGGCTTAATGAATCGGAAGACACCCCGATAGAGACAGCAACCACGACATCTGTTACCAGCGGAAATTACGCTGGCGGTCAGCTGTTGATGGTCATACCAAAAAACACCGATTTCGATTACTTTATGGGGCTGTCTCTTCCTCATTCAGTAACATTAACAATAAATATAACTTACAGCACAACGTCAGGTACTGTAACCAAAAACATTGAGCTTAGCGGCAACATCATTTCCGCCGAGGAAACTGAGACAGGAACTGCGCCTGATATTCAGTATTTTTATAATTTCACCTTCAATAACCTGACTGGCGCAAATCTTGGAAACCTGAGCGGCGCAACCATCAATAATACTTATTTCCAGATTGTGGATAATGAGGCGCTTGTTGTTGGCCCATATGTTGGAGCCGTGGAGTCTACGCAGGTTTGGGTTCACGTTCAGTCTGAGCTTGGCCCTACCAGTGGCACGGCAGATTATCTGATCAAGGTATGGGCGGTTGATGATAATGGGGATGCCATTCCAGGAACTGAGGAGCAGCTCGCAGACAGCATTGACAACCCATTTACTCAGACAACAAAAACCTACTATCGCACGTATAAGTTTACTCCCGCTTATGGGGTGGCGAAGTACGCCATCAGCATTGAAAGGACAAATAACTCAAACTCTGGCAACCGCGTAACGTTGCAGGCAGCGCACGCCATCAACATCCGCGAGAATGTGGTTTATCCTGATGACACCCTTGTTAAAGTGACGGTAAAGGCCACGCTTCAGCCCACATCAGTCACTGAGCGCAAATATAATGCGCTGATTACCCGCTGGACTATTGGATATAACAGAACAACGGGGGCAGTCGACTATGCGTTAAGACCATCGAGAAGTTTTGCGGATTCAGTGCTGCATAACTGGATTATTACTGCTGGTCAACCTGAAAGCACTATTGACGTGGTAAGACTCTATGAAATAGCTGACGCACTGCCTGATGAGCGTCTTGGGTATTTTGATTACACATTTGACGATGAGGATAAATCGATCGGTGAACGAATTCAGACCATATGTGATGCAGCGCGTGTAACCGTGTTTTGGGATGATGGCGTCTTGTCTTTCTCAAGGGATGAGCAAAAATCAACTCCTGAAACCGTGTTCAATACCAGAAATACGCAGGCCGATGGCTATAAAATGTCTTATGATATGACTTTGCCAGGGTCATATGATGGCGTAAGTGTTCAATACCGCGACCCAAACACCAACAAACAGGCTTACGTTTATTATAAAGTTGGAACATCTGGTATCGAACCGGGAGAGCCGACTAAGCCGAAAAAATTCGACATGCTATATGTTCGAAACCTATATCAGGCAACAGACCGGGCCATGCTTGAGTGCAACCGTCTCATGTACTCACGCCGTGGAATGGAGATAAAAGCGCTTGCTGATGGTGAGTGGGTGAACGTTGGCGATATGATTTCTGTTGTCGACATTTATGATTCAGTGCAGCAGACGGGCGTTATCCGATCAAGGTCTGGAAACGTATTTACCACCAGTGAACAGATCACGGCAGGAAGTGGCCTGTTTGTAGTTATAACTGGCGCCAATGGAAATGTGTCAGATCGATTGGCTTGTACCGTTACTGGATTGAATACATTCGAGTGCGCATTACCATCTGACTTCGAGTTAAACATTTTTGACGGTGTTAACGTTCAGTCAGAATCAAGATATGCCATCTCAACAGAGGTTGAGCTTGACTCAACTTTATGGACAGTCAGCCAGAAAACTCCAGGTACAGATGGCACAGTGTCTCTTACAGTAACTGAGTACAATGACGCCATGTACGCCTACACCAACCCTGTTGCATGATACAATAGGGCAATCAATGATTACGGAGATTGCAGCCAATGGCTACCACCCCAACTAACAAGCCAGTCCCGTCTAACGACCTGAATGATTTTAGATACAACTGTGAAAAAGTTGACGAGATTGTAAACTCAGGTAGTGAGACGTACACTGATAGATTCGGCGTGGAAAGATATACCATTGATGGGGTAAGAAAAAATCTTATTCCTCTTGGTAAGCAATATATGACACTTTCTGATGCACAGGCTGATATTGCTAATATACCGGTCAACTCTTACACATACGTGCGCGATGCTTCGGGTACATCTCTGGCGCTGGAATATCAAAATGTAGCTGGTACTCTAACAGCAACTGGTCGTGCAATGCCGTCACAACAATCAGTAGACAAAGCATCAAAAGCCGTTGATTCAGGTTTGAATGTTTTGTTTGATCCGCTATTTGAGGTATTGCTATCCAATCCTACCGTGGGAAGCAAAACACACATTGTTAGCGGAACGTTAACCGCGGCTTTGTCGACCAATGCTAAATTAGGCTTCCCGGCTATTGTGGCCGGACCCGATGCGGGCGCAATTGCCGCTCGCAGATTATGGCTCGCCGATTGTGCCGTGGATGTCGGGGATACCATATCTTTAAATGTTATCGCATGGTACGCCAATGCTGGTGGGCGCGTTGCTTTTGTTTTTCGTAATGCGTCTGGTACTGCTATAGGGACACAGTATTTATTATACGCCACCGGAACAGGGTTCAATCGGTATTTGCGCACTCTAACAGTCCCATCTGGTGCGGTTATGCTGGATGTGCGGGTCGAAAACACCGCTAATGCTGGTACGGTAGAGCTGGACGCAGTGTTTTTGATGTCTGCTACATCCGAAGCACATCCAACTGTGCCTGGTAGACCCGTGGCCCCCTATGCAGTGCCTCTGCAAAACAACGTTGTGACTACTTCTTCAATTCAAAAGGCCGCCGTCACAGTGGATAAAGCATCATTTTTCATTCCAGGAGTTAACCTTTTTGATAAAGCTGCCGTCACATCGGGGTATTATGTTAACTATAAGACCGGTAATTTAATCACTAACGCTTTGTATTCTGCATCTGATTATATCCCTGTAACAGCGGGTCAGAATTACACGCAAAGTTTTTCGCATCAAACAGCCTTCTACGATGCAAATAAAACTTATATTTCTGGCGTTGGTGCTCTTGTATCTCCATCAACAGCGAGGACTTTAACTATTCCTGCTGGGGCAGCTTATGTACGAATGTCAGTCGCAAATACCGCACTCGATAAGATGCAATTCGAAAAAGGTAATGAATCCACAAGTTACCAGCCATATGCATTACAGCTGGACCCGTCTTTAATACCAACTACAGCAGCCCCAGTCGTCGATTATGTAGAGAGAGCCTATCAGCTTCGCGTTACTCGGATGAAATTGGGGCAACTAGAAGCCGGTGTATCGGCCATTCTTAATGTTGGTATTTTTGGCGATTCATGGGGAACATTAACCGAAAGATTCGCGAAACCTTTAGCAAAAGCGATTCGTGCTAAATATGGATCCGGCCCTGGTGTTGGCTGGGTATCATTCGGCCGTCACAGCACATCCGCATCAATAATTAACGGCAACATTTTCTCAGTCAGCAGAGACCTGCCAACGCAATTCACATGGACAGGATCATGGTTGTTTAGTTATAGCGGCAAGAAAAACCCAACCAACTCCAGTCCAGATACTGCTGTTGTTACGTCCTCTACACCAGGGGATGCACTGAAGGCTACGGTCCCTGGCACCTCGGACGGCGGGTGGTCAACCTGCAGGCTGGGCTTTGTGGGTACAAGTGACGGTGTTATTCAATATAACTGGGATGGAGGGGCATGGACGACGCTCAACGTGCAAGGTAGCGGACTGCTGTTTGTTGATATTAACCCACCGGCTACTGTAAATGCCTCTAATGTGATTAACGTTGAGGTTGTATCTGGCACGGTATCGTTATGTGGGATAAAGCCGATTGGCACTGGCTCTGGTGTGCGCGTTCATAAGCTTGGCGCATCTGGTTCAAGTCTTGCTTCATGGCTGTCAATGGACGCCACTGATTTCGGAAAGGCTCTCGCCGAGATGGCGTTGGACACCGTTATCATCCTTACTGGTACAAACGACCAGCGGATCACTGGTGGCGCTACTGCATTTGAAGCTAACCTGCGCGCTTTTATTGCTCGTATCCGGGCGACGTTGCCCGGCGCTGATATCCTGTTTGTCATGCCATGCGAGAATGAGCGGACTGACAACCCGGTAACGATGGCATCAATGGCAGCCAGGGCCAGGACTGTAGCCTCAGATCTGAATTGCGCGTTTATAAACCTGCAATATATCTTCGGCGAAAACCCTGCAGATTATGCCTATGGTTCGATACACCCCTGGTTTGCTTCTGACGGTATCCACCCCGCCCCGGCAACTGGAGGGTATTTAATAAAAGATGCAATATATCGTGTAATGACAATGAGATAACAAAAAGGGCCATTCGGCCCTTTCTTCATCAAAACGGAATATCATCATCAAAATCCATCGGCGGCTCGTTTACCGGTGGTTTTTGTGTATTTGATGGTTGCTGCGGTTTACCCCACCCTGATTGCTGATTACTTCCTGACTGTTGCCGCTGCTGTGATTGTTGGTTTCCATTATCACTTGATTTACCACCAATCATTTGCATAACGCCGTTCATAGGCTGCAAGACGATTTCAGTAGTGTATTTTTCAACACCGCTTTGATCTGTCCATTTTCGAGTGCGTAATTTACCTTCTACATACACCTGAGAGCCTTTGCGCAGGTGTTCTCCAGCTACCTCTGCCAGCTTTCCGAAGATAACCACGCGATGCCATTCAGTTTGCTCTTTCTTTTCACCTGTGGCCTTGTCATTCCACTGTTCTGATGTTGCCAGAGACAGATTGCACACAGCGCCGCCAGATGGCATATATTTAACTTCCGGGTCTTGGCCGAGTGTGCCCAAAATGATTACTTTGTTGATTCCGCGAGATGCCATAATTTACCCTTAAAAGTTTTCGATGTTCTGTTGAGATGTTGATGGCTTCTCTTCGTTTGCAGATGACGCAGGCGCATCTGCTTTCTGGAGTTTTGCCGGGTTGAAATCACTGCCGCCAGCAATGAATTTCGCTTTCATTTCCTGGTATGCGCCGACGATTACGCGAGTGGCAGCGTCATCACCACGAAATGATTTGTATTCTTCACCATAAATGGCAGTAAGCTCATCCATGTTTGCTGCTGAACGAATGAGGGCGGATGCATCTTTAGGAGACTTCCGCGCGGCATTGCCATCGTCATCAGCCTGCGCAATACCGAACATGGACGCAATAGAGTAGCGGCGCGCATACGTCATTGCAGAGCCATAACCTTGCGCATCTTTCTTGGCAACCGGCATTGGCATGACTGAAGACATGTATTCACCAGACTCATGCATGATTGTCGTTTCCAGCTTCAAAACATCAACCGCATCGCTCTCGATGGCGTTCTGAATGATGATGAGCCCGTTAGCCTCAAGCGCTGGCCTGATGGCATTCAGGAATGACTCAAGGTTAGCATAGTTGCTTTTAAGGTGCGGGTTTTGCGCGTTCTTTTTAGCGCTGCTGCTCATCACCTTTCTCGCCTCTACCAGAGCCTTAATCAGGTTTGCTTTCTGTTCTGAAAAAATCATTTTTTGCCCCTTGAAGATTCAATCCAGTTAATCGCATCGTTTACAGCGTTTTCGCCGTCAAATACTTTATTTTTGGCGTCAGATTTCGACACGACAGTCGGTCGTTTATTATCCATAGCCTGAAAAATCCATTTGCGCTCTGTTTCTTCGATAATCTTGCCGCCAATAAGCAGGCCGCTTGTTTTTGCATGAATTGCCATCACTTCACCTCATTTACTATAAATTACAGGTTAAATTGCTTTTTGAACCATTCTGGCGTTTCCATTTCGATGACCGGATTACCCATTGAGTAACCGGGCCATGAATTGGCTTTTTTGCATGCCTTATAGATTTCCATCGCGCTGCGCAGCTGAATGCGACCAATGCGTAACTGCTCATCCGTCAGGCGAATCAACGCAGGGATGAATGGAGATTTTTTCTCCTGCACCAGGAGGTTTACCGAGCGAGGCGCATGCCCATAAGCCTCTACAAACATGTCGTGCTGCATTGCCATCTTCATAAAGTACCCGAGCCGCGCTGCATGGCGGAAAAACTCATCAGGCTTGGCGCTCACTGCTGTTTTGTAGTCTATGATGTCGCCGCCGCGAGTAAGGCAGTCAAAGCGTACTTTTGATGGCTCGCCAAGCAACTTACCGAGAATTGACACCTCTGAATAAGCACCAGAAAGCAGGCTGCTGTAATAGCTGTTTGCATGGATTACGGCGCGCATCTGCATGATGGCGTCATAATCATCACCTTCCAGCATTGATTTACCAGTAGCAGCCTTCCCTGCCTCTTCACGGATAACATCGTAAATTTGTACTGGCTCGCCAGTGGCCTGAATGATTTTTATCACATCAGCTTTCGACTTCCCTGAAATACCTTTGATGCCGCGCTCTTTTGCCCATGAGTTCATGTCAGAAGCAGTTACCAGCACCGTGCGATTGCCATCTTTGTCTTTTGGAAAATCTTCGACAACTGGTATGCGGGCATATTCTGATTCGAATCGCTCAGGCTCAAGCAGCGCGGTATGGCTACCAGTTCCAAATATCAGAGCCTTTGATTGCTCATCTTCTTCGTCTTTGTAGCGCCACGCTGCCGGGCAGCGATCATAGATGTTCCACAGGCCAGAGCCGTTGATGTGCTCTGTGTCAGCATGATATTGGTCATTACTGAGTTCGTTGTTTAAATAAACTTTCATCCATCACCTCTTTTTATTGTTAAATCAATCTACATCAAACCACGTCATTCATCAAGCCCAAAATAGAATAACGTCGCTCTTTTTATCTCTTCAAGACCATAAGCAATGGCGCCAAAGTGACCCTCTGCAATGGCGCACTCAAGAACCTCAATCTGCGATGGCGATACTTTTGATTTTGTCTTGTCACGTCTCTTCAACTCAATCAGGCCGCATTTATGATTAATGCCGTGAGTTAGTATCACATTGTCGCTTACACCGCTCCTGACGCCCATCTTTCGGCGCTTCTCCACGAATTGCGGCCCACTCTTTGTGCCTGTCTCATTAGGGACATGAAACCACAGGACATCAGGAAATCGGTGTTGCATCCAAAGGCCATATCCCATCTGGTCAGTCTCTTCTTTAGGGCACTCTCCACGATAACCACTGTCGAATACCCATATCCCGCTATCAAGCTGCTTCAATTTGTTCTCCAATGAAATCCTTGCGGTGGATGATATCTCGGCCTTTATTGTTAAAACGATGCGTGATGCGTTTAGGTGCGCGGATTAAACCGGCGTAATGCATGAAAGTCTTCGCATCATGGCATTCCATCATTTTCTTCAGCATGGACTTGTCTTCAAGGTGCGGAAGCAGAGCCTTCATTTTAAACATGTCGCGCAGGTGCTTTGGCTTTCCTCCGAACGGATAAAACACCTCATTTGCCCAGCCGATCTTTCCATCAGCTTTTACCACCAGATAACGATAAAGAACCCCCTCAGCGTCTTTAGTCAACTCGACTTTAAAATCTTGCACATCTGTCCATTCTTTATCCGTGTAGGCTCGCTCATTAAGCGCCGCATTAGGGTCGCGCAAAACGTGATCGCACTGACGGCAATAACGAGCTGTCGGGTCGTTCTTTGTGCCGCAACCATCATCAAAAATACGGATGCCGTGCTTGTCGAAACCACAGCGAATGAAGCTGAAAAACTCTTCGCATCGGCCATCTGGAGACGTTGAGTCTTTACCGATGCAGCGCCGTGCATATGGGCTGTTCATCGTCTGGCATTTAGGGCATGGAACCTGCTCTCCGCTACGCTTGGCGCGCTGCGCTTCTGCTTCCTCAAGAATAGGGTCTTCGTACAGACCGCCAAGCTCAAACATGGTTCCGGTGAAGTCAAGGCAAAGGTGGTTTTCTTTCACCAGACCTGCGGCAATCTGGTCAGGCTTCAACAGGCGCATTGGTCTGCCAAGCAACTGCGTCAGAAGAGTCAGGGACATGATTTTTCTCAGGATGACAGACGTGTCCCAATATGGGATGTTGACGCCAGTCGTCAGGCAACCTATTTGCAGCGTGTATTTTTTGCGCCCGGTTGCCGCATCTTTCAGCGCTTTCCGTCTGGCTTTCTGCCCCATATCCTCGGTAACAATGGAATAACTGCCTTCTGGTAAATATTTTGCAGCCTCCTTGCAATGTTTCTTACCGGCGCAGGTAATGAGTACACCGAGTCTGTCGCGCGTAAGCTCCATGACTTTGAGCATTATTTTTTGCGTCAATGTACCCTGCTTGAGAATTTCTTCCTGCATCTCTTTTAGCTGGCTATCAGTAAAGTCCTGCACTCCGTCAACGTCACTACTGGCAAAATCATGCAGATCGTATTGCAAGTCCTCGATATCCTGCCCACCAAAGATGGTAGGAACAAGAAACCCAAGATCGACAAGGTATTTCGTGCTGATGTTGACGATTTCGTGTTTCCAGTAAGCCCCCTTGATCGACTCAACGCCGCGAAATGGGCTGCCGGTGTAGCCAATGACAATCACCTCATGCCCATACTTCGCTTTACAGCGCCGGTTAAGTTCATTCATGATGACACCGTATTGCGTCTCTGGATGCTCTGATATTATGTCCTGCCAGTTAACCTGGTGACATTCGTCGACAAGTATGTAGCGAGGGGTAAAGTCCGAAAGCAAAGATTTTGTCACTGTGCCATCATCGGCTGTCTTATCAAAAAGACCATTTATTATTGTGCCCTCCGTTCCCGCGATAAGCGGATACGCATATGCCTTGCGCCCAAGGGACGCGCTAAACAGAGAGTTTTTTACGCTCAGATTCCAGAGTTCCTCTGCATCCTGCTCAATAATTTCGCCTTGTCGCGCGATGACAAGCCCCTCCCACCCCATATCCTGGAAACGACGGGCAATCATGGCTATCATGATGGTCTTACCGGCGCCAACCGAAGCAGTTACATAACTTGGCTTTGGCTGCTTACCAAACTTGCGGATAACCTCCGCTGTCTTTTCATATACCAGCCACTGATAGGGTCGCGGTTCAATTTCCCCGGTATGGATGCTGGAACGCAGCTTATCCATATCCAGCTCAGCAATCATCGAATCAATTTTTTGCACTTCATCCACCTTTATGTTGCTCAATCTACGTCACAATAGTAGACTGAATCTACGGCAATAATCAAGGTTAAATTATGCGATACGACTGGAAGGATATAGAGCCTTTAATGGTAGGAAACTGGCAGGCTGCCATCATGTCGATAGTTAATGTCGACATGAGAATTTTCAATGGCAAGCATCAGCCATGCCCGAGTTGTGGCGGCAATGACCGGTTCAGATTTGATGACCATCTTGACTACAAAGGTGACGGTGGAGCCATCTGCAGCCAGTGCGGAAACGGGAGCGGCATCACCTGGCTAATGAAGCTGTCAGGAATGACGTTTCCAGAGTCAATGGAGGCACTGGCCGGATTTCTTAACATGCACCCACGCGAAAAACTTGAGGCTATTAAAAAGCAACTGCCGAAGGTCAACCATGCTTCTGACTATCTTACAGATGCAGAAGTGGTGTCCATCATGGAAAAAGCAGGAGGCGATACCATAACCGGCAAAACCGGTGAACTGGTGGCGATACCGCTCTATATGGCTGGAACCATGACGCCATGCAATGTGGCTTTTCTGGCAGAAGATGAAAGCGTGTCATTTCGCGCGGGTTTTAGCCATGAGTACACTCGCGGAAGACTTACGCGCGGTGCTGTTACACCCATCGGCGATAAGACAGAATGGACATACCTGGTTGCGGATTACTTCGATGCCTGGCGAGCACACCGGCTTACCGGCGCACATGTCTGGTGTTGCTGGTCGCCGGAAAATATGTGGGAAGTTGTGCGCAATGTGGGCGATGAGCAGCGAGCCAAACTACGCTGTATCATTAATAATAATTTCGATGAGGTATGCGCAGCCGAGAATGCCGGCCTGCCAATACTGATTACTGATGACGGGCGGGATATTCGTTACAGTGGCGCCATCAGAAAAAGGCTGTATAAACCAGAAGAGCTATTTGAAGCACTAAAAAACAAACCCTCCTGATGGAGGGTTTTTGTTATCGTATCATCAATTTTCTTATATCCACACTTCCATAAAGGTGACGATGCCAGTAACTATCAATAACATGATAGTTTGATATTAACCAGCAGCCGTGAAATTTACTCCAGAAAAACCAAACACTCCAACCATAAGGCCTAAAATGATATACGCCTTCTGACCTTACTAAGTAACCTTTTATCTTCATCATTTAAGCCTCGGATTCAGGTAAACAGTATTATTGAGGAATACGCAATATCCATCTTCTTCAAGAGACGGCAAAACGTTTGACTTGAGTCTGTCGTAAATATGCGGTATGCCCTTGAATGGCCTAACGTTTTTTAGTGAATCATAAAGCCATTTCACCGTGACATTTGTCTTTCCTTTTTGCGCAGCTGTGCGCAATTTTTCAGCAACGACATCAATTTCTGATTTCTCGCCAGCGTATCCATTTGACTCAACGGCATCGGTAAATGTTTTTGTTAGTGCATCATAAACGCTTATGGCGCGGCTTATATGCTCCTCACCAATAATTTTTGAGCGACGCCCGCCATCGCACCAGTTTTCAGCGGCATGGAATATTGCTGAAAGCCTGATTATCTGTTTGTCAGCCTTACCCATGGCGCCACGAAGCAAAACATGATCCCATTTTCCACCAGGAAGAAAATTCTTTTCCCACTGGTTTCGTAAAAGTCCAATCATACGCTGCGATTCTTTAGCGAGGGAGAAAACAACCTTCTCAGAAGCCACAAGGTTATGCACAAACCTGGCATATTCTGCCTTTAGTTCTTTAGGCATTGGCTTACTTACCGGGCAATCATTTTCTACATCCCAATGCTCACGATAACCCAACATCGACTGTTCACGAAGCATCAGGAATCGCTCTGACAATCCATTACCCCTGTCGCCAGCCGAAAGAATGGCATCAATACTTTCATCCTGCGCAATGACGCTGATGTTACCAAGCACATAGCCAGATGAAACACCACGACCAACGCGAGCTGAGCCAACAAACCCGCCATCCCAACCCTTCAGGATGACCTCGGCGTTAGACTTGCCTCCATCCTTGCCATACGAAAGGCCAAGACAGGTATTTAAAACGCTTGCCTCATCACTTATCAGGTTGAAAAAACCACCCTCATGAATTGCCTGGTGCTGCACAGCTTCTGGCGTTGCATCGGTTAACGGGTAGGTGATGGTGTAAAGACTTTCCAGCTTTTCCTTCTCTTTCGCAATGTCATCTCCAATGATGGCCTTCGCGTTCTGATTCGTCGCTTCCTTGTAAGCCTTCATCAGGTCTTCAATGCGAATGTTTATCTTTACAATTTCCTTCTCCATCTTTTTTGACAGGTTGTCATACTCAATTTTTATCGGGTTCATGTGCATTGAGTTGATGGCTGTCTTGCCAGCTGATGGCGGCTGCGACGTCACCACATACAAGGAAACAGGCAATTCAGAACCGTAGTATTCAACGCTAAAATTTCGCGTCATGGCACTTGCTACGCAGCCAAGCAGGTGCATGAATGATGTGCTAACAGGGAATTGCACAGCCCTCGCCGCCGCAACTGAGTAGCGCGTTATCAGGTCTTTCCTGTTGTCGCTGGTAAGCTCTATCTCCGAGTATGTTACATCCTTCTCCTGTCCTTCCTTGATTTCCGGCCACATGTTATGGCTTGGTGTCATGCCATGATGAATGGCTACGCGCGCCGCAGAGGTGTGCGCCTCTCTTGCCTGATTGAAGATTTCCTGTGCTGTAATCATTTAAACCTCATACTCGGTTGCAAATGATTCGTGTGGGTTCTCTGATAGCCACTGCTTAGCTTTAAGTACGGCTGCGTTTGCCTCCTCTGCCGTTTCAAACCTGCCAAGCTCATACCTTAGTCGGTTAACAACAATCCTAGCCCTGAAATATCCAGAGTGCTTATGGAAGTCAACCCCTCTAAACCCGGTAGATGATGGCCTTCCGCCACCGGATGATGAAAGTCTTTTTTTCTTAAGTAGCTTTCCATGTGCAGACATAATTTACCCTCGCTAACGACTTTTAACCATGATACCCCATAAATTACCCTCCGTAAAGCGTCCGCAAACAAACTTTGTTTAGGGTTAGCTGGGTTAACTGTGGGGAAGGCCATCTTCCCCAAGATTTTTTACTGTAAGTGTATGTATTATAATAATAGTAGTAGTAGTTGGGTTAATTGGGTATATTATTATTCATATTATAGATTTTATTTTAACAATAAATTAACAAATGAATTATATGGGTTATATATAAGGGGATATGAGTGAAAACATACCCTGCTGCCCCTAAATTGTTAAATTACAATATTAACATTAACTTACCGCGAAAAATCTGGGGCAATTAACCTGCCCCAGCACCTTACCCAC
>OOAU01000200.1_pt1 | contig 46298 bp, 43 predicted proteins | sample 1670931 | NCBI WGS metagenome assembly OOAU01 (sample SAMN06348105, study PRJEB24527) | human gut metagenome | biome: human gut; feature: ankylosing spondylitis patient; material: feces | host: Homo sapiens | place: China | collected 2015-10 | reverse complement strand
CGACTATGGGCGGGGACGCCCATCGGAGCCCACCCCCGGCGGCGTTTTGCCTCCTTTGCCGCCGTGGGCAAAGGAGGTCGCCCCGCAGGGCGAAACCCTGCAAGATACGGCGCGCCGAGTCGTCGCGCCCTACGGACGTCATGGTCCACGAAGGGCGGGCGGGGCTGAGACCCGCCCCTACAACATCTCCGGCAAATCACAGCAAAACCGGACAGCAGGAGGGCAAGCCCCGCCTGTCAGAGCGCAAAAACGGAGGCCCATCCGGGCCTCCGTTCGCCGCTCCGCTCATTCCGCGGAGATCATATAGTAATAAACAGGCTGTCCGCCGGGCATCACGCTCACCTCTGCGTTGGGGCAGGCGGCTGTGAACCGCTCCGCCGCCTTCCCGGCCTGCTCCTCAGTGACGTCCTCCCCGTAAAACAGGGAGATGAACTCCGCCTCCTGGAGGGCCTCCGACTTGGCCAGGCGGTCCATCAGGCCGTCCAGATCCCGGTCAGTGCCAAAGAGCTGGTGCTCCAGCAGGGCCAGGTAATCCCCCTCCTTGATGGCAAAGCCGCCGAAGTCGGAGTCCCGGGCCGCGTATGTGATCTCGGCGGTGCGGACCCGGCCCAGAGCCTCGGTCATCATCTCGGTCAGCTCTCCCTGCTCCATCTCAGGATCCACCGCCATCATGGCGGCGATGCCCTGGGGCACGGTCTTGGAGGGCAGGACCACTACCGTCTTGTCCTCGCACAGGCGGACACACTGCTCCGCCGCCATGATAATGTTCTTGTTGTTAGGCAGGACAAAGACGATCTCCGCCGGGGTGCGGTCGATCTCTTTCAAAATATCCTCGGTGGAGGGGTTCATGGTTTGTCCGCCGGAGATCACTCCGTCCACGCCCAGGTCCTTGAACACGGCCTCCAGCCCTGCACCGGCGCACACGGCCACATAGCCGTACTTCTTCTCCGGAGCCGCCTTCACCGGCTCCTCCGGCATGGCCGCACCCCGCTCCAGCTCCTGCTCCACCGCGTCCAGATCGTCGGTGCTCTGGACGTGTCTCCCGGCCGCCAGATCCTCGGCCTGAGTGCGCATATTTTCGATCTTGGCCAGCTCCAGCGTGCCGTACTTCTGGGCCTCGGTGAGGGCCGCGCCCGGGATGTTGGTATGGACGTGGACCTTGAAGGCCTCGTCGTCCTCCCCGATGACCAGACTGTCGCCGATGCCGTTGAGGTAGGTGCGGAAGGGCTCCAGATTCACATGGGGAGAGGGCTTGCGCACGATAAACACCGTGTCAAAAGCGAAGGTGATGTCCTCGGCAGGGATCGCCCCGAAATCGGCCTTCTCCGCCTGGACGGACTCCTCATCCGCGGGCATCTCCTCGCCCCGCAGCTCATTCAGCATCCCCTGAAGGATCAGCAGGAAGCCTGCGCCGCCGGCGTCCACCACACCGGCCTTTTTCAGCACCGGGTTCTGGTTGACCGTGTCGGCCAGGGCCAGCTGGCCCTCCTGAATGGCGGCCTCCAGAACTGCCTCGAAGCAGTTGTCCTCCCGGGCGGCGCCGGCAGCCCGGGAGGCGGCCAGGCGGGACACGGTGAGGATGGTGCCCTCGGCGGGCTTCATCACCGCCTTATAGGCGGCGGCCACGCCGAAATCCAGGGCGATGGCCAGATCCCGGCCATCCATGGTCTCCCGCTCCTTGATGGCCTTGGCAAAGCCCCGGAACAGCAGGGACAGGATGACGCCGGAGTTGCCCCGGGCCCCCCGCAGCAGCGCGGAGGCGGTGGCCTGGGCGGCCTTTCCCACGGTGTCGAAGGACTGCTTCTTCATCTCCGTGGCGGCAGCCCCGATGGACAGGCTCATATTGGTGCCTGTGTCGCCGTCCGGGACGGGGAACACGTTCAGATCGTTGATGCGCTGTTTTTCCGCGCGAATGGCGGCGGCGGCGTGAATGACCATCTGCTGAAAGGCCGCCGCGTCAATGGTTTGTCTCATATCGGCCCAAATTCCTTTCTACAAATGTCCTTAAAACCGCATGGAGTCCACACAGACGTCCACCGATTTCACTTCCACCCCGGTGGTCTTGCTGACCACATAGCGGACCTCGCTCATAATAGAGCGGCAGACCGCCACCAGGTTGACCCCGTTCTCCACGATGATATGCAGCTCGATGGAGACGGTACCGTCCTCGTTGTAATATACCTTGACGCCCTTCGCCATGGACTCCCGCTTGAGGAGATGGACCAGGCCGTCGGTCTTGGAGCGGACCGCCATGCCCTTTACGCCGTAGCAGTTGGTGGCCGCACAGCCGGTCACGGCGGTGAACACCTCGCTGCTGATGCGGATCTCGCCCAGATCGTTTTGCAGTTTCATAAGTCATTACCTTCCTTTCGCTGAGGATAGGGTAGATCACCACAGCAATCAGCGGTTTTCTGCCGCTGAGTGTATTGATACAGGTTATATTGTAGTCTATTTCCCTCGGAATTACAAGTAGAATTTCCTCCCCTGCCCCATTTCAGAGCGGAAAACAACCCCCGTCCGTACAGGCGGACGGGGGTTGTAGAAATGCAGGGAAAAGGATACTCACCGCTCCTCCCGGAAGTAGTTCAGGCCCAGGGCGGCGGGCTGCCCATTGCCCTTCTGCCGAATAGAGGAAACCACCAGTACAATGGCGGTGATCAGGAAGGGGAGCGCCTGGTACAGCTGAGTGGGGACAGCAGCCAGCCAGCCAAGCCCCTCCGGAAAAGCGGCAGCCAGGCTGGAACCCGACACCCGCAGGGTATTGAAAAAGCCGAACACAAAGGTACCCAGCACCGCCAGAGCAGGATTCCAGTTGGCGAAGATGACCAGGGCCACCGCGATCCAGCCATAGCCGTTGATCCAGCAGCTGCTATTGAAAGAGCCGGACATATTCAGGCCCATATAATAGCCGCCGATGCCCATGATGCCGCAGCCAATGCATATATGGATATACTTATACCGCTTTACATTCACACCCACCGAGTCTGCTGCACCGGGATTCTCTCCTACCGCCCGCAGGCGCAGTCCAGGGGCGCTTCGGCTGAGATACCACCACATGACCAGGGCGATGACGACGCCGAGATAGACCAGAATATTGTGGTCGAACAGGCCCCGGCCCAGCACCGGGATCTGGGACAGGCCAGGAATGGCCAGGTCCGTAAAGCCATTTTTGATGTTCTCGTAGTCGTTCATCACCGGCCAGCTGACGGCCTTGACACCGTTGCCCACGAAGAAGTACACCCCCAGACCGAAGGTGGTCAGGGTCAGGCCGGTGATGTTCTGGTTGGCCTGGAGGGACACCGTGAGGGCGGCGAACAGCAGGCCGCACAGGGCCCCCATCAGAAAGGCGGTCAGGATCCCGATCCCCAGGCTGTTGGCGTAGCAGCCCACAATATAGCCGAAGATGGCCCCTACGGCCATGATGCCCTCCACGCCCAGATTCAGGCTGCCGGACTTCTCCACCATGATCTCCCCCACCGTGCCATAGAGCAGAGGGATGTTATAGACCACGATGTTGTGGATAAAGGTGGTGACCACCCCGAGCTTATCCATTTCCATTGACACTGCCCCCCTTCTGCGCGCGGACAACTTGAAAGCGGATGAAGAAATCAGCGGCCAGCACCAGGAACAAGATGGCCCCCTGAAGCATATCCGCGAAGCTGGAATCCACCTGTGCAAAGGTGGCCGCAGCCACGGTGGAACCATGCTGAAGCATGGAGATCAATGCAGATACCACAAAAATGATCCCCGTATTCAGCTGGGCCAGCCAGGCCACAATGACCCCCGTCCATCCCACATCGTCGGTGAAGGAGGTGGAGAGGATCCCCACCGTCCCCACCTTGAAGGCGGCGGCCAGCCCGATGAGGCAGGCCGAAAGGAACACGGTGCGCAGGACGATGGTGTTCACCTTCATCCCAGCATAATGTGCAGTCCCAGCGCTGTCTCCCACCACAGCGATCTCATATCCGTGCTTGGAGTACTTTAGATAGCAGTAAACCAGCGCCCCGATCAGCAGGGTGAGCAAGACACACACATTCAGTCCGAACTTGCCAATCATAATTCTTGGGAAAGCCACTTCCTTCCCGAAGTTAAAAAACACTGGCCGTGCGGAAGAGGTGTCCAGGAAGAAGTTCCACTCCGCCTGAGTCTCCCCAAGGAAGATGAGGAAATACAGGGCCACATAGTTGAACATCAGGGTCATCAGGGTCTCATTGGTGCCGAACTTCACCTTCAGCACCGCAGCCAGGGCGCCGTACAGGCCGGCGGCGGCCATACCCGCCAGACACATGAGGAACAGGACCATCCCCTGGGGCAGGCTGTCCTTCAGCTTAAGGGCCACGGCGGCGGCGGCCACCGCGCCCAGGATAAACTGTCCCTCTCCGCCGATGTTCCAGAAGCGCATTTTGAAGGCCAGAGACAGGGCCACCGAGGTGAGCACCAGGGGGACGAACACCTTCAAATAGTTCTCAAAGGTTTTATAGGCGATCTTGTTGCCCACCATGCCCATGGTGAACATCCGCTGGTAATAAGCGATGGGGTCCACCCCCATGACCAGCAGCAGCAGCCCGCCCAGCACCAGGGCGCCGGCCACTGCGGCCAGGTAGAGGCACAGCTTCTTCCAGAAAGGACAGCTGTCCCGCTTTACGATATGGAAACGCATGGTCAGTCCTCTCCTTCCTGGCTGCCGCTCTCCTGCTGCTCCAACTCCAGCAGCTCCTGGGCGCTGATGTTGGTGTCCCGGGCGATACCAGCGGGCTTGTCCTCGTACTTATAGGTCAGGTCCAGGGCGCCAGTCATCATAAGACCTAGTTCCTCCTTGGAGGTCTTGTGGGCGTGGACCACGCCCATGACCTTTCCATGACAGAGTACCATGATCTTATCACATAGGGCCAGCATCACATCCAGATCCTCGCCTACAAACAGAATGCCCACGCCGTCCTTCTTCTGCTGGTTGAGGATGTTATAAATTGCGTAGGACGAGTTGATGTCCAAGCCCCGGACAGGGTAGGCGGTGACGATGACATTGGGCCCCGCCTTGATCTCCCGGCCCAGCAGCACCTTCTGCACGTTGCCGCCGGACAGCCGGCGCACCGGCGTTTCGGTGGAGGGGGTGACCACCCCCAGCTGCTCGATCACCTGCTGGGCGGCGGCCCGGCCGGCCTTCCGGTCCACGAAGGGTCCCTTGGTCTCCCCGTAGTTTTTCAGGATCATGTTGTCCGTGATGGACATGGAGGGAGCCAGACCCATGCCCAGCCGGTCCTCCGGGATGAAGGACATGGAGATGCCCTTCTCCAGGATCGCCTTGGGGGGCAGGCCCACGATGTTGTCCCCCTTGTGGATCATCAGGCCGGACTGGATGGGGCGCAGGCCAGCAATGGCCTCGCACAGCTCCTTCTGGCCGCAGCCGGCGATGCCCGCCACGCCTAGGATCTCGCCGCCCCGGATATAGAAGCTCACCTTGTCGATGGCCACCGCGCCCTCGTCGTTTTTGATGGTCAGGTCCCGGATCTCCAGCAGGGGCCGGGTCTTTTCCACCACAGGCCGCTCGATGTTCAAATCGATCTTCCGGCCCACCATCCACTCGGTGAGGGCCTGCTCGTTGGTCTCGGCGGTGTTGACGGTGGTGATATACTCGCCCTTGCGCAGGATGGCCACCCGGTCGGAGATGTCCATCACCTCGTTGAGCTTGTGGGTGATGATGATGATGGAGTGTCCGTCCTCCTTCATCCTCCGCAGCACGGAGAACAGCTTGTCGATCTCCTGGACGGTGAGCACCGCGGTGGGCTCGTCCAGGATGATGACCTTGGCTCCGTAGTACAGCACCTTGATGATCTCCAGGGTCTGCTTCTCCGAAACGGCCATATTGGCCACCTTTTTCCGTGGATCGATGTCAAAGCCGAACCGCTGGGCCATCTCCCGGATCTCGTCATAACGGCCCCGGTTCAGGGCAAAGCCCGGCTTCTCCCGGCCCATCCAGATGTTGTCGGCGGCGGTGAACACATCCACCAGCTTGAAGTGCTGGTGGACCATGCCGATCCCCAGGGCCTTGGCCTCCTGGGGAGACCGGATGGAGACCGGCACTCCGTCCACCAGGATCTCTCCGCTGTCCGGCTGGTAGATGCCGGACAGCATATTCATCAGTGTTGTCTTGCCCGAGCCGTTTTCTCCAAGCAGAGCCAGGATCTCCCCCTTTCGCAGGGTGAGATTTACATCTTTATTGGCCACCACACTGCCGAAGGTCTTGGTGATGCCCCGCATTTCAATGGCGTATTCCGCCGCCATGGAACCACGCTCCCTCTCTGGTCGTCATTCTAATAGTAATATTTTACCCTTATATTACTCTTTGTATCGTCTCTCCTCCCCGGACCGGCTGTTCTCCGGCCCAGGGAGCAAAGACCAAGACCGGACCGGCCGGTAGGGCCGGCCCGGTCTTGCGGGTCATATCAGTAAAGCGCTGCCCTGGGATCAGGCGTTCTTCACGCCCTCCACCAGATAGTTCATGCTGCCGGTGATGACGCTGTCCTCCACGGAGGGACCGCCGGCGGCCATGATCTCAGTGCCGTCGTTGGTCATCAGGGGAGCGTCCACCTTCTCCACGGTAGCCTTGCCATCGGTGACGGTGACATTCAGCTTCACGCCGGAGAACACATCCCACTCGCCGGTGGCGATCAGGGCCTTGACCTGGTCAATGGCGTCCTGAGTGCCGGCGGCGCAGTTCTCGCTGAGGGGAGACACATCCACCATACCCTCGTTCAGGCCGCCGTAGTAGGCGGGGCCGCCCATGGCGGTGACGAACTGGCCGGCAGACTCACAGGACATCGCGGTCTCGATGGCGGTCTTGTAGTACACGTCCCAGTTCCACATTGCGGCGGTCAGGTGGGCCTTGGGGGCGTCGGCGGTCATGTCGGAGTTGTAGCCGCAGCCGAACACGCCGGCCTTCTCCGCGGCCAGCTGGGGCTGGGCGGAGTCACAGTGCTGGGCGATGACGCCGCAGCCGTAGCTGTTGATGAGCTCCTCGGCAAAGGCGTACTCGTTGACCTCGTCGGTCCAGGTGCCCAGCTCCTTGACGTACACAGTGGCCTCGGGGTTGACGGCCTGCACGCCCAGGGTGAAGCCGTTGATGCCGGAGCAGGTCTCAGCATACTCAGTGTCGTAAGCGGAGACATAGCCCACGTTGTTGTTGCCGGTCTCCAGGCTCTTCAGACCGGCGGCCAGGCCGGCCAGGTAGCGGGCCTGATAGATGCGGCCAAAGTAGTTGTTGTAGTTGGTCTCATTGCTCTTGAAGCCGGTGGCGTGGGAGAAGATCACGTCGGGGTACTCCTCCGCCTTGACCTCCATCTCGTTCAGGTAGCCGAAGGAGATCCCGAAGATGATGTTGCAGCCCTCACCCACCAGGGTGTCCACGGCGGCGCCCACCTGGGTGTCATCCTCAGGGACCTCGTCCACGATGAACAGCTGCTTGTCCACATCCATGCCCAGGGCCTCCATGGCCTTGGTGATGCCGGTGTGGTGGGCATAGGTGTAGCCGGCGGTATCGCTCTTCTTGTTGATGTAGATGGCGCCCACCTTAAAGTCGGACGCGCTCACATTGCTGGCGGAGCCGGCGCTCTGGGAGCCGGTGCTGGCAGCGGAACCGGCGCTGCTGGAGTCCCCACCGCCGCAGGCGGTGAGGCCCAGGGTCATGGCTGCGGCCATAACAAGTGCGAGAATCTTTTTCTTCATGCAAAGTTCCTCCTTCTGAATCGTTCGTTTCATCCTTACTTCTATTAAAACCGCCTGGGGCGGTCTTAATCCCTCAAAGCGCGGATTCAATCATCCGCAAAGGTCACGCCGGTCTCCTCATTCATGGACTGGACGCGGGCCAGCGCCTCGATGCGCAGCCCCTTCGCCCGCAGGCGGTCGCCGCCAGGCTGGAATGCCTTCTCGATGACGATGCCGGCCCCTACCAGCTCCGCCCCGGCGTCCTTCACCAGCTGGGCCAGGCCCTCCAGGGCCGCGCCGTTGGCCAGGAAGTCGTCAATGAGCAGCACCTTGTCCCCGGGGCCCAAAAATTCCTTGGCCACGATGATGTCGTATACCCGGCCATGGGTGAAGGACTCCACCTTGGAGGTGTACACCTCGCCGGCGATGTTCTTGGTCTGGGTCTTTTTGGCGAAGATCACCGGGCAGTGGAAGTACTGGGCCGCCACGCAGGCGATCCCGATACCGGAGGCCTCGATGGTCAGGATCTTGTTGATCTCACAGCCGGCAAACCGCCGCTTGAATTCCTTGCCGATCTCGGCAAACAACTCCACATCCATCTGGTGGTTCAAAAAGCTGTCCACCTTCAGCACGTCGGTCCCCTTTACCTTTCCGTCCTTGCGGATCCGCTCTTTTAACAGCTCCATCGTTTTCCCTCCACCCTTCCTCTTTTCTTATGTGGCCGCCTGTTCCGGGGAGCGCCCGGAAAAGAACGGCGTGGCCCGGAGTGAACGGGCCACGGTCGATGGCGATACAGTGTTATTCTACAAAATATTTTCCCGTTCTGCAATCCCTTTTTCCCGTTCTTGTGGGAATTTTTTTGCCGCGGGACGCCCGGCGCCCCCCTTTTCCCCTTCCTCCGGCCGCCACCCCCTAAATCTGTAAAGTAAATTGCTTTACACACAGAACAAAGAGCCAGCCGGAGCAGCTCCTGCTCCGGCTGGCTCAGCCTGTCAAAAAGATCCCGAGCCGCTGTCAGCCCCGGACGGCGCGGGTGCGGGCTTCCTTCCGGTCTTCCAGCTTGGAGACGATCAGCGCGCAGGCCGCATCCCCCGTGATGTTGATGGTGGTCCGGCCCATGTCGAAGAGGCGGTCGATGCCCGCCACCAGAGCGATGCCCTCGATGGGGATATTGACGCTCTGGAGCACCATGGTCAGCATGACCATCCCCGCGCCGGGAACTCCGGCGGTGCCGATGGAGGCCAAGGTGGCGGTGAGTACAATAGTCACCATATTGCCCAGCGTCAGGTCCACGCCGAAGCAGCTGGCGATGAACACGGAGCACACCCCCTGGTAGATGGCGGTGCCGTCCATGTTGATGGTAGCTCCCAGGGGCAGGACGAAGGAGGACACCTCCCGCCGTGCCCCCAGCCGCTCGGTACACTCCATATTGAAGGGCAGCGCCCCCACCGAGGAGGCGGAGGAAAACGCCATCATCATGGCCGGGGCCATCCCCTTGAAGAACTGGACGGGCGAAATACCGGCCAGCACCTTGACTGTGGAGGAGTAGACCACCACAGCGTGGATGATATACCCGCCATAGGCCACCAGAAGCACCGTGAGCAGACTGCTCAGGATCTTCGGCCCATTCTCTGCCACCACCGGGCAGATCAGGCAGGCCACGCCAATGGGAGACAGGCGGATGATGACATCCATGATCTTGATGAACACCTCATTGAGGCTGTCGATGATCTGCGCCGTGGCAAGTCCCTTCTCCCCGGCCAGCAGCACGCCGAAGCCCAGGAACAGGGAGATCACGATGACCTGGAGCATCGTGGCGCTGGCCAGCGGCTGTACGGCGTTGGAGGGGAAGATGGATACGATGGTATCCATAAAGGACTGCCCTGCCGGGGCCTCATAGCTCAGCCCGCTGGTCTCCAGCAGGGGGAACCAGTGCATCCCCTTGGCCACGCTGGCCAGGATCAGGGCCAGGATCACCGCGAAGGCGGTGGTGCACATATAATATACGATGGTCTTCAGTCCAATGGAGCCCACCTTACTGATGTCCTTCATGGAGATCACCCCGGCGGCGATGGAGAACAGCACAATGGGGACCACCACAAACTTCAGCAGATTCAGGAAAATGTCTCCCCAGGGCTTGATGTACGCCTTGGCAAAGTCTTTCCCCTCAATGCCGCCCACACTGATATTCGTCAGCGCCATACCGGCGGCGATGCCCACCAGCAGACCGACAAAGATCCAAAATGCCAGTGGAAGCTTCCTCTTACTTTCCATATCACACACTCCTTCCAAAAGCGGAAACGCACGTTTCTTCTTTTACACTTGCAAACAGTGGCGTTTCCACTCTTGTTATCAGTATACACATCTCCCAGGATTTTCTCAACTCATATTTTATTATTTCTTATTTTTTCTCCTTTTTCACAATTTTTCTCCCGCTTTTTCTATGCCACACACAGCGTCATCTCCTTCCCCTCCCAAAACGCAGCGCATCTTCCCTCTTTATTTCCTGCAATATCAGCTTTTCTCCCCTTCGGATTTCCCCGGAAATTTCTTGTGGGCCTCGACGTTGTTCGGCTTTTTATATTCCAAAATATGGTAAACTATAAGCATCGGATCTGTTCGACCGGCACAATAGATATTAAGGAGGTCTTTCTCATGCAGCTGCTTCGGAAAAAGGGGAACTTCGACAGTACCCGGATCTTATTTCTCCCAGTAGACGCCATTGCGCCCAACCCGGACCAGCCCCGCCGCGTCTTCGCTCAACAGGAGCTGGACGAGCTGGCCCACTCCATCCAGGCCCTCGGTCTGCTCCAGCCCCTCACCGTCCGGCGCTCCGCCCAGGGCGGCTGGGAGCTGGTGGCCGGAGAGCGCCGGCTCAGGGCCGCCCGGCTGGCCGGCCTTCAGGAGGTTCCCTGCCTCTCCCTCCAGATCGACAGCCAGCGCGCCTCTCTGCTGGCCCTGGTGGAGAACTTACAGCGGAAGGACCTGGACTTTTGGGAGGAGGCACTGGCCCTGGAGAAGCTGATCTCCACCTACCACCTCTCTCAGGAGGAGGCCGCCCGGCGCATCGGGAAGAGCCAGTCGGCGGTGGCCAACAAGCTCCGCCTGCTGAAGCTGCCCACCGCCGTCCTGGAAACCCTGCGGGACGGTGGGGCCACGGAGCGACACGCCCGGGCCCTGCTCCCCCTGGAGGACCCCGCTTTGCAGACACGGGCCGCCCAGGCTGTCCTGGAGGGCAGACTGACAGTGTCCCAAACAGAGGCACTGGTCCAAGAGCTCCTCCGCCCCCGGGCGGCGGCCCCAGCGCCCCGCCACCGGCGGACCTTTGTGGTCAAAGATGTCCGCCTGTTTCTCAACACCCTGGACCGTGGAATGGCTCTCATGCGCTCCGCCGGAGTGGACGCCCGGTGTCAGCGGGAGGACCATGAGGATGCGATCTGCCTTACCATCCGTATCCCCCGGGGCGTCTCCCACTAATGTTTCACGTGAAACACTTCCATCCTTCCTTGGGCGGGCCGGGCTGCGGCCCGCCTTTTTCCTGCGGCTGTTCCACGTGAAACAATGCACTCCTCTCTGTTTCCCGGAACAAGGCCGAAAAAAAGAGGTAAAAGAGTTGCAACCCCTGCGGCAGGTTGATATAATAAAGGTCTAGTATCACACCTCATCCCACTCCGGCGTCTGGATCGTCCTCCGCCGCGGCAGGATCAGGCGGCGAACTGGATTTTCCCTGTTCAGGAGGTATTCTATGGCGAATATCATTGCCGTCGTCAACCAGAAGGGCGGCGTGGGCAAGACCACGACGACGGTGAACATCACAGCCGCCCTCCGCGCCCTGGGAAAGCGTGTGCTTCTGTGCGACTTTGACGCGCAGGCCAACGCCACATCCGGCATGGGCGTGGACAAGAACACCGCCTCCCCCAATGTATACGATGTGCTGATCAACGGCGCGGAGCCCCAAAAAGCGGTGGTCTCCACAAAATACGGGGATGTGCTCCCCTCCAACAAGACTCTGGCCGGGGCCAGCATCGAAATGATCGCCATCCCCGACCGGGAGCACCTGCTGAAGAACGCCCTGGAGCAGCTGGCTCCCAGCTACGACTATATCTTCATCGACTGCCCCCCCTCCCTGGAGATGCTCACCGTCAACGCCTTGTGCGCCGCCGGCTCCCTGCTGGTCCCGGTGCAGTGCGAGTACTACGCCCTGGAGGGCCTCAGCGACCTGCTGGCCACAGTGCGGCTGGTCAAGCGGGGACTCAACCCCAAGCTGTCCATCGAGGGGGTGCTGCTGACCATGTTCGACAGCCGCACCAATCTGTCCCTCCAGGTGGCGGAAGAGGTCAAGCGCCACTTCCCCGGCCAGGTCTACGCCACGGTGATTCCCCGCAACGTCCGTCTGTCCGAAGCGCCCAGCCACGGAATGCCCGTGCTGGACTACGACCCCTACTCCCGCGGGGCCGAGGCCTATCGGATGCTGGCCGAAGAGATCTCCGCGCAGCATGAATGAGCCCGGAGGGACGGAGGCGGCGCTCTCCCCTCCCCCTTCTGACTCCACACGTTTGGAAAAGGAGTGTACTATGGCGAAACGAAAAACAGAGATGGGTCTGGGCCGGGGGCTCAACGCCCTGCTGGGCGACCCGGACCTGACCGCCGGAGGCGAGGGCTCCGTCTCCCTCCCCATCTCCCAGGTGGGGCCAGGCCTGAACCAGCCCCGCAAGCGCTTTGAGCCGGAGGCCCTCGCCGATCTGGCCGACTCGATCCGCCTCCACGGCATCATCCAGCCCCTCACCGTCCGCCGTCTGGCCTCCGGCTACTACCAGATCATCGCCGGGGAGCGCCGCTGGCGGGCCGCCAAGCAGGCCGGTCTGGATGAGGTCCCCGCTGTCATCATCGAGGCGGATGACCGAAAGGTCATGGAGCTAGGTCTGATCGAGAACCTCCAGCGGGAGGACCTGAACCCCGCCGAGGAGGCCCGGGGCTTCCAGACTCTGATGGAGGAATACGGCCTCACCCAGGAGCAGGTAGCGGAGCGGATGGGAAAATCCCGCCCGGCCATTGCCAATACCCTGCGTCTGCTGGCTCTTCCGGAGGATCTGCTCACTCTGGTGGAGGAGGGGACCCTCTCCGCCGGCCACGCCCGGGCCATCCTGGGCGCGCCCACCGCAGACCTCCAGCGGGAGGCCGCCAAGCAGGTGGTATCCCGCGGCCTCTCTGTCCGGCAGACCGAGCAACTGGTGAAGTTCCTCCAAAAACAGCCCGCAGAAAAGCAGCCGGGCGGCTCTTCCGATGAGATCGCTCTCTACCTGGGCGAATTGGAGAAGTCCCTCTCCGGCCAGCTGGGACGGAAGGTCACCATCTCCCACCATGGCAAGAAGGGCCGGGTCCAGCTGGAGTATTACAACAACGAGGACCTGGAAGCCCTGCTGTCCCTGCTGAATACCCTGCACGGAGAGGAGGGAAATGATCTGTGAGCGATCCCAAACATCCCTCCCCTGCCCCCAAAGGCCAGCCGGAGGAGAAAGCTGCAGAAAAGCCCCCCGCCTATGTCCCCCCTCCTACCCAGGAGAAACGGCAGCGCTCTGTGGTCCACTACATCGCCATCCTCTTTGCCGCCGCTTTTCTGCTGATGCTGATGACCTACCTCATGGACCGGCGGCAGAATGAGGAGGTGGTGGACAGCCTCAACCAGTCGGTATCCGGTCTGCGGGAGTCCCTCTCCAATATGCAGTCCGTCCAGGACATCTATGAGGAAAACCAGGCCCTGCTTCAGGAGATCGACCGTCTGGAGGACCAGGTGGACGAGCTGGAGCGCCAGGACAGCGCTCAAACCACAGCGCTGGAGCAGGCGGAGCAGACCCGGCAGGCTATGGACTGGTTCTGGCAGATCGACGAGGCCTACATTCTGGGCCGCTACTCCCTGTGCCGGGAACTGATCCAGTCCCTTGAGGACAGCGGTCTGGCGGAAAGCCTCCCCCAGGAGAGCGTCACCGACAACGGCCGCTTCTCCCCGGCCCTCCGCTATCAGGAGATCCGGAAGGCCCTGTACTGAGGCCGCCTGTTTCACGTGAAACAGACGGTACAAACGCCGCCTCTCCCCTCCCCCATGCCTCTCCAACCCATCCCACAGCTATGATCCGTTATCATATCTATTATATTTAAAGGAGTGTTCCGCTATGCTGGACATCAAATTCATCCGGGAGAACCCCGAAGTTGTTAAGGAGAACATCAAAAAGAAGTTCCAGGAGCAGAAGCTGCCCCTGGTGGATGAGGTCATCGCCCTGGACAGCGAGAACCGCGCGGTTATGGCCGAGGCCCAGGAGCTCCGCTCCGCCCGCAACGCTCTGAGCAAGCAGGTGGGTATGCTCATGGGACAGGCCAAGAAGGACCCCTCCAAGCTGGCGGAGGCCGAGGCGGCCAAGGCCAAGGTGAAGGCCAACGCCGACCGCCTCTCTGAGCTGGAGACCAAGGAGGGTGAGCTGGCTCAGAAGATTCGCAAGATCATGCTCCAGATTCCTAATATCATTGACCCCTCCGTGCCCATCGGCCCGGATGACAGCTGCAATGTGGAGGTCCAGCGCTTCGGTGAGCCGGTGGTCCCCGACTTTGAGATCCCTTACCACACCCAGATCATGGAGTCCTTCAACGGCATCGACATGGACGCCGCCGGACGCGTGTCCGGCAACGGCTTCTACTACCTCATGGGGGACATCGCCCGCGTCCATGAGGGCGTGCTGGCCTACGCCCGGGACTTTATGATCAACAAGGGCTTCATCTTCTGCATCCCGCCCTTTATGATCCACGGCAACGTGGTGGAGGGGGTCATGTCCCAGACTGAGATGGACGCCATGATGTACAAGATCGAGGGTGAGGACCTTTATCTCATCGGCACCTCTGAGCACTCCATGATCGGCAAGTTCATCGACCAGATCATTCCGGAGGACAGCCTGCCCCAGACCCTCACCTCCTACTCCCCCTGCTTCCGGAAGGAGAAGGGCGCCCACGGCATCGAGGAGCGCGGCGTCTACCGCATCCACCAGTTCGAGAAGCAGGAGATGATCGTGGTCTGCAAGCCCGAGGACTCCATGAAGTGGTATGAGCAGATGTGGCAGTACTCTGTGGCGCTGTTCCGTTCTCTGGACATCCCGGTGCGCCAGTTGGAGTGCTGCTCCGGCGATCTGGCCGACCTGAAGGTGAAGTCCTGTGACATCGAGGCCTGGTCCCCCCGTCAGAAGAAGTACTTCGAGGTCTGCTCCTGCTCCAACCTGGGCGACGCCCAAGCCCGCCGACTGAAGATGCGCGTCAAAGGCAGCGACGGCAAGATGTATCTGCCTCACACCCTGAACAACACCGTGGTGGCCCCTCCCCGTATGCTCATCGCCTTCCTGGAGAACAACCTCCAGGCCGACGGCAGTGTGAAGATCCCCGCCGCTCTGCGTCCCTACGTGGGCGGTATGGAGGTCCTGCTCCCCAAGAAGTAAGCTCCAGGCGGCGGGGCGAGGCGGCGCCTGCCCCCCTCCCCTCCCCTGCTATGTTTCGGGGCTCCAGGTCTCATTTTATACAAAACAAAATTTTTCTACGCAATAATACAAATCGTTTTACCGCTCTCCAGCCAACTGCGGCTCTCCCGCACCAGCTCTGGGTCATTTTGCCCGCTCCAAAACGCTCCAAAACGGAAAACGCTCAAATTCCTTGAGCCCCAAGAGGTTTGAGATGCTGTTTTTTCTGGAAAGGAGGGACGGCCCATGTCCGTCCAAAAACGACGGGAGGAACTCACAGCGCTGAATCTGCTTTTCTGCTTCATGGTCCTGTGGAGCCACTGCTCCGGACATCCTATCACCGTGCTGGACCACAGCAGCTGGCAGTACGGCCTGATGATCTCCCTTCAGCGCCTCAGCTTCGTCTCAGTCTCCGGCTTTTTCTTTCTCAGCGGTGTAAAACTTACTCTGAACAGCACCGGCTCCCCTCCTCCCCCGCTGAGGCGGTACTGGGCCAAGCGGGTGAAGGCCATCTTCCTGCCCTATCTGCTGGCAGTGGCCGTCTACTATGTCTACTTCGTGGGCCGCGGCTATTTCCCCTTCTCTCTGGGGGAGCTGGCGGGGTATGCGATCCGGGGCGACCTGTCCGCCCCCTTCTACTTTGTCATCGCCCTGGCCCAGTTCGTGCTGCTGGTCCCCCTGTTCCGGTGGCTGCCCCGCCGGTGGTCGCCATCGGTCCTGCTCCCCATCTCCCTGGGGATCACCTGGCTCAGCGCTCTGTACTGCAACGAGATCCTGGGCCTGCTGATCCCGGGTGCACACTTTGCCTACAACGACCGGCTGTTTACCACCTATCTGGTGTACTATGTGGGGGGCTGCTGCGCCGGACAGAACTATCCCCGCTTTCTGGAGCTGCTGGACCGGAACCGTCCCCTTCTGACTGCCTGCGCCCTGTTCTTCGCCGGGGCCGACCTGTTTTTCAGCTGGAAATTCTTTGTGAGCGGACAGAGCGTGCCCTTCCTGGAAATGATCCACACCCTGTACCAGCTCACCGCCATCCCCGCCCTGTTCGCCGTAGCGGTGCACCATCCGTTCACTCTGTCCCCCCTGGCCCGGCGGATGGACCGGGCCAGCTTTCTGGTCTATCTGTACCACTCCCTGGTCATCACCTGGTTCAACGACCTGGCCTGGCGGCTGGGGATCGGGCGGGTGTCTGTCCAGTTCCTGCTGCGGGTGGTCACCGTCTACTCCCTCACCTTTTTAGGCGCTATGTCCTGGCAGTGGGTGCTTTCTCAGGTGCGGCGTCCCCTCACCCTCAAACTTTAAAATTTAGAGGACCTTACCATGAAAAAATTTATGGATGAATTTAAGGCCTTTGCCATGCGGGGCAATGTGCTGGATATGGCCGTGGGCGTGGTCATCGGCGGCGCCTTCGGCAAGATCACCACCTCCCTGGTCAACGACATCATCATGCCTGTGGTCTCAGTGCTCACCAACGGAATCGACTTCTCCCAGTGGAAGCTGGTGCTCCAGGAGGCTGTGGTCACCGCCGCCGGTGAGGTGCAGACCCCCGAGGTCGCCATCAACTTCGGCAACCTGATCGCTGTGGTGCTGGACTTTCTCATCATCGCCTTTGTCATTTTCTGTATGATTAAGGCCATCAACAGGCTCCACCGCAAGGCGGAGGAGCCCGCCCCGGAGCCTGCTCCCCCCGAGCCCAGCGCCGAGGAGAAGCTGCTGACCGAGATCCGCGACCTGCTGAAGGAGGCGCACGATGTCCAAGGAAAGACCTGACGAGACGCTCCAGGAGGAGAAGGGCTATATTCCCGCCTCCCCGGTGAAGCGTACCCTGGCCTGGATCGGCCTGGCCTATGCCCTGCTGTTTCTGGCCCTGACGACCTACTACTTCTATACCGGCTCTATGCTGGGCAATCTGGGACCCCTGCTGGCCGTCCCCGGCCTGATCGGACTGGGCGCCCTGTCTCTGGTCAGCTGGAGGAGCACCGGACGGCCCAAAAAGGGGGCGGCCTGGCTGCTGGTCCTGCTGTGCTGGGCCGCCGCCCTGGTCTCTCTGCCCATGGGGCTTGTGGGCCTGCTGTCCAATTTCGGCGTTGTCTTTGGCGTATGACCGCCCGGGAGGATATGATATGGAACAACTGATTCGGAACGGCCTGGAGGCGATGGACCTCCTCTCCCAGACGCCCGCCCCCGCTCCGGCGCAGCTGGCAGAGTATGGACGGCTGCTGCTGGAAAAAAATCAGGTGATGAACCTCACCGCCATCACAGAGCCGGAACGGGTGGCCCAGCTCCATATGCTGGACAGCGCCGCCCTGCTCAAGGGGGCGGACTTTCAGAACAAGACTCTCATCGATGTGGGCACTGGAGCCGGTTTCCCCGGCATCCCGTTAAAAATCCTGGTCCCATCCCTTCAGGTCACCCTACTGGACAGCCTGAACAAGCGGGTGGACTGGCTGGGTCAGGTGTGCGCCCAGCTTGCTCTTGAGAACATCCGGGCCATCCACGCCCGGGCCGAGGAGCAGGCCCTGGTCAAGGGCTTCCGGGACAGCTTCGACTTCGCCACCGCCCGGGCGGTGGCCGACCTGCGCCTGCTGTGCGAGCTGTGCCTGCCCTATGTCAAGGTGGGCGGGCTGTTCCTGGCCATGAAGTCCACCGACAGCGGCCAGGAGCTGGAGGACGCCGCCCACTGCATCAAGCTGTTGGGCGGCCGTGTGGAGGAGCCCTTTGACTACGTCATCCCCGGCGCCGGCGTCACCCACCGGGTCATTCCCATCCGAAAGGTGGCCCCCACCCTGAAGGGGTATCCCCGCCGGTGGGCCAAGATCCAGAAGGCTCCGCTGTAAGGACGCGTTCTGTCCCATATCCGGCCCACACTTCAAATTCAAACACAAAATACACAGAAAATTCACACCATATTACAAAAAAAACATTGACGAACCCAAGATTTGTGATAGACTTATTTTGGTGAGATAGGAGGAATTCCATGGGAATTGTCATTGCCGTCACCTCTGGAAAGGGTGGGACGGGCAAGACCTCAGTCACCGGCGGGGTCGCCTCCTGTCTGGCCCGGCTGGGTAAGCGGGTGCTGTGCATCGATATGGACATCGGCCTGCGGAATCTGGACATCTCCCTGGGCCTCAGCGACCGGGCACTGATGGACTTCTCCGACGTGGCCGAGGGGCGCTGTCCCCTGGCCCGCGCGGCAGTGACCCATCCGGACCTGCCCAACCTGTCCCTGCTGACCGCCCCCATGTCCCTGTCCCCCGACGTAACGGCCGCCCGGATCCGGGCTCTGCTGCGCACCGCCCGAGACCGCTACGACTATATTATGATCGACTCCCCCGCCGGACTTGGCCCCGGCTTCCAGCTGGCCGTCTGCGGGGCGGATCGGGCTCTGGTGGTGGCTACCAACGACGCCTCCTCCCTGCGGGACGCCCAGCGGACGGTGGAGGAGCTGTACCGGATCCGTCAGGTCCATCTGGTCATGAACCGCATCCAGCCCAGGCTGCTCCGGCAGCTGCGCACCACCATCGACGACGCCATGGACGCCGCCGGACTCCCTCTCATCGGGGTCATTCCGGAGGACCGCCGGGTCATCCTGGCCGCCAATCTGGGGCGCCCCCTGATCCTGGAGGGCCGCCAGGGCGCCGCCAACGCCTGTTTGAATATCGCCAAACGCCTGGAGGGCTACCGGGTCCCTGTGATGCGGATCCGGTAACGCTCAACTGCATAAAAGGAGGTAAACGCCGCCATGAATATTGCTATCATGTGTCACAACCGCAAGCAGGAGCTGATGGTCCAGTTCTGCACCGCATACTGCGGACTGCTGTCCAAGCACACTCTATGCGCCACCAACGCCACTGGCCGAATGGTGGCGGAGGCTACCGGCCTGCCCGTCAATCTGTTCCTCTCCCACGAGCACGGGGGCATCGAGCAGATCGGCCAGCGCATCATTTACAACGAAATCGATATGGTCCTCTTCTTCAACTACCCCCAGGACACCGACATGGATGACAACGTCATGTATATCACCCGCCTGTGTGACCAGCACTCGGTTCCTATGGCCACCAACGTAGCCACGGCGGAAATGCTCATCCATGGTCTGGCCCGGGGCGACCTGGACTGGCGCATCGGCATGAACCCCAACCGGGTACCCTTTGCCCTGTAAGACCCGGTATTTTCCTTGACTTTTTCCCAAAAATGGGATAGCATAGCTTTATTCACCGCCATGACGGCGCATGAGTAACCGGAGCACCGCCGGACAGAGAAGGGCCCCACGGCTGAAAGGGCTCCACGGCACAGGGACCGGCCAAGACAGCGCCAGCAGCGGGCCTGGAGACAGGCGCGGCCGCCCCGCCGCACCACGGGGACCAAAGGGAACGGCTCCGCCGTTCTGAAATTGGGTGGCACCACGAAGCGTTTTCAGACGCTCTCGTCCCAATCCCGGGACGAGAGCGTCTACTTTTTTCAGAGAAAAAAAGTAGACAAAAAAGCTTTATGCAAAGCTTCGCTCCGCCTCCGGAGATTTTACCCGCCGGATGGAAGCGCCCAGCCCCCAGGCAGATCTCCCCAGCGCTTCTTTGTTTCCTTTCTGTGCGAGCAGGAAGGAACGCCCTCCCCCGCCCCGCAGGGTGGGATCCTCCCAGAAAGAACTCCAAAGAAAGGATTTTGATACCCATGAGTAAAGTACAGCCCCGCACCCTGTCCGGCTTTATGGAGCTGCTCCCCGCCCGGCAGGCCCAGTTTGACCGGATGGTGGAGATCCTCCGCCGCACCTACGGTCTCTACGGCTTCACCCCCCTGGACACCCCCCTCATCGAGGCCAGCGAGGTCCTGCTGGCCAAGGGCGGCGGCGAGACGGAGAAGCAGATCTACCGCTTTATGAAGGGGGACACCGACCTGTCCCTCCGCTTCGACCTGACGGTGCCCCTGGCCAAGTATGTGGCCCAGAATTACGGTCACCTCACCTTCCCCTTCCGCCGCTTCCAGATCGGCAAGGTCTACCGGGGCGAGCGGGCCCAGCGGGGCCGCTTCCGGGAGTTCTATCAGGCGGACATCGACGTCATCGGGGACGGGAAGCTGGACATCTCCAACGAGGCGGAGATCCCCTCCATCATCTACCGCGCCTTCACCGCCCTGGGCTTGAAGCGCTTCCAGATCCGGGTAAACAACCGGAAGATCCTCAACGGCTTCTACTCCATGCTGGGCCTCACCGAGCAGTCCGGCGATGTGATGCGCACGGTGGACAAGCTGGACAAGATCGGCCCCGATAAGGTCCGGGAGCTGCTGATCGAAGGCGGCGTGGACGCCGGCAAGGCGGAGGAGATCCTGAAGTTCATCGCCATCACCGGCTCCAATCAGGAGGTGCTCACCGCCCTGGAGGGCTACCGGGGCCGCAGCGAGGTGTTTGACGCCGGCCTGGACGAGCTGAACACCGTGGTGAAATATCTGGCCTCCTTCGGTGTGCCGGAGACCCATTTCGCCGTGGATCTGACCATCGCCCGAGGCCTGGACTACTACACCGGAACTGTGTATGAGACCACCATGCTGGACCATCCGGAGATCGGATCCATCTGTTCCGGCGGCCGTTACGACAACTTAGCGGAATATTATACCGAAAAACAACTCCCCGGCGTGGGAATTTCCATCGGTCTGACCCGCCTGTTCTTCGTTCTGGAGGATCAGGGCTATCTGAATCAGGATCTGAACACCGCCCCCGCCGATGTGCTCATCCTGCCCATGACCGATGACCTCTCCCCCGCCATCGCCCTGGCTACCCAGCTGCGGGAGGCCGGCATCCGCACCCAGATCCACGCCGAGCAAAAGAAGTTCAAGCAGAAGATCTCCTACGCCGATAAGCTGTCCATCCCCTACGCCGTATTCCTGGGGGAGGATGAGATCTCCGCCGGCGTGTGCGCCGTGAAGGACCTGTCCACCAGCGAGCAGGTGAAGCTCTCCCCCGCTGAGGCCATCGCCCACATCCAGACCGGGCTGGACAAGCGGAACCAGGGCGCGCCCATTTTGGACCGGGGGAAATAAGACCGCCAGTTACACCTATGGACACTCCCCTCCCCCGCCGGAAAACTATCAAACAATGGGCGGCATCTGGCAGCGCGGCTATTACGAGCACATCCTCCGCAATCAGCAGGACTTTGACGAGGCCGCTTGGGTATATTCAAAGCAATCCCGGTCGGCGAGTGGAGCGAGGGACCGGACCATGAAAAAAACAATTCGACGCATTCTTCTGGTACTCCTCATCCTCCTGTTGTTATGGATCTTCTTTCCCCGACCATTCCAGTGGATCCTTCCCCAACGGATGGTAAGGGCCCCAGGAGAAGGAGCAGAGATCCGTGCCGAGACAGAATTCACCGCTTCTCTCAGCTTTGGTATTGACCAAGAGGTCCTGGATGCCTTTTATGATCTCCACTGTGAGATGGAGAGCGTCCGGTTCCTGGCCGATCCCCTCTCCCTCCTGCCCATCCTCTGCCAGCCCCAGGAGCCAATCCAGGTGAAAATCGATTACTTCCAGGAGGGCTGTTCTTCCACCAGCAACTGTCGAACCACTCTGTTGTGGGACGGGGATACTCTTTGGGTAAACTGGCTGGGCGGTCACTACTTAGGCTACTGGCCCACCGATCCCGCCGAATTTGAGGCGGCCATCCAACGGCTAACTTTGGAATACGGCGGAACTGGAACCGTTACGTCGTAGGGGCGGCACACCCTGTTCTGTTTCTTCTTCTGGAGGTCTTAGCTATGGAAATGCCTCCCCTCCCCCGCCGGAAAACCATCCGCCTGCAAAATTACGACTATTTCCAAAGCGGGGCCTATTTTGTGACCATCTGTACAGCACATAGATCAGCCATTTTGGGAAACATCATTCCTCCAACGTCTCACTCCGTAGGGGCGGGTCCCAGACCCGCCCGGGTAGAATTGTCACTATTTGGTGAAATTGTGATGCAGACGTGGAATGATCTCCCCAACCACAATTCCGGTCTTTCTCTTGGCCCATTTATTATTATGCCTGACCATATCCACGGAATCCTAATCCTGGAGGCGGGTCTGGGACCCGCCCCTACGGCAATTCCGGAACTGGTGCGGCAGCTAAAATCCTTCTCGTCCCGTAAAATAAATAGGATCTCAAACGTACCCAAACGCGCCATCTGGCAGCGCGGCTACTACGAGCACATCCTCCGCAATCAACAGGACTTCGACAAGGCCGCCGGGTATATCGCCGAAAACCCGGCTCGGCGGCTGGAACGGGAGGAATTTGAGTGAAGAAGAAAATCGCTGTCGGGGTAGCCTTGATTGCCTTTCTTCTGGCGGGCAGCAGGCTGTGGTACACCCGTCCCCAAACCTTCTGGGATGCCACAGGTATGGACCGGGACAAAATTACTGGCGCATCCTGCTACGCGATCGAAGGCCATGTCACTGCCGGACGAGCCCGCCAGCAGATCTGGATGCTGGATAACCTGATCCCCGGCCAGGAGAACTATGAGGCCCTGCTGGCGCTGCTGGAGGACACCACCTACTGCGCCAGTCTGCAAAATCTCCTGCCTCCCTCCTCGTCCCGCTCCGCCGATGACGTCACCGCCACAGCATCCTTTGCCCTGGGGGATGAACTGGTGCTGGTACACGCCGACTCCCCGGGCAAGGTATGGATCTCCCCCGCGCACAGCCGTACCCTGGCCTTTTCCGTCTCTGCCCAGGGGCTGAACGAGACCCTGGCAGACTTTATCCAGCAACATGGAGCAGCGGGCGATCCTTAGTATTTTCTAAAATAATTCACTATTTTCTCACTTACTAATACAAAATGGAGTTGATTTTATGGACAATCTGAAGAATTTCCGCCGCACCAACTACTGCGGCGACCTGCGTCTGAGTGACGCGGGCAAGACCGTCTCCCTGTGTGGCTGGGTCCAGCGTCAGCGGGACCTGGGCGGCCTGATCTTTGTGGATCTGCGGGACCGCACCGGCCTGGTGCAGCTGTCCTTCGATGACAGCACCGCAAAAGAGATCTTTGAAAAGGCCTCCGCCCTGCGCTCTGAGTACGTCGTAGCCGCCACCGGCCTGGTGCGGGAGCGCGAGAGCAAGACCAACAAGATCGCCACCGGCGACATCGAGGTCTATGTCAGCGAGCTGCGGCTGCTGGCCAAGGCCGAGACCCCTCCCTTTGAGATCGTGGAGAACTCCAAGGCCAACGATATGCTCCGCCTGAAGTACCGCTATCTGGACCTGCGCCGCCCGGATATGCAGCACGCCATCGCCACCCGCCACAAGGTGACCAAGGTGGCCCGGGACTACTTCGACGAGCAGGGCTTTTTGGAGATCGAGACCCCCATGCTGACCAAGTCCACCCCCGAGGGCGCCCGGGACTATCTGGTCCCCTCCCGGGTCCATCCGGGCAAGTTTTATGCCCTGCCCCAGTCCCCCCAGCAGTACAAGCAGCTGCTGATGCTGTCCGGCTTTGACCGCTATATGCAGATCGCCCGCTGCTTCCGGGACGAGGATCTGCGGGCCGACCGGCAGCCCGAGTTCACCCAGATCGACCTGGAGATGTCCTTCGTCAACGAGGATGACGTGATGGAGATCCAGGAGGGCTTCCTGAAGCGGGTGTTCAAGGAGGTGCTGGACGTGGACGTGCAGACCCCCTTCCTGCGGATGCCCTGGCGGGAGGCCATGGACCGCTTTGGCTCCGACAAGCCCGACCTGCGTTTCGGCTTTGAGATCAAGGACATCAGCGACATTGTGAAGGACTGCGGCTTCGGCGTGTTCTCCGGCCCTGTGGCTGAGGGCGGCTCCGTGCGGCTCATCAACGTGGACGGCCACGCCGCTGACTTCCCCCGGAAGAAGATCGACAAGCTGGCCGACTTCGTCAAGACCTATAAGGCCAAGGGCCTGGCCTGGACCCGCCTCCATGACGGCCAGGTGACCTCCTCCTATCAGAAGTTCCTCACCGAGGAGGAAAACCGCGCCATTCTGGAGCGGGCCAACGCCAAGGACGGCGATCTGGTGCTCATCGTGGGCGACGCCAAGGACGAAGTGGTCTTTGCCGCCCTGGGCGCTCTGCGGTGCGAGTGCGCCAAGCAGCTGGGCATCCTGGATCCCAGGGACTTCAAGTTCCTGTGGGTCACCGAGTTCCCCATGTTCGAGTTCTCCGAGGAGGAGAACCGCTATGTAGCTATGCACCACCCCTTCACCGCCCCCATGGACGAGGATCTGGACAAGCTGGAGACCGACAAGAAGAACTGCCGGGCCAAGGCCTATGACATCGTGCTCAACGGCACCGAGCTGGGCGGCGGCTCCATCCGGATCTCCGTCCCCGAGACCCAGGAGGCCATGTTCCGGGCCCTGGGCTTCACCGATGAGGACGCCCAGGAGCGCTTCGGCCACCTGATCAACGCCTTCAAGTTCGGCGCGCCTCCCCACGGCGGCCTGGCCTATGGTCTGGACCGGCTGTGTATGCTCATAGCCGGCGCAGAGTCCATCCGGGACGTCATCGCCTTCCCCAAGGTGCAGAACGCCTCTGAGCCTATGACCAGCTGCCCCGACTTCGTGGACGACAAGCAGCTGGATGAGTTAAGCTTGAACGTCACCCGCCGCGAAGAGACTTCTGACGAGGCGTAAATCTTTCCTGGTCAGCCATGCAGATCCTCGCCGAAATACGGCTGTCATGCAACCAAAAACAGGCACAGCAGGGAAACCTGCTGTGCCTGTTCTTGTATTTGACCCTGTGAGCTGATATAATAATGGAGGCAGACAGACCGATCAACACCGATCCAGGGAGGCAGTACAGATGGACCCCTTTATTTTCATAATTTTACTGTTTTCGACCGTCCTCATAGTTTTGATACTCCTCCTCCCCAACCTCAAGGGAAAATGGGCTGTATATCTGCCTGCCGCTGCCGCGACACTGTCATCATGGTTTATTGGATTGCTCCTGGACGCAAATATCGATTTTGGAATGGATCTGGCATTTCGGATCCTGTTCCCTGTATTGGCCATGGGGCTCTGTATTCTGAGGGCCATCATAAAACCAAAATGACGCGGCTTTCCCAGGCCCTTTCGTCTCCCCGTCTCCTCTTTTGTACGCTATTTCGAGAAAAAATCTTTAAAATCCGATAAAATCCGCAAAAAATTTGACATAGAAGCCGCAAAGTGATATACTGCATAAACTATAAGAGATCAAATTAAACTTTTGGCGTGGAGACTTCTTTCTCCACGCTGTTTTTCCGGGAGGAAACCATGAAAAAGCTTTTGATCGCTGTGCTCTGTTTGATGCTTACCGGCTGTGCCGCCCCTGTGCCCTCTGATCGTTCCGGCTCGGACCTCTCCGCATCCTCTGACACCCCGGCGCCCTCCCCCACCGTCTCCTCCTCCCACAGTGAGGAGAGCGATTCCTCTCAAGCCGCTCCGGAGACCGATCCGGACCCCGTGGAGCACTCTTCCGCCAGTCAGCAGGCCTCCGAGTCCTCTCTGGGCCCCCAAAACCAGGAGCAGATCATTCAGGAGCTGTTGTCCGCCATGACCCTGGAGGAAAAGGTCGGGCAGATGTTTTTTGTCCGCTGCCCTGAGACCGGCGGGGCCGAGCTGGCCGCCCAGTATAAGCTGGGGGGCTATCTGCTGTTCGGCCGGGATTTCAAGGACAAGACAGCCCAGCAGGTGCGGGATGACATCCAAAGCTATCAGGACGCCTCTGGCATCCCCCTGCTGATCGGGACCGATGAGGAGGGCGGCACGGTGGTGCGGGCCAGCAGCAATCCAGACCTCTTTCCCCAGCGGGAGCCCGCTCCCCAGACCCTGTTCGCCCAGGGTGGGATGGACCTGATCCTTCAGGACGCCCGCCAGAAAAGCATGACCCTTCTGGACCTGGGGGTCAATGTCAACTTCGCCCCGGTCGCAGACGTCTCCACTGATCCCGCGGATTTCATCTATGCCCGATCCTTCGGGCAGGACGCGCAGGCCACCGCCGGCTATGTGGCCCAGGTGGTGGGCGTCATGGAGGAGGAGCATATCGGTTCCGTTCTGAAGCATTTCCCGGGGTATGGGAACAATGTGGACACCCATACAGGGATCGCCCTGGACCAGCGCCCTTACGAGACCTTCCAGACCGCCGACTTTCTCCCCTTCCAGGCGGGCATCCAGGCCGGGGCGGATGCGGTCCTGGTCAGCCACAATATCGCCGCCAGCATGGATGAGAGCCTTCCCGCCTCCCTCTCCCCCACAGTCCACCAGATCCTCCGGGAGGCGCTGGGCTTCGATGGGGTCGTTCTGACGGACGACTTGGCCATGGATGCGGTGATGGAGTACGCTCAGAACGGCTCCGCCGCGGTGCTTGCCATCCAGGCTGGAAATGACATGGTGGTCACCACCGATTTCCAGACCCAGATCCCCCAGGTCATTCACGCCGTTCAGAGCGGCGTCATCGCGGAGAGCCAGATCGACCAGGCGGTCACCCGGGTTCTGAACTGGAAGTATGAGCTGGGCCTGCTGGGCAACTGACCACCCCCTTTGACATGAAATATGAGCTGACCCGTGGTCTTTTCCACAGGTCAGCTCTTTTTTGTGGATCAATTTTTCCGTATGCGGGACCGAACTGCCATAACAGCCCGCCGGATGGGCCAAAACGGCTTCTTCGGCGGGCTGTATGTACACACCGGCCGATTGAACTGTGGACGATTATCCCAGGACCAGCATCAGGATCGGGATGCTGATGAAACTGCACAGGGTAGACAGGGCGGCCCCGGTCGCCGCGTATTTTTCATCGGCCCCATAGGCCCCCGCCATCACAGTGACCTGGCTGACCACCGGCAGGGCGCTCTCCACAATGAACACGTCCATGGGCAGGCCGCTCATCCCAAACAGATGGCAGAACAGCCAGCAGACCACCGGAGCCACCCCCAGCCGCACCACGATCATGGTGGGCAGGCCCCGCATCAGGCGCAGGTTTTTCAGCCCCAGCTCATAGATGATATAGCCGCAGTAGATCAGCGCCAGTGGAGAGACGGATCCGCTGATGTATCCTGCCCATTTCATGATCGGGGCGGGCAGGCCCACATCCAAAGTCAGCAGGAGCAGGCTGAAAAAGACGGTCAGAATAGGCGGCTTGGCAAAGACACCCTTCAAAAAGGAGGAGAGGGTCACGCTCCCCCGACCCTTTGTTCCCGCCCGCTCGATAAGCAAAAAGCCCACAGACTGAACGAAGACTGTATTCGCCAGATAATAGAGCATCACATAGGGAACACAGGCGTCCCCGAACAGCTGGGTGGAGACGGGCAGGCCGATAAACAGAGTGTTGGAAAACGCGGTCATAGCCACAAAGACCCCCCACCGCTCCCGGGGCAGCCGGAGCAGGGTCGCCAGCGCCAGGGAGAGAAACAGGGTCATCAGGACCCCCAGCAGGGCGGCAGCCACCATGATGCCCGCCTCCAGCAGGCTGTCATGGTCCAGATTGTTCAGCAGTCCGGTCAGACAGTTGCAGGGGACCGCGATATTGACAATGTACTTACTGATAAACTTCTTCTCTGAGGCGTTCATCCAGCCCCGCGCCCCCATAAAATATCCCACTGACATAAGCATCAGCAGGACCAGGGAGGCAGACATGGCATTGAAAAAACCATCCAAAGAAAACCGCTCCTCTCTCCTTCAAATCGAAGCAAAGAGCCCCGAGGCCGTACGCCCCGGGGCCCTGTCCAGTCAATCCTGTCCCGTGGTGGAACCCGTCTGCGGCTTTCCGCCCCCTCCGCTTCTGGGACGGCGCCGGCGGGGACGGCTGCGCTTCTCTCCTGTCTCCGGCGCGGGCTTTCCGCAGGCCTTTTCCCGGCTCTCACCGCCCCTGGGCTGCTGCTCCGGCCGGGGCTTCCGCTGTTCGCCTCTGAATGGCTGCTGCTTCTCCTTGGGCTGGCCACCCTCCCGGGCCGGCCGCTCCCCCTCCTGGGGACGCCCGCCGCTCCGGCGGCTCCGGTTGGAACGGCGGCGGTCCCGACCCCGGCTGTTTCCGCCGGAGGGATGCTCCGCCCCCACGCCCTCATACTGAGGCGTCTCGCCGTTGAACACCGCCTCCAGTGCGGCTGCCAGCGGGGAGGCCGCCCCCTTCAGATCAGGGACCTCCTCCGGCTCCTCCGGCTTTCTCAGCTTGGCCAGCTCCTCCAGGGGGGGCTCCACATAGCCCTCTGGCCGCTTGCCCTTGCCATTGCGGATAACGCACAGTTCACAGTTGTGGTAGCACTTGGGGGTCTCCGGGGCAGACTCCAGCCGCACCTGCACCGTCTGCCGCAGCAGATTCACCGAGGACACCGTTCCCGCCCCGTCCGGAGTCTCTACGAAGGACTCCTGCTTGGGGGAGTGCTTCACCAGATCCTCATAGGCGTCCTGCTCATACTTCAGGCAGCACATGAGTCGCCCACAGGTACCGGAGATCTTGGTGGGGTTGAGGGACAGGTTCTGAGTCTTGGCCATTTTGATGGATACCGGCTGGAACTCGTCCAGGAACTGGGAGCAGCAGAAGGGCCGCCCACAGATGCCCAGGCCGCCCAGCATCTTGGCCTCGTCCCGGACGCCGATCTGCCGCAGCTCGATGCGGGCGTGGATGGCGCTGGCCAGATCCTTCACCAGGGCACGGAAATCCACCCGGCCCTCAGCGGTGAAGAAAAAGAGCACCTTATTTCCCTCGAAGCTGTACTCCGCCTCCACCAGCTTCATCTCCAGACCGTGCTCCGCGATCTTCTCCTGACAGATCTGGAAGGCCCGGGCCTCCTTCTCCTTATTTTTTTCCCGGGTCAGCTGGTCCTCCGGGGTGGCCCGGCGGAGCACCGGGCGCAGGGGAGCGGTAAGCTCCATCTCATCCACCGCCGTGTTCTCCTGGGTACACTCGCCAAACTCCACGCCTCGGGCGGTCTCGACAATGACCCCCTCCCCCAGGCGGAAGCGCTCTCCATTGGGGTTGAAATAATACTGCTTTCCGCCTTCCTTAAAGCGGACGCTGATGATCTCGACCATAATTCCTCCTGATGATCCATCCGTAAGGGACCGGACCGGCCCCTTACGGTCTTAATGCTTGATAAACATCGCCGCGCACAGCCAGCCGGACAGCTGGCCCGGGTTGGCGTTGAGCTCCGCCGCGCCACGCAGCTTTTGCACCAGCTCCGCCGCCCTCAGCAGGCGGCGCGGGGCCTCCGACTGGGGCAGGCGGGCGCCCAGGGCAGCTATCACCTGATCCAACAGGCGGGGAAGCTCCTCCTTGGGGATCTTCTCCAGCAGCATGGACGCCTCCAGCAGAGCCAGCTCGTCCCGCCCCTCCAGGGCCGTGACCAGCTGCTCCGCCTGACGGCGGCGGGTCTCCGCCGCCTCGCCGCTCCCCTCCAGCAGCTCCACGCCCCGGCCCAGCAGGCCCTGACACTCCAGGGCCGCCCGCCGGACGTCCGCCGGATCCCGCTCCGGAAACCGGACGGCCAGCCAGTGTTCCGCCTCCGCCGGAGGCACGGGGACCAGAGCCAGCTCCTCACACCGGGAGCGCACCGTCTGGAGCAGCCCGCCGCCGTTTTCCGCCAGCAGAAGAAAGACCGCATAGGCCGGCCCCTCCTCCAGCAGCTTGAGCATGGCGTTCTGAGCACTCTGGTTCATCCGGTCCGCCTGCTCCAGCAGATAGATCTTACGCTCCCCCTCGTTGGGACGGATATAGGCGTCCGAACGCAGGGCCCGCACCTGGTCTACTGTGATGGGTTTTCCCTCCCCGGGCCCGGAGATGACCGCCACGTCCGGGTGGACGCCGGAGAACACCTTCCGGCAGGGGGCGCAGCGGCCGCAGGGCCGCTCCCCGCCGGAGGCGGCGCACAGCATGGCCCCGCACAGCAGCCGGGCCAGGGTATGCCGCCCGGACCCCGCCGGGCCGGAGAGGATATAGGCGTGGGACAGGCCCCGGCCTCCCTCCTGCTGGGAGAGGACCGCCTTCACATGGGCGTTGCCCGCCAGGGCCGACAGTTCCATAACATTCCTCGCTTCTCCCCTGAAAGGGTGTTTCAAAGTATCACAGACACTTCGTGGTTATTATATCCTATTTCCCGCAAATAGGCCAGTTCTTTTTCCGTGATCCGTTCTCCGGGGGCCACCACCGGCACCCCGGGGGGATAGGGGGCCAGCTGGACGGCGGACACCCGCCCGGCGCAGTCCTCCAGGGATAGTTGCTCCGTCTGGGCGAACATCGCCTCACGGGGGGACAAGACCCGCTCCGGCAGAGGGGGCGCCGGAATGGGCGGGCAGACGCCAAGGAGCGCCGGGACCTCCTCCAGCGCACACTCCAGCCGGTCCAGGTCCTCCTCGCTGTCCATCCCCGTGAGGATGAGCACCACATGGCCGCCGTCCTCCATCTCAGGCCACAGGCCCCGGGCCTCCAGCGCCCGGGCCAGGGCGGGACCGTCCACCGCGTTCAATGTCAGCCGGGTGGGATCCAGTGCCCCCTCCCAGAGGCTGGGAAACCGCTCCCGCAGGGCGGCGGTTCGCTCCGCCGTCCGGCGGTAGAGTACCTTTCCCTCCCCCTCCATCCAGGCCCGGGCCCCGTCCATAGAGATCATCATGGGATAGGACGGGCTCGAGCTGCCATACACTGAGGTCATCCGGCGCACCTGTTCCGGCTCAAAGCCGTTGGCAAACAGCAGGGAGGACTGCCCCAGAGCGGGGAGGGTCTTGTGGGCGGAGCAGATCACCAGGTCCGCCCCGGCGAAGGCGTCCACCCCCAGGAAGGGCAGGTGGGCCCCATGGGCCCCATCCACGATGAGTTTTCCCCCGTTTCGGTGTACAATGTTGGAAATCCTCTGTACGTCACACAACAATCCGCAATAACTCGGAGATGTAATACAAACCGTTTTGATTTCCGGGTGCTCTGCCAGGGCTTTTTCCACATATTCCGGGGAAATTGTGGACGTCAGCCGCTTCTCCGCCCACCAGGGCCGGGGGAGGTAGACCGGGTCCAGATCCAGCAGGGCCAGGGCATTATACACCGCCCGGTGGCAGCCCCGGTCAATGAGCACCCGGTCCCCCGGACGGCAGCAGAGAGCCAGAGCGGTATGGAGCCCCAGCGTGGAGCCGCCGGTGAGAAATTGGCAGCAGTCCATAGAGAAGTCCTCCGCCCACAGACGCTGGGCGGAGTCGAAGGGCTCCCCGCCGTGGAACAGGTCCCCGGTGGGACCCAGCTCGGTCACATCCAGGGCGGCCGCCCCCGCCAGTTCCGGGATGGGCAGGGGCTTCCCCTTGTGGCCCGGGATATGGAGCCGGACGGGATGTTGGGCCGAAAAGGCCCGGATCGCATCATAGAGCGGTGTCATGGTATTCCCTCCTGGGTGAAGTGAAATAAAAACGCGGCGGGAGGATCGTTTCATCTTCCCGCCGCGTCAGGGCTGAATTCTTATTTCTGTCCGGGGGCGTAGGCCACCACAGTGCGGCGGTTGGGCTCTACTCCGGTGGAGTAGGTGGTCACATTGGGGTAGTCCTGAAGGGCGGCGTGGATCACATGGCGCTCATAGGCGTTCATGGGCTCCAGCGTCATATTCTTCCGGTACTTGACCACCTTCCCGGCCACCTTGACCGCCAGGCGCTGGAGGGACTCCTCCCGCTTGGCCCGGTAGCCCTCGGCATCCACATGGATCCGCACCCGCTTGGACTGGCCGCGGTTCACCGAATAGTTGGTCAGCTGCTGGATGGCGTCCAGGGTCTCGCCCCGGCGGCCGATGATGGCGCCCAGGCCGCGGCCCTGGAGCACCACCTGATAGCCCCGCTCATTGACATAGATATCAGGCACAGCCTGCACATGGAGGTGCTCCATCAGTCCGGTGAGGAACTCCCGGATACAGGCCGCCTTGGGGTCATCCGCCCCGGCGGGCTCCAGGCCGTCCTGAGCCTTCTCCTCCTGAACGGGAGCGGACTGCTCCTCGTCCCGGCCAATGAGCAGCTCATCACCGGGCTCCAGTTGTCCGCCAGCAGGCTCCGCCTGGGGCTCGGGCTGTGCCTTCGGAGCGGGCTCTGTCTGGGGGGCGGGCTCAGGCTGCTCCGGGGCGGCGGGGGCGTCCCCGTCGGGGACCTCATAGCTCACGCGGACCTTGGCGGGGTTCCCGCCGAAGCCCAGAAAACCGGATTTGGCCCGCTCCAGCACCTCCACCGAGACGTCATCCCGGTCCAGACCCAGCTGGAACAGGGCGGCGGCGATGGCGTCCTCCTCAGAGCGGCCGGTGGTCTCGATCCACTTTCTCATCCTCAAACACCTTCCTTTTTGTCGTCCTCTTCCTCAGGGAGCTCCACCTCGATCTGCTCCGCCTCTACCTCGATCTCCTCGGTCTCCGTGGGCTGCTGAACAGGGGCAGGCTCCTCCGCGGGGACCACCTCCTGGGCAGGGATGGTCTCTGTCTCAGGCTGCTTCTGGACGGTCTCTTCCTTCTTCTCCTCCTGAGTGGGGGCGGTCTTTTTGTTCTTCTTCCCCTTCTTCTGCTGCTCCGCGTCTATCTCAGCCTGGATCAGGTCGCTCACATCCCGGTACTCAGTGACGCCGCCGAAGCGGTCGGGGATATAGGCGCGGCCCCGGGCATAGGCGCGGATGCCAACGCGGCTGTCATCCTTGTTGACGCCGGGCTCAGTGGGCTCGTCCTTCTTGACGTGCTTCTTCTTGCCCCGGTTATTCTTCTCCTCCTCAAGGCGGCGCTGGCGCTCCAGCCGTGCCTCCTCCTTGCGGCGCTTCTCCTCTTCCTTCTCCTGGCGCTCCCGCTCTGCGGCGGCGGCCCGGGCAGCCTCATAGTCCTTCTTCAGCAGCTTGCCGCAGATAATCTCCTGGAAGATGGTGAAGATATACTGGGCGATCCAGTACACAGACAGGCCGGCGGGGACGGTAAAACCGATCCACAGAGACATCAGCGGCATCATGATCATCATGGTGCGGTTGGTCTTAGCCATGGTCTCATCCTGGGACTGGTTGTTCATCTGGTTGGTCTTGAGGCTGACCTGCATGGACAGCAGGGAGATGCCCACAGACACCAGGGGCAGCAGGAACAGGCCAATGGAATCCCAGCCAAAGCCGGCGGTCCAGAAATTCCACTTGGGGATATTGGCCAGGTTGATGCCCAGGAAGGAGAAGTCCATCACGAACAGCTTGGAGCCGGCATCGCCCAGCAGGGCCTGGAGGGCAGCCAGGTTGTCCGGGTTGATCATGGACGCCAGGTACATCTGGTTATAGGCGCCGTTCTGGAACACAGAGGTGAGCTTTCCATCGGCCACCTGCTGGACCAGCTTCTCCATCGCCGCCGGGGTGACCCAGCCGCTGCTCACAGCCACGGTCTGCCAATCCAGTTCCTGAGCGATGAGCTGGATCTGCTCGATGGACAGCCCCATAAAGTAGGTCAGGGGCTCACGGATGATCCCGTACAGCACCATCAGGAACAGGATGGGAATGAAGGACCAGAGACAGCCGCTCATGGGGTTGACCTTTTCCTTCTCATAGAGCTTCTGGATCTCCAGATTATAGCGCTCCCGGTCCTTGCCGTACTGCTTTTGCAGCTGCTGCATTTTTCCGGAGAGCAGATTCATCTGGATCATGCTTCTCTTTCCCTTCAGGCTGAAGGGGAACAGCACCAGCTTGATGATGAGGGCAAATAAAATCAGGGCGATGCCGTAGCTTTGGAAGAAGTCATAGAAGAACTTCAAAAGCAGGGCAAAAGGCATTAGAAAAATACCCACAATGGTACCTCCACATTGTTGAATTGGTTCCGGACCTCCATCACGGTACGGGGTCGTACTGGATGGATTTCTGCCGGTGGAAGGGGTTGCACCGCAGAACGCGGCGCAGAGCCAGCCAGCCCCCCCTCCAGGCGCCGTACTTCTCCACCGCCTCCAGCGCGTACTGGGAGCAGGTGGGGATAAAGCGGCAGCAGGGCGGGCGCAGAGGCGAGATCTCGCGTCGGTAAAAACGGATCATCCACAGCAGCAGGGCCTTCATTCCGCGCTCCCCCGGGGCGGGCAGATTCCCAGTTTCCGCATCAGCTGCAGAAAGCTGCGTTCCAGCTCGCCATAGCTGCCATAGATCACCCGGGTCCTGGCCACCACCACAATGTCATAGCCCAGCAGGAGCCGGCTCTCATTGGTGCGGTAGAGCTCCCGGATGCGGCGGCGGGCGCGGTTGCGCTTCACCGCGTTGCCCAGCTTCAGGCCAGTGGTGATGCCCAGCCGGCTGATGGGCCGCTTGGTCTTGCGGCAGTAGACGGCAAAATAGGGGGAGACGGCGCTTTTGCCCTTGCTGTAAAGCCGGCGGAACTCGTGATTCTGTTTCAGCGCAACGGTATGCTTCATGAAATTTCCTCCGACTTATTTTAAGATACGGCAAAAGAGAGGCGCACAGAGGGAACGGGGCGCGCTTGGCGCTCCGGGCTTCTTTTTGTCACGCTGCGGCGGCTACACAACGCACGGCTTCCCTCCGTCTCGGACTTGCACCGTATCTTCTTGGGATACTGGGTGCGCGTCCTCGCTCCGGTCCATCCGTGCTATTCCGCTCGCCTCTGCGGTTCGCTGTGCGCCTGCTCCCGGGCGCTCCGCGCTTCTCTTTGTCACGCTGCGGCGGCTGCACAACGCACGGCTTCCCTCCGTCTCGGACTTGCACCGTATCTTCTTGGGATACTGGGTGCGCGTCCTCGCTCCGGTCCATCCGTACTGTTCCGCTCGCCTCTGCGCTTCTCTGTATGCACCGCAGGGGCGGGGGAATCATTCCCACGCCCCTAACTACGCGCTATGTCTTGAGTGTCCTTTTGTCGTATCTCATGGAATGATCCTGTCGCGTCCGGCTTCGGGCTCAGCAGGATGAGGCCCGCGGCAGGACAGGACCCGTCCTGTCCACGGATCAGTGGGTCAGACGAGCGCGGCCCTTGGCGCGGCGGCGGGCCAGCACCTTGCGGCCATTGCGGGTGGCCATACGCTTGCGGAAACCGTGTTCCTTGGAACGCTGGCGCTTCTTGGGCTGATAGGTACGAAGCATGGGGGACACCTCCTCATTTGATCTCAAGCCGGCGGACCGGCCCAACAACAGCCGTCTCCGGCTGCGGTTCACTTGGTCGTTCGGACTTTCTCCGGCCGTTCCGCAAAAGGGTACAAAAGCCCCTTTTCTCCTGGAACAGCGACATCCATTATAGCGGATGTATTTTCCCTCTGTCAACTACTTTTTTTATTTTCTCCACAAAGTTTCTATATTTTTCAGAAAAATCCAACATCTTGTGGCCGCCGCCCCATTTTCCCCATAGGAACCGCCCGTTTTTCCACACCACAGCCGCCCCCTGTGTCAGGAGGCACAATTTTTCATACCTATAAAATAAAAAATACCCGGGAAATCCTTGCGGCCAAGGCGCTTTTTTGGTATAATAGCGGGGGAAGAAATCTGCTTTTTCCCGCTCCGCCGCCCCATCTCCGGGCCGCGGGGCCGTTCCATCGTCTGACGGGTCCCCTGCCCGGATCTGGCGCGGGGGCCTTTCTTTTGTTTTATACCTCGCGCGGCCGGACTCCGCGCGCTCCTGTTTTTCCGCCACTTCATTCAAGGAGGTTTTCCTTCCCATGAATCCTGCCGCAGATGTATGGGCCAAGGTGATCAGCCTGATGCAGCCCGACATGACCGCCACCACCATCAATACTTGGTTTGACGACGCCACTGCTGTGGCGCTGGAGGATGACCGCTTCGTCCTCTACTCCCCTACCCGCTTCAAGCGGGACATCATCGCCACCCGCTATGTCTCCAAGATTCAGGCCGCTTTGCGGGAGCTGTTTTCCTGTGACATGGACGTGACCGTCCTCACCGAGGGGGAGCTGGACCAGTACCAGCAGGAGCCGGAGAAAAATGACTTCTTCCCCGGCACCGAGGAGTACACCTTCGAGCGCTTCGTGGTGGGCTCCTCCAACAAATTCGCCCACGCCGCCGCCCGTGCGGTGGCCGACAACCCGGGGCAGAGCTACAATCCCCTGTTCATCTATGGCGAATCCGGCCTGGGCAAGACCCACCTTCTGTACGCCATCGCCCACACCATCCATAAAAACCACCCGGATTACAAGGTTGTCTACATCAAGGGGGACACCTTCACCAATGAGCTGATCCAGGCCATTCGAGAGGGCCGCAACGCCGAATTCCGGGAAAAATACCGGGGCGCCGACGTGTTCCTCATGGACGACGTGCAGTTCATCGCCGGCCGGGACTCCACTCAGGAGGAGATGTTCCACACCTTCAATACCCTGTACGAGCTGAAAAAGCAGATCGTATTCACCTCCGACCGGCCGCCCAAGGAGATGCTCCGCCTGGAGGACCGCCTGAAAACCCGGTTCGAGTGGGGCCTGTTGGCCGACATCCAGCCCCCGGACTATGAGACCCGCATGGCCATCATCAAAAACAAGGCCATCCGCATGGGGGTGGAGCTGCCTGACTTCCTGCTCCAGCTCATTGCCGAGAACATCACCGCCAATGTGCGGCAGATCGAGGGCACCGTCAACAAGATCATGGCCTATCAGCAGCTGATGGGGGACTCCGTGGACAAGGAAACGGTGGTCCGGGCAGTCAAGGATATGTTCAAGGAAAAATCCGACATCGTCCCCACCGCCGACGTCATCATCGACGAGGTCTGCAAATTCTACAACATCGAGCCAGCCACCCTCCGGGGCCAGGGCCGTGCTAAGGACATCTCTCTGGCCCGGCAGATCGCCATGTACCAGATCCGCCGCATGACCAACCTCTCCCTGAAGGAGATCGGCAAGGAATTCGACAACCGGGACCACACTACTGTTCTCCACTCCATCGAGCGCATTGAGGACCTCATCAAGGTGGACCCGGAAAAGGCGGAGATCATCAAGGACATCACCTCCAACATCAACATCCGATATGAATGACCGGAGCGCGGCTTTTGCCGTCCCTCCTCAAAAGATCCAGGCCAGACGCCCCCAGCGGGCTTTTCCGGCCTGCTTCTTTTGACCCATTGTTATCCACACTTAAATGTGGATAACTCGTTGCATAATGTGGATAACTTGTTTTCCACCCCCTGCCTGTGGAAAGCGGCCAAAAATCCTCCACACCCCCTGTGGACGCATTTTTCTTAGAGCCTCTAAGGCTCGCGGCGTTTTTCCACATTTTTTCCCCCTACGGGCTACTGTTACGAAAAATATATCCTCTCCTCTCTTTCAGAGAGCACGGGAGGAACGCAAGGAGGCACACCCATGAAATTTTCCTGTGAAAAGGCGCTCCTGTCCTCGGCGGTGGCAACCACCTCCCGGGCGGTAGCGATCAAAAGCTCCATTCCCGCCATGGAGGGCATCCTGATCGAGGCGGATACCCGCCTCCGTCTCACCGGCTACAATCTGGAGACCGGGATCCAGGCCACCGTACCCGCAGAGATCCAGGAGCCCGGCTCTCTGGTGCTCTCTGCCCGCCTGTTCGGCGAGATCATCCGAAAAATGCCGGATGATGTGGTGGTATTTACCGCAAATAACTATATGGTGAACATCAAATGCGGCCTGTCTGAATTCAACATCCTAGGGACAGATCCGGAGGAATTTCCCGAGTTGCCCACAGTGGATCAGCAAAACTCCCTTACGATGGAACAGAGCACGCTGCGTTCCATGATCTCCCAGACCCTGTTCGCGGTCAGTGACAATGAGAGCCGCCCCATCCACACCGGCTCCCTCTTTGAGGTGGACCAGACCGGCCTGACTCTGGTATCCGTGGACGGCTACCGCCTGGCCCTGCGCCGGGAGGCTGTGGAAAAAATCGAGGGGGCGGAGTCCTTCTCCTTCGTGGTGCCCGGCTCCGCCCTGGGCGAGGTGGAAAAGATCTGTTCTGGAGAGGGATCTGTTACGGTAAACCAGGGAGCCCGCCACATTTTGTTCCAGACTGGGGACACTGTGCTGGTCTGCCGCCGGCTGGAGGGCGAATTTTTGGCCTACCGCAACGCCATCCCCCGGAACAACCCCATCCATGTGGAGTGCGACGCCCGCACTCTGCTGGCCTCCATTGACCGTGTTTCCCTGATCATCAGTGAAAAGCTGAAAAGTCCCCTGCGCTGTGTGTTTGGAGATGGTCTGGTGTCTATCACCACCAAAACGGGGATCGGAGATGCCGCCGACCAGTGTCCCATCACCGGAGATGGACAGGAACTGGAGATCGGATTTAACAACAAATATCTGATGGACGCCCTGAAGGCGGCGCCAGCGGACCGCCTGCGCCTGGAGTTCTCCTCCGGCGTGGCCCCCTGCGTCATCCTGCCTGCCGAGGGGGAAGAAAACTTTATCTATATGGTTCTGCCCGTCCGCCTGAAGGCAAACTGACGGCGGCTTGCAGGAGACTGTCCACACCGAATAAACTGTCCTTGCGGTGTGGACAGCAGCTGGAAACAGGACTGGAAAGTGAGAAGGTTTTATGGAGAAAGCAACCGTTCAGATCCGCACAGAGTTCATCAAGCTTCAGGATCTGCTGAAATTCGCCGGAGCGGTGGAGACCGGCGGCGACGCCAAGCTCATCATCCAGGAGGGCCGGGTGTCTGTCAACGGAGAGGTCTGCACCATGCGGGGCAAGAAAATGCGCCCCGGTGACCGGGCGGTCATCGACGGTGAGCTGGAGCTGTTCGTACAGTGATCGTCAAGGCGCTGGAGCTGGAGCGGTTCCGCAACTATGTCCGTTTTCAGACGGAGTTCCACCCCCGGGTGAACCTGATCTATGGGGAGAACGCCCAGGGAAAGACCAATCTTTTGGAGGCCATCGCCTACCTCTCTTCCGCCCGGTCCCACCGGGCCAGGTATGACCGGGAAATGATCCGGCTGGACGGAGAGGACGCCCTGATCCGGGGCGCGGTGGAGAGCCGTGGGCGGGAATTCCTGCTGGAGGCCCGCCTGGCCCGGGGCAGGCGGCGGCAGCTGTCCTCCAATGGGGTCCGTCTGAAGACTGCGGGGGAGCTGTCCGGCATTTTGAACACAGTGCTCTTCTGTCCGGAGGATCTGCTGCTGATCCGGGAGGGGGCCGCCGCCCGGCGGCGCTTTCTGGACTGTGCCATCTGCCAGCTGCGCCCCCGGTATGTCCAGGCCCTGGCGGAGTACAACCGCCTATATGAGCACAAGACCCGCATCCTCCGGGACTGGCCGGACAACCCCTCCCTGCTGGAGACGCTGGAGGACTTCAACGTGCGCATGGCTCAGATGGGGGCGCTGGTGATCCGATACCGGGCATATTTCGTCCGGCGGCTTCAGGAGGCGGCCCCGGCGGTGCACCGGGACTTCTCCGGCGGACGGGAGGAGCTCTCCCTGACCTATCAGACGGTGTCCTCTGTATCCGACCCCACAGCCGCACCCCAGAAGATCCTGGAGCAGCTGCGGGACCACCAGGAGCGCCACCGTCAGGCGGAGCTGGATTCCAGGCAGTGCCTGTCCGGCCCCCACAAGGACGACCTTTTGGTGGAACTGGACGGCCGCTCGGCCAAGATCTATGGCTCTCAGGGGCAGACCCGGACGGCGGCCCTGTCCCTCAAGCTGGCCCAGCGGGACATTTTCTTCCAGGAGACCGGGGAATACCCCGTGCTGCTGCTGGATGATGTGCTCTCAGAGCTGGATACCCGGCGGCAGGCCTTTGTCCTCAACCATATCCAGGGGGGCCAGATCTTCATCACCTGCTGTGAGGAGGAGAAGCTGGAGGGTCTGGAGGGGGGCGCGGCCTTCCACATCAACGGGGGCGCACTGGTATAGCGCCGGACAGACCATCCGGCGCTGCGGAAAAATGGAACGGCTCGCGCCGTCAAAAGGAGTTTTTATGCCCATTGTGATCGGAATGTTTTTCCTGCTCCCACTGCTGCTGGGGCTGGTGCTGGAGTATCTGTGCTGCCGCCTGCCCCGGCGGCGGATCTGGCGTGCCATCCCTCCTGTCCTGGGGATCCTCCTCACCGCTCTGGTTGGGGTGGGCCGGTGGAGCCTGTGGGAATCGGAGACGGTCTCTCCGGTGACACAGCTGCTGATCTTCCCCGGTGTGCCCGGGGCGGCCCTTCTGCTGGGCTGCTGGCTGGGCTGGCGGCTGTGGCGGCGGATTTGGCAGCCCAGGGTGCTGGATGGGCCTTGACACGGTTTTTTCCACATTTGTCGGGGAGAATGTGGAAAAAGAATGGAGAGGAGGCGGAAGCCATGTATCTGCACCTAGGCCAGTCGGTAGTGGTGCCTTACAGTCAGATCCTGGGGGTATTCGACCTGGACAATGCCAGCTGGGCTTATAAGACCCGGGAGTATCTGGAGCGTGCGGAGCAGGCCGGAAGAGTGGTCTGGCTGGGCGACGATCTGCCCCGTTCCTTTGTGGTGGTGGGCGGCGAAGCTGGTCCCCCCATGATCTATATTTCCCAGCTCTCCCCTGCGACCCTGCTGAAACGGGCGGAGGAGAACCGGTTTGAATGATATGCGGCCTGCGGGCTGCGCAGGGAACAGCTGATTGATTGGTGTTCCCATTGAAACAAGACAGAAAGAGGGGCCGGAGCGGAGCATCCGGATGCTCCTGGCCCCCATGACCAAACGGAGGTTACTATGGCTGAAGAACTGGAACTGAACTCCACCCAGGTGGAGCATGAATACGGCGGCTCTGAGATCCAGGTGCTGGAGGGGCTTGAGGCAGTGCGGAAGCGTCCGGGAATGTATATCGGCTCTACCTCGGAGTCCGGTCTGCACCACCTGGTGTATGAAATTGTGGACAACTCCATTGACGAGGCGCTGGCTGGTCACTGCACTGACATCACGGTGACCATCAACCCCGGCAATACCATCACGGTCACAGACAACGGCCGCGGTATCCCGGTGGATATCCAGCCTCAGACCGGAAAGCCCGCCTTGGAAGTGGTATTTACCATCCTCCATGCTGGCGGCAAGTTCGGCGGAGGCGGGTATAAGGTCTCCGGCGGCCTGCACGGCGTGGGCGCTTCAGTAGTCAATGCCCTGAGCGAGTGGCTGGAGGTCCAGGTCCATAAGAACGGCCAGATCTATGAGATGAAATTCTCCCGGGGCAAGATCACCCAGGAAATGAAGATCGTGGGCCGCACCGACCATACCGGGACCACGGTCACCTTCAAGCCTGACCCGGAGATGTTTGATACTCTGGTGTACAACTATGAGACCCTCCATACTAGGATGCGGGAGGAGGCATTCCTCAATGCCGGACTGCGGATCCAGACTGTGGACCTGCGCCCTGGTCAGGAGCAGGAGGACGATATGTGCTATGAGGGGGGCATCCGAGAGTTTGTCACCTTCCTCAACAAGAGCAAGGATCCTCTGCACAACGACGTGATCTATATGTCCGGGGCCCGGGAGGACAGCATGGCAGAAGTGGCGATGCAGTACAACGACGGGTACAGCGAAGTTATGGTCTCCTTTGCCAACAACGTTCACACCCCGGAGGGCGGTATGCACGAGGAGGGCTTCAAACGGGCTCTGACCAACGCCCTGAACGCCTATGGCCGGAAGATCAAGCTGCTCAAGGACGACGAGAAGGTGTCCGGTGAGGACTGCCGGGAGGGCCTGACCGCGGTCATCTCCGTCAAGCTTACCGACGCCCAGTTCGAGGGCCAGACCAAGGCCAAATTGGGCAACAGCGCGATCCGTACCCTGGTAAACAACATCGTCAGTGAAAAGCTGGAGATCTATCTGGAGGAAAACCCCGCCGTAGGCCGGGCCATTCTGGACAAGGCACTCACCGCCAACCGGGCCCGGGAGGCCGCAAAGCGGGCCCGGGAGTCCATCCGCCGCAAGACGGCCCTGGGCGGGGCCGCTATGCCCGACAAGCTGCGGGACTGCAACGAGGCCAACCCGGAGCTGACAGAGCTCTACATCGTCGAGGGCGATTCCGCCGGCGGCTCGGCCACCCAGGGCCGTGACAGCCGCTTCCAGGCCATCCTCCCCCTGTGGGGCAAGATGCTCAATGTGGAAAAGGCCCGGGCGGACAAGGTATACGGCAACGATAAGCTTACACCAGTCATTACCGCACTGGGGGCGGGCATCGGAGAGGACTTTGACCTGAATAAGCTGCGCTATCACAAGGTCATTATCATGGCCGATGCCGACGTGGACGGCGCCCACATCCGCACCCTGCTGCTCACCTTCTTCTTCCGCTTCATGCGGCCCCTCATCGAGCATGGCTATGTGTACTCCGCAGTTCCCCCCCTGTTCAAGCTCACCCGGGGCAAGACCACCCGCCTGGCCTTCTCCGAGGAGGAGCGGGACGCCATCTCCGCCGAGATGCGCGGCGGCAATCCCAATGTGAAGATCGACATCAGCCGCTTCAAGGGCCTGGGCGAGATGAACCCCCACGAGCTGTGGGAGACCACCATGGACCCGGAAAAGCGCACCCTGCGCCGCATCGAACTGGACGACGCCGTCCGGGCGGACGAGACCTTCACCATCCTCATGGGTGAGAAGGTGGAACCCCGGAAGGAGTTCATCGAGAAGAACGCCAAGTACGCCGTCAACCTGGATTATTGATGTATTGATGTGTAGGGGCGGATGTCCTCATCTGCCCGCCTGATCAATGCCTTTCCGGGCCGGTGAGGACACCGGCCCCTACAAGGAGGAAAAACACGTATGTCTAAAAAACCCCAATACGATCCTGAGGAGATCCGCTACCCGAACCAGAAGATCGAAATATCCCCTCTGGTTCCGGAGATGGAGCAGTCCTATATCGAATATGCCATGTCCGTCATTGTGGGCCGGGCCCTGCCCGACGTGCGGGATGGCCTGAAGCCGGTCCACCGCCGCATCCTCTACGCTATGTATGAGGACAATTTGACCTCAGACAAGCCCTTTAAAAAGTCGGCTACCTGCGTGGGCGATGTGCTGGGCCGCTACCACCCCCACGGAGACCAGTCTGTTTACGACGCCCTGGTTCGCCTGGCCCAGGACTTCTCCATGCGGTATATGCTGGTGGACGGCCACGGCAACTTCGGCTCCGTGGATGGCGATCCCCCCGCCGCCTACCGTTACACCGAGGCCCGGCTGTCCAAGCTGTCTGATGAAATGCTGCGGGACATTGAGAAGGATACTGTGGACTGGGACCCCAACTTTGACGAGACCCGGAAGGAGCCCAAGGTGCTCCCCTCCCGGTTCCCCAACCTGCTGGTCAACGGCTCCAGCGGCATCGCCGTGGGCATGGCCACCAATATCCCGCCCCACAACCTTACAGAGGTCATCGACGCCGTGATCTGTGTTCTGGACGATCCGGAGGCCACCCTCCCCGACCTGATGGAGCATATCCACGGCCCCGACTTCCCCACCCGGGGCATCATCATGGGCCGCAGCGGCATCCGGGCGGCCTACGCCACCGGCCGGGGCCGGATCACCGTCCGGGCCCGCCACGAGTTTGAGGAGTTCGGCAAGGACCGCACCCGCATCATCATCACTGAGATCCCCTATCAGGTGAATAAGCGGATGCTCATCAAGAATATGGCCGACCAGGTGGAGGACAAGCGCCTGGAGGGCATCTCCGACATCCGGGACGAGACCGACCGGAACGGTATGCGCATCGTCATTGAGTTGAAGCGGGACGCCAATCCCCAGGTGGTGCTCAACCGCCTGTTTGCCCAGACTCAGCTCCAGACCACCTTTGCCATCAATATGCTGGCCCTGGTGGAGGTCAACGGGAAGCTTCAGCCCAAGATCCTCTCCCTGCGGCACATTCTGGACGAGTACATCGCCTATCAGGAGCAGATCATCATCCGCCGCACCCGGTTCGACCTGAAAAAGGCCCAGGAGCGGGCCCACCTGCTGGAGGGCCTGTTGGTGGCCCAGGACAACATCGACGAGGTCATCCATATCATCCGCACCAGCTATGACGACGCCAGGCAGCGACTGTGCCAGCGCTTCGACCTGGATGAGATCCAGGCCCAGGCCATTCTGGATATGCGCCTGAAGGCCCTCCAGGGCCTAGACCGGGAGAAGCTGGAGAAGGAGTATCAGGAGTTGGAGGAGCGCATTGCCTACTTCAACCAGCTGCTCTCCAGCGAGGAGATGCTTCGGGGCGTGTTGAAGGAAGAACTTACCGCCATCCGGGACAAGTACGGCGACCAGCGGTACACTGAGATCCAGGATGTGGAGGACGAGATCGACATTGAGGACCTCATTGAGGAGGAGCAGTGCGTCTTTACCCTGACTCAGGCCGGCTACATCAAGCGCACCCCGGTGAGCGAGTACGCCGCCCAGTCCAAGGGCGGTATGGGCAAGAAGGGCATCACCACCCGGGAGGAGGACACCGTGGTGGATGTGTTCACCGCCTCCACCCATGACTACCTGCTGTTCTTTACCGACACTGGTAAGGTGTACCGGAAAAAGGGCTATCAGATCCCGGAGAGCGGAAAGACCGCCAAGGGGACCAACCTGGTGAATATCCTCCAGGTGGAGCCGGGAAAGCGGGTCCAGACCATGCTCCACTTCCGGGAGACCGGGGAGGAAGAGCTCTATCTGTTCATGGTCACCCGTCAGGGCACGGTCAAGCGCCTGGCGGTCTCCGCCCTGAAGAACATCCGGGCCAGCGGTATTCGTGCCCTGACCCTGGACGAGGGCGACGAGCTGGTCTGCGTTCTGGAGACCGACGGGGCCCAGAAGATCCTGATTGCCACCCACGACGGAATGGCTGTGTGCTTTGATGAGCAGGACGTCCGGCCCATGGGCCGGACCGCTGTGGGCGTCCGGGGGATCCGCCTGCGGGAGGGCGACTATGTGGTGGGGGCCGGCCGGGCTGCCGAGGGCCGGACCGTGCTGTCCATCACGGAAAACGGCTACGGCAAGCGTACCCCCGTGGAGGAGTACCGGATCACCAACCGGGGCGGCCTGGGCATCAAGAACTATATGGTCACCGAAAAGACCGGACCGGTGGTGGGCATCAAGGTGGTGGACGGCGGCGAGGACCTGCTGCTGGTCACCCAGTCGGGCATCCTGATCCGCACCCATGTGGACACGATCCGCACCGCCGGCCGGGCCACCCAGGGCGTCATTGTCATGCGCTTCAAGGAGGATGGAGACAGAGTGATCTCCCTGGCACTGGCCGACCGGGAGGAGGAAGAATCCACAAATTCAGAGAAAATTGTGGAAAACTCTCTGGCTTCCGGGCAAGACGGATCGGAGGCGCCGGAGCAGGTCTCCACGGAGGAGCCTTGACCGGCGGAGATCAGCCATAGAACAGAAAGGACAAAACCATGAAATTGGCAAACGCACTCTCCCAGCGCGCTGAGCTTCAGACCTGTATCCGGCAGCTGGAGGAGCGATTGAACAACAACGCGCAGGTCCAGGAGGGGGAGGAGCCCGCGGAGGACCCCATGGAGCTTCTCCGGGAGCTGGATGAGGATTACGCCCAGCTGGAAGCTCTGATCGCCCGGATCAACCGGACCAACAGCGCCACCCTGGTGGACGGGGTCCCGCTGTCCGACCTGCTGGCCCGCCGGGACTGCATGACCGGCCGACTGGGGATCCTCCGTGGTTTTTTAAGCAGCGCCAGCAGCCTGGTCAGCCGCCGGACGGTGGGTGAGATCCGGATCCGCAGCGCTGTCAACGTCCGGGAGCTGCAAAAGCAGGTGGATCAGCAGTCCAAAAGCCTGCGGGAGCTGGACGCTGTTATTCAGGAAACCAACTGGACCACAGAGCTGATGGAGCACTGAGAGAAGAAAACGCTTTGGGGCGGGGATCCATGTCCCCACCCAAAAGCTTTGGCAGCACAGAAGGCGGGCGTCAAGCTCCCTGTGCCGGAGCAGATAGGCACACAGTTATGGTAACGCGCGGGACCATGCGCTGGGTTCGACTCCTGGGTATTGTTACGTCCGGTACAGTAACACGGGCACCGTGACCAATGACAGTTATGACCAGACGCCGATTTTGTGCGGGTGGGCTTGGGGATCAAAAAAGCCTTCCCCCCGCAGGGGGAAGGTGGCACGGCCAAAGGCCGTGACGGATGAGGGGGCGAAGAGATATGAAATCAGAACGAAAAAACTTTGCCCAGCATCTTAGGAAAGAAGCGACGCCGGAAGAGCGGCATTTGTGGTATGATTTTTTAAAGTCATACCCAATTCAATTTCGCCGTCAGGTTCCGTTTGGTCCGTATTTTTTGGACGTCTATTG
>OOAU01000165.1_pt1 | contig 53189 bp, 58 predicted proteins | sample 1670931 | NCBI WGS metagenome assembly OOAU01 (sample SAMN06348105, study PRJEB24527) | human gut metagenome | biome: human gut; feature: ankylosing spondylitis patient; material: feces | host: Homo sapiens | place: China | collected 2015-10 | reverse complement strand
GCCGGAAGCGGCGGCGGAGTTCTGCGACTTCTTTTTCGTTCATAACGGTTCCTTTCTCTGGCTCGCTCCGGCACTCCGGAGCTGTGTATTGCAGACATGATTATAGCACAGATGTTCCCGCTTGACAAAGCTTTCTGGTCGAAACACTGTTTCTCTCCTGCGCTCAATGCTCCACATGGATCATATCCCGGTAGTCGGACACCGTCACATCTGCCAGAGAAGATGCCTCCATTGAGTGGCCTGGCCCCACCAGTACCACCTGGAACCCGGCAGACTTGGCCGTCCGCAGCGCCTCCTCCCGGGCGGTGAAGATCACGGTGGCCCGCCGGGCAGTACGCAGACGCCGCACCGCCTTTTCATACAGCTCCGGGTCCAAAGGGGCCCTCCCCTGCTCCACCGCTGAGAGCAGACCACGGAAATAACTCCAGAGGCCGGACTGCTCCAGAGCCGCCCGCACCGGGGCCGCCGCGCCGTCACAGATCAGATACATCCAGACATTCTCTATCTTCATCAGGGACAAAAACTCCTTCACCCCGGGCAGCGGCGCCCCCCCGGCATCCAGAAGGGCCTCTGTTCCATCAAACACCGCGCCTTGCAGACGCATCAGACAACACTTCCTTCCTCATTCAGCCCCACCGGATGCAGACCGTCCCGGGTCCACAGGTTGACGTGGGTAAAGCCCGCCGCCCGAACCAGCTCCGTCGCTTCCGGGAAGCCGTGGCACAGATGGGAGGTGTGGTGGGAGTCGGAGTTCAGAATGATCTCCCCGCCAAACTCCCGCAGAGCACGCAGCAGGCTTTTCCCGGGATATGGGGCGGTCCGGTATCCCCGGGCTATGGCCCCGGTATTGATCTCGAACGCCGTACCGGAGCGGACCAGATGCTCCATGACCTCCAGCGCCCGGCGGAGGTACCGGGGACTCTCCTCGTCAAAGGCGGGGGCCCGCTCGTTGAATTTGGCCACCAGGTCAAAGTGTCCGATCCAGTCGCACCCCGTCCGCTCCGGCAGAAGGGCCACCTGGTCGTAGTATGCGTCGGTGTAGCGGTACCAATCCCCGCCGAAGAACTCCTCCACACACTGTCGGGCAGTCTCTGGGCTCTCGTCCACAGCAAAATGCCGGCCGTCCCCGCCGCAGATGGTATGCACCGAGCCGATGGCATAGTCCAGGCCCTCCGGTCGCTCCCCTAACAGGTCCAGCTCCAGCCCCACAAAGACCTCCATCTCCCCCGCATACCGCGCCTGGACCGCCCGGGCCCGGGCCAGATACTCCGGGATCTTCTCCCGGGGGATGCAGTAGTCCTCCTCCAGAGGACAGTAGCTGTGTCCGGAGAAGCCGAAGTGGGTCAGCCCCGCCGCCCGGGCGGCGGCGGCCATCTCCTCCAGAGAGTTCTTTCCATCGTCCAGGGTGGAGTGGGTGTGAAAATCTCCGCGCATCTGTCTCGCTCCTTTTCGCCGGGCGGGCAGGCCCGCCGCCGGCCGTTTGCTCTATTTTAACGGAAAACCGCGGCGGAGGCAACCCCCGCCGCAGTTCTGATCCTATGTGCCCCGTTACGCCCGGTCAGAGGCCATCTTTTCCTGCTTGACCTTGTGGTCAATGACGTGCCGGCCGGCCAGCTCCGCCCGGACCTCCTCCAGGGAGATGCCCGCCTGGACCATCAGCACCATCACATGGTATCTGTTGCTATCTTACTCATACACCGTCTCTCTGTGGTCCTGGGCCTTGGCGGCGATGATGACCTCAGTACACTCCTCCCCCACCTTTTTCAGGATCTTGTCCAGTCCCTTTTCAAACAGGTAGGTGGTATAAGAGCCCTCGGGCCGCCGGTCCCTGCGCTCCTCCAGCAGGCGGTACAGGCCCTCATAAGTAAACTGCTCCTCCATCTCACGCATCTCCTCTCAGATCGATCAAATTTCCGTCAAAGCAGGAGTCGGTCCCCAGGTGGCAGGCCGGGCCGTCCTTCTTTACCTTCACCAGCAGGGCGTCCCGGTCACAGTCCGCCCGCAGCTCCACGATATGCTGATAATTTCCGCTGGTCTCCCCCTTGAGCCACAGTTCCTGCCGGGACCGGGACCAGAAGCAGGTCAGCCCCCGCTCCAGCGAGACCCTAAGCGACTCCCGGTTCATATAGGCCAGGGTGAGCACCTTTCCCGTCTCCGCGTCCTGGACGATGGCGGGGATCAGGCCCCGGCCGTCAAATTTCAAGGTATCCAGATCCATCACAGCCGCACCCGCACCCCTTTCTTGTCCAATTCCCGCTTTAGGTCCGGGATAGCCACCGTCCCGAAGTGGAAGATGCTGGCCGCCAGTCCGGCGGAGACGCCGGGCACAGACCGGAAGAGGTCCACAAAATCCCCGATCCCGCCGGCTCCCCCAGAGGCAACGACGGGGACCCGCACCAGCCGGCACACCGCCTGGAGCAGCTCCAGGTCAAAGCCGCCCTTGACGCCGTCGGTATCAATGGAGTTGACCACCACCTCTCCGGCTCCCCGGTCCACCCCCTGGCGGATCCACTCCAGAGCGTCCAGCCCGGTATCCACCCGGCCGCCGCCCCGGAACACATGGAACTGTCCGTCCACCCGCTTGACGTCCACGGACAGCACCACGCACTGATCGCCGTAGCGCTTGGCCGCCCGGTCGATGAGGTCCGGGGTCTGGATGGCCCCGGAATTGACCGAGACCTTGTCCGCGCCGCAGGACAGCACCCGCTCAAAGTCCTCCAGGCGGCTGATGCCGCCCCCCACGGTCAGGGGAATGAAGATGGTGGAGGCCACGTCCGTCAGAATCTCGGTGAACAGCTTCCGCCCCTCCACAGAGGCGGTGATGTCGTAAAAGACCAGCTCATCAGCTCCGGACTTGGAGTAGTGGTCCGCCAGACGCACCGGGTCGGAGACGTCCTGAACATCCAGGAAGTTGACCCCCTTCACCACCCGTCCGTCCCTCACGTCCAGACAGGGGATGATCCGCTTGGTCACCATCTCTCACTCCACCTCCCTCAAGGCCCGGCGCAGCTCCAGCGCCCCGGTATACAGGGCTTTGCCCAGGATCGCGCCGTACAGGCCGTTCTGCTTCAACTGCTGTAAATCTTTGATACTTGACACGCCGCCTGAAGCGATGAGGTCCAGGTCGAAGCGCTGGGACAGCGCCCGGTACAGCGCCACATTGGTTCCCCCCAGCATCCCGTCCCGGGAGACGTCGGTGCAGATCACCGTCCGCACCCCCAGGGCGCACAGCCGGGCAAAGAACTGCTCCGCCGGCTCGGGGGCGGTCTCCTTCCAGCCCCGGATGGCGATGGCCCCATCCTTCAGATCCACGCCCACGGCCGCCTGGGCCCCGAAGCGGCAGACCGCCGCCTCCAGAAACTCCGGGTCGGTGACGGCCTGGGTCCCCAGGATCACCCGCTCCACCCCCGCGTCCAGGTACCGGGCGATGACATCCAGGCTGCGGATCCCGCCGCCGGTCTCCACCTTCAGCCCGGTGGTCCGGCAGATCTGCCGGATCACCTCAAAATTGGGGGTGCCGCCATCCCGGGCCCCCTCCAGGTCCACCGTATGGAGCCAGCCGGCCCCCGCCGCCTGGAACTCGGCAGCCTGGGCCGCCGGGTCATCCCGGTAGACCGTCATATTCCCATAGTCCCCCCGGGTCAGGCGGACCACCTTGCCCTCATACAGGTCGATAGCGGGCAGTAAGATCATGGTCGATCACTCCAATTCACAAAATGCCTTCAGGATCGCCAGCCCGGCGGCCCCGCTTTTCTCCGGATGGAACTGGGTCCCATACACATTGCCGTTCTGCACCGCCGCAGTCAGCTCCACGCCGTACTCCGTGGTGGCAGTGCATTGACCTTTACAGTCGAAGCCCGCGAAGGAATGGACGAAGTAGACGTGGGTCCCCTCCTCCAGGGCCCGGAAAATGGGGCTGCGGGGCTGCTCCCCGGGAAAATGCAGGGCGTTCCAGCCCATGTGGGGGACCGCCAGGCCACTGGGGAGCACGCTTCCGATGTCCCGCACCTGGCCGGAGATCAGCCCAAGCCCCCGGTGCTCCCCGTACTCAAAGGAGGTCTCAAACAGCAGCTGCATCCCAAGGCAGATGCCCAGCAGCGGCTTCCCCGCCGCCGCCTGCCGGAGGACCGCCCGGTCCATCCCGGTGCTCCGCAGCTTTTCCACCGCGTCGCCGAAGGCCCCCACGCCCGGCAGAAGGATGTGGTCCGCCCGGTCCAGCTCCTCCTGGTCCCGGGTGACCACTGCCTCCTGTCCGATGGCGGCCAGAGAACTTTTCAGAGAAAAGAGGTTGCCCACCCCATAGTCGATCACCGCGATCACTGCGCCCCCTCCTTCCCTTCAAACCGGATCTCCACCGCCCGGGCGTGGGCCGTCAGTCCCTCCTGGCGGGCGAACAGCCCCACCTTCCGGCAGTCCCGCTCCAGAGCCGCACGGGTGTAGTAGCTGAACTGAGATTTTTTGATGAAGTCGTCCACCGAGAGGGGGCTGTAAAACCGGGCGGTGCCCATGGTGGGCAGGGTGTGGTTTGGCCCGGCGAAATAGTCCCCCATAGGCTCCGGATCGTACCGCCCCAAAAAGATGGAGCCGGCGTTCCGGATCTGGCTGAGATAGTCGAAGGGCTGGTCTACACACAACTCCAAATGCTCCGGTGCAATGCGGTTGGCCACCTGGATCCCCTCCTCCAGAGAGCGGGCCACGATGATTTTTCCGTTGCGCTCGATGGACTCCCGGGCGATGTCCTCCCTCTCCAGGCGGGACAGCTGGACCTCCAGCTCCCGGGCCACCTGCTCCGCCAGCACGCGGGAGTCGGTAACCAGCACTGCGGAGGCCATCCGGTCATGCTCCGCCTGGGAGAGCAGGTCCGCCGCCACCCAGGCCGGGTCGGAGGCCCCATCGGCCAGCACCAGCACCTCAGAGGGGCCGGCGATCATGTCGATGTTTACCTGGCCAAAGACCTGCTTTTTCGCCTCGGCCACATAGGCGTTGCCCGGACCCACGATCTTGTCCACCTGGGGGACGCTCTCCGTCCCATAGGCCAGTGCGGCAATGGCCTGAGCCCCTCCGCACTTGAAGATCCGGGTCACACCGGCCACCTGGGCGGCGGCCAGAATGGCCGGGGACACTGCTCCGTCCCGGCCAGGGGGCGTGACCATGACGATGTCCTCCACCCCGGCGATCTGGGCTGGGATGGCATTCATCAGCACGGTGGAGGGATAGGAGGCTGTGCCGCCTGGAACATAGATCCCCACCCGGGCCAGGGGCAGGATCCTCTGTCCCAGGATCACCCCGTCCCGCTGGGTCATCACAAAGCTCTCCCGCTTCTGCTTTGCGTGGTAGGCCCGGATGTTGTCCGCCGCCTCCCGCAGGACGGCCAGAAATTCCGGCTCCACCCGCGCCAGGGCGGCCTCCAGCTCCCCTTCGGTCACGCTCAGGGCGGACAGCTCCGCCCCGTCGAAGCGGCGGGCATACTCGTACAGGGCCCGGTCTCCCTGTTCCCGGACCGTCCGGATGATGCCGGCCACCGGCGCGGACACGTCCCGCACCTCGTCCCGGCGAAGGAAAATCTCCTGGTCCTGTATGGCATTGAGGTCATAGATCTGAATCATAGCGGTCCCCTCACAGGTTTTTCTCCAGGGCGTTCCGCATCCGCAGGACCTCCTGGTGCTTGAATTTATAGCTCACCTTGTTGCAGATGAACCGGGCGCTGATGTCCACAATGGTCTCCAACGGAGCCAGATGGTTTTCCAGCAGGGTCTTGCCCGTCTCCACAATGTCCACGATCACATCGGACAGCCCCAGGATGGGGGCCAGCTCAATGGAGCCGTTGAGGCGGATGACGTCAATGTCCCGGGACCGGGACTCATAGTACTCCCCGGCAATGTGGGGAAACTTGGTCGCCACCCGGAGCGTCTTGTTGGGGTCGTCATAAAAATCCTCCGGACCGGCCACGCACATCCGGCACCGCCCCATCCCCAGGTCCAGCAGCTCATACACGTCGGGCCGGTACTCCAGCAAAATGTCCCGTCCGGCAATGCCCACGTCGGCCGCCCCCCGCTCCACATAGATGCTTACGTCCGAGGGCTTGACCCAGAAGTAGCGGACGCCCTTCTCCAGGTTCTCAAAGGTGAGTTTTCGGTTTTTCTCCAAAATCGAGGGGCAGTCATATCCGGCTGCGGCCAGCGTCTCGTAGGCCGTCTCCCCCAGCCGCCCCTTGGGCAGCGCCACGTTGATCATGCCAGCACCTCCTCCAGGGCGATCCCGTCTGTGTACCGCACCTTTTTCCGGCAGCGCATCGGACAATTTTGCCCCGTCTCCCGCTCACAGCGGACCGACCTGCCCTCCTGCCGCAGCCGCTCCGCAAAGGCGGCCAGCTTCACCAGGTCGGCGTCCGGCCCATAGGTCAGCATCACATCGGCGTCGTACTGCCGTTCCTGCCCGAAGAACTGCTCCAGCCGCCCCATGTACAGGGCAAACCCGATGGCCCCCACCTCCTTGCCCATCTTCCGGGGGAGGTTGTCATACCGCCCGCCGGAGAGGACCGGGAAGGAGATCTGGGGCAGAAAGCCCTGGAAGATCACCCCGTTGTAGTAGTCCATACTGTTCACCAGAGAGAAGTCCAGCCGGACCTGCCCATTGAGGCCGAAGGACTCCAGAATGGAGGCGGTGACGGACAGCTGCCGCAGTGCCTCCCAGCTGGCGTTGTTCCGGGCCAGCGCCCCCGCCTGGGCGATCCCCTCCTTCAGGGGGGCGTAGATCTCCATCAGCCGTACTAGATCCTCCGCGTCCCGGCTCTGAAGCTCCCCCTGACTGGCCATGGCCTGGATGCCGGGGATATTCTTCTGTGCCAGCAACTCCAGCACCTGCTCCCGCCGCACTCCGGTCAGACCCATGCAGTCCAGCAGGCCGCCCACAAAACTCACGTCGGACAGGTCCAGCACATAGTCCTCCGAGATGGTTTGGAGGGACTTGGCCGCCAGGACGATGACCTCCGCCTCCGCGTAGGAGTCGATTTGTCCCACTGACTCCACCCCCACCTGGAGGATCTCCCGAAAGGTCCCGCCGGTCTCCCGGTATACGTTTTCGTTGTAGTACACCTTCTCACTGTCCCCGCTGTTGTTCTTCATAATGGACAGGGTGATGTCCGGCTTCAGGGCCTTAAGGGAGCCATCCCTATCGGTGAAGGTGATGATGTGTCCCTTTTTCAAAAAATCCTTGTTCTGGGCATACAGGTCGTAGTCCTCAAATTTGGACATCCGGAATTTCCGATACCCGTACTCCTCATATAATTGATTCAACTGTTCCTTCAGCATGGCGTCTCCCGTTTACAGCATCCCTTTGGTGGATGGAATTTCGTCCCGGAACCGGGGATCGGTCTCCGCCGCCTCCCGCAGGGCGCGGCCCAGTGCCTTGAAGGCTCCCTCCACGATGTGGTGGGAGTTTCGCCCCGCCAGCTTCCGCAGGTGGAGGGTCAGCCTGGCGTTGGCTGCAAAGGCCCACATGAACTCATAGACCAGTTGGGTGTCAAAGGAGCCGATCTTCTCGGTGGGGATGGCCAGTTCCTCATAGTACCCGCCACGGCCGGACAGGTCCACAGCGCACAGGATCAGAGCCTCGTCCATGGGCAGGCACAGGGAGGCGTACCGCCGCACCCCCCGCTTCTCCCCCAGAGCCTGGTCAAAGGCCTGGCCCAGGGCGATGCCGATGTCCTCCACGCTGTGGTGATCGTCCACCTGGGTGTCCCCATCACAGGTCAGCTCCAGATCCATCCCCCCGTGGCGGGCCAGCAGGGTGAGCATATGGTCCAGAAAGCCCACGCCGGTCCGGACCCGGCTCTTCCCCTGTCCGTCCAGGTCCAGGGAGAGGCGGATGTCCGTCTCATTGGTCTTTCTCGTGATCTCTGCCGTTCTCATAAAAATTCCCTCAGCTTCTCCAGTAAAATATCCATCTGCTCCCGGGTCCCGATGGTGATCCGGTTATAGTCCCGGATGCGCTCCTTGTCAAAGTGGCGCACCAGCACCCCCCGCTCCTTCAGGCGGCGGTAGACGTCCGCGCCCTCCACCCCGGGCTTCCTGGCAAACAGGAAGTTCGTTTGGGAGGGCAGGACGGCAAAGCCCAGCTTCTCCAGCTCCCGGGCGGTGTAGGCCCGGGTCTCCATGATCCTTTGACAGTTTTTGTCGTAGTACGCCTGCTCCGCCAGGGCCTGGGCCCCCGCCTTCAGGGTCAGGCGGTTGACATTATAGGGGTTAGTGGAAAATTTGATGGTCTCCAGGTCCTGGATGAGGGCTGCGTTCCCGATGGCATAGCCCAGCCGCGCCCCGGCCATGGACCGGGATTTTGAGTAGGTCTGCACCACCAGCAGATTGGGATACCGTCCGGTGAGGGACACACAGCTCTCTCCGCCGAAGTCCACATACGCCTCATCCAACACCACCACGCAGTCTGGATTGGCCTGAAGGATCCCCTCCACCTGAGTCCGGCTCAGGGCTATTCCTGTGGGTGCGTTGGGATTGGCGATCACGATGGTCCTGTGCAGGCCGTAATAATCCTCCGGACTCAGGGTGAAATCCTCTCTCAGCGGAACGGTTTGTACGGGGATGTGGTACAGCTCGGCAAACACCGGGTAGAAGCCATAGGTTATATCCGCAAAGGCCACTCCCCGCCCGTCGGCGGCGTAGGCCAGAAAGGCAAAGTTCAGCGCCTCATCCGAGCCGTTCCCCACAAAGACATTGGCCGGCTCCACGCCGTACTGCTTCGCCAGAGCCGCCTTGAGGACCCTGGCCTCCGGGTCGGAGTAGAGCCGCAGATCGGCAGCCTCCTGGGCATCGAGGGCGGAGATCACGCCGGGCGAGGGAGGATAGGGGGATTCATTGGTGTTCAGCTTGACATACTGCTGGTCCTGGGGCTGCTCTCCGGGGGTATAGGGGACCAGCCGGTCCAGGCTGCGGTTGAAGAATCGAGACATGGCACGCCCTCCTCTTTTGTATTCTATTTCATTAGTTCGCTAAAGAGATGACGTAATCATACCCGCATGACGGCGATTTGTCAAGAAAAATTTTTCGGAACTGCAACGGCCTGCCGCACGCCCTCTCCCTCACCGCCGCGGCGTCTTTCACTGGCACGGTGGCAAAGAAGAACATTGCGATATTTTCCGCTCCGTGGTACCATACTGTATATCATCTTGCATCCATAGGAGGTCTCGCATCATGTCCCAGCAGAAAACCATTCCGGAGCGTTCCGCCATCCCCCAACCCTATACCTGGAACACCGCCGACCTGTACCCCTCAGACCAGGCATGGCAGGAGGACTTTGTCCGCCTTCAGGACCTCACCGCCCGTCTGGCGGAGTATGAGGGCCGCCTGGGCGGGAGCGCCGCCGTCCTCTATGACTTTTTGACCCTGGAGCAGGAGGCCGGCGAGCTTCTGGTCCGGCTGATGGACTACGCCCAGCGCCGGAGCGATGAGGACACCCGCGTCCCGGAATACCAGGCCAAGGTGGGCCGGATCACCACCCAGTATGTGGAGCTGTCCCGAGCTACCGCCTTCGAGGTCCCGGAGCTTCTGCGCCTTGCCGACCAGACGCTGGAGGAGTTTTACCGGCAGGAGCCCCGGCTGGAGTTGTTCCGCCGGTATCTCCACAACATCCAGCGCCGCCGGGCCCACACCCTGTCCGACTGTGAGGAGCGTCTGCTGGCCGCCGCCGGAGAACTGGCCCAGTCCCCGGACGACATCTTTTCCAAGCTGTCCGACGCCGACCTCACCTTCCCCGACGCCGTGGACGGGCAGGGCGGCCGCCACCCCCTGTCCAACGGCTCCTTCACCCTGCTCATGTCCAGCGAGGACCGTGCCCTGCGCCGCTCCGCCTTCCAGAATCTGTACGCCGTCTACGGCGGGGTCAAAAATACCCTGGCCGCCACCCTGAACGCCCAGGTCAAGCAGCTTCAGTTCTTCTCCTCCGCCCGGCGCTATCCCAGCGCTTTGGCCGCCTCTCTGGACGGCACCCATGTCCCGGTGGAGGTCTATCACAATCTCATCTCCACCGTCCGGTCCAACCTGGACAAGATGCACCGCTATGTCCGTCTGCGGAAAAAGCTTCTGGGCCTGGAGGAGCTGCACTTCTACGATGTGTACGCTCCCATGGTCTCCGGGGTGGACGCCAAAATCCCCTATGCCGACGCCCGGGAGACCGTCTATCGGGCCATGTCCCCCCTGGGGAGCGAGTATCAGGCCATCCTCCGGGAGGGGCTGGACAGCCGCTGGATCGATGTCTATGAGAACGCGGGAAAGCGGTCCGGCGGCTATATGGCCGGGTCGCTGGTCCACCCCTATATCCTGCTCAACTATCAGGACGACCTGGACAGTATGTTCACCCTGGCCCATGAGCTGGGCCACGCGGTCCACTCCTATCTTTCCAACAGGACGCAGCCCACAGTGTACCGGGACTATGTGATCTTTGTGGCCGAGGTGGCCTCCACCTGCAACGAGGCACTTCTGATGGAGCACCTGCTTCAAAGCACCCAGGACCGGCGGCGGCGCGCCTGGCTGCTCAACCACTTCCTGGAGCAGTTCAAGGGCACCCTGTACCGCCAGACTATGTTCGCCGAATTCGAGCTACGCATCGGTCAGCTGACCGCCCAGGGCGAGACCCTCACCGCCGACCTGCTCAGCCGGGAGTACCGAGCGCTGAATGAGGACTACTTCGGCCCCGACATGGTCATTGACGACGAGATTGCCCTGGAGTGGGCCCGGATCCCCCACTTCTACTATAACTACTATGTGTTCCAGTACGCCACCGGCTACTCCGCCGCCATCGCCCTCTCCCGCCGCATCCTGAAGGAGGGCACCCCCGCGGTGAAGGACTACCTGGGCTTCCTGTCCGGCGGATGCAGCCAGGATCCCATCGACCTGCTCCGGGGGGCCGGCGTGGATATGGCCTCTCCCCAACCCATCCAGGCCGCGCTGGACCTGTTCGGCCAGCTTCTGGACGAGATGGAGGAGCTGACCCGAAAGGACTGAAACAGCCCACGGAATATCAGACGCGCTTCCCCGTATGCGGTCATGCATACGGGGAAGCGCGTCTTGACTTGACGTTATTTTATGGATGGTCCGGCGGAACCAGAGTCAGGCTCTTGTAAAAATCCAGGGTGCGGAACCCCCGCTCCAGCTGGGTGAGCAGATAGGCCTCCGCCACCCCGGCCAGCGCATCCAGCCCCGCACCGTCCAGGCGGAAGGAGAACAGCCGTTTTGGGTCCCCGTAGACAATATGGCGCATCGCCGCCAGGGATCCACTATTCAGCGGCAGAGAGATCCCCTCCCCCACAGAGCCCCGGCAGCCCACGCAGTGAAGCACACCCTCCCGCAGATGAAATCGGGGCTCCTCTGGGGTGGGACAGCCGCACACCGCACAGGCATCCAGCAGGGGCTCATACCCCGCCAGACACATGGCCCGAAGCTCAAAGGCGGCCTTCACCAGCTTCAGAGGCCTTTCCAGCCTGTCCAGGGCGTGGAGGCTGTTCAGCAGCAGGGAGAGCAGCTCCGGACAGGGTAACCCCTCCACCGCCAGCAGCTCCGTCACCTCGGCAAAATAACAGCCAAGGGAAAATTTCTCCAGATCCTCCCGCATCCCGCGGAATTCCCGGTCCACCGCCGCCTCCTGGACGGTCCAGCGCCCCCGGTACTCGTGCAGCACCACATCGGACCATACCAGCAACTGGCTGCCCGCGGCGATGGGGCTCCCCTTTCTCCGGCAGCCCCGGGCGGAGGCGGTGAGCCGTCCCGCCTCCTGAGTGAGCAGCGTGAGGATCTTATCCGACTCCTTGTAGGCGGTCTCCCGCAGGACAAGGGCCTTGGTTTGCAGGTGCATGAGACGCGCCTCCTATGTACTGCGGGCTTCAGACCTCCCGCAGGTTGTTTGGGCCGCCCGGCCCAGAGGTGCGGACTGCCCCGGGGAGCGGCGGCGCTCCCTGCTCCGCCCGGCTCCCGGCCAGGGCCAGAAATGCCTCCGGCAGCCCCGTTTTACGGAACAATTCCCACAGTCCTGTCTCGTCCACAGCCAGCCCTCCCGTTCTGTTGTCTGCCATTAGGCTGGCCGGTTTTCCCCGCGGCTATGACCGGGAAATGTTAGTCTGCTTCTTTATTCCAGCACTCTCGGGCTGCCTCTCCGTCACTCCTTACGGTATCCAAAATTCTGGATCGCTGAAGGATTATCTCTCCAATTTTCTTTGACCTTCACCCAGGTCTGGAGGTACACCTTGGTCCCCATGAACCGCTCCATATCCTGCCGGGCCAGGGTGGACACCTTTTTCAGCATGGAGCCCCCCTTGCCGATGATGATACCCTTGTGGCTGTTCTTCTCACAGTAGATGGTGGCGTCGATCTCGATGACCTCGTCGTCCCGCTCGGAGAATTTGGTGATCTCCACCGCCGTGCCGTGGGGGATCTCTTTGTCCAGACACAGCAGCAGCTTCTCCCTTAAAATCTCTGCCATGATCTGCCGCTCCGGCTGGTCGGTGACCATGTCCTCGGGGAACAGCTGGGGTCCCTCCGGAAGGAAGCCCTCCAGCACGCCCAGCAGCTCCTCCACACCCTCGCCGCTCTTGGCGGAGATGGGCACCACGGCGGTGAAGTCGTGGGCCTGTCCATAGACCTGGATGACCTCCAGCAGCTTCTCCTTGTGCTCCAGGGTGTCCACCTTATTGATGACCAGCACCGAAGGGCACCCCAGGCTCTTGATCCGGGCGATCAGCTCCCGCTCCGGGTCGCCGATGTTGGGGATAGGCTCCACCAGAAGCAGCACACCGTCCACGTCGGCCACGCTCTCCTTCACCACGTTGACCATGTAGTCCCCCAGTCGGGTGCGGGCCCGGTGCAGGCCGGGGGTGTCCACAAAGACGAACTGGCTCTCCCCCCGGTTCAGGATGGCGCAGATCCGGCTGCGGGTGGTCTGTGGCTTGTTGGTGACGATGGCCACCTTCTCCCCCACCAGGGCGTTGGTCAGAGTGGACTTGCCCACATTGGGCCGGCCGCACAGGGTGATGATGCCGGATTTTTTGATTGTCATAAGATGATCCTCACTTTCTTGTATGCAGGGGATGCGAGCATTTTTTCTCCCCCAGGTATGTGTAACCCTACATTCTCTTTTGCAGGGGCGCACAGCGTGCGCCCGTATTTCCCGAAGCTGTCCCTTGAACCGGCGGGCGTACTGTGCGCCCCTGCGGATCAAATTTGTCCGGTTCGTCCAGTGCCGCGGGACTGTACAAAGTGCCCGTCATCTGGTCAGCTTCCGCCACACCCACCAAAAGGCGGCCGCGGCGGCGCACAGGGCGGCGGAGATCACAGCCAGATCCTTGGCGGGGAACTCCACCCCGATCTCTGCCGGCTCCTCCTCTTCCTCCAGCGGCACAAGCCGCAAATAGGGCTGCTCTCTCATGGCTGCGCCTCCTGTTCTGTCTCACGGGTGATCCCAAGTCCCTCCAGGATGGCCTCCTCCCTGGCCCGCATCCGGGCCTTCATGGGGCCCTCGTCCAGATGGTCATAGCCCAGCAGGTGGAGCACTGAGTGGACGGTGAGGTAACTCAGCTCCCGCTCCACGCTGTGGCCGAACTCCTCCGCCTGGGCTGCCGCCCGCTCCAGGGAGACGCACATATCCCCCAGTGGGACCAGACCGGTCTCCGGGTCCTCCTCCCCCTCCTCCGGGTGCTGTCCGGGCTCCAGGTCAAACATGGGGAAGGAGAGCACATCGGTGGGCCGGTCCACCTCCCGCATCTCCCGGTTGATCTGTTGGATGCCTGCGTCATCGGTGAGGAGCACGCTGATCTCACAGGGCAGCGTGACCCCCTCCGCCTCCAGGGCGGCGGAGATCACCCGGTCCAGCAGGGCTTCGGTCTCCGGCGGGCACTCCACCTCAGTCTCAAAGATAATGGTGTGATCCATCCAAGCACTCCCTTTCTCTATTTCTGCCGCGGGTCTGTCCGGGATTCAGCCACGGCGCTCCTTCTTGCCGCCGCCCTTCCGGTCCTCGTCCACCTCATAGGCTTTGATGATCCGCTGGACCAGGGCGTGGCGGACCACGTCGCTCTCCGTCAGGCGCATGATGGCGATGTCCTCCACCCCCTTCAGCACCCGCATGGCCTCCCGCAGGCCGGAGACCTTGTCTGTGGGCAGATCGATCTGGGTAATGTCGCCGGTGATGACGATCTTGGAGCCGAAGCCCAGCCGGGTCAGGAACATCTTCATCTGCTCCCGGCTGGTATTCTGCGCCTCGTCCAGGATGATGAAGCTATCGTCCAGCGTCCGGCCGCGCATATAGGCCAGGGGGGCGACCTCGATGTTTCCCCGCTCCAGATACTTCTGATAGGTATCCGGGCCCAGCATATCAAACAGGGCGTCGTACAGGGGACGCAGATAGGGGTCCACCTTGGACTGGAGATCCCCCGGCAGGAAGCCCAGCCGCTCCCCTGCCTCCACCGCGGGGCGGGTGAGGATAATGCGGTTGACCTGCTTCTCCCGAAATGCGGCCACTGCGGCCGCCACCGCCAGATAGGTCTTTCCGGTGCCGGCCGGACCGATCCCCAGGGTGACCACATTGTTCTGGATGGCCTCGATATACTTCTTCTGTCCCAGGGTCTTGGCCTTGATGGGCTTTCCCTTGGCCGTGATGCACAGCACGCCGGCCGCCAGATGGTGGATCTGCTCCTCCCGGCCCTCCCGGACCAGCTGGAGGACATAGCGGACATTCTGTTCCCCGATGGACTCCCCCCGGGAGGCCAGGGTCATCAGATTTTCAATGACCCGCGCGGCATACATCACCTTCTCCGGGTCCTCCCCGGCAATTTTCAGCTGCGCGTCCCGGTTCACCACCGAGACCCCCAGCTCCGCTTCGATCAATCGGATATTTTCGTCAAAGGAGCCAAAGACACTGATCGTGTCCTCCAGACGCTCCAGGCTGATGCTCTGTTCTGTCATGGGTGTACCTTCTCCTACTCCACCGGGTTCTCCCCCGGGATCTCGCGGCCGCCGGGGACCTCCGTTCCGATCTCCTCCCGGCACTCCGCGGTCAGGGTCACCTCCAGCATCCCGCTGTGGACCCGGGCCGAATACTGGGTGGACAGCACCTGTCCATCCGCTCCGATCACCTCTCCCAGCCGGAGCAGCAGGCGCTCCTCCAGCATGGTCCGGGCCGCTTCCAGGTCGATGGGGACCGTCTCTTTCTCATAGTCGCGGCAGCGCTCCCCCCGCAGCATCAGAGGCAGGCCCCGCCCACCCGGAAGGGTCAGCTGGTGTACCGTGGTTATTTTATCATACAACGGCCAGGGAATGCTACTGTTTTTATAAAAATCCAGCCGCGTTCCCAGACAGCTCAGGGACCACAGGGTACGCTCCTCCCCTGTGAACCGCTTCACCTCCGCCTGGACGGGGATGGCGGCAGACAGAGTCCGCCAGGTGCGGGCATAGACTTTGCCCCTTGCATGGGTCTGATAGGTGCGCACTGGGAGATCGCTGTACTTGGGCGGCTCCATGGTGATCAGGCCGGAGATCAGCACCTCGCCTTCCGCCACCGTATCCCCCTCCTGCACCGCGGCCTCTCCCGCCATGGGTTCCACCTGGGCGATCAGCCCGTCCGTTTCCGCCACGATGTCGTAATATCCATCCTCCCCGGCCAGCTCCGGGGGCTCCACCGCGTCCCGGACCACCACCTCCAGCCGGGTCCCATACAGGTTGATGGACATCCAGGACAGCCCCTCCAGCCCCCGCAGGGCCTGCTGGGCGATGGTCTTGCGGTCCAGACCGGGGCCGTACGCCCCCGGCCGCACCCCGTACCGCCGCAGCTCCGACAGGATCTGGGCGGTGGGCACCTTCTCGCTGCCCACCACCTCCACCGTCAGGATGAACCGGGACAGAACGCTCACCGCCAGCAGGGCAAAGGCCAGCCCGATGAGGAAGGCGTACCTCCTCCGGAAGCGGGCCAGAAAATCCGGCAGCCCCCGGGTCCCCTCCACCTCCACCTCGCAGCCCACCCGCTGGGCCAGGCCGCGCAGCTGGGGCAGGCTGCGGCGGTAGGTGGTCAGACGCATGGTGTGGCTGTCCACCCACTCCAGCGCCCAGCAGGCCACCCCCTCCTGGGCGCACAGGTTCAGCAGGCGCTCCGGAAACAGCCCCCGGGCCGTCAGAGTCGCCGTCCCCCGCAGATAATTGACCGCGCGCTTCATTCCGCCGCCTCTATGCCAGCTGAACGCCGGTGATACGCCCGGTGATGAGCAGCTCCAGCCCGGTCATGGCCCGCAGCTCCAGGGCCTCCCCCGTGACCTTGACGATGTAGGAGCCTCCGCTGATGTGGATCTCCTCCGTCCCATAGGCCAGGATGCCCTTGTGGTTCTCCATCCGCAGTTCCCGGGTCCCCACCAGTTCCAGCCGCGGCACCCCGGCCACCGCGTCGGCCGGCAGGTCCAACAGCTCCGCCGTCCGCTCCAGCAGCCCCTCCCGAATCCCTTTGCCCGACATACCATCACCCTTTCCCGCTATTTCTATGTGCCAGCAGGGAAAAAGATACGGGCCGCCGGCAAACAGAAACGGCCGCCGGATGGCGGCCGTTTCCCGGACAGGCTCAGCCAAACATGGAAAACAGGTCCATCTGGCTGGTGGCCGGCATATCTCCAAAGGCCCCGGCCTCTGTCAGCTTGTCGATATGGGTCTTGGAGACGCCGCCACCTCCTCGATGGAGATGAACCGCTTTCCCTTCACCTGCTCCGCCAGAGAGATAGCCGCTGTATCGCCCAGTCCGGCCACCGACACGAAGGGGGGACGCAGTGTGCCCCGCTCCTCATCCATGGTGAAGTGGATGGCCTCCGACTTGTACAGATCCATCCGGTCGAAGGTGAAGCCGCGGAGATAGAACTCATAGCAGACCTCCAGGGTGGTGAGCATATCCTGCTCCACGGCGGAGGCCTCCTTGTCCTTGGCCACGATCTCCCGCATTTTCCGCTGGCACACATCCATCCCCCGGCACATGAATGCCTCGTCAAAGGCCTTGGCGCGGATGGAGAAGTAGGCGGCATAAAAGGCCAGTGGGCGGTGGACCTTGAACCAGGCGATCCGGAAGGCCATCATCACATAAGCCACGGCGTGGGCCTTCGGGAACAGATAGGCGATCTTTTTACAGGAGCCGATGTACCAGTCGGGCACCCCGTGCTCCCGCATCTCGTCCTCCGCCCCCTCGGGCAGTCCCCTGCCCTTTCGCACCGCCTCCATGATCTTGAAGGAGCGCTTGGGCTCCATCCCCTTGGAGATGAGGAACAGCATGATGTCGTCCCGGCAGCCGATGGCCTCGCTGACCTTGGCGGTCCCGGAGGTGATCAGGTCCTTGGCGTTGCCCAGCCACACGTCGGTGCCGTGAGAAAAACCGGACAGACGCACCAGAACATCGAACTGGTCGGGCTGAGTGTCCTCCAGCATTCCCCGGACGAAGGTGGTGCCGAACTCCGGGATGGCGGTGCCGCCGGTGGGCCCCAGGATCTTGTCGTTCTCATAGCCCAGCACCTTGGAGGACTGGAAGATGGACATGGTATCCCGGTCGTCCAGTGGAATATCCGTCCGGGCGTTCACCCCGGTCAGGTCCTCCAGCATCCGGATCATGGTGGGATCATCGTGGCCCAGCATATCCAGCTTCAGCAGGTTGCTCTCCATAGAGTGGTACTCGAAGTGAGTGGTGACGATGTCAGTGCTGGGGTCGTCGGCGGGGTGCTGGACGGGACAGAAGTCATAGATCTCCTTGTCCTGGGGGATGACCACCATGCCGCCGGGGTGCTGGCCGGTGGTGCGCTTGACCCCGGTGCAGCCGATGGCCAGGCGGTTCTCCTCCGCCTTGGAGACGATCCGCCCCCGCTCGTCCAGGTACTTTTTCACATAGCCGAAGGCCGTCTTTTCCGCCACCGCGCCGATGGTGCCCGCCCGGAACACATGGGTCTGGCCGAACAGCTCGAAGGTATAGCGGTGGGCGTTGGCTTGGTACTCCCCAGAAAAGTTCAGATCGATGTCGGGGACCTTGTCGCCCCCGAAGCCCAAAAAGGTCTCAAAGGGGATGTTGAAACCGTCCTTCACATACTTTGTGCCGCACACAGGACACACCGCGTCCGGCATATCCGCCCCGCAGCCATAGGGATGGGCGGGGTCCTGGGCATAGTCGAAGTCGGAGTGCTTGCACTTGGGGCAGCGGTAGTGGGCAGGCAGCGAGTTTACCTCGGTGATGCCGGACATAAAGGCCACCAGGGAGGAGCCCACCGACCCCCGGGAGCCCACCAGGTATCCGTGCTCCAGAGAGTTCTGCACCAGCTTCTGGGCGGACATATAGATCACGTCGTATTTGCACCGGATGATGTCGCCCAGCTCCACCTCGATGCGGTCGGTGACGATCTTGGGGGGATTTTCCCCGTAAAGCTCATGGGCTTTCCCCCACACCAGCCGCTTCAGTTCTCCGTCAGAATCCTCCAGCTTGGGGGCAAACAGCCCCTGGGGCAGCGGATCGATGGGGTCGCACCAGTCGGCGATGAGGTTGGTGTTCGTCACCACCACCTCCCGGGCCTTCTCCTTCCCCAGATAGGCAAACTCCTGGAGCATCTCCTCCGTGGTTTTGAAGTAGATGGGCAGGGACTCGTCCGCATCTTCAAAGCCCTTGGAGGCCAGCAGGATATGCCGGTAGACCTCATCCTCCGGGTCCAGGAAGTGGACGTCCCCGGTGGCGCACACCGGCTTGCCCATCTCCTCCCCCAGGCGGACGATGGTGCGGTTGAAGTCCCGCAGCTCCTCCTCGTTCTTCACGATGCCCTTGCGGAGCATGAACATATTGTTGCACAGAGGCTGGATCTCCAGATAGTCGTACCAAGAGGCGATGCGCTTGAGCTCCTCCCAGTCCTTGCCGTCCACCACCGCCTGGAACAGTTCCCCTGCCTCACAGGCTGATCCGATGATGAGTCCCTCCCGGTTCTCGTTGATGAGGGACTTGGGCATGATGGGGTAGCGCTTGAAGTGCTCCAACTGGGACAGGGAGATGAGCTTATAGAGGTTGCGCAGCCCCGTCTGGTTTTTGGCCAGGACAATGAGATGCTTGGGCTTCCGGCGCAGCTTGCCGCCCCCCCGGCGCAGCTTGGGCATGGCGGGGTTGATCTCCCCCAGGGTGCGCAGCCCCATCTCCTCCAGCTTTTTGAAAAAGTGGGGCAGCATATAGGCTACGGTGGCCGCGTCATCGCTGGCTCGGTGGTGGTTGAAGGCGGGCAGATGCAGGTACTCCGCCACAATGTCCAGCTTGTATTTGCCCAGCTCCGGCAGCAGGTTCTGTGCCAGGATCAGGCTGTCCACCGAGGGATTATGAAATGGAATTCCATACTTCCGGCAGCCCGCGGCGATAAAGCCCATATCAAAGTCGGCGTTGTGGGCCGCCAAAGGCCGGTCCCCGGCGAAGGCCAGAAAAGCCTCCAGCGCCTCCTTCTGGGAGGGAGCCCCCTCCAGCATCTCATCCGTGATGCCGGTGAGGTGGATGATCTCCGGGCTCAGGATGCGGCCCGGGGACACGAAGGTGTTGAAGCGGTCGGTGACCTCCCCGTTTTTCAGCACCACAGCACCGATCTCGATGATAACCTCATACTTCTTGTTCAGGCCGGTGGTCTCGATGTCAAAGCAGACGATCTCATCCGAAAAAAGGGCGTCTGTCTGCCCGTGGACCACCACCCGGTCATCCACGTCGTTGATGTAATAGGCCTCCACGCCAAAGAGCACCTTGATCTTCTTGGCCGAGTGCTTGGCGTTTGGAAAGGCGTGGGCCACGCCGTGGTCTGTGATGGCGATGGCCCGGTGTCCCCAGGCCTCCGCCCGCTTGATCACATTCTTGTCAGTGCCGATGGTGGAGTCCGTCTTGAAGCCCACAGCTGTCAGGGCATCCATGGCGGACATATTGGTGTGCAGATGGAGCTCCACCCGCTTCTCCGGGGCGTTGTCCATCCGGGTATGCTGCTCCGCCGCCATTACGGCCACCGGCTCCAGCACCATGTCGCCGTAGAAGCGGTCCATGTTCAGCCGCCCCTGTACCAGCAGGCGCATCCCCTTTTTGACCCCGTCCACCAGGGCCTTGCCCTCATCCCCCGGGAAAAATTTATTGACCCGGATGGAGCCGGTGTAGTCGGTGACGTCAAAGGCAGTCACCCAGGCCCCCCGCTTTTTCAGCTCCCGGTGGTCCACGGCGAATACATCACCCTCCACCACCACCATGCCCATGTCCAGCTCCAGCTCCCCGATGGGGACCGGGGCCCGCTTGATGGGTTTTCCATAGATGGCCCGGCCCTTGCCCCGCTTCTCGCCGCCGCTTTTTCCCTTTCCGGACGCGGGCGCGGCCGTCCGGACCTTTTTCAGCGCAGCCGCCCGGATGGCCTCCGCCCGGGCAAAGGCGTCCTCCTCCGCCGCAGGCTCTCCCGTCCCAGTCTCCGGCTGGGTCTGCTCCTCCGCCGGGACCGCCTCCACGGGTTCCGCACGCTCCGGCTCCTTTTTATCTGTAATGCAATTCAGCTTTACGGAGTTTAGTCCATAACACCGGGCCACGGCCTCCTCCGCCTTGGCGACCAGATTGGGCCCGGCTCCTGCGGCCCCCTCCACCGTCACCACCGCGCTGCGGCTGGAGCGGTCGATGGACGCCTCAGTGATCACCCAGCCCTCCATGGCGTTGACGAACTCCGCCCACTGGGTCAGGGCGGCAAACATCTCTAAAAACGGGATCTTTTTGGACATAACCCTATGCTTCTCCTCAAATCTTCTCCATCACAGCGGCCCATAGGCCGCTTTTCTGCGCCGTTACAGCGTCTCGATCAGGGCGAACAGCTCGTCCACCAGCTGATCCTGGGGGACCTTTTTGATGATCTGTCCCTTTTTGAACAGCAGGCCCTCCCCTACGCCGCCTGCGATGCCGCAGTCGGCGGCGCTGGCCTCACCGGGGCCGTTGACCACACAGCCCATGACCGCCACCGTGATGGGCTTGTCCACTGCCTTCAGCCGCTCCTCCACCTGTCCCGCCAGAGCGATCAGGTCGATGCGGGTCCGCCCGCAGGTGGGGCAGGATACCAGCTCCGCCCCCTCCCGGCGGATTCCCGCCGCCCGCAGGATGTCCCGGGCGGCGTACACCTCCTCCACCGGATCGGCAGACAGAGAGACCCGCATGGTGTCCCCGACCCCCATGGCCAGCAGACCGCCGATCCCCACGGCGGACTTCAGCGTCCCCATGCGGACCGTCCCCGCCTCCGTCACTCCAATGTGTAAAGGATAATCACTTTCCTGGCTCATCAACTGATAGGCTCTCATGGTGATGGGCACGCTGGAGGACTTCAGGGAGACACAGATGTCATCAAAGTCAAACTTGTTCAGCAGGCGGATGTGTCCAAAGGCGGACTCCACCATGGCCTCAGGGCACACCCGACCGTACTTGGCCAGGATCTCCCGCTCCAGAGAGCCGCCGTTGACCCCGATCCGGATGGGGATGCCCCGCTGGCGGCAGGCGCCGGCCACCGCCTTCACCCGGTCCTCGCTCCCGATATTTCCGGGGTTGATGCGCACCTTGTCCGCTCCGGCGGCGATGGCCTCGAGGGCCAGCTTATAGTCAAAGTGGATGTCAACCACCACGGGGATGGGGCTCTCCTCTTTGATCTTTCCCACCGCGCGGGCGGCCGCCTGGTCGGGTACCGCCACGCGGATGATCTCACAGCCTGCGGCGGCCAGCCGCCGGATCTGCTCCAGGGTGGCTGCCACATCATCGGTGCGGGTGTTGGTCATGGACTGGATGGTCACCGGGGCTCCGCCGCCGACCGGGACCCCGCCCACCATGATCTGCTTGGTCACTGCAATTCCTTCCTTTCCAAACGGCTGCCGTGTTCCGGCGGCTCAGATGCCGAAGAGTTTTCCAATGTCGCTGAAGGTCACCACCAGGGAGAGCGCCAGCAGACCCGCCATCCCCACCATGTGGACATAGCCCTCATACTTCGCCGGGATCCTCTTCCGGAACATGGCAAACAGCGCCCCATTCAGCAGCAGGAAAAAGATCCGTCCGCCGTCCAGCGCCGGCAGCGGCAGCAGGTTCATCACCGCCAGGTTGACCGCGATCAGGGCGGCCAGATCCAGCAGGCTGCGGGCCGCGTCAGCGGCTGTGGGCGACTGGTTCCCCACCTGAGACATGGTATTCACGATCCCCACCGGGCCGGACAGATCCCGCAGGCCCACCGCACCCCGGACCAGCTCTCCAAGGCTGAGCCACACCGTGCGGATATAGTCCACCGCGGTGTTCCAGGCATAATGAAGCTTGTTGCCCACCGTGGGCGGGTCCACCTCCCAGCCGATGTTGATCCCCCGGCGCTGAGTCTCGTTCCCGTTCTCATCCACCCGGGTCTGGTAGGGCAGGTACACCCCATCCAGGCGGAGCTTCTCGCCGTTCCGCTCCACCACCAGATCCACACAGTCCCCGGCACGATTCAAATAGAGGGGCACGTTCCCGTACACCAGGACCCTGTGGCCATCCACTGACAAAAAGCGGTCCCCCGGCTGGAGCCCGCAGTCCTCCGCCCCATAGCCCGGCTCCGCGCCGCTGTACACCGGGATCCGGAAGCCCTGGACCGGAGCGTAAAGGATCAGGAGGATCAGCAGTCCGGTGAAGAAATTCATCGCCGCTCCCCCGGCCAGCACCACCAGCTGCTTCCAGGCCGCCGCGTTGCCAAAGGCCCGGGGGTTGGAGGACTTCTCATCCTCCCCCTCCATCGCACAGTATCCGCCGATTGGCAGAACACGCAGACTGTAAAGCGTTTCTCCTTTTCGTTTTTTCCAAAGAGCGGGGCCCATTCCAATGGAGAATTCATTGACCTGGATCCCAAACAGCTTCGCTGAGGCGAAGTGCCCGAACTCATGGACCGCGATGAGCAGCCCAAACATAAGGATCGCTAAGATGATGTAGAGCATAGGTCCTCCCGCACGCTTCAAATTCCGCCGCCCGTCAGGCGCTGAGGACGGCCTCCCGGGCCGCCTGATCCGCCTCCAGAATCTGGGTCATGGAGGGCTCCCGGATCACCGGGACCCGGTCCAGCGCCAGGGCCACCCGGTCCGCGATCTCCAGGAAACCGATCCGGTCCTCCAGGAAGAGGGCCACTGCGGCCTCATTGGCCCCGTTGAGGATGGCGCCCGCCGTCCCCCCGGTCCGGGCCGCCTTCAGCGCCAGATCCAGGCACCGGAAGGTGTCCAGATCCGGCTGGGCAAAGGTCAGCGGACCACAGGCGCACAGATCCAGAGGCTCGGCCGGCCCCCCGGTCCGCCGGGGCCAGGTCAGGGCGTATTGGATGGGCAGGCGCATATCCGGAGCCCCCAGCTGGGCGATCATCCCATGATCACAGTATTCCACCAGGGAGTGAATGATACTCTCCCGGTGGATCACGATGGAAATTTTCTCCGGCGGCATCTGGTATAGGTGCATCGCCTCAATAAATTCCAGGCCCTTGTTCATCAGCGTGGCTGAGTCAATGGTGATCTTGGCCCCCATAGACCAGTTTGGATGCTGCAAGGCGTCTTTCCTTGTCACACCCTGCAGTTCAGTTCGTGTCTTGCCGAAAAAAGGTCCACCGGAGCAGGTCAGGATGAGACGGCGGACCTCCCCCCGGTCCCGGCAGCCCTGGAGGGACTGAAAGAGCGCAGAGTGCTCCGAGTCCACGGGCAGGATCTCCGCACCGAAGTCCCGGGCCTCCTCCATCACCAGCTGTCCGGCGCATACCAGTGTCTCCTTGTTGGCCAGGGCGATGCGTTTGCCCTCCCGAATGGCGGCCATGGTGGGCCGCAGCCCGATCATCCCCACCACCGCCGTGAGCACCGTATCGGCAGAGGGTAGCTCCGCCGCCTCCAGCAGGCCCTCCATGCCGGAGGCCACCCGGACTGGGGTGTCCGCCAGCCGGACCCGCAGGTCGGCCGCGGCCCGCTCGTCCATCATGACCGCCAGCTCCGGCCGGAACCGCCGGGCCTGCTCCTCCATTCGGGCCGCGTTGGAGTTGGCCGTCAGCGCAGCCGCCTCCATGCCGCAGGCGGCAATCACATCCAATGATTGCCGCCCGATGGAACCTGTGGAACCCAAGATTGAAATTCGTTTGCTCATATTAAAATTCCTTCCTATGCACATGGATGGACAGGAACAGACCTCCCGCGCAGCCCTTAAAACGCCGGCAGCAGCGTCACCAGAATGAGCAGCGTAGGGGCCACAAAGGTCATGGAATCGAACCGATCCAGCATCCCGCCGTGGCCCGGCAGGAGGTGCCCATAGTCCTTGATGCCGAACTGCCGCTTGATCAGGGAAAAAGACAGGTCTCCCAGCTCAGTCACTGCGCTGCCCAGCAGGCCGTACACCGCCATCGCAGGCAGTGAGACCTCCAACCCCGCGAACTGGCGCAGGATCACTCCATACAGCAGCAGGAACAGTGCGCCGGACAGGATCCCGCCGATGTACCCCTCCAGGGATTTATTGGGGCTGACCTTGGTGATCCCCCGGTGCTTTCCCAGAAAGACCCCGGCAAAATAGGCCCCGCCATCCGTCAGGAATGCGCAGATCACCGGCAGGAGGACCAGATAGCGGCCATGCTCCATCCCCTTCAGCACCACCAGGGTGGACAGGGCCATGGGGATCATCAGTCCGCCGAAGAAGCAGAGCAGCACGTCCTCCACCCGGACGGCCCTCTCCTCGTCGTACAGCCGGATGGCGATGTAAAACAGTATGACCACCAGGAGCACGGCGGTGATGCCGGCCACCAGGGCTCCCCGCCCCAGCCACTGTCCCAGCGGGATGGCTGCTGCGGCGGCGACCGTGAAGCCGTACAGCCCATTGTGGTGGGCCACGCCGGTGGCCCGCAGCAGCTCATAGGAGGCCAGGGCGCAGATGGCGGCCATCAGCACAGCCAGATACACCGGCGGCAGGAAAAACAGGATGACGAAAAAGAGCGGGGCCAGCACCACTGATACTACGATCCGTGTGACCAAATCATACACCTCCGAATCGGCGGCTGCGGCCCTGATAGGCCGCGATGGCCCGGTGGAGCTCCTCCTTGGAGAAGTCGGGCCACAGCACGTCTGTGAAATAAAATTCTGAATAGGCGGACTGCCACGGCAGGAAATTGGACAGCCGCAGCTCGCCGCTGGGCCGGATGATCAGATCCGGGTCCGGCACTCCCCGGGAAAACAGATAGCCGGAGAATTGCGCCTCATTCAGATGGTTGGGGTCCGCCTTTCCCTCCAGGCAGTCCTGGGCATAGGCCCTGGCGGCCCGCAGGATCTCATCCCGGCCGCCGTAGTTGAGGCAGATGTTGACCTGACAGCCCTCATAGTGGGTGGAGATCTCCCGGGTGCGCTGGCACAGGTCCCGGAGCTCCTGGGGCAGCGGGGACAGGTCCCCGAAAAACTCCATCTTCACCCGGTCCCGCTCCATCTGCCCGATGGCCTCCAGGAGGTACTTTTTCAGCAGTCCCATGATGGCCCCCACCTCCTCCGCCGGGCGCTTCCAGTTCTCGGTGGAAAAGGCATATACCGTCAGGTACTCCAGGCCGATCTCTTTGCAGTAGGTGGCAATGGTACGGAAGGTCTCCGCTCCGGCGGCGTGCCCGGCAGTGCGGGGCAGCCCCCGCTTTCTGGCCCAACGGCCGTTTCCATCCATGATGATGGCAATGTGGCGGGGCAAACGGGTCAGGTCCGCCTGTTCCTCCTCCGCTGGTTTAAAAAAGAGCATAATATGTTCCTTCCAGACAGTCAAAAACTCCGCAGCGTGATGACTCGGGGCCGGTCGCCCCTGCCACACACAGGGGGGTGCAGAACGCCTGGCGCCTGTTGGCACTCAGGCATCCCGCACCCCGAGCCTCCGGCCCGCCGGAGGTCCCTGTGTGTCAGACAGCCATCAGCTCCTGCTCTTTTTTGACCGTCAGCTCGTCGATGTCCTTACAGTGCTTATCGGTCATATCCTGAAGCTCCTTCTCCAACTGCTTCAGGTCATCCTCGGTGATCTCCGCGGCCTTCTTTTTCTTCTTAAAGTCCTCCATGGCGTCCCGGCGGATGTTCCGAAGGGCAACCTTGCCCTCTTCACAGTACTTGCGCACCTGCTTGGTCAGATCCTTGCGGCGCTCCTCCGTCAGCTGCGGGAAGGCCAGGCGGACCACACGGCCGTCGTTCTGGGGGTTGATGCCCAGGTCGGAGATCTGGATCGCCTTCTCCACGGCCTTCAGCAGGCTGCCGTCCCAGGGCTGGATCACCAGGGTCCTGGGATCCGGGGAGGAGATCGCGGCCACCTGATTCAGGGGGGTGGGCGTTCCGTAGTACTCCACGGTGATGCGGTCCAGCACACCGGCGTTGGCCCGGCCCGCCCGGACGGAGGCAAAGTTGGACTTAACGACCTCGATGGTCTTCAGCATTTTCTGATCATACACGTTCGTCTCGGCGCTCATTGGTCTGATCTTCCTTTCCGTTTGATTTTCCTGTCCGGGGACTCAGCCCTGGACAATCGTACCGATCTTCTCGCCCATCACAGCCCGCAGAATGTTCTCCGGGTCCTTCAGGGCAAACAGGAGCACAGGGATCTTATTGTCCATAGACAGCGAGGTAGCGGTGGAGTCCATGACCTGGAGGCGCTGGGCCAGCACATCCGAGTAAGTGATGGAGTCGTACTTCACCGCGTCGGGCACCTTCTTGGGGTCGGCGGAGTACACGCCGTCGATGTTCTTGGCCAGCAGGATCACATCGGCGTCGATCTCCGCGGCCCGGAGCACTGCCGCCGTATCGGTGGAGAAGAATGGGTTCCCGGTCCCGCAGCCGAAGATGACCACGCGGCCCTTCTCCAGGTGACGGATGGCCTTGGAGCGGATATAGGGCTCCGCCATGGCACGCATCTCAATGGCGGTCTGCACCCGGACCTCCACCCCCTTCTGCTCCAGCACATCGGCCACAGCCAGGGCGTTGATGGCGGTGGCCAGCATTCCCATGTGGTCGGCCCGGACCCGGACCATCCGGTCCCCGCCGTCCTTGACTCCACGCCAGAAATTTCCGCCGCCTACGACAATGCCGACCTGTACACCCAACTGTACACAGCGCTTGACAACGTCGCACACCTGGCCGATCACATTAAAATCAAGCCCTCGGGTCGCGTCCCCGGCCAGAGCCTCGCCGCTGATCTTCAGCAGCACACGTTTATACTTCGGATTTTCCATCCGAATTCCCTCCTTGCGTGTTTTTTCAAACTTCGTTCTTTTCTATTTTAATATAATTCTCCTCTTTTGCCTAGTGGGTCCGGCAAATTTTTTTCAAGGTCCCGCACCCCCTCTCCCTCGTCCTCATAGGCTGAACCGGCACATCCTTATTACAGCGGCGCGGAGCGAGGGTCTCCGGACGCTTCCCCCTCCTCTCAGATGGGGAGTCTGAGCGGACCGCCTCCGCGCCGGGAAAGGAACCTTATGTTGACACAAGCACTTCTATGGGCCGCCGGTGGGAGCGGCTTCACCTTTTTGATGACCACCCTTGGGGCGGCCACCGTCTTTCTCTTTCGCCGGACGGCCGGCGCCGGACTGCACCGGATCATGCTGGGCTTTGCCGCCGGCGTGATGATCGCCGCCAGTATGTGGTCGCTTCTGATCCCCGCCATCGAGCAGTCCCAGGCCGCCGGCGGCACTGGCTGGATCCCGGCGGCGGGTGGCTCCATCCTGGGCATCGCCTTTCTGGCCGGGATGGACGTCCTGCTCCCCCATCTCACGCCGGAGCTTCTGGAGCGCGGGTCAGGAGCCCGCAGCCGCCGGAACACCCTGCTGGTGCTGGCCATCACCATGCACAATATCCCGGAGGGAATGGCTGTGGGCATCTCCTTCGCCCTGGCCGCTCAGGCGGACATCACCCTGCTCCCCGCCTCCATGGCCCTGGCCCTGGGCATCGGGATCCAGAACTTTCCCGAGGGCGCGGCCATATCCCTCCCCCTGCGACAGGCCGGCATGGGCAGCGGCCGCTCCTTTCTCATGGGCGCCGCCTCCGGCGTCGTGGAGCCTATCGCCGCCCTGATCACCGTCCTGGCCGCAGGGACCGTCCAGCCGCTGATGCCCTGGCTGCTCTCCTTTGCCGCTGGAGCCATGCTCTATGTGGTGGTGGAGGAGCTCATTCCGGAGGCCAACCTCCGACACAACCATGAGACCCACGGGGGCACCTTCGGCGTCATGGCCGGCTTCCTAATTATGATGATCTTGGACGTAGCCCTTGGATAGTCCACCGCCCTCCATAAGAAATCCATCGAAACCGGTCTGATACAAAAAAATATCCGCCGGCCGGAACAGTATGAAACCTCCCGTCCGGGAGATACTGGAAGTACAGCGTCACCCGGGCAGGAGGTTTTTGAAGGATGCAGAACAAAGTGGAGCTCTGCGGTGTCAACACCGCCAAGCTGAAGGTGCTGAAAAATGAGGAGACCCAGGCACTCCTCCGCCGGGCCAAGGCCGGGGACCGGCAGGCGCGGGAGGAGCTGATCGCCGGCAATCTGCGGCTGGTGCTGTCCGTGATCCATAAATTCTCCAACCGCGGGGAGAATGTGGACGACCTGTTCCAGGTGGGGTGTATCGGCCTGATCAAGGCCATCGACAATTTCAACACCGACCTGGATGTGCGCTTTTCCACTTACGGCGTCCCGATGATCGTGGGCGAGATCCGCCGGTATCTCCGGGACAACAGCACTATGCGGGTATCCCGCGCCATGCGGGACACCGCCTATAAAGTGCTCCAGGCCAAGGAGGCCTATCTGGCCAAGTACCAGAAGGAGCCAACGGTGGACGAGATCGCCCGGATCCTGGACGTCAAGCGGGAGGACGTGGTCTTTGCTCTGGACGCCATCCTGGAGCCAGTCTCCCTGTACGAGCCCATCTATTCCGACAGCGGGGATACCGTCTGCGTCATGGATCAGGTGAAGGACTGCAAAAACACCGACGAGCTGTGGCTGGAGCGCATCGCGCTGAAGGAGGCGGTGTCCCACCTCACTCCCCGGGAGCAGAAGATCCTGTCCATGCGCTTCTATCAGAGCAAGACCCAGATGGAGGTCTCCGAGGAGATCGGGATCTCTCAGGCCCAGGTCTCCCGCCTGGAGAAAAACGCGCTGCGCCAGATCCGGAAGGAGCTGTAAGAGCGGCGCTCAGTGCAGCAGAATGAACAGCAGGCCGAAGACCAGGCCCAGCCCGGTGAGCAGCAGGCCGAAGGCCAGGGAGTGGGTAAAGCCCACCAGCCGGCGCGGCTCATCCTCATACCGGGCAAAATGGAAGTCATCCGCCGCCTGCTCCACCGTAGGACGGGGCGAATAGACCTCTCCAGTCAGCGAAAGCAGAAGCCGGTCCCGTGTCCCGGCCCACCACAGACGCAGGCGCTGGAACAGGCGCGGGAGCCCATGGAACAGCAGCCGGGGAGCCAACCGGTCCGCCAGCGTGGCCAGGACAATGGCCGCCTGAGCCAGAACGCGCAGGGCCGGCCGGTACAGGCCCCGCTCCAGATCCAGCCAAGGCGGGATGGGATCCACGTATCTGCCCTGCCTGATCAGCAGGGTGCGGACCACCAGGAGGTATACCCCCGCCCCGATGACCGCGGAGACCGCCGCCCCCTCCAGATTGACTGCGGCAAAGTAGTCCACCGCATGGGCGGGGGCCGTTCCCCCCAGAAAATCCCGGGCAAAGGCCGCGATGGGGTCCATAGCCGCGCCGGGATCCGTCCCAAGCCGCAGCATGACCAGCAGATAAGACAGCAGGCCCCCCACCGAGGCCGGGGCGATGTAGTGCTCCCCCTCCTGCCGCCATTTCCGGGCCAGGACCTCCTCCGGTAGGGCGTTCCGCTCCAGGAACAGGCAGACAAACAGCTTGAGCATATAGGCCAGAGTCAGGCCGCCGCTGAACAGAAACAGCGCCTCCAGCACCTGAAACAGCGCCGCCCCCTCCCCTGTAAGGTGGATATACTCCACAATGCTCTCATGGAGCAGGGTCTTGCTGACATAGCCGTTCAGTCCGGGCACGCCCGCCAGGCTGAGCATAGGCAGCCCCATGACCAGCGCCAGCAGAGGCTTTCCACGCCCGAACCCCCGGATGTCGTTCAGATCGAAGGAGTGGGTGGTAAGATGGATGATCCCCGCCGCCGGGAAGAGCACCATCTTGATAAGCGAGTGGTTCAGGATATGCAGGATGGTCCCATCCACCGCCAGGGCGTTGTGGTCTCCCAGCAGACACAGCATGGCGGTCCCCACCAGGATGAACCCGATCTGAGAGATGGACGAGCAGGCCAGAGTCCGCTTCAGATCCACGGACAGCACCGCCAGCACCGCCCCCAGCACCATGGTCACAGCACCCAGCACCGCCAGCAGCAGCCCCCACTGGACGTCATGGAGAAAGACAGTTGTGGACAGCACCAGCACCCCGTATATCCCCGTCTTGGTGATGACGCCGGACAGCACTGCCGAGGCCGGAGCAGGCGCCGCTGGATGGGCGGTGGGCAGCCAGATGTGCAGCGGGAACGCCCCCGCCTTGGCGCCGAATCCCACCAGCACCAGCAGGCCGCCCACCCAGAGCAGTCCCCGGTCCTCCGCTCCGGCGGCTGCTGCCGCCATGGCGTCCAGCGACAGGGTGCCCAGCTGGTGATAGAGGAGAAACAGTCCGGTCAGGGCCGCCAGTCCGCCGATGACCGCCACAGCCAGATAGGTCTCCCCCGCCTTCAGGGCGGGATACTCCTCTGTCTGGACCACCAGCACAAAGGATGTAAAGGACATGATCTCAAAAAAGAGAAAGGCGGTAAACAGGTCGCCGGACAGGAACACCCCCATCGTGGCCCCCAGGGTCATCAGCCAAAAGAGGTAGAACCGGTTCTGCTTATGGACATGGGCCATATACTCCCGGCAGAACACTGTGGCCGCCATCCAGCCTGTGGCCGTCAGCAGGGCCATCAGGGTATGGAAGCCCCCGGCCCGCAGCTGGATCCCCAGGCCGCAGAAGCCCTCTACCGCCGCCGTGGCCTGGGCCAGCTCCGGCTTGGTCCACAGCGTGAGCACCAGAAAAAGCTCCAACGCAGCCGCCGACATGACAAAGGTATTTCGCGCCTTCTCATACCAGCACCCGATCCAATAGGCAAACGGCCCGGCCAGAAACGGAAAAAAGACCGGGAACAGCAGAAACTGGGACATTCCTTCCCCTCACTTTCACAGGATCCGCCCTCTTATCCCAGCAGGGCGGCGACTGTTCCGGCCAGACGGCCTGCCCCCAGTCCCAGGGCCACCGAGCCCGCCGCCAGGGCGGTGATGGGCACTGTCATCCTCAGGCCCGGATCCCGCCGGGCCCGCTTGGGCACCCGGACGGAGAGCTGCCGGTTCTGTCTGGGGAAAAAGGCCAGCAGAACGATCTGCATCAGGTACAGGGCGGTGAGCACCGCAGACAGGATCAGCACCCCGGCCGCCAAATAGCCCATCCCTGTCCCCAGCCCCGCCGCAGCCGTGGCCAGCAGCCACTTGCTGGTGAAGCCGGCCAGAGGCGGCGCTCCCATCAGGCCCAGGGCCGCCACGGTGAAGGAGCCGAACACCACCGGCATCAGCACGCCGCAGCCCTCCACATCCGGGACAAAGTCCCGGTGGAGCTTATAGTGGACCGCGCCCACGCAGAAAAACAGGGTGATTTTCAGCACCGCGTGGAACACCATGTGGACCATCCCTGCCGTCAGGCCGGCTGTGGTCAGGGTAGTCACCCCCAGCAGGACATAGGAGAGGTTGCTGATGGTGGACCAGGCCAGCCGCCGCTTCAGATGCTGGGTGCGCAGGGCCTTGGCGGAGCCGTAGGCGATGGTGAACATCGCCGCCCCCATGACCAGGTACTGGGCCCAGCTGCCCCGAATGAGGTCCGGCCCATAGCCGTACCAGGTCAGGCGGGTCACCGCGAACACCCCCGCCTTCACAACCGCCACCGCGTGGAGCAGCGCCGTCACCGGCGTGGGCGCCACCGAGGCCCGCAGCAGCCAGCGGTGTCCCGGGAAAACCGCCGCCTTCACGCCGAAGCCAAAGAATCCAAGTACATAAGCAGCCCGCAAGGTATTTTCCTTGCCAGCTTCAGCTGAGATGCTCCCACCGAACTGGAAGAACATCCCGCCGTGCTCCAGCAGCAGCACCATGGCGATAAAGCCCAGGGCCGCGCCGCACATGGAGTAGGTCAGATAGATCCGCCCGGCATACCGCGCCTTGCTGTCCAGCGCGTGCATCACCAGGGGCAGCGTAGACAGGGTGAGCAGCTCATAAAAGAAGTACATCGTCAGCACATTGGCGGAGAAGGCGATGCCCAGGGTGACCCCCAGGCTGGCCAGATAGAAAGCGAAGAACCGGTTCTCGCCTCCCTCCCGGCTCATGTACTCCGCCGCGTACAGGCAGGCCAGGGGCCACAGGACAGACACCAGCACGGCAAAGACGCAGGACAGTCCATCCACCCGGAAGGCGATGGACAGCCTCTCCCCCAGGGACAGCAGCTGGAACGCCTCCTCCCCCCGCAGGGTGAACACCGCAGCCAGGGCCGCCGCCGCCCCGGCACAGGAGGAGCCGACCACAAAATCCTGGCGCCTCCGCGGGTCCTGGGGCCGCCAGACCAGAAGGACGCCCCCCGCCGCCATGGGCAGCAGAATGGCAAGCAGCATCAGCACAGCGCGTTCTCTCTCCTCTCGTTTCTCATGCGGTCCCTCCAAAAATAGGGACTGTGACCGCCCGGACCGCCGGCTCCAGCAGGCCGGGGAACATCCCCAGCACCACCACGGCGGCGGTCAGAGCGCACAGGGTGATCCACATCAGCCAGGTGTCCTGCTGCCGCATCACCGCCCGGTGGTCAAATTTCTCACCCGGGAAAAAGGCCGTGGTCACGATGGGCAGCAGATAGCCTGCTGTCAGCAGGGCGGATACCATCAGCACCCCGACTCCCCAATAGGCCAGGGAGCCCTCCCCCGCCGCCAGCGCGCCCTCGGCCAGCAGCCACTTGCTCACAAAGCCCCCGGTGGGCGGGATCCCGATCAGAGACAGGGAGGCCAGCGTGAAGCACCACATGGTGATGCCGTAGGCGCTGCCCACCCCCCGCATCTGGGACACCTGGGTGAGGTGGGTCTTGTAAATGATGGCGCCGGTGGCCATGAACAGGGCATTTTTCGCCAGGGCGTGGAACACCGCCTGGAACAGGGCCCCCTCCAGGGCCATGGGGTGAAAGAGCATCAGCCCGAAGATCACATAGGAGACCTGACTGACGGTGGAGTAGGCCAGACGTTTTTTCAGGGTATCCTCCCGCAGAGCCAGGGTGGACCCCAGAAAAATGGTGACCAGCGCCAGCACCAAAACCGCCCGCTGCGCCCAGCTCCCATCCAGAAAGGGCCAGCCGAACAGATAATACGCCACCCGAATGAGGGCCAGCACCCCCATTTTCGTAATCAGGCCGGACAGCACCGCCGAGGCGGGGGCCGGAGCCACCGGATGGGCGATGGGCAGCCAGGCGTGGAGAGGAAACATCCCCGCCTTACAGCCAAAGCCCACCGCCATCACAAAAAACACCGCCAGCAGCAGCCCCCGGTCCTGCGCCGCCCGCGCCGGATCCAGCACACCCCCCGGGGTGAACAGATCCGTGGTGCAGAAGCCCTGGAGGAGGAACAGCCCCAGCAGCCCCAGGCCCGCCCCCGCCACAGAGAAGCCCAGATAGCGATAGGCGGCGTCAAACGCCTTCCGGGTCCCGATATGGAGCACCAGCGGGACGGACAGCAGGGTCATCATCTCATAGAACAGATAGAGGGTCACCAGGTTGCCCGACAGGCACACCCCCATCAGGGCCCCCAGGGTCAGCAGATAGAAGCCGAAAAAGCGCTCCCGGTGCCCCTCGTGGTTCATATACTCAAAGGCAAAAAAGGCCACCGCGAACCACACGGCACAGATCAGCTCCGCAAACAGGCGGCCCAGCGCGTCCGGCCGCAGCACGAACCGCACACCCTCCGTCAGGGTGAGGAGCACAAGCGGCTCTCCCTTCATGCGGAACACCACGGCCACCAGCAGCAGCTGAACCGCCAGCAGCAGGGAGACCGCCCGCCGGCGCACCCGCAGGGTATGGATCCCCAGCACGCCGATCCCGCCCAGCACAGGCAGCAGAATGGGCAGCACCAGCCAGCCTCTCCACATCGTCACTTCCTCCTCCATTATGGGTGTTCAGTCAAAACAGGGCCAACCCCTGTTGGATCAGCCCGCGGATGGGCCCGAAGGCGGTCCCCAGCAGCAGATTGCCCGACAGAAACAGCAGGATGACACACTTGCCCTCCCAATTTCCCCGCATCCAGACCACCGGCGCGTCCTCATTAGCCCGCGCCCGGCCCCAGATGGCCAGAATGGCCGGGATATAGTACATTGCGTTCAGCACAGAGCTGGCCGCCAGCCCGAACAGAGCTGGCGCCGTCTGCCACTCCGCATCCAGCGCCGCCGCCGCGATGCAGTACTTGGCGGAAAACCCGGCCAAAAGGGGCAGGCCGCACAGGGACAGGCCGCCCACCGTAAAGGCCGCTCCTCCCAGCGGAGCCAGCCGGGCCGCGCCCCGCAGCTCACCCCAGTAGTGGCCGCCGGAGGCCCGGATCATCTCCCCCGCGCCCACGAAGATCATGGATTTGGTCATGGCGTGGGCCAGGATCTGATAGCAGGCCGCCGTCCATCCCGCCTCGCTCCCCAGCCCCAGGGCCAGAAAGATATAGGAGATCTGAGCCGAGGAGGAGTAGGCGATCATACGCTTGACCTCCTCCTGCCGCAGGGCGGCCACCGAGGCGAACAGCATCCCCGTCAGCCCCAGCAAAAACAGAAGATCGTCCATATAGGTGGAGACGATCAGCGCCGGACCGAACACCCGCAGGATCAGCTTCAGCAGCAGGACCAGGTAGCCCTTCAGCACCAGGCCGGACAGGATGGCGCTGGAGGCTGTGGTGGCGCTGGCATGGGCGTCCGGCAGCCAGGCGTGAAAGGGAAACTGGGCGCTTTTGATAGACAGGCCCAGCGTCATCAACAGGGCGGACACCACCAGGGGCAGGCTGTACTCCCCCGACTGGACCAGCCGGGCCACCGCCTCCTCCAGGCCGGAGAACAGCAGCTGCCCCGTGATACAGTACAGCATGGCGATTCCCAGCAGCACCAAGCCGGAGCCCAGACAGCTGAAGATCAGATACCGGATGGCGGCCACCACGGAGCGCCCGCTCTCCTTGGCCGCCACCGCGACACAGGCGGTCACCGCCGCGATCTCCACGAACACATAGCCGGTGAACAGGTCATCGGTGTACACCATGGCCAGCAGCGCCCCAAACAGCAGCTGCATCAGCAGGCAGTACCAGCCCTGCCGGTCCGGCCGGACGTCCCGCCGCAGATCCTCCGCTCCGCCGCTGAGGGAGAGCAGCATCACCACGCTGAAGGTCAGGGCCAGCAGCGCCTCCAGAGGGCCGGCCCGCAGCTCGTTGCCCCAGGGGGCCGGGATATGCCCCATGGGATAGGAGAAGCTGGCCCCCGCCCCGCTCAGACGCGCCAGCAGCAGGGCGGACAGCCCCGCTACCCCCAGCTGCACCCCACGGACCAGCCGCAGCGCCCCGCCCTCCCGCCGGAGCAGGGGGACCAGGATCCCGCTGACCAGGGTGAGCATGATGCTGAGAAAGGGAATATTATATGACAAGGACAATTCCTTTTCACCTCTTCTGCGTCGGAGTATTTTGTCACTCTTCTTCCGTCCCCCGCCGGGCCAGCATCAAGATCACATCCAGATTGACGCTGTGGTACTTCTGATACAGCCGGTGGGTCAGTGCCAAAAAGAGCGCCGTGGTGCTCACCGCCACCACGATCCCGGTGAGCACCAGCCCGCCGGGTACCGGATTGATATAGGCGGCCGCTTCCGCCCCCGGCTCCACCATGGGGGCCTTCCCGCCGTTCACATAGCCCATGGCCGCCAGGAAGAGGAACACCGCCGTGTCCATCAGATTCAGACCGATGATCTTCTTGATCAGATTGGGATGGAGCAGAAGGGTCGCAAACCCAATGCTGAACAGCAGCACCGCCGTCACATAAAACCGCTGTTCCACCAAAATCTCCAGCACGGCTCACTCCTCCCTTCCCAAAAACAGGATGTAAAAGGTATACATGGTGCAGGCCACGATGACGCCCACACACAGATTCAGCGGCAGGATCAGGCCGCCGCTGAGGATCTCCCCAGGCGTCCCCTTGGGGACCTCCCAGCCCACGCCGTTGGCTCCGGTGAAGAAGGAATAGCCCTTCATCCCCGCGTAAGCCAGCAGGCAGAACACCGTCAAACGGGTGGTGCGCCGGGTGGACAGCAGCTGGGCCATCCGCTCCTCCCCCAGCACCAGGGAGGCCAGGATCAGCCCGCCGCCCAGCACTGCCCCGCCGGAAAACCCTCCGCCGGGGCTGAGGTGGCCGTTGACGGTCACATAGATCCCAAACAGCAGGATCGCCGGGAGCAGCCCCCGCCCCAGCAGGGACATCAGCGTATCCGGCCCCCGGAAGGTCCGCACCCGCAGCCGGGGACTGTGGAGCAGCAGCAGGGTGCTCCCCGCCGCCGCAAAGAGGACCGCCGATTCCCCAAAGGTGTCGAAGGCCCGGTACTCCAGGATCATTCCCGCCACCGCGTTCACCGCTCCGGTCTCCTCCACGCCGTCCTCCAGATAGCGGCGGGCCACCTCATTCATAGCGGGGGCCTCCGGGTCCCCAAAGCGGGGCAGGGCCGCGGCGGTCAGCAGAAAAATACCGGCCAGCACCGCGGTCACGCACACGCTCAGCCCCCGGTAGAGGCCCAGCTGACGCCGCAGCCCCCCGGGCCGCCATCTGCGGGCAGGACGCCGGTCCTCCCGCCGCTCCCCGGGCCGGTCCGCGGGAGGAGGTGCGCCCTTCATCCCCTTCTCCCGGCGCTCCCGATAGCGCATCAGGCGATAGGCCCCGAACTCCATGTCTCCGTGGGCCTCGATGTACTCCAGATACTCCAAAAATTCCTGGCGTTCCGGGTCCTCCGGCCCCTCCGGGCCGTCCGGCTCCTCCCCGCCGGCCCAGCGCAGGAACCGCTCATACCAGCCCTCGCCCTGGATCTCATTCTTCATCCCGTTCCATTCCTTTCAGGGCATTGATTTTCCGCAGCGTGAGGAAAAACAGCAGGCTGGTCACTCCCGCGCCCACGGCGGCCTCTGTGATGGCCAGATCCGGCGACTCCAGCAAAAACCATAAAATGGACATGACCGCGGAGTAGGACATAAAAATGATGACCGCCGACACCAGCCGCCGGCACAGCACCGTGGCCACGGCGCAGAAGATCAAAAACGACAGCAGCAGAAGTTCCAATCCGATCACAGCTCCCGCTCTCCTTCCCCCATCAAATGGTCCGGCTCCATGCCCAGCCCGGTGATGACCTCCATCCGGGCGATCAGGTGGGCGGACACCGGGTTCACCGCCCACAGGATGACCGTCAGCAGGACCAGCTTGGCCGTGTGGACCGTAAAGCCGCACAGCAGGGCCAGCCCCGCCAGGATCAGCAGCAGTCCCAGGGTATCCGCCAGCGCGCTGGCCTGGAGCAGCTCCAGCGTCCGCCGGAAGCGGAACATCCCCACCGCGGCGATCACCACCACCAGCACGCCAAGGGCCAGAAGGCACACCGCCGCGAAACTCCGCACTGTCATGGCTCCTCCCCCCTCTTCTCCCGGTGCCGGCGGACCGAGATGCGGCTGAGCACCGCCACCGCCAGCAGATTCAGCAGCCCGTACAGGATCGCCACATCCACCAGATAGGACGCCTCCAGCAGATAGGACAGGATACACACCATCAGAACCACCACAGTGCAGATCAGGTTCAGCGCCACCAGCCGCTCTGTATACCGGGGGCCCTGAATGGCCCGCACCAGACAGGCCAGCATGGCCCCCATCAGCAAAAAGAGCGCCGCGGCCAGGCAGGCCCGCAGCTCAGGCGTACACTCAGCCATCCTGTTTTCCCTCCCACCGGCGCAGACGCCGGACAAATTCAGAGTCCTTGATTCCCGCGGCGAACTCCTGATCCAGAGCATAGACGCACAGGCGTCCCCCGTGAAGCGCCACCGTCACGGTCCCCGGCGTCAGGGTGATGGAGTTTGCCAACAGAAACTGTGTCCCCGGCTCCCTCAGTCCGGGATCCATCCAACTCAGGCGGGGCGCGCCCCGCCGCCGCCCGGGACACAGGATCCGGAGGATCACCTGAAGATTCGCGGTCCACACCTCCCGCAGGAGAAGGGGCAGATACCCCACCGCGCGTAAAATCCCCTGCCAGAGCTTCCGTCCGCCCCAGAAGGGCAGGCCAAGCGCCCACTGGCAACCCCAGGCCACAAGGCCGGCCGCCAGCGCCCCGGCCCCCGCGATCTGGAGGCTCCAGCCCCCATTCAGCACCAGCCAGAGCAGAAACAGCAATACAAACAAACGGACCGCTCCTCTCCCGGATCATTCCATTCCTCACCGCCGGCCCTCTGTCCGGCGGCATAGACAGTTTTTTATTATACCAAACCACATCGAAAAATGAAAGATTTTCATAGAAAAAATTCCATTTTATTTTGTCTGGCCGCCGCCGTCCCGGGCCCACACAAAAAACAGCAGACACCCGCAAAAGCGTGGTGTCTGCTCTGTTCATGTCTGCGGCGCTTCTCCGCCCATGCGCTCCCGGAGCTGCTCCGCCTGGGCCAGCAGCTCCTCCGCACTCTCCAGCAGCGCGGGTGTGACGGACGCTCCCCCGATGAGGCGGGCCAGCTCCTCCCGCCGCCGGGTCCGGTCCAGCCGTTCCAGCGCGGTGTAGGTCCGTCCGCCCCGCTCCCCCTTGCTCACGGCAAAGTGGGTGTCCGCCATGGCCGCGATCTGCGGCAGGTGGGTCACACACAGCACCTGCTTGCGCCGGGCCACCTGGGCCATCTTCTCCGCCACCTTCTGGGCCGCCCGGCCGGACACCCCTGTGTCCACCTCGTCAAAGACCAGGCTGCCGACCTCGTCTCCCTCCGCCAGCACGTTTTTCAGGGCCAGCATGATCCGGGCCAGCTCGCCGCCGGAGGCCACCTTCTGGATGGGCTTGAGCGCCTCCCCCAGGTTGGCCGACATGAGGAACTGGATCTCGTCCACTCCGGTCTCGTCCATCCTGGCCTCCCCGCCCTTGGGGGCAAATTCCACCTCAAAGCGGACCTTGGGCATATCCAGCTGGCGCAGCTCCTCCTGCACCCGGTCCCGCAGGGACTGGGCCGCAATCTGTCTGGCCTGAGACAGGGCCTGCCCCCGCTTCCGCGCCTCCTTCTCCGCCTTGCCCAGCTCCTTTTCCAGCCGGGCGATGGTGTCATCGGCGTACTGGATCTGATCCAGCTCCTGCCGGCAGCGCTCCAGATAGGCCAGCATCTCCTCCACCGTAGGGCCGTACTTCTTTCGTAGGCGGTAGAGCAGGTCCAGCCGCTCCTCCACCTCGTCCAGCTCGCCCGGTGAGAAATCGAAGGTCCGGCTCAGGTCCCGGAGGCTGTCCGCCGCGTCGTCGGCGGCACACCGCAGGGCGGTGAGACGCTCCCCCAGCTCCCCCAGCTCCGGACTAATGGAGGCAACGCTCTGGACCGCCCCCTCCGCGTCGGCCACCAGAGCACAGGCTCCGGCGCTGTCCTCGTCCCCGGACAGGGCAAACTCCGCTGCCCGCACCGCCTCCATCAGCCTTCCGGCACTCCGCAGCAGCACCCTGCGGGCGTCCAGCTCCTCGTCCTCACCCGGGCGCAGTTCGGCCCGCTCCAGCTCCCGGATCTGATAGTTCAGCGTATCCACCCGGCGGGAGCGCTCCGCCTCGTCCATCTGGAGGGCGGCGATCCGCCGCCGCAGCTCGTGCCAGCTGCGATAGGCCACCCCGTACTCCTCCAAAAGCGGCTCATGCCGGCCAAACCGGTCCAAGTAGCCCAGGTGGCTGGCGGGATCCAGTAGCTGCTGGCCATCATGCTGGCCGTGGATGTTCAGCAGCTGCCGCCCCAGCTCCCGCAGCTGGGCCACGGTGACCAGCCGGCCATCCACCCGGCACACGTTGCGCCCGTCCCCCTGGAGTTCCCGCTGGAGAAGCAGCTCCTCCCGTCCGTCGGAAAACCCATTCTCCCTCAGCCAGGCCAGGGGTGGGACGTCAGTGAACACCGCGGTGACCAGGGCAGACCGCGCTCCGGTGCGGATCAACTCCCGGCTGGTCCGCTCCCCCAGCACCGCGCCGATGGAGTCAATGACGATGGACTTGCCCGCCCCCGTCTCGCCGGTGAGGACGTTGAAGCCCGCCTCAAAGCGGATGTCCGCCGACTCGATTAGGGCGATATTCTCAATATGCAGCAAGGAAAGCATGGTACTCCCTCATTTCCTTCCAGACAGCGGATCACTTCAGAAGCTTGTGGACCTCCTGGATGAACTGCTCAGCCAGATCGTTGTCCCGCATGATCAGGATGCCCACGTCATCCCCCGCCAGACTGGCCACCATGCCCGATATGTCCATATTGTCCAGGGCTGAGCAGGCCGCGGAGGCCAGACCCGGCATGGTCCGCACCACCACGATATTCTGCGCCACATCCACCGAGGTGACGCCCTCCTTAAAAATGTTTCGGAGCCGGATGTCGGAGTCCGCCAGCCCCCTCCGGTCGGAGGACGCGTACCGGTATCCGCCGCCGGCCAGCTCCTTCACCAGCCGCAGCTCCTTGATGTCCCGGGAAATCGTGGCCTGGGTGGCGGAGTACCCTCTGGCCCGCAGCTCATCCAGCAGCTGCTCCTGGGTCTCCACATCCACGCTCTGGATGATGTTCAGGATCTCCGTCTGACGCGCACGCTTCATGGCGCATATCCTCCTAATTTCTGATTGATGACCTGGTAAAAGCTGCGGCCCGCCAGCTGGACCAGCCGCGTGCTGTACTGGGACTGGGTGATCTCCACCCGCTCATTGGCCGTGACACGGAGCACCTTGCCCCCGTCCACCGACAGGTAGAGGTGCTTCCGGCTCCCCTTGGGCATCTGCACGGTGATCCGCCGTCCGGCGTCCAGTACCATGGCCCGGGAACTGAGCTGGTGGGCGCACACCGGCGTGACCACGATGCACCGGGAGTTGGGCTCCACGATGGGTCCGCCCGCCGACATGGAGTAGGCGGTGGACCCTGTGGGGGTGGCCACAATGACGCCATCCCCCATGATCCGCTGGACCAGCACCTGGTCGGCCAGCACCTCCACCTCCGCCACCCGGGCCATGGAGCCCTTGGAAAAGACCACATCGTTCAGGGCCAGGTCCTGGCTGAGCTGCTTCTCCCCCCGGAACAACCGGATGTCCAGCATCATCCGCTCCTCCGTCACAAAGTGCCCCTTAGCCAGGGGGACCAGCAGGGAGAGCTCCGTCCGCTCCAGCTCCGCCATGAAGCCCACGCTGCCCATGTTCACCCCCAGGATGGGCACCCCGTGGAGGGTGGCGTCCCGGGCGGCGTGGAGGATGGTCCCATCCCCGCCGAAGCAGACCAGCAGGTCCGCCTTGGGGAGTTCCTCCTCCAGCTTGTGGAGGGCTGCCTGACGGGGCAGCTCCAGCCGCTCCCCCTTCTTGGGGACGAAGGGCAGACACAGCACCGTCTCCGCGCCGGCCTTCCGCAGGATCCGGTCCGCCTCCAGCGCGGTCCGCAGGCCCCGGTCCCGATAGGGGTTGGAGCTTAAAATGATCCTCATGCCTTATTCCCCCTTCAGTTCTCCGTGGGAGGCCACCACCAGCGCACTCAGGTCGCCGCTGTATTCCTCGCCCTGCCGGACGGAGAGATAGCCCAAATATTCGATGTTCCCCTCCGGTCCGCGAATGGGTGAAAAGGTAATATCCTTTACAAAGAATCCCGCATGAGCGGCGTGCTCCAGAAAGTGCTCCAGCACCTCCAGATGGACCTCCGGGTCCCGGACGACCCCCTTCTTTCCCACCTTTTCCTTCCCCGCCTCGAACTGAGGCTTCACCAGGCAGACGCCCTCCCCGGTCTCCTTCATCAAAGGCCGCAGCGCGGGCAGGATGAGGTTGAGGGAGATAAAGGAGACGTCCACGGAAAAGAAGTCCAGCAGATCCGGGATCTGCTCTTGGGTGAGGTAGCGGGCGTTGGTCCGCTCCATGCACACCACCTGGGGGTGGGTGCGCAGGCGGTAGTCCAGCTGGTTATACCCCACATCCACCGCATAGACCTTCTGCGCCCCGTTTTGGAGCATACAGTCGGTAAATCCGCCGGTGGAGGCCCCAATGTCGGCGCATACCGCGCCGTTCAGCGCAATGGGCCAGAGCTGCATGGCCTTTTCCAGCTTCAGCCCGCCCCGGCTCACATAGGGCAGGGCTCTGCCGCGGACCTCTATCGCCCGCGCCTCTGTCACCGGAGCGCCCGCCTTGTCCACCCTCTGCCCATCTACAAACACCTGTCCGGCCATGATGACCGCCTGGGCCTTTTGGCGGCTCTCCGCCAGCCCGCGCTCCACCATCGCCACATCCAGCCGTTTTTTACTGCTCACGGCCCAGCACCTCCATCGCCCGGCGGAAGAGCCCCGCTCCATCCAGTCCCAGACTTTTTTTCAGAATCGGGACCGCTCCATGGGGCACATATCCCGTTCCGCAGTTGACCAGGGCGGCCTTCGCCGCTGTGCCGGCGGCCTCCAGGGCCGCCAGAGCCCGGACGCCCACACAGCCCTGCTCCACGCACTCCTCCGCTACCAGAAGATGACCCGTTCTGCGCACAGACTCGATCAAGGTTTCTGTCTCAAGAGGTATAATGATATTCCACTTTACAACCTCCGCCTGGATCCCGGCCTCCTCCAGTTGGTCCGCCGCCGCCAGAAGGTCGTTGATCTCCATGCCATAGCCCGCCAGAGTGATGTCTGTTCCGGGGCGCAGGACCACCGCCGGAGCTTCCCCCGAATCTGCTGTGAAGGCTCCCTGGCTCCCTCTGGGATAACGCACCGCCACGGGACCGGAGCTGCGGCACACCGCCGCCTCCAGCATCCGGTCCAGCTCCGCGAAATTGGAGGGAGAATACACCGTGATCCCGGGGACGCTGTTCAGATAGGCCACGTCGAATATCCCGTGATGGGTCTCGCCGTCCTCCCCCACCAGACCGGCCCGGTCCACTGCCAGGACCACATGGAGCCCGTCAATGGCCATATCGTGGAGCAGCATATCATAGCTTCTCTGTAAAAATGTGGAGTATACAGCAAATACTGGCACCGCCCCCTGCTTGGCCATTCCGGCCGCCATGGAGGCCGCGCAGCCCTCAGCGATCCCCACATCAAAAAAGCGCTTGGGATAGGCCTCCGCAAAGGCGGTCAGCCCGGTCCCTCCCACCATAGCGGCCGTCAGGGCGCAGATGCGCCCGTCGTTCCGGGCCAGCCGGACCAGCGTGCGGCCAAACACCCGGGAGAAGCTCTCTCCCCCCGCTTTCCGGGGCGCGCCCGTCTCCGGATCAAAGGGGGACACACCGTGGAAGGCGTCTGGGTTGCGCTCCGCAGGTGCAAAGCCTTTCCCCTTTACAGTCTTGACGTGGAGCAGGACTGGTTCCTTCAGGCTTGCCGCGTACCGGAGGATCTTGGTCAGCTCCGGCAGATCATGCCCATCCACCGGCCCCAGATAGGTGAAGCCCATGTTCTCAAACATACTGCACGGAAGAAGGCTCTGCTTCAGGGCCTTTTTCACACCATGGGTCATCCGGTAAACCTGCCGGCCCAGCCAGGTGGCCCACATGAAGCGCCGGTACCCCTGCTTGAAGCTGAGATACTGGGGCTTCAGGCGCTGCTGTGCCAGATGCCGGGCTACCGCGCCCACATTCCGGTCGATGGACATCCCATTGTCGTTCAGAATGACCAGCAGCTGCTGTCCGCACTGTCCTCCGTTGGACAGTCCCTCATAGGCCAGACCGCCGGTGAGGGCCCCGTCGCCGATGAGGGCGGCCACCTGGTAATCCTGGCCCAGGGCGGCCCGTGCCTGGACCATGCCAACCGCCACCGCCACCGAATTGGAGGCGTGTCCGGCAATGAACGCGTCGTGGACGCTCTCCCCGGGCTTGGGAAAGCCGGCGATCCCGCCGTACTGGCGCAGTCCGGCCATCTCCTCCCGCCGTCCGGTGAGCATTTTATGGATATAGCACTGGTGTCCCACATCAAAGACCAGCCGGTCCCGGCTGGTGTCAAACACCCGGTGAATGGCCACCGTCAGCTCCACCGCGCCCAGGTTAGAGGCCAGATGCCCCCCCGTCCGGGACACGTCCCGGATCAGCTCCTCCCGAAGTTCCCGGCACAGCGCGGCGGCCTCCTGGTCGCTCAGGTCCGCCAGCAGCGGCCCCGTTTTTTCCTTCTGTTCCCGCAAGTGAATCCCTCACATCTCCACCGAGCCGCCGCCCTCACCAGATCACAGGCCCGATCAGCCCGATCGCCGTTCCAAGCAGCGCACCCATCAGCACCTGGGGCAGGGTGTGCCCCAGTTCCTCGTTGAGTTTCTTCCCTTTCAGCTCCTGGGGCAGGTCGTCCCAGTGCTCCCGGATATAGTTGATCACCTTTGCCTGCTCCCCCGCAGCCCGGCGCACATTACAGGCGTCGTACATCACCACCAGGGCAATGGCCGCCGACAGGGAAAACAGGGGGTCCCGCCAGCCGCAGACCTGTCCGATAGAGGCCGCCGCGGCACAGATGAAGGCCGAGTGGGAGCTGGGCATATTGCCGCTCCCAATCATCTTCCGCAGATCCAGGTTCCGGTTTGTGACCCAGTGCAGCAGCGTCTTCAGCACCTGAGCCGCGAACCAGGCCAGGATTGCCAGATCCAGCGTTAGATTTCCAGTCAAAAAGCCCGTATGATCCATCGTCTGTTACCTCTTTACCAGGGCCGTCTGTCCTTTTCCTCTCCGGCTCAGCTCTTGCGGCCCGCCAGCGCCCGGGCCAGACACAGGAGGAAGTCCGGCTCCGCAAAGCCGGACAGGGCCTGCTCCGCCTGTCCGGTCAGCTCCTCCACCAGGGCCCGGCTGCACTCCAGACCCAGGACCGTGACAAAGGTGCTCTTCTCATTCACCCGGTCTGAGCCCACAGACTTGCCCAACTCCTGGTCGGTACTGGTCACATCCAGAATGTCATCCTGGATCTGGAAGGCACGTCCGATGCACCGGGCATATTCCCTGACGGCACAACGCTGCTCCTCCGTCCCACCGGCAGCGATGCAGCCCAGCTCGGCCGCCGCGGAGATCAGGGCTCCGGTCTTAAGCTGCTGGAGCTGCTCCAGTTCTCCCCGGGTCAGGGCTCTCCCCTCCCCGGCCATGTCCAGGACCTGTCCGCCCACCATGCCCTCCGGTCCCGCTTCCCGGGACAGGCAGGACACCGCCTCCACCACCCGCTCCGCCGGCAGTTCCGCCTGGGTCAAGACCCCAAAGGCCGCTGTGAGCAGCCCGTCGCCGGCCAGGATGGCGGTGGCCTCTCCATACACCTTATGGTTGGTTGGGCGCCCCCGCCGCAGGTCATCGTCATCCATGGCGGGCAGATCGTCGTGGATCAGGGAGTAGGTATGGATCATCTCCACACCGCAGGCCAGGGGCAGCGCCAGGGCCGGGTCTCCGCCGCACAGGCGGCAGGTCTCCAGCACCAGAACGGGGCGGATCCGCTTCCCTCCCGCCAGCAGGGAGTACTCCATGGCCTCGGTCAGGTCGGCATACCGCCTCCAGCCCTGACAGACCTGGTGCAGCGCCTCCTCCACCAGTTTCCGGTCCTCCTCCAGTCTCTGTTGGAACACCTCCTGCTCCATGCTCAGCGCTCCTCTCCGAAGGGCTGCTCCTCCGGCTGACCGTCCGGTCCCGCCGTCAGCAGGGTCACCTTCTGCTCTGCCTGGTCCAGCAGTGCGGAGCACTGCCTCAGGATCCCGGCCCCCTCCTCAAAGAGGGTCATGGCCTGCTCCAGCGGGGCGTCCCCCCGCTCCAACAGACCCACGATCTCCTCCAGACGTACCATGGACTGCTCAAAATCCAGCTTTTTCTTCGTGGCCATTGGTCCTTCCTTTCTGCCCTCACTGCCCATCAGGCTTGAGAGCCACAGAACATTCTGCGAAGCCGCACTCTACTGTTTTCCCTACAGCCAGACGATGCATTTTCCCTTGAACTGCCTTTTGGTTATGGGGTTGAGCCCTCATATCCGGCCCGCAGCATATCTGTTGCTGCGCGCTCCGCCCCGGAGGGATATGCCTCCTCCACGACCGCCAACGCAGTTGAAAAGGCTTCGGAGTCCCCATACCAGACTGCAGCGGCTGCCCCGGTGTGCTCACACAGCGCCGAACGCTTCTCATCCGGCAGGAGCGAAACATAGGTCACCCAGGTATGCGGCGCCTCTACAAAACGCCGGTACATCTGGTCAAAGCCCTCCTCAGCATAGATTCCATCTGCGCCCAGGCAATAGGCCGCCAGCTTATCCAGCGCATATCCGTCCAAATCGTTCCATTCATCATAGACGATCCCAAACTCCTCAGGATCGGTACTGACCATGGACCATGCAGGTGTCTCACTCTGCCAGTCCGCCTTCTTCACAGGTTCCGCAGACCCACCCGCCTTCTGACAGCCAGACAGGATCAGGACAGCCAGAACGGCACACACGCTCCCATGCCGCAATCGGTTCACGTCGCATCCTCCTTCTTCTGCACCACACAATCCACCTGTCCGTCCGACAGCCTCAGGGAGAAGGACTCCCCGGGACAGGCATCCCGGACCGAGGCGATCACGCTCCCATCCCCCTTTTGGGCGATGGCGTATCCCCGGCCCAGCACCTTCAGAGGGCTGAGGGCGTCCAACGCGGCAGCCAGTCTGGCAAAGCGCTCCCGCTGACCGGATACGCTGGCAGACAGGCCGTGGCCCAGGCGGCGGCTCTGATAGTCCAGCAACAGACGCTTCTCCTGAAAATAGCGCCGTGGATCGGCCATGACCCGGCTCTCCCGCAGGCGCTCCAGCCGCTGGCGCTCCCTTAGGAGCCGCTGGCGGGACGCCTGCTCCATACGCGCCCCCAGTGACGCCAGGGCGGCATAGATCTCGTTCTGGTCGGGCACCGCCAGCTCCGCAGCATTAGAGGGCGTGGCCGCCCGCAGGTCCGCCGTAAAATCGGCGATGGTCACATCGGGCTCATGTCCCACGGCGGAGATCACCGGGATCTGGGAGCCGTAGACTGCGCGGGCCACACATTCCTCGTTAAAGGCCCACAGGTCCTCCATGGAGCCGCCTCCCCGGCCGGTGATGATCAGGTCGGCCGCCTTGTGCAGGTTAGCCCACCGGATGGCGGCGGCGATTTCCTCTGCCGCCCCCTCCCCCTGGACCCGCACCGGAAGGATCCGGATCTGAGCCATGGGCCACCGGGCCCCCAGGATCCGGAGCATATCCCGCACCGCCGCGCCGGCGGGCGAGGTCACCAGGGCGATCCGCCCCGGAATCCGCGGCAGGGGGCGCTTATGCGCCCGGTCAAACAGGCCCTCCTGGAGCAGGCGGGCCTTCATCTGCTCAAAGGCCACCGCCAGATCTCCCGCGCCCTCCGGCGTCAGCCGGACACAATACAGCTGGTACTGTCCGTCCCGGGGAAACACTGTCACCCGGCCCGCCGCGATGACCTGCATCCCGTTTTGCGGGCGAAAGCGCAGGGAAGCGGCATCCCCCCGGAACATGACGCACCGCAGCGCCCCCTCCCCGTCCTTCAGGGTGAAGTAGTGGTGCCCGGAGGGGTACATCTTATAGTTGGACAGCTCCCCCCGCACCAACAGTCCGGACAGGACCCGGTCCCGGTCCATGAAGCCCTTGATATACTGGCCCACCTGGCTTGGGGTAAGGATCGTCTGCTCCTGACGGGGGGCGCTCATCGTCCCCCCTCCCGCTCCATGGCCCGCCAGGTGAGGATGGCCGTTCCCATGGCGTTGTCTGTGGCATACTGAGGCTGGGCAAAGACCGCGCCGCAGCCCTCCTCCAGTGCCTCGCGCAGGCGGCGGTTGGAGGCCACACCGCCGGAGCAGAGCACCGGCAGGCCTGGATGTGCCTCCTGGGCCGCCCGGGTAGTACGCAGAATCACATCGGTTACTGTTTCGATGGTAAACCGTGCGATATTGGCCGGCTTCTCACCGTCCGCCAGCAGCTTCTTCACCTGGTTTTCCATCCCCGACAGGGAGAAGCGCAGCCCGTCCCGCTTGACCCGGTATTTCAGTGTGGCGTCCGCCTCCCCGCTGAGGGCGTCCAGCGCCTTCCCCGCCGGGAATTGGAGCCCCAGCAATACGCCGGTGCGGTCGATCAGCTGACCGGCGGAGATGTCTGTCGTCCCTCCCAGGATCTCCGCCCGGACAGCCACGCCGTCCCCCTCCGGCTCTGCCCGCAGCAGCTCTGTGGTGCCGCCGGACAGGTGCCAGGCCAGAAAAGGCCGGTCCAGCAGGTCCATCCGTCCGGCAGACCAGGCCGCCGCGGCCAGATGCCCCTGCTGGTGAGAGAAGGCATAAAAGGGTACGCCCAGCACATGGGCGAGGCTCTGCCCCTGGGAGGCCCCCGCCAGGAAGCAGGGCATATAGGAGCCCTCCACCGCCCGTGGGCGGGTACTGGCCCCCACCGCGCCCAACGCCTCCAGGGAGATTTCCTCCGCCAGAGCGCCCAGCAGCTCGGGCAGGCGCTTCACGTGCTGGAACAGGGCGTCGCTCTGCCGCAGGCCCAGCTCACCGGGGCGGACGTCCAGGATACGGCCCCGATTGACACCTCCCTCCCCGTCAAACACGGCGCAGGAGGTGGTGTAGTTGCTGGTGTCAAGCCCCAAGACCTGCACGGTCACTCCTCCGGCGCAGTCTCAGTCCCGGCCGCCACCTTCTCAGGCTTGGCCGGCGTATCCTGAAACTCCGCCCGGACAAAGGTCCCCAGGATCCCGTTGACAAAGGCGGCCACCTCCTGGGGCTCATACCGCTTGGTCAGCTCCACCGCCGCGTTGATGGCGGCGGCGTTTGGGATGTCCGGCATATACAGGATCTCATACATGGCCGTCCGCATGATGGCCGCCGCCATGCGGGGGATCCGTTCAAAGGACCAGCCCACCGCGTAGCGGCTGATGTAGTCATCCAGCTCCGGACCGTGGGCAAAGGCGCCCCGAACCAGATTTTTGATATAGGTCTCCTGCTTTTCGTTGGGATACTGGGCGTAGACCGGCATCTCCTGGGCCAGCTCGTCAAAGCGCTCCCGATTCAGCTCGCTCTCCAGCACCTCGTCCGCGCTCTGTGTCCCGAATCCCAGGGAAAATATCAGATGTACCGCAATCTCGCGGGCATTGTCTCTTGTCATGTCTGTCTCCTCCGTTAACTGGTCCCATTCTGGCATAGAATCGTAATTCTATTATATACACCCTTATGCAAAAAGGAAACCCCCAAAATTCACAAACCGCGAATTTTCAGGGGTTTCCTCTCTGAGGTTTATTCAGTTCTCCGCCGGTCACGCATAAAACCTGTGGCCGCCGATCACGGCGATACAGGTGCGGTTCCGGGCCGCCCAACTGTTGGGGGTAGAGTCAAAATAGAGGGCGTTCCTGGTCTTCTCCACCACGGCCCCGTCCAGCACCAGCTTAGCCGCGGCCACGCTGGAGGCGTTGGGGGTGCGTTTGGCCAGCTGGCCGGAGCGGTAGGTGGTGAACTGGTTCTTCTGCGCCAGCACACTCTCCACGGTGCTGGGGAACATCGGGCTTTTTACGCGGTTCATGATCACATTGCCCACCGCGATCTTGCCGTCCAGAGGCTGATTCCCGCTCTCCGCATAGATCACGCGGGAGAGCCAGAACAGGTCCTTCTCATTATAGAACTGGTTCCCCGGGGTCAGTCCGCCGCTTCCGCGGGTGACAGCCACAGTACCGGTGGCCCCGTTCCACTTCAGGTCCGCGTCAAAGGCCTCCGTCAAAGCAGACAGGGGGACCGTCACCCGGTTTCCGGTCAGACCGACGCCCTCAGGGACATACAGATAGCGGCCGTTGGCTACCATATACTGCTGTCCCACCACAGCGGTCAGCGTCAGCTTCCCGCTGGTCACGGTCACGGTGCGGCTTCCGGCATCCCAGGCCGCCGAAGCGGCGGGATCCAGCGCCTTGGCCATGGGGACCAAAGCCACATAAGTCGTTCCGCTGCGCTGTGTCTTGCCTACCTCGGTGGATACCGGCTCGCCGTCCACGGTCAGGGTCCGGTCCAGATTCTCAACCAGAGTCAGGACACTTCCCCCCGCCACCGCGGGCACCGGCTCCGCCCGATCCGCTTCCTGATCTTGTTCCGCGTCCGCCTGCCGGACCGCCGCCTCAGCAGCTGTCCCGTTGGACTTAGACACAAGAGCGGCAGAGCTTTGCTCCACACCAGCTCCCATCAGGAGAAGCAAGGCAAAGGCGCTCAGCGTCAGCGAAAACAGCTTTCGTGTCATTGTCTTCACTCCTATGGTTACAAAATTATGTCAACAAAAATGACATCAAAAGCAACTGTTTGTTACTTTTGTTACCACATTGTAACCAATTTGCCTATTTGAAACAAGGGTAAAATTCACTATACTTTCTCCAAAAATCTTGTGTATTTTTTCTAACATAGCAGAAAAAAGACTAATTTTCACGTAAATTCCACTATTTCACTCAAAAAATATCCTCATAAAGTGTACAAAGCTCTTTCCCTCATCAAACCTCTCTCTCAGGGTATCCCGTTCCCTGCCCTTCTCCGCCTTCCATACTGAGAAGAAAATTTTGCTTGCATTTTCTTCTCACCTATGTTATAGTAGTCAAGCAATCAAGTTGCAGGTGTAGTTCAATGGCAGAATGTCAGCTTCCCAAGCTGAACACGGGGGTTCGATTCCCCTCACCTGCTCCACACAAAAAACTGGCGAAAGCGTTGATTTTCAACACTTTCGCCAGTTTTTTATTTTTTCACTTCCTGGTGGTCATATCATTTTTGAGCATCGCAGCACATTTCTCTGGTGGGGGAGCCGGTGGGGCAAATCGCCCTCATTCACCCTCCCTCACCCTCTTGCCGCCTTGAGGATGGCCACGCCCATGGTGGCCAGCTCCTGCCTGGTGGTGTGGGCCCTGGGCCTGGCGATGGTCACGCCGCCCTGGCCGTCATCCACGCCAGTCAGGATGCCCTCCTCCACGGCCTGCCGGATGTAAGGCAGCGCCCAGCTGTCCGCCGGCGCGTTGGCCAGCCTGGACTCCTGGACCGCCAGTTCCTCCCGGACGATCTGCCGCACTCTGTCCTCCGTCAACTCCGGCTCCTCCTCTCTCGCCTTCCAGCGCAGTACGCTGTTGATCCGCCGGTTTTCCGCGGTCTTGGAGACCGCCCCGTCCCGGCTCTGGTAGTAGCTCCCGCCGCCGTCCAGCTTGAGCACGTCGGTAAAGCCCAGCCCCCGGAACACCCGGGCGGCCTCGCCGCTGTCCAGCAGATTGGCGGTCCTGGACTGCCAGCCCATGACGTACACCATGCCGTCTCCCTTGAGGCCCACCAGCGTGTGCCAGGCGGCCCGCAGCGGAGAGGTGTCCCAGCCCTGGGCCTTGGCTTGGGCGGTGGTGCAGGCCTTCCCGACCCGCAGCACAGGGATGCCGGACACGGCGTAGTCCGTCCCCTCCGGCACCGCCCGGATCTCCTCCACCCGGGCCTTGCCGCCGGAGATCAGCAGGGTGGAGACTGCCTTGCCGTGCAGGGGGTTGGCGTAGGACCACCCGCCGGAGTCAAAGATCCAGCGGTCCCCCACAAAACGGCCGCGCTCCTCTGCATAGTGCCGCGTCCACTGGCCTGCGGCCTTGTAGTCCGCCGCCAGATGGCCCACCGGCAGCGTGAAGGGCTCGCCCGCCTCGGAGTAGTTTGCAAAATAGCCCGCGTTGGCGCAGTTGTCGCCGCACTCCCCCTTGGGCCGGTCCACCAGCTCCACCGTCAGATCTCCCGCCGGGACTGCGGTCATGATGACCTGCCCGCCGCCCTTGGCCTGGAGGTCATACACCTCCACCAGGGCCGCCGCCAGTCCTGCCGCCGCCTGGTCGGCAAACTGCTCCGTCAGGATGATGGGCGTGTCGTGGGTGCTGTCCATAAATCCCAGCTCGATCAGTGTCGCCGGCATGGTGGTGTAGTTGAGGACATACAGGCTCTGCTCCGCCAGAGGCTCCGCCCGGTTACCCCGCAGGCCGGTAGCCGCCACGGTATAGCGGTACGCCGCATCCCGCACCACCTCGCTCTTCCGCTGGTGGCTTGGGGCCACATAGGCCACGATGCCGCCGCCGGAGCCGCCGTTGATCCCGGCGTTGTGGTGGATGGACAGATACACGTCCGCTTTGGCCCGGTTGGCCGCCGCCACCCGCTGGGACAGGGTCACATCCCGCCTGCCGGTCACATCGTCCACCCGCATCGTCCGGCAGTCATACCCCGCCAGGATGGCCTCCAGCTTGTCCGCCACCCGGCGGTTCAGGGTCCACTCCCGGGTCTCCCCGGGGTCGATGCTCTTGAGGCACCGCTTCCCCGGGGTCCCGATGTAGTGACCCGCATCGATGCAGATCAGCATGGGGTCACACCTCCTGACCGGCCTCCAAGGCGGCCTTGCGCTCCTCGTCCTCCTTGATGCCCGCCTCCACGGCGGCGGCGAAGACCTCACGGTCGTGGCCGGCGAAGGCGTCCACCAGGGCCTCATAGTGGTTGCCCACAAACTCGTTGATGCCCTGCTCCGTCATGCCCTCAGGGATGGGGTGGGCCGACTTGTGGTGGGCCAGGGCAACGGTCAGGTCGGGCAGGTCCAGGTCCTCACAGGTCTGGAAAATGTCATAGATGTAATTGGCGTTCATGTTGTTATCTCCTCTCATGTCTTTTTTGTGTTGGTACGTTAAGTTCCGCTGTTGGTGCGCTTTTCGGCTTTTTCAGCCTGCGTCCCGAAGTAGAACGCAATGACCACGGTGAACACGGTCAGAAACTGATCCGCGCTCACCCCGCCGGAGCAGGTCAGCCAGGCGAACACCGCCGTCAGGATCAGCGTCACCATACTCTTGATGGTCAGCAGGTTCCCCAGCCGCTTATACAGCTGTTCCACATCTCTCACCCCCTCTCCTTCTTCAGGTCTCGGATGTCGTGCTCCGCCTCGGTCATGCGCCCCTCCAGCTTGTAGGTGCGCTCCA
>OOAU01000138.1_pt1 | contig 59253 bp, 38 predicted proteins | sample 1670931 | NCBI WGS metagenome assembly OOAU01 (sample SAMN06348105, study PRJEB24527) | human gut metagenome | biome: human gut; feature: ankylosing spondylitis patient; material: feces | host: Homo sapiens | place: China | collected 2015-10 | reverse complement strand
ACGCCATGAACGCCGGGACGGTGCGTGTGCTGTTCGGCTCCACGAGTATGCTCGGCACGGGTGTGAACGCACAGAAACGGTGTGTGGCAATCCATCATTTGGACACGCCGTGGCGGCCGTCTGACCTGCAACAACGTGACGGACGCGGAGTTAGAGCCGGAAATGAGATTGCCAAGCATTTCGCCGGGAACAACGTGGACGTAATCATCTATGCGGTGGAGAAGTCGCTGGACAGCTACAAGTTCAACCTCCTGCACTGCAAGCAGACCTTCATCAGCCAGCTCAAAAGCGGCGCGATGGGTGCGCGTACCATCGACGAGGGGGCTATGGACGAGAAATCGGGTATGAACTTCTCGGAGTACATGGCGTTGCTCTCCGGCAACACCGACCTGCTGGACAAGGCGAAACTTGAAAAGCGTATAGCCTCGCTCGAAGGGGAACGCAAGTCGTTCAACAAGGGCAAGCGTGATTCGGAATTCAAGCTGGAGTCAAAGACGGGTGAGCTGCGCAACAACACGGCTTTTATAGATGCCATGACGGAGGACTGGAACCGTTTCCTGTCGGTGGTGCAGACCGACAAGGAGGGCAACCGCCTTAGTATAATAAAGGTGGACGGTGTGGATTCCGCCGATGAGAAGGTTATCGGAAAGCGTTTGCAGGAGATCGCCAAGAACGCCACGACGGGCGGACTTTACACGCAGGTCGGAGAGCTTTACGGTTTCCCGATAAAGGTGGTCAGCGAAAGGATACTCAAAGAGGGATTGGAGTTTACCGACAACCGCTTCGTGGTCGAGGGGAACTACAAGTACACCTACAACAACGGGCATCTGGCGATGGCTGACCCGTTGGCCGCCGCCCGAAACTTCCTTAACGCGATGGAGAGGATACCCTCCATCATCGAACAGTACAAGGCGAAGAACGAGGTGCTGGAAAGGGAAATACCGCAGTTGCAGGAGATAGCGGGCAAGGTGTGGAAGAAGGAGGATGAACTGAAGCAGCTGAAGTCCGAACTTGCCGCCCTTGACCGCAAGATACAGCTGGAGCTTACGCCGCCGACGCCGGAAATTTCGCGACAAGCGGAAAACGGACAGCAGATGCAGGATAGCCATGGGGAAAAGATGATCCAAATGAAACAGTCACATAGCGACCGTTCGCCGACAAACGAAATATCATTTTCGTCATGTTCTCAAAACAGTTGCATAACATCCGCCCCAAAAGAACCCATGTCTGAAAACAAGTGTTCCTTTGGAAAATTCCGGCTATAGTTATTGAATGGGGATGACTTTTCCAACTGTCATCCCCCCTTATTTGCTTCTTATTGTTTATATTAATCGGTATTAAAAGCGGTTGCCTGATGTCTCAGATTGAGTACTATAACGAGCCTATCTCAAGGATGAGCATTTCAGTATAGATTACAACTTCAAACGTAGTTTTTTAATGAATGAATTTTGGCTCTCTTCAAATTCTGTATATATCTTGGGGAAAGTAATAATAGCCCAATCGTAAAATATATGGTTTTAGGAGAATATTTGCCGCTTATTCCAAAATGGAGACGTAATTAATTGTTTTTTAACCGCTGATTAATCACTATCAATAAAGCGTATTAATCTCCCTTCCCTAACTTTGCGGCATGGAATCAATTAAAATAAAAACAATTAGTTGCCTTGCGGCAGTTTGTGTGTCATGTTTGTGCATGGCGTCCCAAACGTACGCATCCGAACCGCCAGAACGATATGAAACATATCAAGGTCTTGTTATGGCCGGATACCAAGGCTGGTTCAATACGCCGAAAGACGGAGCTAATCTTGGGTGGCGGCATTATGGTGGTAAGACCGGTTTTTGTCCGGGATCATGCACTGTTGACATGTGGCCGGAAACAAGTGAATATCCTGTTTTGTATTCAACAGAGTTCCGTCATGAAAATGGAGATGTGGCAAAAACATTTTCATCGCATGACCCATCAACAGTTGACACTCATTTCCGATGGATGGAAGAATACGGGATAGACGGCGTGTTCATGCAACGCTTCATCTGTGACATGAAGCGAAAAAACATACGTGCCCACTTCGATCATGTCCTTGACTGCGCAATGACATCAGCAGACAAGCATCATAGAGCCATCGCCATCATGTATGATTTGAGCGGTATGCGGTCAGAAGATGTGGACTTCTTGCTTGAAGATATTGACGGAATTGATAAAAAGCACAACTTACACAACCGTGATAAAAACAATTCCTATCTATATCACAATGGAAAGCCGTTAGTCGCAGTATGGGGAGTCGGGTTTAATGACGGAAGAGCTTATGGATTGCCCGATGCCGCTAAAATCATAAAGGGGTTGAAGAACAAAGGTTTTAGTATAATGCTTGGTGTGCCAACCTATTGGAGGGAACTTAGAGAAGATACTGAGAATGATTCTAAGGTACATGATCTTATCCTACAATGTGACATTGTGATGCCTTGGTTTGTAGGACGGTACAACGAATCCGGATTTAAGGATTTCTCACGGAATATTACCCAAGATCTTGACTGGTGCAACCGGAACAGAGTGGACTATGCTCCACTCTGTTTTCCTGGATTTTCTTGGGCGAATATGAAAGGGGAAGGCTCGTTGTATATACCACGGAATCATGGTAGTTTTTTTAAGGCTCAATTAGACAACGCATTGGAATGTGGAGCAAAAATGATTTATATCGCCATGTTCGATGAAATAGACGAAGGAACTGCCATTTTCAAATGTGCATCAAAAGTGCCCAAAGCAGGAAAAGGGACTACGTTTGAACCGATTGACGAAGACTCAGAGACCGACCTTTACCTTCGTTTAGCCGGAGATGCTTCAAAGAAATTGAAAATTTTACAATTAAATAAATAAGTTATGAATTTTAAGTTTATCAGTGTTCCGCTGATGGTATTAAGTCTGTTTATGACTTCTTCATGCAGCGATGACGACAGCAGGATTATTCATCCTGACCGACCGGACGTTCCAACTCCGCAACCACCGGTTGAAGAATACGACACACCTGCTGGAGTATTGTTCTCCACTTTCAAAGGACGTGTGATGTGTGGCTACCAAGGCTGGTTCACAGCTCCTGGCGATGAATGCAGCTCACGCGGCTGGACACATTGGACCGCTACCGGCATCGGAAAATTTGAGCCCGGTTACTGTAGTATCGATTTTTGGCCGGATGTCTCGGAATATGAAAAGACCTATGACACTCCATTTGTACACCCTGACGGAACAACGGCAAAGGTATTCTCTTCCGCAGATAAAAGCACCGCTGATCTGCATTTCAAATGGATGAAAGAATACGGTATAGGCGGGGCAATCATACAGCGTTTCAAAAGTACCGTGGAAGCCTGTGCTTCCGGTAGTGACCGCCATTCGCTGGATGTGCTTGCCAACTGTATAGAGGCATCAAAAAAATATAATATCGCCATTATGGTGGAATATGACTTGAGCGGACTTGGTTCAGATAGTGACCTTGATATGCTTATCCGTGACTGGGACATGCTTAACGAAAAATTCCATTTGACCGACCCGTCTGTTTGTCCAACCTACCTTTGGGAAAAAGGCAAACCCATGCTTGGATTCTTTGCCGTAGGTCTCAACAAAGGAGACAGCACCCCCGACCAATACATCTATCTCTTTGATAATATGAAAGGCCGCGATGGAGAAAAGGGTAAACTTTCCTATTTTGCAGGAACAGGTTATGCGTGGCTAAGCAGCGGTGGAAGTGCCAAGCCGTTTATCGAATGGGAAGAAGTGTATAAGCGTTGTGCTGTCATTTCGCCTTGGGCGGTTGGCAATTTCTCTTCAGTAGATGTTATAGAGTCCCGTATGGCACAAGTCGCCAATGACATCAAGTGGTGCAAACGCCAGAATGTGGTGTACGCACCTGTCGCTTATCCCGGTTTCTCATGGCGCAATACACAGACCAAATGGAAAAACAACGGTACGGCCTTTGACTGGGATCCCAAGAACTGCTATGACATGACGCCTCGTGAGCGGGGGGCGTTCCTATGGAAATTACTCGGCCGCTATCGTGAGCTTGGAGCTGAAGCCGCATTTGTAGCCATGTTTGATGAGATAGACGAAGGCACCGCTATATTCAAATGTGTCAAGTCGTCTAATACCCCCATCAATACCAACCAATACTTCCCGGAAGGAAAATTTGTCGGCTATGATGATGACCTTGATCCCGCATTTTATATGAAGCTTGTTGGAGAAGCCGGAAAGTGGTATGCCGGAGCAGAAGGTTATTCCAGCGAAACCCTACCCAATGTAAATTGATCCATAAACCAATATCATTATGAATAAATATATAGCCAAATACGTTTCGGCAGGCCTATTGGCAATAGCGATGGCTCTGCCTCTGACGTCATGCAGTGATGATGACGACATGACAAACGATGTGCCGGGTACATCCGAGTTGATAGTAATGAATGACGTTTCCACTTTCAATTTCAGATACAATGACGAGACAAGCCAGACACTGGCTTTCTCAACCAATCAGTGTTGGAGGATAGCCGTGGAAGATGAATCCTTGTCTTGGATCCGATTTTCCAAGATAAGCGGCAAGGAAGGCGACAATCAGTCTGTGACCATTGAGGTAGACCCTTTGACCCCTGAGTCGCCTGATGCCCGTACCACATCGTTCAAGCTGATTGCCGGAGACAAGGAAGAGACATTCAATGTTCTTCAGTCGCAAATGGACGCTATTGTGATACCGCATCCCGAACAATACCAAAACCTTGTTTACAACGAACAGACCATTGATGTGGATGTCGTGACCAACGTCGATGATTATACTGTTGACATCGCTTATGCACAGGAAGGTCCAGAAGGCTGGTTGTCAGTGATACAGTCGAAGGCAACCCACGAGGAGAAAATTCACCTTCATGTGGCTGCGAACCTTGCACGTACAGGCAGAGAAGCCACTCTGACCATTAAGTCGAATAGTTCCGACGCTTCGACATCCGTAAAAATCGCACAGGAAGGTAAACCGGACCCAATGATTCAAATAACCAACAAATCTGAATTTACGGAAATACTTAACAAGGCTGGTGGAGAATACATCATCACATACCGTACTGTCGAAATTCCGGATCTTGAGATTGTTCCAATTCTCAATCCAACAGGAGACTGGGCAAAGGTTGACACAAAAGAAGAGGGTAAAATAAAAGTTTCCGTACAAGCCAACACCGGTCGCTCAGCCCGTACCATTACATTAAAACTGTCAAGCAAGTCACAGCCTGAACTCGCCGATGAGATTACTTTGACTCAAGATTTGGATCGAAGCATCACATTGGACGCTAACCATTCACTTCAGAAGATGATTGCGGATATGGGGCTTACTACCGCCGATTTTGAAGAAATTGAAATCAAAGGTGAACTGTCGAAGGACGACTGGGCATTACTCAAGAAAATGGCTACTTCCGAGAACTTGAAACACATAGATCTGAAAGGCGTTTCCAATTCAACAATGCCGAACTCCACATTTATGAACTGCTCGAAACTTGAGACATTGATTCTGCCTCAAAACGGGTTCCTCAAGGAAATACCGATGGAAATGTGTAGAAACGTGGCTAAACTGAAAACAATCGCCATCCCGGAAGGTGTACAGATTATAAACCGTCATGCTTTTGCCGCATGTTCAGGGCTTGAGTCGGTTTATTTCCCCTCTACGATGACATTCCTCTACGGCTATTCATTTGAAAAGACGACTGCATTGAAGGACATTCACCTAAAGACTAAGCCCTTGCAGCATCTGAACGTACCGCGTGGTGCTGATACGCCTACAGCCAAGGCTACTGTGTTCAATGATGGGAACAACCGTCCCAAAACATGTACGCTCTATGTGCCGGAGGCATACGTCGAGTTATACAAGAAACAGGTATTGACGCTTGATGACCTGGGACTTTCCGCATGGCCGGAATACGACTCATGGAAAGCTGATTCCAGTTGCTATATATGGGCAAACTCTTCAAGTACCATCATAGCCGAAGACTGATAGCCGCTTCACATTAACCATCAGAAAGCTCAATATCGTTTTGGAAAAGATGATATTGGGCTTTTATTTTTCATAGAAAAATATTACGAACAATGAAACAGATATTGTTGCTTATCAATTGCCTACTATGTACAATAACCGTTTGTTCGCAGTCCGTGGATATTAAGTTGCCGAGCGGAAGCACACTCCATCTATACCCATCGGAAAAAGCTACAGGTATCACCGTAATGATGTGTCCCGGTGGGGGCTACGATCACCTTGCCATAAACCATGAAGGGCATGATATGGCGAGATGGTTCAACTCGCAGGGTGTAACATACGCGGTTCTCCAATACCGTCTTCCTGATGTTCCTTGCGATACTTTGCCTATGACAGATGCACATGAAGCATTGCATTATTTATCGGACAATGCTGATGAGCTTGCAATTAATAGACAAAAAATAGGTATCATGGGGGCATCAGCCGGCGGTCATTTAGCATCCCATATTGCCAATACCGATACCCTTGTCGCTTTTCAGGTGCTTCTTTATCCCGTCATTTCCATGTGTGATGAAATCGGACACGGAGGCTCGCGCCTCAATTTGCTTGGCAAGAATCCTACATCTGAAATCATAGAGCGGTTTTCCAATGAAAAGCTTGTGCAAGCATCCACTTCTCAAGCATTTATCGTGTTGTCGGCTGATGACAAGGATGTCATGCCGCTCAATTCGTTACGATATTTCGAAGCGTTGCAACGTAACGGTGTTCCAGTGGAAATGCATATTTTTCCTGACGGGGGACACGGCTGGGGTTTCCGGGATTCATTCCCGCATAAACGGCAATGGCTGGATGCTTTAGCGCAATGGATTAAGAACATCAAATAATACTTCAATTATAATTTACATATAAAACAGCTCAGTCATGATGAAAATATATATTGCTATCCTGACGCTCTTATTGGAGATTGTTCCTGCAAAAACAAAAACTGTGTATAAATACCCGTCACGCCATCAACCAGTCTGTTACATGATACCGAAAAACATTTCCGGGACGAAATGTGTCTTAACGGATACTGGCAATTCCAGCCGGTGGCAATTCCACAAGATTATAGACAAGGAGCGGAATAGCCCCGGAATTGCCGAAGCCGAGAAAAGAGGGTTGGAGCACGACACCCATAAAAATACCATCCCCATGGAACATCAACGGATTTGCCAATCGAGACCTTGAAGGTCCCGACCATCGCAATTATCCATCCTATCCCAAAGAGTGGGACAATGTTCAGATGGGGTGGTTACGGAAAACCATCCAGATACCGGATAATTGGGGAGGAGACGAAATCCGGCTATATTTTGAAGCTGTCGCCGGACAGTCTGTCATATATGTCAACGGAAATAAAGCCGGTGAGAATTTCGACTTTTTTCTTCCGATCAGTTTACCACTAATCACAGAACAGCGCAAGATGGGGCTTCTTATATCACAGTGTTCAATATGACATTGCATTCCACCGCTTCCTCTCAGTAAGCATAATCTCAATACAGACCCAGATTTAAATGATGGAATATTTTTAGATGAATATGTTGAAGGCATGCAGGGTTAAAACATGAACGTATCGATTCATGCAGTACGACATTCAATCCAGAATATGATTCTTCACTACCGTTGTATAGTGAATGACCGATGTTCGCTGTGCTCCTGACTGCGAATGTTCCGAAAGGACCGGCATGGTGTGAATGGACTGGAATACCGGTGTGCCCATGAAAAAGAAAGAGAGCCCCCTGAAGATATGTTTTTTATCCGTGAAGGACAGCTTCAATCTCATGCCTCAGTTCAAAAGCACTTTGAGGAAACAAACAGCAAACTGTCATTCACTTTCTATGTTTTCAGATGACCTGCTCATTGAACCTGATATGCTGAAACTGGCCCTTGTAGTGAATCCGGGCAACGACACGGCTTTGACACTTGGTGATAAATCCAGATCACCCGCTACGGTTAACCAACCTGAAGTTGTTTTATAATGAATTGCCATTGTTGCAGGAATAGAATAAACTGACAGTAACCATAGCCAATAAACCTGATTTTGCCGGGTCACTTCCGTTGTGCTAACAAACCAGATTTCATTTCGCAGTTGGACGATCATATACCAACCCGGAATCAGCAGATATCGTCAAATAAGGAAACCTATAGAACAACACCTATTGTTTAAGTGGCAAAAACTTAAAATAGCCGTCCAGAATCTGACGGCTATTTTTGTACTGATTTGCATCGGTTTGGGAACCTTATTTCATCATGAATCCATCTTTTACAACAATTTTCTTCCCATTGCGGACATAAATACCGGGAGCCGTCGGGTACTCATGTTTATGCCCCCAAAGATCGTAAAGCCAATTATCTGCAGCAACATTGGTACCTGTCGAGATATTTACGATTGCGCTCAAATCTTTATCTGCAAGTTTGTCCAATCCAAATGTGATATTATCCACTTTTATATTTCCGGTTCGGTTGGCATCTGAAATCACGAAATACAATTTTTTGGCATTGGCTAATTCTTTATTAAAACGCGTATTTTGGTCTACATTTGCATAAAGATCGAACGAAATTTGCTTCCATTCCTGTTTTGCTGATATTTTAACATTGCCGCAGTCAAACACTTTATCGTTTTCAGAGATGACTTCCAACCGTATATCCTTTTCACGTGCATCCGGATTATAAACCCATACGTTCAGATAATTGAAATTCTCAAGCTGATTGACCACGCTTGCATATTCAGTGATTGGGCCAAATTTCGCATTATCGTTGGTGTAAGATACATTTACTGACGAATAGCCTTCCTGCTTGTTGTTCTGGTCAAACGTAAGGGTTGCATCTGTTGATGTCCATGTCTGGAGCCATGCGGCTTGATCACCATTGATACCCCAGAATGTATCAGCGTCAGCCATTGTCCAGTCCTGAGGGCTATAATACAGAGCTTCCGAATTGCGGTTGCTACGGAATGGTGCCGCAGGAATCCCCACACTGTTTGCAAGATTGGAAGTAAAATTGTAGGTTGCATACGCATAGGTCACATCAGTAGGCGAGGTGATGCCATCATTCCACACTTCAACCTCATTAGCCGAAATAATACGGGCTTGAGCATTGACATATACATTCCGTTCATCACAGATAGTAAATCCATGGATATTGTCATGGCAGTCAATACATTTAAGCCCCTCACCGACATGGCTGAATTTGACTATAAGTCTGTTGTCATCGCCTTTAGCCAAACTTTCAAAAACGGGAGCCGTATATTCAGCATTCTTATTATAAACGAGATTGTTTATCGCAGTGGCAAAGCGGGTACCCACCGGAATCTTGTTGGTAGGATGAATGACTACATTACCTACATAAGTCATATCGGTATCATAGATAGGCAGGAGTGACATGGTTGAACGACTCGATTCGGAATGAGCCCAAGCATCGTACATAGCTTCGTCAAGAGCTGCCAGATAATGAGGTTTATCGGTCTGCACGACCCAACGACCAACTTGACAGAATACAAAAGGCATAGTACCCTCTTCAAAGTTGAACGTACGTTCCCAACCTCGTTTCATTGTAGTTAGCTCGTCGGCATAGAGTTCCGGACGGTCACTATTGCTTTCGCCCTGATACCACATCACACCAGCGACATTGAATCCTTCGAGAGGACCTACTTTCTGATTATAGAGAGCTGTGACTGTTGTGGAATTATCAACCCAAAAATCTTCATCGTAATAGAGTCCACGTCGTGTAAGAGTATTGACCAGTTCTGTGTTTTCTTCGAGTTCCGCACGAGGAATCCAAGCCTCTATTACAGAACCACCAATCGGAGTATAAAGGAATCCAACCGGGATACCCAACTTTCCCTGAAGGTCTTTGATGGCGATATACGCAACGGCAGAAACACTTCCGACCTGCACGCCGTTGTTACCATGTCCCCAATAAGCACCGGCAATATCCTTTGTAGGCTTGATAGGCATCTCACCGGTACCGGTACCTGAATATGGATAAGTGGGCATATAGAGGAAGCGGATATTGTCATTGTCGGCACTGTTCATAAGTTCATCTTTCTGTTGCGTTGCGCTGACCGAAAGAGCCATATTAGATTGTCCGGCGGCAACCCACACCTCCCCGATAAGAATATCACTGACAGTTTGGATTACATCATCACCCTCCAAAACCTCAAACTTATATTTGTCAAAGCCGGCATTGCAGGCATCAAACTGAACAGCCCAACGACCTTCAGTATCTGTTACCCCATCCTTTGTCTGCAAAAGATTGTCGCCTTTATAGAATTTCACCTTAATAGTGCGACCCGATGCTCCATATCCCCAGATATTGATAGGCTTTTTCTGTTGGAACATCATTCCGTCACTGAAGAATGTGGGGAGGGAGGTTGTATGTGTGCGGTCGATAATCTTCACATTATCAATCTTCACATTCAGCTTGTCGATGTTCTTAGGGATATGGACACAGTAAACACGCATGTAGTCTACTGCAGAGTAATCAATAGACCCTCCGGTAGTTCCGGCAGTAGAGAATGCGAGAGAGTATGTATGTTTGCCTGTTTTCCAATCCGGTTGATTGATATTGAATGTGAGTTCGTTCACATCGGGTTTACCTCCTGAAGTGAGCTCTATCTGACCGGGTGCCGATTTAAGGACATTGATGTCGCCCGATGTGCTCTCTGTAATTTCAGCGTCAAACTGAAGGTAGAGCATCCGGGGATTGTGGTCTTTCAGATTCAAGGGAGAGTCAAACTTTTTACCAATAGAAAAGCCATTGTAGTTGCTGCCGGTAAGGTCTTTGTCCAATGAGAAGTCAATGGTAGCTGCCTCGTAATCGGTGTTCGGATACTCCGACTCTCCTTCTTCTTCCACAAGTTGTGAGGAATCCACAATCTTGATATTTTTGAAACGTATGAGGTAATCGTCCGGAACGGCCGGTTCATGGATATGAGCCAAACACCAACGGAAGTAGTTCAATGGCCGGTCAAGGGTGAAATCAGACTGAGCTTTTCCTGTTGAGAAAGGAAGACGAATCTTATTCCATACGCCTGCCTTTATTGCATTTCCTTCGCTGTCCGTCAACCCTTTTATGGACCAACTGAGCCATGTTTTGCCATTAGTCAGCTCGTTGCCTACTTCTATGGCATTAAAAGTAGCATTCTCGATGATTTCAAGATTGCCGAGGTTATCCAGATTCTCGATGTAAAGTTCCATCTCAAGAATGAGATTGTCCTTATCAAGTCCGGATGCATCAACCGCCCCATTTCGGTTGTAGATTTGATAACCATAGTCTCCATCTGTACCGTTTCGGGTAGCTTGAACCTGCTTGAAGTAGGTTCCGACGGTTTTCTCCACTTGTGTTGCCAGTGCTGTTCCTGTACAGGGCAACAGAGCTAACGCTCCAAAGACGATTCGATGACAGCATCGAAGTCCCAATCCTAATTTTTTCATTTGCATTTTAGGTTTATTTAATTATACTACAGGCTTTTATTCTATCTAACCTGATGATGCAAAATTATCGGTGGAGTATTAAGCACGTTTGAAAATATCGCTTAAATTTTCATTAATAAAATATTAATACAACCTTATTGTAACTGAATGCATAATATAAATAGCCAAACGGAAGTTTCGCCCTAAAGAAGAATGTAAAAGGAAGAGCTTTTCAAGAACAGGAAAGGGACAAATACCTGCGTGATATAGGCATTTGTCCCTGCTATAGACATCACTGCTGAAGTGCTATTTCTTCATAATGAATCCGTCGAAATCAATATTCCCTTCGTCAATCCGAAATTCGAGATACTGTGTCCCGTCGGGTAATCTTACATCCAGAATCTCAACCGTATGCCAATCCGATTCTACGATTTTGACATCTCTCGACAAATTGTGTCCGTTGGAACTGATATGCAGACGGCTTCCGAATTTTTCTAATGACCGAACTTTTAGAACTATCACATACTTTTCCGAAGAAGCACATTGACCGTGTATCTTACCCATTCACCTTTGGTTAGATTATTGACATATGTTCTACCGTGGTCTGTGGATATTGCCATTTGTGTATCTTTCTTCCATTTGTCAATTTCAGCAAATAAAAAAACGGAGTCTGTCAAATTGGATAGGGTGCGACACGAATCGTGGCGCACCCTATCTGCTTCAAAATAAACCTAAAAATCAATCCTATAACTTATTAACAATCAGTTATAACCTTAAAAATATGTATTATTGAGTCTCTATAGGGCTAATCGTCATCGAATCGAAGTCAACCGCGCCATCATCTACGCGAAATTCAAGATACTGATTACCTTTCGGGAGTGAAAACGGTGGAATTACAATTTCATGCCATCCGTCATTTTCTACGGTCAGTTCGCCGGAAACATTGTGTCCATTGGAACTCAACCGTATTTTCGCAGGTTTGTTCCCGGTATTGCGTACCCAAAGGGCTGCCTGCCATAGCAGTGAATCTTCCACTGCAACGGTGTAACGTGTCCATTCACTTGCACACATACGCTTGAGATAAGTCCTATCATCATCTGTTTGAATTGACATTTGGACATCCTTCTGCCGTAGTTTCCGATTATTTCCGCAACTGCTTGAAGCCGGTGACTTAAAATAACCATAGTGATAGCCTCCTTTGTTGTAGTGTTCTGCTTCAACTAAGGTCTTACGGTCGCTCTTGAGCTTAACCTTGCGGTAAGGCTTGCCATAGTTCTGCACAATCTTGATTGTGCCATCAGGATTGTATTCCAGTTCGTCAACGCACACCGAGCGTAGATTACCCCGTCCGGAATAATTGCCAGTGTGGTAGAAGGCATAATATTTACCCTTGAATTCCACAATCGAGCCGTGGTTGGTTTCGTAGCCAGTAGGATACATATAGATACCCATGCTTTTCCATGGACCGAGTGGAGAGTCGGACATGGCATAGCACATGTGATTCCCTTCTCGCCCATTATTATTGTCAGAATAGGACAGATAGTATTTCCCTTTGTGCCGATGTATCCATGTCGCCTCGTGGAAATCTTCAAGACCGATCATTGGTTGCATCTCTCCATCCAGCTTTGTCCAATCGTCACGTTTCAGTTTGCCACCGAAGCATTTGGCAGACCCACCGTTGTAGATATAAGGCTGTCCGTCGTCATCGACGAAAACACAAGGGTCAATATACGGTGGCATTCCGTCAATCCATCCGATGAACTTAAAATCCCGGTCTGGATGTTTGCTCGTGCATACGCCGATACGCCAACTGGTGTTCCACGTCTCATTGCTTTCGGGGTGCGGAAAATAAAAATAATACATCTTGTCAATCGGGTTATAAGCACAGTCCGGTGCCCACATGAAACCGTCGCTGCCGATGCCGGACTGGCGACGCACATCATCGGCGTTCAGTATCTCGCCATGGTCTGTCCACGTCTGCATGTCGCGCGTTGAGAAAACGTGATAGCGATCCATACGGTCACACCCTCGTGCAGGTTCCATATCATGAGAAGCATATATGAACAATACATCCTCTCCATCTATGTTCCATACATGTGCCGAAGCGTCTGCAGTATAAAGCGGGCCTACATCATCCCGTCCGTACATCGGAGAATCAAACTCCACAAAAAGCGGATTGCTCATCTTTTTAGACACCGGGTAATTGAAATTTCCCTTTCCTCTCCGATTTTGGTCGAATCCTTCTCCGGCGGGTTTGTCGCCATAATTCTGAGCCAATACCATGCCGCAAGAAACCACCGACATGACTAAAGCTATCATTCTTCTCATTTTTTTGCATTTAAAAGATTAAAGAACAACCGGCGGGCAACGGAAGCGGAACTGTCATCACGCAGCAGATTATCACTGATGTCGAGTGTATTGTAGATAATTTCGCCCTTGCCACATTTGAGTTTTCCAAGAGCGGATCCCAGATGGAAAGCCCATGAACGATAGCTGCCCACAATCATGTCATCACCCTCCATTTCAAAGCCCACTCTACGGTCGCCATCGCGCACCAGTGCCTGATAAGGCCATCCCATGCCTACATTCACAGGCATTTTGTCGAAAAGAGGGTCATCCTTTACGAAGTGAACGCCACCTATCCAATTGCGGCCGACGGTATAGAAACCGTTGTATTTCACATTGGCGGCAGCACAGGCATCGGAAATCCACGAATCCGCATTATCAAGTATTACTACCCGTGTTCCGTCGCGCTTTGCTCTGTCGAAGAACGATTTGGGCGACACCTCCGATTGTCCGGGGAGAGTCCATACCAACTGCACATATCCCGAAGTTTTTGTCTGGCGGTATTGAATCTCAATATTCACTTTCTGGCCCTTGTGCAGATTGAATGGCTTCGCTTCTGTCCTTTCGGTCTGGTTACCCCAGTCATCGGCTATGGTATTTCCATTTATCTTGCAGCGTATGCCCCTGTCACTCTTCACGCCCAGCATATAGACTCCGTCTGCAGGAGCAACGATACTTCCGTTCCATATGACAGAGAAAGACTGATTGGCCGGCAATGATGAATGGGGCTGCTCTCCGTCAACAAACGTATGGTTGATAAACGGCTCCTTTACGGTTGTCGCAGGGTCTGCGATATCGTGATAACGGAAATAGGTGGCGGTGAAGCCATCTTCCGATACGGCATTCACAGGCACTGGTTGCGGCTCATCGAGCATAGAACGGCTGACAATCACCCAATCGAGTTTATCCATGGTCTCTTGATAAAGGGGTAATTCGCAGCCCGTCACATGAGTATAGTATTTACGAACAGGAGAATCCTCTGAACCGTAAAATGCACCCTTGCCAAAACAGACATTCTTATAGCTGTCGTTCAGGACCAAGATCTCATCATATCCGTCCATCACTACGTTGCCATTTCCGTCATACAATGAAGCATTAATGCAATACAAGCCTTCTTCATCGCCAGTCACCAAATCTACAGCATTTAACAGAAGTTGTCCGAAGGTTTCTCCTCCGGCAAGATTGACTCTGGTTGAAAGAGGATTGGATTGTTGTCCTGATGGAGATACCATTTTGAGTTGCAACAAATATGCCCCTTTGAAATTCAATTCATTCACAGCATAAATATCTACTGACAGGCTGTCATTCGGACAAGTGAATTGAGTACGCGGACATACCGCCAAGAATGCCGGACGTGTATATCGCCCAAAAGTATTCACATTTCCTTTTATGTTACGGTAATCGTCCACGATACCCGAATGGTTGTCATATGGCATTGCCTCCCAACCGTTGACAGCATAGACATCTCCTATATCCTGCATTCTCATTCCTTGAATCCTGCGCCCTTGGTGATCAAGCTGTATATCACCCAACATACGTGTCAATGAATCAATATCTCCGAAATACGGAGCCAGTCCCTTTTCCCGGAAATAGCGGTCGAATGCCGCATATTGCCGTTCCCAAAACAGACCATCCCAACCGGTGCGACCTGTTCTCTGTATTTCCTCGTGAATTTTGGCAATACGCGGAGGTGTTGACAATGCTCCTTCCTCTCCACGCATGAAGACTTCCTTTTTATTCCGGGTGTGCATGAAGTTATCATCAGGGGAGCGGTAATACCCCTGCTCCCATGTTGCAGGACCACCTGCCCGATGATTGTCATACCAGCCTTTCAAATGCAATGTCGAGTCAAACGGTTGCATATTCGCTTTGGCGAATTCATCATCGTCTTGTCGCGTCGCCCAACCGGATGTGAATGTCATGATACGGCTCGGATCAATCGCATGGGCGTGACGCATATCGTTGAACCGTTTCATGGTCAGAGCCGTATCAACCGCGTTTGTGCCACCCCATTCATTAATCAGGTTATAAATGACCAACGAAGGATGGCTGCGGTCACGATGTACCATCCGGTTCAACTTTGTTGCCGCCATCTTGCGCATGAACGGGTCGTGAGTGGCAGAATGGAATCCTCCCGGTTCCTCCAGATACAGCAATCCTATAGAGTCAGCGGCATTCAGTGCTTCCACCGAACCAATGTTGCGGTGGAAATTGACCATATTCATACCGAGACTTCTGGCTGCCGTAACCTGTCTTTCAGCCAATTCCCGTGATGGATATAATCCCGTAACCGGCCAGTAGCCCCAATTGATTGCCGTGCGCAACATTATTCGTTTCCCATTAAGCATGAGCCGTGCATTTTCACCGACACCTTTTGCCTCAAACCAGCGGAACCCAAAATTCTGTGTGTCGGAATCCTTACTTTTGGTCAGGGACACCTCGCATGTGTATAGAGACGGTGTGTCTATATTCCATAGTTGAACACCGTGACATTCGAACGGAACTTCAACCATATTCTCGCCGTGATGCAGCCGAAGATTCCTGACCATTTTCTCCGCCACTGTTATTTGGGGTTGACCCTTGGGATAAAGCCTTACGTGCAGTTCGTCCTTCCGGAGGGCATCATCACTATTGTCAATCGTTATAATTGCCTTGACTTTAGTCGGAACCGGCTGATTTTGTATATAAATGTCCGCGATACTGACTTCCGGCACGATATCCAATGTTACAGGTGCCAATATTCCGCCAAAACCGCGACTTGGCGGAAGTTTATAGTTGCCCCAGTCCATCGGCGTGAAATCCTGCCAGTGGTAATTGCCACCCGGATGTGTGATGCGGACAGCGAGTTGTTGCTTGCTACCTGGTTTCAAAACATTGGTGATATCCACATCAAATGGTGTCTCCGCAACCATATCATATCCAACGAGAGTAGAATCTATGAATACCTCGGCACGGTGGCGAACAGAGCCGAAATGTAAAATCGCCCGTTCTCCCTTGCGAAGTTTCGGCACAGAAATTTCCCGTACCCACCAACTCACCCCACTTTGGTCGGTTGGCTGCGGCTGGACAGAGGTGGTAAAATATTCCTCAAGAGTGCCGGGTACAGAAACACTGACAGCATTGGCTTTTGCATACAGCTTTTGCCATCCGAATGTAGGAGGGTTATAGGGCAGATCAGAAATGCTCTCATATTCACCGGGAAGGAAAAGCGGATCATTGCGCCATTCGGCTGCGGTATCACGTGTGACATACCATCCGCGGCCTACCAGTGAAATTGTGTCACGTGCTCCTGCCGGAATGCAAACAGACAGTGATAATACAAGTCCGAACAAAACACTTTTTCTCATGATTATTGCTGTCAGTTTATCTGCTGCGGTCTGTACGGAAAGGGAGCAAAGGTAATCCATATCCGCTATATACACTGTATTCCGGGAAATTATGGAAAGCGTAGCGAGCATATTTAGGTTCTGGAACATCAGGTGAACTAAGTTCAATGCAGGTAGGACGGTCTATCACCTGTGCCTTGGCTTGGTGGTACACGCCATCTTCGCCGGCGATTTCAAATCCTTGCAAATCCGTCCACATCGGGCAGATATTATTGGGCGTTTCGGTGACGAAAATGTGCATTTTGCCATCGCCTGTCACTTCATGGCGGTCGTACTGGGGAGAGCGTGAGGCGATGCCCTTTATTCCATAGGTGTTGTCAAGAGCAAGCCATGCGAGACGCTGTCCAACCGTAGCTTTATCCACAGGATGTATAAACTGGAAATTGCCGATGTCTATGGTTGATGCTATGCCGCTGTTGGGAATTTTTTTAACTGCATCAGCTTGAGCCTCTCTTAGGAGAGCCGCATCTGTTGCCAGAGGATTCCCATAGTTGTAGGGAGCTATCTCCACGAAGTAGAACGGCATATCCTCGCCATTGCCAAATTTGCTACGCAAGGTACGTGCGTAGGCCGCCATAAGATCGGCATAGCGGTCAGCATTGTGGCGGTTGCTTTCACCTTGATACCAAAGGAAACCGCGCACGCCATAGTTGATGAGAGGGTTCACTTTGGCATTGTAAAGTATCGATGGGGTGGTCTGTTGCACTTTTATCGGTTCATCGTTATCAAGAATTTTCAGATCTTTTTCCGGAAATTCGGCAGCCAATACTTCGCGGGGCAGCCAGCATTCTATTTGCGATCCACCGAGCGACGAAATCATGATGCCTACCGGCACATCAAGCACCTCCTGCAGATAACGAGCGAAATAGTAAGCCGTGGCACTGGTGTGGCTCGCATTCTCGGGCGTATTTTCCAACCATTTGCCCCACATTTCGGTCTTAGGAGTCTTGCTGTACTGACGCACCCAGCGGCCATCTTCGGAATCCGCCACAAACATTCGTACCGGGGTGGATTTCTTGGCACGGGCAATCATGTCGTTGCTGTCCTTTACCGGCTGACGCTCGAATCCACCTAAAGGCATCTCCATATTGCTCTGACCGGTACAAAACCAAACTTCTCCGATAAGAACATTGCTAACAGTTTTCGTCGATTTTCCCTCTGCAAAATCTATCGAATAAGGACCTCCTGCTTCAGGAGTGGAAACCGTCACAACCCAAGTGCTGTCATTTTCGGCAGTTGTTTTTACTGCTTTCTTTGCCCATGAGGGTTTTACCGAAAGCTCATGTCCGGGAGTTGCCTTTCCCCATAACTTGACTTCCGAATTTCTCTGCAGAACCATGTTGTCCGCAATTACAGCCGGAAGCCTTACTTCACCCATCATTGTAATGGAGTTTAGCCCAAGAGCCAAAACCATTAAAAAATTTTTAATTTTCATACCGTTATATTTTACTTGTTTCGTTGAAATTATTATCGTTTTGTCTTTTGCAAAGTTATCCCCGGCCACTTAATTTATAAAGAACCGGGGATTAAATTCGGCTTAATGTTCAATTAATTTGGATTAAATTATCCAAGCCATGCGCCTGTCCCTGAGATTTTACAAGACAATCATTCCACTTTCGATTAAAGCGATATATCCCAGCAAAGCTCCCCAATGGTAGAATTTGTCACTGCGCAATGTATCATCACCCTGACCGGTTGTGGCATTGTAATTCTCGAAGATGTATCCGTTCTGCTGCCATGACTGCATCAGCAACCTCTCCGATTTTTCGGAAAATTCCCTTGTGACATCAGGAAAATCGTAATTCCGCAATCCCAGATACACCAACAGGTTCAGAGGTGCCCATATACGTCCCCGCCAATATTCGTTATCATTGAAAGAAGGGTCGTTGCGTGAAATGGAAGGGATGACAAACTCACCCCAGAATTCGTCCGGATTCAGGAGATGCTTCCGTACCATCGAATCTGCTTGTTGCGGTGTCGGAGCATTGGCAAGCATCGGATAGAATGATGTCGGAGCAATGCGGCGGTTCAGTTTACCGTCTATTGCAGACCTATTATAATAGAAGCCTGTTCCTCCATCCCAAAATGACTGCAATGACATCCGGTAAAGTGTCGCACGCTCATCCAACATCTTTGCATCTTCTTTACGCCCCAGTTCAGCAGCAATCTTGGAAAGGTAATCGCAATCCATGATAAACAGCGAGGTCAGACCTACATCCTGCTGTGCCAACAAATGTTTTTCGTCATCGAATCTCACTCCATCGTACATAGGAGAATTGTCAAGCCCGGTCTCAAGATTAGAGGCATACCGGTTGTTCTGCTCATATTCGGAGCGGAAATAGCTTACTTTCTCATACGGAGAGCTGCCGGGACATATCAGTCCATCATCGGTCCGGCTATTTACCCACCAGTTGTTCCATGCCAAGAGGTTGTCGTAAGCCAAGGCAAGCAGCCATTTGTCACCGTGGTTACGATAGAGTGTCCACAGGGCGAGAGAGCCTACCGGCGGCTGGGAACGGTCGCGAGACTTGAAACCGTTGCTGTAATAGCAGTTGGGCACAAAACCGCTCTCTGTCAAAGCGAGGGTCATCTCCATCGCATTTGCATAGGCAAGATCCTTATCTACCGCACTCAGCATCATCGAAGCGAAGTAGGCATCCCAACAAAAGAGCGTGAAACCACCGAAATCGCTACTGCCGAACCATTCGGAACTCCATATTCTGCTTACAGGCGTTATGACACGCCGGATAGAAGGATCGTATATGTTATTCCAACACAGGGCAGTGGACATTGCATTGTAGCTGTCGTAATGTTCGCCGTATATCCGTCTGCCTTCCGCTGAAAGGCGAGCTTCAGCATCTGACAACATTTGTTTTACCGAAGTGACATTCATGTTGTCCAATCCATTGCAACATACCACAATTGGCTCCGTGCCGTCCATGACAATCCTGTGGCGTTGTGTCGCAACATGCCTTCCGAGTACCTTGCCTGAAATTGCAACCTGATTATGAGGGGTGGCAAGGACAAATGCGGCGGAATCCACTCTAACTGACGCTCCCCGTTTCCACAAACCCTTCGGCTCCACCACCACCTTTACACCTTCAGGATTATTCACAGGCGTGATACAGATGTAATTGCGCAGCCCTTCGGCCGAACTTTCCACGATGAAATCAGCACCGTGCCAGTTTACGCCGATTTTGGTATAAGTACCGTCGGGAGTATGTGCATAAGGACGGAGACGGGGTGCATCTGCACCCCGGTCACCAATTCTAAAATTTGTCGCACGATTGCCAGTCGTATCTTCCAGTGTTATATCCAATGCCAATGCATTGGGTAGATAAACATGTGTCAGTACACTGCGCACATCCCAGGTATTCCATCCCAAAGCCAGCCTTTTTTGTAACAACCCGTACCGTCTCTTAGGGGACAGCTTGCCTTTAATGTTTACCTTATAACCGATATTGTGGTCCAATCGTTCCGAAGCATCGTCCCAATGAAGTTCCACCTTATCCACTTTTCCTGTCATATAGCCAGTCGTAACACCGTCCTCGTCATACAGCGTGAAATCCGCATCATAACCCGGATAGACATCCATTTCCGTTTTTCCGTCCACATCCACAGGAATGATGGAACCTGCCTTAACGAATATCGGTATCCGTTCAAACGGAGCGTCCGCATCTATCACCGAGCCGCCTTCGTAAAATTCTCCAGTAAAGAAATCATACCAATCGGCACCAGCCGGCAGATAGACCTGCCGTTTTGTCGCACCCATCTTTGTGACAGGACAAACCATCAGTGACGGTCCGAACATAAACTGGTCTTTGCAGTCCCGCACATTGACATCCTCCGGGAAGTCGAAAGCCAACAGACGCATCGGCGTATAGTGACTCAATGTCACATCTGTCGCCACGCTGCGTATATACGGCATCAGCCTGTAGCGCAGCCTGATGAAATCCGCACAGATGTTTTTGACGGTATCACCATAAGCCCAAAGTTCGTTCGGTACGGTGGTATCACCCGGATAGCGGCGTCCATGATTCCGAAACACCGGACAGAATGTACCATATTGAAACCATCGTGTGAATACTTCACGATACGCTTTATCGGAAGGATCACCGCCAAGATAGCCCCCAATGTCTGTAGTCCAATATGGGATTCCTGTAGCCGTGAAATTCAGTCCAGCGGTAATCTGCAGGCGCAGCTCGTCCATGGTGGCAGGAATGTCTCCCGACCATACCGCCGTGCCATACCGCTGTTGTCCAGCCCATGCGCAGCGGGTAAGCATATAATGCCGTTTGCCGGGGCGCACTTCGTCCAGCAACTGCTTGAAATTACTGCTATGAAGGAGAGGGTATATATTCCGCACACGCTGCGCTTCTCCCAAAAATGTCTTTTGAGGCAGGAATGAAGCCACATGATCAGGCTCCGGTCCGTCCAAGAACCATCCGTCAATGTCATATTGCAGCATCGGCCGGAACAAATCCCGATACATTTTGCGAGCTGCCGGATTGAATACATCATAGATATATCCGTCAATCGCTTTCGCATCTCCAAGGATATATCCCAAGTCATTCAACTTCGTGTAATTTTCGGTACCCGGCTTGAATGACGGCCACACTGTAAGTACCATGTGCGTATCGTAGTTCCGATGCAATGAATCAAGCAGGACATCCACATTTGGGAAAAACGCTTCATCAAAGCGGAACGAGCCTGTGCCGTATTTCCCCCAGTGATGATAGTCCACGAAAATAGACCCCATTGGTATTTTCTCGTCTTTCATACGACGTGCCACATCAAGCACTTCCCGGTCGGAATGATAGCGGTTACGGCTCTGATGATAGCCCAGTGCCCAAACAGGAAGCATAGGCATCGTTCCTGACAACTGTCGATATGAAGCTACCAGCCTGTCCAGTGAACTGCCCCCATAAACGTAATAGTCAACCGTATTGCCATAATCAGAACTAAACTCCATTCCATTGGGCGAATCCCTGAAAAGCGTGCGTGACGGATTTGTCCATATCAAGCCCCATCCACCTGTGGAATTGATTACAGGCACTGCCGCCTGTGTGTTGAACTGGATTAACTCCCGTGTCTTGCCTCGCAGATTCATATATCCGTCCCGGAATTGTCCGAGACCATAGAGAGCCTCGTCAGGAGAAAGCGTGAAACGGCAAAAAGGCTTTACCGAATCCAACTCCGCATTAAACCGTGCATGACCTGAAGTTTCTTTCAAAATCGGTTTTCCGTTGTTATCGGTAAATGTCAAAGCCCCCGTTTCCTTGTCTATCATGATGCCGGGAACAGTCCTGCTGACAATGATTTTTCCTTGTTCCTCCGTTACACGGTACTTTGCCAGCGGTTTAGTCCCGTCTTTCACGTAATCCTGATAATTCTTAACAGCCTTTTCAGCGCCATAGCTGACATGAACGGCACCGCACTGAAGCGGTTGCAGACGAAGCATGCCGCCAGTTGTTTTTATCCAAAGTCCATCGGATTTTCTTGTGGCGGACAATACGCGTTGACCACAGGCACCATCGGAAGATACAGTACCTGTGGCAGAATGATTTATCCAATCATTTATAGTATCATCCTGAGCTGCTGCCATGAGTGTACCCCATGACAGCAACATCGCGAATATCAATTTCAGATTCATCGGCGGTTCAGTTTATTGACCAGATTGGCAAGAAGTTTTCCCGCAACCGGATCGGTTGATGCTTTGTCGGTAGCCATTGTGGATACAAAGGTGTGTCCGTCCACAGCCATGAGTGTCAGACCCCGCATTGCCTCAATACGCTGTACTCGGTCTTCCAGATTCTTGTCATCCAAGTAGGCGTGAATCTTCATCTGTGACGCAAGTTCCTCGATATGCTCATTCCGCTTCACATGCAATATGGAATGACAAGCCGTAGGAATTTCCCGCTTGTTATTATTAAAATAACGGAGATCAAGTACGTCAAGACCATCGAACACGTCAGCCTCCGGACGTTCCATCACTACAATATCTCCTTCTGTGGGAACTTGCCAGCCGGTGATATATTCAGGGAACACCGCTTTTGCCAATTCGGGGCAATTCAGGAGAAGCATCTTGCCTCCTTCATCGTGATATGCACGAAGTTCTTGGGCATATTCCGGCTTAAAATCTTTCACACCGTCAATCACTTTCACACCGTCTGTTGCATATTCACCAATCCATTCCGGTGATGCTATTGTTATCTCATAACGGTTTTCAGAAATGGCAGAACCAGAACCATCTGTCAATACCAAATGCAGACAACCGTCCATGCGACTTTCAGGCAAATCATCTGGTATTTTAATGGTAGGAGCGATATAAGTACGATCATAATAAGGCACGTCCTTCATGCTTTCGCTTCCCGCTGCCATTGTCTTGCCGTCTCTGTCTTCGATACTCCAACGTAATGTCAGATTATGTAGATTTTTGCCATCCACATCGTCATTGACCACATAAATGCGTGGAGAAATCTTGCTTCCTGCATAGAAATGACGCCCCCACAGTTCTGCACTTACCAACACAGGTTGCATCGCCCGTTGCATGGCATACCATGCCGGATAAGGTGCAATGTTCTCTGCATCATAACACTGACGCAACCATGTCATATAAGCAAAGTGCATGATACCTGAAGCCTCCGGATTAGAGCGGCGCAATGCTTCTGCCAGCTCGCCTGTGATAAAGCCTTGGACTTTTAGGAATATGTTAGGATCCGACCAATCGTAAGCGTCATAGCCTATCAGCGTAAACGGATTCTGATGTATGAGTTGGTAGGAACGTGTCGGATGTCCGGTTTCATTGTTAGGATAGCCGGTACTCATTTCCTGTGAAATGAGCGGACGCCCCTCGCTCTTGAAATCACGCTGGAACTCTCCGTTGAAAAAGCGGAAGAGCGAGAAATCATACCAGTTGTAATAAGCGTGCTGGTCGTCAATATCCCCATCATCCATTGTTGACACAAAATCCTTTCCGAAACGCTTTGTCGCTTTCTTATGAAGATAGTTGGAATCAAAACATACAGGACGAGTAGGATCTACTTCCCGCATCAGCTTTACCACATCGGACACAATAGAGAACTTCTGCTTGGCGCGTTCGTCATCCGCATCCAAGTCGTAGAATTTCATCTCATTATTGACAGTCCAAAAGACAACAGACGGATGATTGCGGTATTTTTTCATCACCTGTAGCCATTCCTCACGCCATAAATCCAAATCAGCCTGTTCAGGGATTGGAGTGGAGTGAATCATGAGCCACGGCCATGTCCCCTCGAAACTGATGGCAATACCGCTACGATCGGCTTCACTTACCCAAAGCTCGTTCCACGGTGTAGTGTGAGTACGGGTACTGTTGATATTGCCTTCACGCATGATTGCCATGAACTTTTTGGCAAGAGCCGAATCATTTGGGCAAAGTGCAAATGGGATGTGATTACCGCCTTTCAGCCAATATTTGCGACCGTTGAGCCAAAGGAATCCATCACGGCTCTCAAATGTCCGGAATCCGGAAGTAATGGTTTTGCTATCCAGTTCACGACCTTTCTTATCAAGCAATGCAAACTTGAAATCATAAAGGTTCGGATGTTCAGGCGACCATAATTTTGGGGTCAGTTCCGAAATACCGGATTTTAGGTTGGTACCTTGTGTTGTCCCCAATATTCCGTCATACAGTTTTGAGCCATCGGCCACATCCGTCACTGTCAGTTCCACACGGTATCCCTTACCGATGTTGCCGGACACATTGACATCAAAATCAGCACCCGTCAATGACGGATGAATAATGACATCCTCAATCTTAACAGGATTTGTCACCACCAGTTTCACCGGTTGCCATATACCAGCCGGATGATCCTGATAGAATCCATGGGGAACATCTGAAATCTGCTTAGCGTTGGCCGTCACATCATTTTTATTGTCTTCCGCTTCCTTGCGAACCGAAGCGTAATAATTTTCCATAGCCGCATTGCCGGAACCCGCTTCCCCGTTGAGATTACGGGCGACACCAACGGTAATCAAATTCTTACCGGGCTTCATGAATGGAGTGACATCCATCTCAAAATCACTGAACATGCCGAGATGCGTGCCCACCAAGTGGCCGTTGACATATACATCTGCACTCTTGGATACGGCATCGAATGCAAGAACCATTTTTCGACCTTTGATATCGTGAGGCAACTCCACCCATTGACGATACCAAGCATAAGATGTCTTGCGATAATCGAACGTATAATTCTCGCAACGTTCCGTCTCGCGCTGGTAATAGGTATCTGAAACTCCTTTTGCCTGCGGACCGGTAGGCGAAGACATCGTTTCGCCATGGAGCCATATACGGATAGGATTCCAGAAATCAGGCACATTCATGACATGCCAGTTTCCATCGCTTACCGATGGGGATGCTGCGGTACATGCGTCGCTTATCTGATACCCAGGCATAAAGAGCCAGTTGCCATCCAGGTTAATCTCGTTGCGTCCCGGACGCAGGGTTGTCACTTTCACCGGTGCATAAGCCTCACGCTGTACAGTGCGTAATTTCTCCTTATCCGCAGCCGAGGATAGAAATGACTTTTCCGCTACTGCCACTTTTGAAAGAGCGTTCGAATCGAGTGGAGTCACCGAGACATCCTTGTATTCAGCTGGAAGCCAGCCACCACCTATGGCGGCCGCTCCGCAAGGGGCAAGCGAAGCGTGCTTGTCGGTGATATCCATACGTGGTATATCTTCTCCGTTAAGGAAAACCCTGATACGGTCGCCGCATACTTCCACTTTGACATCATACCATTCGCCGGGAACGGGGTGAAAACCTAACGGACGCACTCCCATGAACTCGTCCATGCCCATATAACCGGTACGCATCAGATACAAGTCATCCTGCAGACCGCCTTTGATACCAACCACATAGCGGTCAAAACGGTTGGCGGTACGCACACCGGCCCAAATCTGTACTTGTCCGCATCCTTGCGGCGAACGAGCCTTGAACTTCAATGTATAGTCGGAAAGACCGGGGTCTCCGACCAAAGTATAAGCTCCACAAGTGGAGTAAACACCGTCACTTAGGGTACAGGTGCCGCGTCCTATCGTTGAAACCGTATCAGTACCCCGGGCATGAAGCCCGGAAGCACTGACAACAGCCACGATAAGAACCAAATTTCTTATCCAGACTTTCATAAAATTCGGAATTAGTACACCTGATCTTCTCTTACGTCAAGTTCCTTGATATCGGTGAAAATATACTTCTGATATTTGTCGTTACAGCGTGCACCTATACGAATCCAATAATGGTTGGCATATTTAATCCCGATTTTGGAAGAGAGCAGGATTTCCTGACCTTCCATTTCCGGAGTCAGCTTTGTCGCCGCAGGCGTATAGTTGCCGTCCCCCTCCGGGCCACAATACTGTGTACGGGAAATCCAGATGCAGCAGTCATTGAGAGCCGGCATCTCATACCCCGCCTTTTTGTTGCGGTGGAATTTGAACGACGCATAAATCTTGCCATCAGTGGAAATGAACGGTTCACGCACCCATTCCAAAGTAAGATACGGGGTAACTGTGAAATTCACCTGACGGCGCACACCATCCCGGAGGTCTACAACTTCGGTATAAGGAGTCTGATCATCGTCCAATGCCTCATAGAAAGGTCCCTGATGCGGATTTGCCTCATAGACCCCGGCAAAGAGCTTGTTATTGATGAACGAGCCATCCTGATGGAGATTGAGATACTGGGGAGTGACCACCTTATTAGGGTCTCCCTGCGCATAGCTGCGTTCAACGATACGGATAGACATACTGCCTTGTCCGATGGCTACCTGCAGCGGTTTGCCGTGATGGTCATACACCTGACCGAAGATACCAGCTTCCGGTTCCTCATAGTTGTCTTTCTCGCAAGAAGTAGCCAACATCAATGCCGGAAGAAGAAATATATATTTAAAAATTGTTTTCATCTATTTAACAGTAAACGGTTAATACTGATTGTTCTGAATAAGCAACGGATTGTTGATGCGTTCACTATTAGGTATCGGATCGTAATAGAACTTGGTAGTGAACGTCAATCGGTCGCTTCCTCTCTCGCACACACGTACATCATATATATACTTGCCGACCGGATTGCCGGTTGTCTTGTCCAATGTGGCATCCTTTGCAAAAAGGAACGGGGCGAACATGCGGCGACGATAATCCTTAATCTGTTCATGATAAGTGAACCAGCGGCGCAAGTCCCAATAAATCTTACGCTCGAAAGCCAATTCCTTGAAACGTTCGACACGTATGATGTGCAAACCTTCGTTGGGAGCGAACACGAAAGAGTTGATGCCTGTTCCACGGGCGTTTTCACGTGGTGTGGACGAAAGTTGGGATGAAGAGGACAGCAATTTGGCACCGCCACGCTGACGGATCAGGTTCACGCACCAAAAAGCATCATCCAGCATCTGTTTTTTGTGATAAGAAGGGACACCGCTCTGTGCCAGCTCCACAGCAGCCTCGGCACGGTTGAGCAATACTTCGGCATAACGGATGTCTATCCATGACTGGGTTGATGTGTGCAGTGTTGTAGCAGCCACTGATTTGCGGGTATCAATGTACTTGAGACCATGGAATCCGGAGTAAGTGGCATAACTTCCACCATTGACAGGACCTTCAAGACCGTTGATATTCAACTTTACACCGGTAGATGTGGTGTAAGGGGTCTGGGCAGTCAACTTCTGCGTGTTGGTCACGATATTCGAAGCGAACCATGAACTTGCTGTTTTCCAGCCAAGGGTTGTTTCCCCGTCATCCGGCACGAACTTCGCGATTTTCGTGGACGGATCCACATTCTCCTTAATGATACCTGCGCGAATGTCGACTGTAATACCTTTATATGTATCACCCGGAATCATTACTGAACCACGAAGACGAGGCTCTACATTCGCCCATAATTCTTTTTCGTCATTATATACCAAATAGTTGCCTTCGTCATCAACCGTCTTTAGGCGACCGGTTTCCGGGTCAAGAGGCAGACCGTCGAACAATTCCGCCCAGTCAAGTGTCGGATTGAAACGTCCGCTGTAAGTAGTTGTCATACGGTCAGGACAGTTTACCGCGTCCCAGGAATGGACATTGTTGTTCAAATCATACTGACGGATAAAAATGGACTCTGAGCTGTTATCCGCATTGAGGAAAATGTTCTGGAAGTTGGCGGCTGTGACACCCTCGTTCTGATAAAGGCTGTAATCGCCTTCCTCACAAACCAGTGCGGCATCAAACGCTTGCTTGTAATAATCCACGGCTCGTTCCTCCGGAATACCGCAGAGAAGCACATCTTCAGTATCTACTTTGCTGCGTCCTTTATGATTGTATTCCTGACCGTAACGGGCTACCGAAGCGGCATAGAGAGCCACGCGGCTCTTGAACGCCGCAGCCACATAACGGTTGGCACGACCGTTCACCTTGCGAGGAGTCATATTCGCCATTGCATAGTTCAGGTCTTCGAGAATGAAATCAATGCTTGCCTCATGGCTTGAACGTGGCACCCAGAGTTCTTCCTCTGTCGCATCATTGGGTTGCGGTTCTGCAAGGATAGGCACACCACCATAACGGTGAACCATCGCAAAATAGGTATATGCACGCAGGAAGCGGGCTTCTGCCAGCCACTCCTCTGCTCCGTTGATTTGACCGATGTAAGCCGGTAAATCCTGAATCAGCACGTTAATGTTACGGATTAACTGGTAACCGTTTGACCAATACCCACGCTGCAATGCTCCGAACTGTCCGCCGATGGTGTTCATGTTCATCGCCTCGCCTGTGACGTGCATATCATTCACTGCACAGTACCACCAGAAGTAGCCCTGTTTGGAATTTCCATCGCCGCAGGCATTGAAATCTTCCATTGGAAGGCGTCCATACAAAGCCGCCATATACGCTTCCATTCCGGCTTCATTATATACATCTGTACCGGTAATTATATTTTTGGGTGGAATGTCAAGGTCGCGGCATGACGTAAATGCCATCATGCAGAGTGACAAACCAACTAATATCTTTGAATATTTCATTATTATCTGTTTTTTTTGAATTATACCAACTGTTTATCAGAATGTGACACTTGCACCGAAGTTGTAGGTACGGTTAAGCGGATACATCTGTCCATACATTGCCGAAGGCTTCTCCGGGTCAAGACCTTTCACATTGGTAATTGTGAAAAGGTTGTATGCGTTCACGTAGATACGAAGGTTCTGAACACCGACTACCTTTGTCCACTTCTGAGGGAACGTATAGCCGATTTCAGCAGTCTTCAGACGAAGATAGTCGCCTTTCTGAATGGCGAACTCCGAATTTTGGTCGGGAGTGGTACCGCCATAAGAATAATATCCCGTGTACCAAGAATTGTCAGGATTGTAGGGGTCAGCCTTGGGATCCACCGGATGCCAGCGGTCGAGGAACATATCCAATGCGTTTCCGTTCCAGCCCAAAGGAGAAGCCAACTGATCGCCGTAAGCGACATACGACATGCCGGAACCTTGGAATGTAAAGCTGCAGTCGATGCCGTGCCAGTCACCGGAGAGTGTCAGACCAAAGTTGAGCAACGGATAGTTCTGATTAGCACCGTTCTTTGAAATGGTAGTGGCAATAGGATGTTTGTCGTTATCGTCAATCACACCGTCCCCGTTCCAGTCCTCATAGATATAGTCACCGGGAAGCGAGATGTTGGAACCGTTGCCTTTTCCATAAGCCGGAGCATAAGCCATGTCATGCCAAGTCTCGAAGCGACCGTTCGCGCCCCAACCCATCCAGATGTCGTTGTAACGGTTGGTGTTGTTGGTTGCCATCCAGTTCGCGTAAGAGTTCCCGGAGGCGGTACGTTCCACATAACGTCTTTGCGTGCGGGTCAGCGACATATTGCCGGATACAGAGTAGTTGAAATCGCCGATACGGTTGCGATGACGCAATTCCAGTTCAAAACCGCGTGTACGGTCGCTGTTAAGGTTCTCCTGCGGCATAGTCGTTCCGAATGTACCGGGCAGAGAGACTATGCGTGTAGCCAACAGACCGCTGCGGTCGCGCTGGAACACTTCGGCGGTCACGCCAAGCAAACCGTTCCAAAAATCGGCATCAACACCCACGTTAGCTGTCTTAATGGTGTACCATGTCAGATTGGGGTTTGCAGCAGAACGGAAGCCCAAAGCATTAACGACCTGACCGTCGAAAACATATCCTTTCGGATAGTTGTTATAAATGTTACCAGATGTGTTAGGATAGTCGAAACCGGTTATGAACTGGTAATCGGCACACGAGTCATCACCCATCTTACCGTATGAGGCACGAATCTTCAAGTTATTGACCCACTCGATATTCTTCAGGAACGATTCTTCGCTGATACGCCAGCCTATCTGCACCGAGGGGAAGAAACCCCATTGACTGCCGGAAGCAAATTTGGAGGAGCCATCGTAACGGAACGCAAATTCAGCCAAATATTTGCTTGCATAAGCATAGGTGAAACGTCCAACCACAGCCTTTCGCACCAATTCACGGACATTACCGCCACCGATAGACTGGTTCTCGCTGTTACCTGCGAACATATAGGGAATCTGCAATGTGAAATAGCGGCTGCCGCTCAAGTCATCACCTTTGGAATAGCTTTCCTCGTAAAGAAGAAGTCCTGTCACTCCGTGATTGCCGAATTTATTGTCATAGTTGACGGCTGCCTGCCAAAGAGTCGACCACTGGTTATTATACCCACGGTTCAATTTCGAGGGGCTGTTCTTCTTGACCGGATTGTAAATGTCCGTCGCCGCATCGTAGGTATATTCGTTGAATTCCTGCTGCCAGACCGTATTATCCTGAATAGTATTGTCATAGCTGAACTTACCTTTCAGTTCAAGTCCTTTGACGTGCGGCACTTTAAGAGTAAGGTCGAATGTCGAGGAAAAGAGCTTGGTTATATTCTTGCGATAACCTGAAATGTCCTTGTCTATCAATGCCACAGGATTGTTGATATCCGCTGTGGGTTTTGCGATATAAGCGGGATTGCCGTTGACATACACACTCTCATCGGGCACACAACGCCAAAGTGTACCGAACATACTCCATGTTTCTGTAAATGGACGGTCTCGCTCATCAATCGTTCCGGCGAGTTTCGCACCGATAGTTATATAATCGTTGATTTGTGCGTTTACGTTGGAACGTACATTGTAACGGTTGTAATCGAGTGCGTCAGATTTAAGGAAGCCTTTTTGATCCAGATAGCTGAAGTTGACGAAATAGTCTATCTTGGAAGTACCGCCACTGACACCCACGGTGTGCTGCTGTTGTGGTGCGCTGTTACGCATCACGGCATCATACCAGTCGGTAGAAGTCTTTGCCCCGGAATAGAACGCCTCGAAAGCGGCATCGTCAAAAGTCAGTGTCGGCATAGTCAGATTGCGCATGGATTTCTCATTATAGAGCGTCATGCGGTCGATAGAGCCTACCGGCTTCAGCATTTCTGCCGGAGTCTGAATACCATAATACATGGAGTATGTAACCTTAGCACGTCCTTCCGACCCACGTTTGGTAGTGATGAGCACCACGCCGTTGCCACCCTGAGCACCATATATGGCAGCAGAAGCGTCTTTCAGCACGGAGATTGATTCTATTTCATTCGGATCCAACCGTTCGAAATTGCCACGTGGCACACCGTCCACCACAATGAGCGGCGAGCCACCGTAGCCACGGATGTCGAAGTTGCCCTGACTGAAATCACCCGGTTCGGAAGTCGCTTGTGTCACACGCACTCCCGGCACTTTACCGGTGAGCATGTTCTTCGCATCCTGACTCTTGGTCATCTGCATCTCTCCTGACGTCAACTGCGACACGGCACCGGTCAGTGTAGCCTTCTTCTGTGTACCGTAACCAACGACCACTATTTCTGAAAGCTGTTGGTCTGACGGAACCATTTTAATGTCATACGAACTTTGTTCGGTGACCTTTACCCGTTGTGGCTTGTAAGCGACATATGACACTTCAAGCGTGTTTCCCGTTGCAGCCTGCAACGAGAATTTTCCATCCAAATCGGTTGTCGCCCCGGATTTGATATTCCCAATTACTCTGACTGTCGCTCCAATGAGCGGCTCGTCCTGTTCATCCACGACAGTACCTGTCACTGTCCGCAGATTTTGTGCACTTACGGTTGACATAGTGCTGAGCACCATCACGAGGACGACATATCGCCACACCGATTCCGGTTGCCTCCAAATTCCCTTTAACAAGGGTGTCAATTTATGTTTCATGAGATCAAAAAATTAAATACTGGCACAAAGGTCGGTGTATTCAATTAACCTAACCGCCACAATAAGATTAACCTACGATTAAAAATAGATTAATTCAAAAGTTTAAGCGGTTAGGCATCAATTATCTCCCCTCGCACTTGCCAATAAGCACATCGTTGAATGAGAAATCAAACGGTTCGGCCATTGTCGCAAGGTATTCCTTGCAAAAACGGTCATACACTTTCTTGGCGATACCCCGTTTGCCTTGCGAGACAAGGGTACGGCAGTACGCGCTCAACGCTTTTTCACTCAACGGGTCATGGATAAACATCACCCTGACTATCCGGAATACCATTTTGTTGTTCCCGTCTTTCAATGCCTTGTGAAGCAGACTTATCAGAATGTCAATTGATAAGTTAGAAAATGCACTCTTGTATTCATCCAGCCACGGATAGAAGGTATTTGGGAGCAATGCTCCACCTAACAATATCTCAAGCATACGGTCGAAACTCTCGTCGTCGGAGAAATTATTACGGTTCTCCAACATCTCTACGCAACGATATAACTCGTTGTAATCGCAATACACCGATTCCGGAATGGACAGTTTCATAAAACCTCCCTGATTTGACAGCTCAATGTCGCCGATACTTTCGAGTATGATGCGGAGCTTGCGTACTGTCACATTACGGTTATTGCGTACAGAGCTGCCTTCCTTGTCATACCACATCACTTCAGTCACACGGCCTACAGAGATTCCACGGTCGTATTTCTTACTCGCGAAAATCATCAACAGCAGCAGTTCCTTGAGTTTCGGTGTAATAGAAGCGGTTATATCATTTCCATCCTTGTCATGAACCGAGAAACCGCCAATCAATACAATACTGCTCTTTGATGCGTCATAATACTGTTTCACCGGTTCTTCCTGAATCAGCTCTTCGACATCACCGGTCAATGTTTTTTCGTCAGCCGGAGCCGGTTCGTGGGACTGTACCGTTTCAACAACAATGTCTGATGTGTCGGCTACCGGATTTTCCAGTTGATAATCCTGCTTTTTCTTCTTTATAGCCCAAACAACCACTCTGACCGCTACGGCTATCAGCAACAAAGCCACTACAACCCAATACCATTTCACCGCTGACCGATTCCCTGTTTCGTCCATCTGTTTCAGTTCCGCATCGTGTAGTAACGGAGTGCTGAGTGAGTAAATAGAGATTGTATGTTGTTTGCTAACTGTGATTTTGTGTATTATGAGGAAGAATTTGGCGGCTTCCGGGGAGTAATAGAGGCTGAAATCGAAATTCTGGTAAGAATTCGTGTTGTTGATAGGTCGAGACACTTCGGAAAACTCCGGATTGTTCATGGAATAACGTAGCAAAGTACCACCGGAATTATCCATATTGAGTGCATACAGCGCATCTTCGCCGGGAAGTTTTATCATAGATGATGCAAACATCCAGCCCTGCTCATCTTTTGCCGGCCGATACTCCCACACTTTGCGGGCTTTCAAGGTTTTCAAGTCTATTTCCCATAAATCGTAGTAAAAATAGGTTTCCAAGGCCTGTTTTCCGGCTTCATTTCCTCTACCGCCCAAGATATAAAGTTTGTTGTCGACAGCCGTCATCGCCGCTCCGAAACGTGGCGGTATGAGATTGGCATAGTTCACACGTTCAATCACATCGCTTCCCGGAGAAAGACGGTAAAGTTCGTTGCGGTAGGCATAATGTCCATAACCACCGAAGAAGTAATATGATGAATCTGCGGGATTGAACGCACGGGCATGATTGTAATGCAGGGGATCCCATGGGAAATCTTTGTCAACCGTCCAGTTCAATGATTGGGTAGAAAAACGTTTTGCCACGCCCAGGGACAGAGAATAGAACACAAGCTCTGCAGTTATCGGATCATATACCGCATGACCGGAACAAGATGCTGTATGCGGACTGCCATTGACAGACCACGCACAGACAAGCGAACCTTCCTCGTCAATCACATCAATTTCGTTATCACGGGTGATATATATCTGTGCCGACTGCCGGTTGAAGGCGATGTCCGCATTACCGCTAATGGTATCTGTATAAATCAGGCTCCATTCCCTATGGTTATCTATCAACCATTTTGGAAATGTAGCCTTAGCCACTGCCCGGTTCATTGAATCAAGACAGATATCATCGTTGTGCTTGCCGAGCTTCCAATAAAAACGCTGTCTGCCGTCCGTTGAGATTCGGATATCCTTCAAGTTCATCGGCACAATATCCGAATTATAGTTGTCCATACGCCCCATAGTGACAACAGCAGACTTAGCTCCTTTCACAGGTACTACCAATGTGGTGTCGATGTCTGCATATCTGACTATTACATTGTTCTTGTCCGCCACAATTTTCACTGACACATTCATCCAGTTGCCCTTATGCAAATTATCTGTAGAAAGGTAAGTCAAGGCATTGTTATAGACCAAGGCCGGACGAATTCTGTCTTTTTCATCAGTAGCATGAATCAATCTGATAATCTGTCCATTATCCAAAGCGATATGTGCTATGGAACCGAACGGAATGCCATGTTGACGCACCATCATGTCGAAGTCCACAGTCAAATCCTCTTTGAACCCAATCTGTTTGCCATCGTTGATATACAGTTGTGTACGTTCATTTCCGGCACTTTGGTCGGCATTGAACCACAGTCCATAGTCCGTATCCTCAGGCAGTGGCGAGGCATAAACCGCCAGAGAGACCGAAGCCATTATTATACAATATAGTAATATATTCTTCACGTTAATCATTCGGTATCAAATTTAGGTGCAAAATTAATATATTATTGAATAATAAACAATTTTTTAACATGTTAACTTGCCCTGATACAGCCAAATAGCCGGATAAGTTATCCAACTTGGCCATATCAGGGTGAGTTTCCCGGTAAATTTGTGGCTTATCTGATGACACCGGCAGAAGGCGGCATCGCATTTTTGCCGGTGCCCCATTGCTTGTTGGGGGTTGAACCCATGATCAGTTCCAGCTTGCCGCCATTCATTATATCCTCGTGAAGCAACCACGGACGATTCCACTCCTCGCCGTTAAGCTTCGCACTTTGAATATATTTGTTCTTTGCGGATGCACCGGTGGCGATAATCTCAAACGTCTTGCCATTGGAGAGGTGAATAGACGCATAAGGGAATACCGGGCTACCAATATTGTAAGCGTCATATCCAGGAGTGACCGGATAGATACCAAGTTGAGAGAATACGACAAAGGCACTCATACCGCCTCCATCCTCGTCTCCGGGAATACCCATCAGATCGGGACGGAACCAAGTGTCCAGCATCTGCCGGATGCGTTTCTGCGTTTTCCAAGGCATCCCCACATAATTATAAAGGTAAGGAACATGGAGAGAAGGCTCGTTCGCCATCGAGAACTGGCCCACATTGCCGGTATGGTCAGGCAACTGCGCATAGAATTCATATTTGCTCTTTCCGAGCGGCTCTGAAAATGTCTGTTCAAGATTAGCGGCAAACTGTTCAGGACCGCCCATGAGTGAAATAAGGTCGGCTATGTTGTGAGGCACATCCCAACGGTAAACCCATCCGTTGTTCTCGCCATAATATTCGCGTGCGCCTTGTCCGCCCGACCAACGGTAGTCGAACGGTTCAATCCAGTTGCCGTCCTTGTCCTTGGGGTGGAAGAATCCGGTAGAAGCATTGAAGATGTTACGGTAGTTGCAACCCGCACGAAAGAAACGGTCGGCATCCGCTTCCCGACCCAACGCCGCCGCAATACGGGAAAGACACCATTCGTCGTAGGCTGTACCAAGGGTGACAGCCACGGGTTGGCGTTTTTCAAAACGGTTCACATTGCCATTGGTTTCCTCAATTCCCTGCGGCAAGGCGGGAATATACCCTTGTGTATGGTAAAATTCGTCAATGTCATTGGCTGGAGTTGCCGACCACGGCATCAGCGTTTTTTCCTCAATAGCCTTGCGACAGGCTTCATACGCGCGGATAGTGTCTATTTTCAAGCCCTTGACCATCGCATCGGCCACAGAAGCGACGCCATGGTTGGAGTTCATACGTCGGGAATCTCCTGTTATTTCCGGGAAAGTAGGCATCCATCCGTTGCCCATCTGGTCTGCCATGTCAAGAAAAGAATTGAGTATGGCTTCTTCCTGTGGTTGATTAATAAGTATGCGCAGGGGATGTACGGCACGGTAAGTGTCCCAAATCCAGTCATCAGTATAGAACGGAGTCCCTTCGTCGGAATGCACCTTGCCATCGAACGCACTGTAATAATTGCCGTCCTCGCTCAAGCATATCGGACGTTCAAACGTGCGGTACATCGAAGTGTAGAATACCTCTTTTTCCTTGTCCTCTCCCTCAATGGATATGACACCTAAAGCTTTGTTCCATTTCTCGCGTCCTTGCTCTGCCAATGCGTGCAAATCATAATCATGGATTTCACGGTTCAGATTCTTTTTGGCCTGCTCCTCGCTGATGAGCGACACTCCATAGCGAAGATTGATATCCTTAACCGAAGGTGAATAATGCCACACCACGTATTCTCCGTCTCCACAAGGAGTCACCGCAGATGTTTCAGGCGTCTGTTCCGATTCCAAATAAAGATATATTTTTGTTTTGCTGTCAAGCTGTTGCCAGCCGGAAACATGGTTGCCGTCGGCGGTCAGATGTCCATTGGGAGTACTCAATGAAACGTAAGCGTTGTTGCTGTCAACAAAATGAAGTGCATACAAAGCTGATTGATGTGACGGTGCATATTCGGCCTTCATCCGGTTGTCGTTCAGTTCGACAGTATAGTAATAAGGGTGGATTTCTTCATTATCGTAGTTGTACCGTGTGACGGGACCGGTCGGCGGTTGGGTTGTCGGAGAGATATTAAACGCCGATTTTTCGCGGTGATGCGTCACGATGACAGGCAAACCTGCAAGGTGTTCCGAAGTATAGTCGGCACGCTGCGGATATACCCTCAGCAGACTATTCGGCAGATGGATAGTAGGGAATGTGGGAACTAACAGATGGCTGACATTACCCATGTAAGGATTGACATAATCCACCGGAGTATAGTCAGAGCCGTCTTGCAAATGTGAGCATGATGCAAATGCCATGCCTGCGATTGCCATAAAAGCAATTGTCTTGATACAGGATTTCATGTATAGAATTTTTATATTGTTATTGTTTGCAAAGTTACACTGCAGTGATTACAACAGGAGGTTGTTAGGTATTAACCACCGATTAATTTATGATTAAAAAGGCAAATACCTGTTGTTTAATCGTTTTTTATCATGCTGTTAAGCTAATTTCTTCATAATTCTTAATTGTCGTGTGATAACTTTGCAGACAATTAGAAACAATCCGATAAATAATTTAAATCTGAGAAAAATGTACACTACGGATAACCGAATTGTAGTCACGCTTGATGCAGGAGGAACCAATCTTGTATTCGGAGCAATGCGTGGTTGCGAATACATCACCACTCCGATCACCTATCCATCCAATGCCCATGACATAGATTTATGTCTTGACACGATGGTCAAAGGTTTTTGGGAAGTAATTAACAGCATAGATGAAGATCCAGTGGCAATAAGTTTTGCTTTCCCTGGTCCCGCAGATTATCCCAATGGTATCATTGGAGGCTATCTTCCTAATTTTCCGTCATTCCGTGACGGAGTGGCACTTGGTCCGTTCCTTGAAAATGAATTGGGACTGCCCGTATTTATCAACAACGACGGCGACCTTTTCGCATATGGTGAAGCTCTGTGCGGAGTGTTACCTGAGGTGAATCGCAAACTTGCGGAGTACGGCAGTTCCAAGCGGTTCAAAAACCTTATCGGTTACACTTTCGGTACAGGTTTTGGCATTGGAATTGTCGTGAACGGACAGTTGAACCGTGGGGACAATTCGTGCGTGGAAACATTTTGTCTCCCCCATAAGAATAAATCCGGAATCATTGCAGAGGAAGGCATATCGGTCAGGGCTGTCAAACGTGTCTATGCAGAAGTGTCAGGCAACTATGCGCACAGCCTTGAGCCGAAAGAAATATGCGAGGTTGCCGATGGGAAACGTCAGGGGAACAAAGAGGCGGCAATGAAGGCATTTGAGGAATTCGGCGAAGCCGCCGGGGACTCGATGGCAATAGCGGCACAACTTATCGATGGCATCATTGTAGTGGGCGGTGGAATTACAGCCGCCAAACATCATATTATGCCTTCGCTGATTGACGAGCTGAAAGGTTCGCTATCGACGCTTGGTGGAGATCGAGTGAAACGTGTTCAAATGGAGGTGTTCAATCTGGACAATCCGGACGAATTTAAAGTATTCGCCAACGGCAACCTCCGTACTTTGAAAATCAGAGGCACCAACCGTGTGGTGGAATATGATGACATGAAACGTATTGGCATAACGGTCTCAAAACTCGGTGCAAGCAAAGCCATTTCTGCCGGAGCATACGCTTTTGCCTTATCCGAGTTAGATAACAAACATATTCACTGATTATGGAACATATTGAACTTGCACCTTTGCGTTTCACTCCGTATCTCAAAAGCGTAATCTGGGGTGGTAACAAACTATGTTCTTTAAAAGGGATGACACAGACAACGGATAAAATCGGAGAAAGCTGGGAATTGTCAGCTGTACCGGGTCATTTGTCAATCGTGGAATCTGGGGTGTATTCCGGTATGACCATTAAAGATTTGATAGACAGATTCGGTGCACAACTTCTTGGTTCACGGGTCTATGAACGGTATGAGGGGAAATTTCCTCTGCTGGTCAAGCTAATCGACGCACATGAGAACTTGTCGGTACAGGTGCATCCTAACGATGAACTTGCCGGACGCAAACATAACAGTCTCGGAAAAACTGAGATGTGGTATATCCTCGCCTCTGATAAAGATGCGAAAATCTATGCGGGATTGAACAGGACAATAACTCTTGACGAATATGAGAGAAAAGTGACCGACGGAACTTTTACTGATGTTCTTGCCACCCATAGCTCTTTACCAGGTGATGTGTTTTTTCTCCCGGCAGGACGTGTCCACGCCATCGGTGCTGGAAATCTATTGGCAGAAATACAGCAGTCGAGCGATGTGACGTACCGCATTTTCGACTACAACCGCCGAGACACAACAGGAAATACACGAGAGCTCCATACTGAACTGGCTAAAGAAGCAATAGACTTCACCGTGCATGAGGACTACAAGGCAGTCACACCATCTAACGAAATCTTTCATGCTGAATTGGTGACATGCAAACATTTCAGGGTATTTCGTGAAATCATAAAAGGAGAGGCTGAATTAAATTTTTCGCCCGAATCGTTCACTATCATCATGTGTATAGACGGAGGGGCTACTATCGAATATGGAAATGGAGAAATAGGTATCAGCACAGTGCAAACGGTTCTTCTTCCTGCGGTTCTGTCAAAAGTTAGATTTAGAGGAACTGCTACCATTCTTGTAGCACAAGCATAGGAGGAATAGTAAAAGCCGAATGATAAAAAATAGGCCATATTTGTTAAATGTTTAACAACCAAAGCCATAATGCAAATAAAACTATTTTGGAAGACAATAGCAATCGGTTATTTGTTGATAGCTTTACTTATCGGAAGCATCGCATACACCAGTTTCTATGAATGGCAACGGTTGGAATTTTTGGAGGAAGAGAACAAGCTAATAAACAGTTTCCGTAAACAACTACATGACTCCTATATGCGGATGATAGAATTCTCTCTGTTTGGAGAGACTATATTGGAATGGGAGTCAGAAGACCTGGAACATTACCATTCCTGCCGTATGGAGATGGATAGTATGCTGTGCCGCTTTAAGACAGTCTATCCGGCAGAACGTATAGACAGCATAAGGCATTTGCTGGAAGACAAGGAAGTTCAGATGCGTCATATTGTGAAGGTACTTGACGAACAGAATACCATGAATGAGAAAATAGCCAGACAAGTGCCTGTGATAGCGTTGAACAGCGCACGGGAAGAGTCGAAAAAGCTGAAGCGGAAAGGCTTTTTAGGCATCTTTGGGAAAAAGGAGAACCCCAAACCTACGACAACCACAGTAATGCTTTACACCCTGAGTCATGACGTAATCGCCCAACAGAAGATGCAGAGCCGACAGTTACAACTATATGCCGACAGCCTTGCTGCCCGTAACGAAGATCTGAATATCCAGCTGCAGGAGCTGATAGTCCGCATGGACGACAAAGTGCAGCACGACCTGCAAAAACGGGAATTTGAAATTACCGCCATGCGTGAGGACTCATTTATCTTAGTGGGTGGTATGACGACTTTCGTGTTGGCCCTCTTGCTTATTTCCTACATCATCATACACAGTAATAACCGACGCATAAAACGTTACAAACGGGAAACGGCAAACTTGATAGATAAGCTGGAACAGGCTGTCCAACGTAACGAAAGCCTAATGGATGCTCGACAAAAGACAATGCAGACGATCACCCACGAGTTACGAACTCCGCTGACCGCCATCTATGGCTATGCCGAACTGATACCAGAGGAGAACGATGCAGAAAAGATCACCCGGTATACGGATAGCATACGTCAAGCATCTAAACGGATGATAACTATGCTTAACTCCATGCTTGAGTTCTTCCGGTTGGACAGTGGTAAGGAGCATATTAATGTCTGTCCGTTCCGCCTGTCTGCTGTTGTTGACAACTTGTTGGCGGAATTCACTCCACAAGCTGATGCAAAGGACTTGCGGCTGACGGTTGAGAACTGCACGGATATCATACTGATGGGCGATCGAGACCGTATCATACAGATATGTGACAACCTACTGAACAATGCTCTGAAATTCACCGCCATGGGCGGAATAATTCTGCGGACAGACTATGCCGATGGTATGTTGACGCTTATAGTGGAGGATTCGGGGAGCGGAATGAGCAAGGATGAACAGCAACGAGTGTTCGACGCATTTGAGAGACTTTCCAACGCTGCCACGCAGGATGGATTCGGCCTTGGATTATCCATCGTGAAGCATATCGTGGATATGCTACGTGGCACAATCCGGCTGGATAGTGAAAAAGGCAGAGGAAGTCGTTTTACGGTGACGATACCCATGCAGACAACCGATGCCATCGCGGAAAAAGACAAGGAGCAAACGCCGAATATGGGAAAGTTATATTCTGTCCTCGTTTTGGACGACAACGAAGTCGTACTAAATATGATAAAAGATATGTATGCCAGTGCAGGCGTGCATTGTGATACGTCCAGAAATGTAGGTGATATGATGGAGGCGATGCGCACACGCAGCTACGACTTCATGATAACCGACCTGAAGATGCCGGAGATGAACGGTTACGAGGTATTGGAATTGATGCGTTCGTCAAGCATAGGAAATTCAAAAGAGATCCCCATTATCGTAGCGACCGCATCCGGCAGTTGTGATGAAGAAGATTTGTTGGCGCACGGCTTCACCGCCTGTCTGTTCAAGCCCTTCTCCAGAAATGAGCTGCTCGCCGTGTCGGAAAAATGCGTGTCTTCCGGACCAAGAAAGGAGAACGTCCCCGACTTCTCGTCACTGCTGGCATACGGAGGCGGTTGCCGGTTGCTCGACAGCCTTATATCCGAGACCGAAAGCGACCTGAAGAAACTGGCACAAGCGGAAGCAACGGACAACCGGGAGGCAATCGCCGCCATCGCGCACCACCTGCGCAGCTCGTGGGGTGTCATCCGCGCCGACGGTCCGCTATGGATTCTCCACACCCTGCTCAACGATCCGGACAGTTGCCGCGTGGAGGAACTCGACACAGCGGTACGGAAAGTGTTGGAACAGGGACGGGCAATCATCGTCGCCGCAAAAGGAGAAAGGGGGAAGTATGGCAAGAATCATCGTGATTGAGGACAACGTCGTTTACTGCACATTCATCTGCAACCTGCTGGCAAAGGAAGGATTCGAGACGGAACACGCCTACCATCTCTCCACTGCGCGCAAGCTCCTCATGAAGATGGAGGAGGATGACATCGTGCTTGCTGATCTGCGCCTCCCCGACGGCGACAGCATATCCCTGGTGAGATGGATGCGGGAGAACGACCGCCGCCAGACATTCATCGTAATGACCGACTACGCCGAAGTGCATACGGCAGTTGAGAGCATGAAGCTCGGCTCGACCGACTACATACCCAAGCAGCTTATAGAGGACAAGCTGGTCCCATTATTGCGCTCCATACGGAAAGAGGCGGAAAAACGGAAAGCCTCCCGTACCACGATATTCAAGCGGGAGGAAAAAGCCTTTTTGGAGATTGCCCGCAAGACAAGGCTTGTAGCGCCTACCCGGATGAGCGTACTGATAACGGGCGAGAACGGTACGGGAAAGGAGCATGTGGCGCAGGCGATCCATGCCCGCGGCAGATGTTCCGACAAACCCTTCGTTGCCGTGGACTGCGGCAGCCTTTCCGACACGCTCGCCGCCTCCGCCTTTTTCGGGCATGTCAAGGGCGCGTTTACCGGAGCGGACACGGACAGGACAGGATATTTCAGGGAAGCCGAGGGCGGGACACTGTTCCTCGACGAGATAGGCAACCTGTCGCCGGACACGCAACAGATGCTGCTGCGAGTCATTCAGGAACGCCGGTACCGTCCGGTCGGCGCGAAGTCGGATGTCTCGTCCAATGTCCGCATCATAGCGGCGACCAACGAGAACCTGTATGAAGCGGTGGCGGAGAAACGCTTCCGGCAGGATTTGTTGTACCGCATTCAGGAATACGTGATAACCGTCCCTCCGCTGCGCGACTGTCAGGAGGACATCATGCCGCTTGCGGAGTTCTTCCGCGAACAGGGCAACACCGAATTCGGCAGGAAAGTGACGGGATTCGATGCGTCGGCACGTAAAGCCCTGCTCACCCATCCGTGGCCGGGCAACGTGCGGGAGCTGAAACAGAAGATACTCGCGGCAGTCCTGCAGGCCGGGAGCGATGTGATAACCGGAGAAGACTTGGAACTTGACGGTGAACAAAGCACCTCCTCTATTGGTTTCACACTGAAAAACGGGGAGGAGGAAAAGGAACGCATCGAGCGTGCCTTGAAACAGGCGGACGGCAACAAGAGACTGGCCGCGAAGCTGCTGGGGATAGGCAGGACGACACTGTATAACAAACTGGATGAATACGGGCTGAATGACGCATGAATCCACCGTAAAAGAACAGCGTGTCCGGAAAGTGAGCATCATACCGTGTTCAGGACCTGAACACGTGTTCGGATTCTGAACACATTTGGGCCGGCATGAAAACCGTCTGAAAAATATTTTTCATTTTTATTTCGTTAAAAGTCAGCAGGATATAAAACTCTGCTGACTTTTTTTCGTTTGCGGGAGAGCGTTTTGCACTATCAGTAAGTGTGCGCACGCTGATAAACCAAGTGTAAAACCCTCAATTGGAAAAAGAAATGAACTACCTCATACTGACGGAAACCGATTTTTTCGCGCTGATAGATGAATCCGGAAAATGCAATCTGGAAGCCGCATACGGCGATTTTGTCCAAACGGTCATATCGCTATGCTCTGAACGTGCAGACAGTGACACCGCCGCCGTCGTGCTGCTCTACACGGAAATAGAACTGCAGTACCACCGCACGCTGCATTCCGAACCCGGAGAAAGCCATGCAGACCTGTACGTGCGCAAGGCCCTCTCATTTGTCCGCAGGATGCAGAAACTAATTGCCTCCAGCCATGCCCATCTGCCACCACGGTCCAATCCCTCCCACGCACTGAAAGGAACAACCGCCGCCAAGCCTCCGGCTTTGCAATGGACGGGCAGCACCCTTGATCTGGTGGAGCTTATCTACGGACTTGGCGAGATGGGCTGCATCAACAACGGCGAGACCCCGTTGAAAGTGCTGGCTCCCGCACTCTACGAGTTCTTCGGACTCAAAACCAAAGAGTGTTACCGGTACTATTCCGCCATCAAGCTGCGCAAGAATCCCTGCCGTACCTATTTCCTCGACAGGATGATGGCAAAGCTGAACGAGAGGATACGGCATGACGAGGAATTGGAAAGGCTGAGAAAATAACATACCTTCATTTACATATGAGTAATGTACAATTACGGGGAACTGCATGTGCGGCTCCCCGTAATTGTTTAATCAACTTCCGAATATCCGGCAATACGTCAATTCCAATATACTTTCATACAATTATTTGACGGAGAATCCGTTATAATCAGTATCTTTGCACCTGTTAATGAACAATGTATGAAAATAGACAATCCCGATATGATAAGCAGCCTGATCGCCGGCAAGGAAAGCGGTCAGGTGGAGTTCAAGGAAACCACCGGTCAGTTGGAGCGCGGCATGGAAACGCTTTGCGCTTTCCTTAACGGAGAAGGCGGCACAGTTTTGTTCGGAGTCACCGACAAGGGGAAAATCATCGGACAGGAGGTTAGCGACAAGACGAAGCGTGACATCGGTGAAGCTATCAACCGATTAGAACCGACAGCTGTGGTGCATATTTCCTATGTACCATTGCAAGACAGCGATAAAAAGGTTATCGTCTTTAATGTGGAAAATACAGGGGCTAAACGTCCTTTCAGCTATAAGGGTCGTCCCTATATGCGTGTGGAAAGCGTCACGACCACGATGCCGCAGTCAAGGTACAACGAACTGCTGTTGCTGCGTGACGGGAACAGATGCCGATGGGAACTGCTTGATAACAGGGACTTGACATTGCAGCATATTGACGGTAACGAAGTGCTGAAGACTGTAAGGTTAGGAATCGAGTGCGGACGTCTGCCTGAAGATACAGGAAATGACATCCCGGACATATTGGAGAAATTCGGGCTTTTGAAGAACGGTGTACCGAACCATGCCGCTGCCGTGCTGTTCGGCAGACATGAGAATATGGAATATCCACAATGCCTCTTGAGACTGGCACGTTTCAAAGGCACGGACAAGACAGTATTCATGGACAGCCAGCGTTTGCACGGCAACTTCTTCCAACTTCTCAATGCGGCGATGGCATTCATCTTCAAGCACCTTTCCCTCTCAGGAACGACCGACACTTTGGAACGGGAGGAACACCTGACCATCCCCTACAAGGCTATACGGGAGGGAGTGTTGAACGCGCTGACCCACAGGTCTTACAGGGATGCCGGCGGTTCGGTAGGAATTGCCATCTATGATGACCGTGTGGAGATTGAGAATCCCGGAACATTCCCACATGACTGGAATCTTGATAAGATAAAGTCGGATCACGAGTCCAAGCCGCAAAATCCGATGATTGCAAATGTATTATATAAAAGAAAGGTTTTGGAGAGTTGGGGGCGTGGCATCGGGTTGATGCTTTCGGAGTGCAGGAAAGCCAATTTGCCTGAACCGGAATACATAACGGATGCAACCAGTGTGAGGCTTATATTCAGATACGAGCCTATCCACCGACCAAGCACCGACCAAGCACCGACCAAGTACCGACCAAGTACCGACCAAGTGTTTGCCTTGATAAAGGTATTGGACAATAAGGAACTGTCCGTTAGGGAAATAATGGAAGGATTGGGCCTGAACCATCGTCCGACATTCAGGACAAATTATCTTCACCCTGCATTAAATGAAGGCTACGTCACTCTGTTATATCCCGAACAACCAAGCCATCCGAAACAAAAATACCGTCTGACCGACAAGGGGAAGGGACTGCTGAAATAATAAAATTCATGGCGAAAAAGAAGAAACAGCAGGGTCATTACTGCCGGATTTGCGGCGAGTACAAAGCCAATGAGCAGTTCAGCGGCAAAGGACACGCACGGCATATCTGCAAGGAATGCCAGTCGCTGCCCGAAGATGTGAAGGCGGACATGGTGCGCTGCAACGAGGTGGAACGCGCCGCTTTCAAATACCCGATGAGCCGTCAGGACTGGGAACTGCTGGAAAAATACGCCAAGAAGTACAAGGACAAGGAATCCGGGCAGTTCGCGCAGGATATGCTGGACATGAAACGGGGCAGCCAAGCACCGGATGAAGATATGGAAGAGGAAGCTCCGTCTTATGTGGCTTGCGAAGAGGATACCGTGCCGTTCGCCGAACTGGAGGATGACATCCGCTATCAGATGGAGGAACTGTTAGCGGACAACATCAACGAGTTCATGATACAGAAGGATTACATTCCCGAAGGCAAGGAACTGAAAGACATCAACGAGTGGGTCATTAAAGAAACCCGTGACACTTTTTTTATAAAGGTCATTCTCGATGCCGCTTATGACAATTTGGTGGAAGAAATAATCAACAGGCTTGTGAAAGAATGGGAAGAGGACAGCTTTGAGATAAAGACCTATTCCGCATCGCTGGTTGTCATTGAAACGGAACGGCTGCTTATCCGCAGGATAACCCGGAAGGATATGGACGCGCTACTTGCCATAATGGGAAAGCCGGAAGTCATGTACGCTTGGGAATACGGCTTTGCCAAAAAAGACGTACGCAAATGGATAAACAGGCAACTCACCCGATACCGCAAGGACGGGTTCGGATATTTTGCCGTCATACTGAAAGAAAGCGGCAAGTTGATAGGACAAGCCGGTCTGATGAAAAGTACCATAAACGGGAACGAGGCAGTCGAGCTTGGCTATATACTCGATAACGCATACTGGCATCACGGTTATGGTACGGAAGCCGCCCGTGCATGTCTGGAATACGCCTTTGGAGAACTGGCACTGAAAACCGTCTATTGCAGTATCCGGCCGGAAAACGTGGCATCCATCCGTGTGGCGGAAAGGCTGGGGATGAACTTGTGCGGCAGTCATACCGTTATATACAACGAAAAAGAAATGCCACACCTTATATATGAATTGAAAACAGAAAAATGAAAAAGAAAAATCCGTAACCCACATTGAGTTACGGATTTTTTAATTTTAATCTTGCTACTTCTACTGCAACAGATGTTTCAGGTTGTCGTCGCCCGCGATGCGCTCCAGTTCATCCTGAACAATCTGCTTCACCTCTTCCTTGATGCGCCGGTAGTTCGCCTGCACCGTCTCCTTCATGCGGTCGTTGCCGTCCTCGTCCGTGAAGTCGGTAATGACGGGGATTTTCTTGTAAGCCCTTTCCTCCCGCTTCACCTTCTCGGCATCCACCACAATCTCGCAGTGAAAAATCTTCTGCTTGATGCGCTCATTGAAGTTGTCGGACACTGAACCGACAAACATGCCCTGCGTCAGCCCGGAAATCTTGCTCGGCGGGATGAGCGCGTCCATCTGCGTGTTGATGGAGGTGGACACGTCCTGCCGGTTGATGGAGATGGACTGCCGTTTCTGCAACACCTTACCGAACCGTTCCGATAGTGTCTTTGCCGTTTCGCCTACCACCTGCCCGGAGAAAATGTTGCCGACCGTATTCATCACGACCTTCGCCTCTTTGTCCCCATAGTCACGAACCAACTGGCTGAAATCCTGAAAACCCAGACACACGGCAACCTTGTTGCTTCGTGCGGTGGCAATCAAATTGTCAAGCCCCTTGAAATATATCGTCGGCAGCTCGTCTATAATGACCGACGACTTCAGCATTTCCTTCTTGTTGATGAGCTTCACGATGCGGGAGTTATACAGACCGAGTGCCGCACCGTAGATGTTCTGACGGTCGGGATTGTTGCCCACGCAGAGGATTTTCGGCTCTTCGGGATTGTTGATGTCCAGCGTAAACTCGCTGTCCGACATCACCCAATAGAGCTGCGGTGAAATCATCCTTGAAAGCGGAATTTTCGCCGACGCTATCTGCCCCATGAGCTGCTCCGCAGCCCCTCCGAGCCAAGCATCCATGAACGGGGAAAGGTAGTTCTCCAGCTCCGGGTAAGAGGTCAGTATCGGAAATATATCCTCATAGCGGCGGTTCAAAAACTCGATGGCATGGGGGAACGTGCAATACTTCCCGTTCTGATAAATTTTAAGATACCAGATAATGCTGGCAAACAGAATGATAGGTGATTCCACGAAGAAATCGCCCTGCTTTTGCACCCAACTTTTATTGAGGTTGAGCATTATCGTGTAGGCACTCTCGTAGGCATCCGTAATATCCTCCATGAAATCCGGGTGTATGGGATTGCAACGGTGTGAGCGTCGCGGGTCGTCGAAGTTGATCACATAGAACTTCGGCTTCACCTTGTAGCCCTCCGGGTGGTTCAGCAAATGGTTGTAGGCAATAGTAGATAGGTCGGGATACTTGAAATCGTAGATGTATTGACTAAAGCCCTTTTCAATCTGTTGCTTGATAAAATTGTTTACCACGGCATAGGACTTGCCGCTGCCCGGCGTACCCAACACGATGGACGCACGGAAGGGATTAACTACATTGATCCAACCGTTGTTCCAGCGTTTCCTGTAATAGAAACGTGTCGGCAGATTGACCGAATACTCGCTTTCGATAAGCCTCGTTTCCTGCATGAAACTCTCGTTCTCGTTGTTGAAAACATCCTCCATCAAATTGTGTTTCAACAGACGGCTCATCCACAGACCTCCCATCAGCAGGCAGACATAGCCCGTTCCAATGGTAAGGACATATAGTCCCGTCACCGCTTCAAGCGGCAGCGGCAGGGGCAGCAACCACCAGTTCAGGAAAAACAGCACGAACCCGACGGCAAATGCTGTCCAGATTCTCCCCCAAGTGATTTTCTCACCCTTGACACCCTTCGTACCCAGACAGGACAAGGCAAGCAAAAGGACGGAAAACAGCTTCGTGTAGAGAATGGAATGGAACAGCCCCGCCGTGCGGTCGAAGTTCAGAAGGATTTTGTCCACCACACCGATGTTCACGCCCCACAGCCGGATGGCTTCGTAGCAGAACCAGTACACGTTCATGACCACTAAAATAATACTCACGGCACGCAGAAAATCCATGATTTTCGCCAATGCCCTCAAATCGTCTTCTTGTTGTGACATACATTGATTTTTTAATTGTTGATACTCTGATTACATACCCAAGCCCTTGCGCTTTTTCTTCTTTTTGCGCTTCATCGCCCGGATGAAAGCCTCTTCCTCGGCATCTACCGCCGGACCTTCGGGAGTGAGCAAGCCCATTCCGCCCGATACGTCTTCACGGTCGTATGCGGTCTGTCCGTGTGCCTTGTCCGCAGCATCCATAGGGATGGATAACGGTATCGGCGGTTGTCCGGCGTATGGCAGGGTGAAGTGTTCCTGCAAGGCATTCGCCGAAAGCTCCTTACCCATGCGCGAACCGTTCAGCACGCATCCCGTGCGGTGGTCGATGAAGGTAGCCCCATAGATGCGCCCTTCCTCTGTGTAGCGCAGTACGGTGTCGATGCCCTTCTCTTTGAGTTGGGATACAAATTTGTCCTTGTCATAAGTGCCTTGCAGCACGGAAAGGACGGTGCGTTTCGTCATGTCTGCCAGTTTCCTGTCCTTGATTTCCGATTTGGAACGGACAAACTTCTTCTGCACGGCTTCATAGCCTGCGGACTTCCCGAAGAGCGAGGACTTGAACGGATTGCCAACTTTGTTACCCCTGTCGTCCGTGACGGAATAGACCAGCCCGTGATACTCCCGTCCGCGCACGTTTCCCCTCGCTTCCTCCACCGTCATATTATATAAGGAAAGGAGCGCACGGTATTCGCCCATCGTCTGGAAACGGTACTGCCCGTTCAGAGCCTTCAGGGTGTTGCCCACTTGCTTCTTCACATCGCCTGCCGAAGCGTCCACTTTACATAGCGGCGTGTCAAGACGGCGGTTCCTGCGCTCCGCATCGTGCAGCCCGTATTTCTTTTCCAGCTCACGGGTGATCTGCTTGCTGCGGTAGTAATTGTTCTTGTCGCTGATACATTTCCCGTTCTCATCCACCCGCACCGTCACAATGTGCAGATGGTGACGGTCGATGTCCTCGTGCTTGAATACAAGATAAGGCTGGTTGCCAAAACCGAGCTTTTCCAGATACTCGCGGGCGATGTCCTGCAATTCCGCATCGGTCAGCACATCCTCCGGGTGCGGGTTGAGCGAGATATGCACCACCGGTTTCTCCACCTTCATCTGCGGCGGCAGGAAGGTGTGGAAGCCCTCCATCGCCTTGCCGATGTCCACCTTCCCCGAACCGTCATTATAGATGCGGTTGGCGGTGAGAAGCCGACCCTGCGCCTCGTTAATCTTCTCCCCGTTGTAGGCAATCGCGCCGTACAACGAGTTTCCTACACTGATTTTTGCGACCATTTTGCCTCCAATTGAGTTTCACTCTTCTTCAAACGCGACTCGGCAGAGTCCAAACAAGTTTGGCTCTGCTCTCGCTGCTCTTTCAGTTCTCTTGAAAGTTCCACAATCCGGCGGCTCAGTTTCACGAGTTCTACGGTGTGTTGCTCCAATTTATAGAGCAACGCCATCGCCTTTTTCTCTGAAAAATGCAGCCTCAGTTCCTTCACGACTTGGTTGTAATTCGTACCCACGGCGCGGAACTGCGCATGAAAATCCGACAGCTTGGTGTAGTAGTCCACCAGTGTCTTGTCCACCTTCAGCACCTTGAACGGCTGTCCGAAGAAGTGAGCCTTGAGGAAAACCGACCGTGCATAGACACCCGATTTCTCGAACATGGAGAGGAAATCATTCCACTCCGAATCGTCAAAACGCACCATAACGCAGTGCGTCTTCGGATTCAACTTGGGATTTCTCCCTGACTTACCTTTTACTTTTGGCATAATACTTTGGATTTAGCGGATTGACGGCATAAGCCGCCGCTTGGTTCCACGGCACCGCGGTTCTGAAAGGATTCCCGACTCCGGAGGGAATCCCGTCCCCTGCAAGGGCAAGGCGTTTTCGGGTTACTCAAACCATTTTGAGTTACTGAAAACATACCTTGCTATGTTCAGGTGAACATAAAAATCCGTCAGGGGACGGATTGGGAAGATACCTTTCAGGACTGCGGGCCGCGCACTGTCGGCGCGCCCTGCCGTCCGGGTGCAAAATTACCGTTAAAACCCCATGAGGAACAGCGTTTTGGCTGTGCCAACCGCTACCACCCTGTGCCACTTGCTGCCACTTCAGCCGGAAGTGATACAAGTTCAAAAAAATCATTGTTTATTTGCAGCGTGATTCAAAAAACGAACGATTTGAAGATATGAGAAAAGGAACATTCAAATACCCCGAAAACCGCTTCGGCGGACATTTGCCGAAACGGATATCCCAACCGTCGGAAACCCGGTTGCCGGACAATCCGGTGAAGCGAATATTCAATTGCTTCATGACGCCATGCCGTCATTCACCGGCTATCCGAATCCGGACACCGGCATCGCACCGGATACGGAATGACCCGCCAATGCGCGCAATCATGGAAGCGGATAATGCAGCGACCGAATCCGCATATAACCAGAAAATAAAAACATCAACAATTAAAAGCAATAGAACCATGAGTAAAGAAATCTTTGTTGCATTCGCAACACAAAAAGGAGGCATCGGCAAATCCACCCTTACGGCACTTGCCGCCAGCTACCTTCACAACGTGAAAGGCTGCAATGTCGCCGTCGTGGACTGCGACGACCCGCAGCACAGCATCCACGGGCTGCGTGAGCACGAAATGGCACTTATCGACAGCAGCACCTACTTCAAGGCTCTCGCCTGCGACCATTTCCGCCGGATCAAGAAGAACGCCTACACCATCGTCAAGAGCAACGCGGTGAACGCCCTCGACGATGCCGAGAGAATGATTGCCACCGAGGATGTGAAACCCGATGTGGTTTTCTTCGACATGCCGGGGACACTCCGGAGCAACGGCGTGATAAAGACGCTCTCGCAGATGGACTACATCTTCACGCCCCTGAGTGCCGACCGCTTTGTCGTGGAGAGCACCCTGAAATTCGTCACGATGTTCCGCGACAGGCTGATGACAACCGGACAGGCGAAAACAAAGGGATTGTATCTGTTTTGGACGATGGTGGACGGCAGGGAGAGGAACGACCTGTACGGCATCTACGAGGAAGTGATTGCCGAAATGGGCTTCCCGGTGCTTTCCACCCGCCTGCCCGACAGCAAGAAGTTCCGCCGTGACCTTTCGGAAGAGCGCAGGAGCGTGTTCCGCTCGACCATTTTCCCGATGGACACGGCACTGCTGAAAGGTAGCGGCATCCGTGAGTTTTCCGAAGAGATAAGCGAAATTATCAGACCGCAATAAGCATGGGCAGCAGGAAAGTAAACACGGAAGGCATCGACGAGGAACTGCTGTTGGCTTCCATCGGGCGACGCACACAGGAAGGGAGTCTGCGCCCGGCGCAGGAAGTTCCCGCAGCCGCACCGACCGAAGATGACACCGCCGTACCGGAACCGCTCCCCGCGCAACCCGTGGCACGGGAGAGAGCGCAGTGGGAAGGTGGCCGCCGGAAAAGGCAGGACGAGGACTATAACGAGCTGTTCCTGCGCCGCAACGAGATAAAGACCCGCCAGTGTGTCTATATCAGCCGCGATGTCCACCGTAAAATTCTTAAAATCGTGAACGACATCGCCGGAGGTGAAATCTCGGTAGGCGGTTATGTGGATACCGTGCTGCGCCAGCATCTGGAACAGCACAAGGAGAGAATAAACGAACTTTATAAAAAACAACGAGAAGATTTAATCTGACATGAAAAAGGAAAAGAACCAAGAAAGAAGATTGCCGCAGCAAGACGGCAAGGGCATTACTGCCCAAGTGCAGGCGAGTGTGGAAATAATGTCGCCCGTTCCAGTGAGCGGCAAATGCAGTGAAAAGGACTATGAGCGTCTGTTCATCCGCGACCCCGAAGTGAAGGCGCGCGAGGGAAAGATGGCGTATGTGCGCCCGGAGTACCACGACCGCATCATGCGCATCACCCATGTCATCGGACATGACAGGCTTACGCTGTCCGCCTACATCGACCATGTGCTGACACAGCATTTCAACCAGTGCGAGGAGGCGATAAAGAGCCTTTACGCCAAGAATTACAATCCGGTATTTTAACCATCAAAAAGCAATGAATATGAAAAGAAGAAAGAAAGACTGCCGCACGTTCCTGAAAAAATCGGGTTTCAAGGCAAGAGAAGGAAAACAGGTTTACATCAGTTTGGCAAACCACAAGGTGATAACCGAGATAGTCTATCTGTTGGGTGACGGTAAAGTAGGCATCGCCGACTATCTGGACAATGTGCTCAACGAGCATTTTCGTACCTACCGTGCCGAAATCAACCGTATGTTGGACTCAGCCCCCAAAGTAGAGCTATGAGCATGACGGATATATTGCTGACGGTATCGGTCGGCTGCAACCTCTGGTTCCTGTTCCTGCTTCTCTACGACCGTATCATGGGAACCAAGATGTTCCGATTCTTCAAGGGAATTGCCGGATTGTGGCGGTCGCTGGAAAGCAAAGGGACAAAGAGCGAGGCAGCACATAAGGAAGCCCCCGCAGAAGAGGCGGACATCATCGGCAAGAGCCGTTTCAGGATGGCATCCACCCGGACAACCGCTGCCATACCGACGCAACAAGCCGCCACTTCGGAAAAAGGCATTGAGCTGTCGGAGGAAGAGGCTACTTTTGACGACGGAAACACGGAAACCGCCTCACGCCCGGCGCAAGTCCCGGAGGAAAAGCTCGATGAGACCTTCACGAGCATACCGCCGGAGGAACTGGGATACGGGGAGGACGAACCGGAAGAGGACGCTTCGGACATGCCACGGGCTTCAGGCAGCAGCTTTGACGAAATCGACGACGCCTGCAAGACCGCCAAGAACCCGGATGCGACACAGGCGGAGCGTGAAAAGGCGGCTAAGGTGTTCACCGACATGGAAGGCACGGAGCTGTACGAGAAAATGATGGAAGGCTCTTCGGAGATAGGCATCCGCATCAAGGGGCTTATCGAGATTCGGCTGAAGAAATCTGAAAAGGAGTTCGTCGTGCCGGACAACATCGAGGAGTTCGACATTCGCAACTATGTATGACAACAATAAAAGAAATGAACATGAAAGAATGACATCAACCCACGCGGCGAGGAAACGCAAGGCGCATCCCCATCCGCAACGGACACGCCCACGTCCGTGGAAACAAACGGGCATCCACTAAAACCAAAGTAAAGAAACAAAGTATCAACCGCCCGACAAAGGACCATCCACCCTTTTGACGGCAAAAAACAAGAACAGTTTATGAACAAGAACATCTTGAAAAACAGAAAAGCAATCCTCTCCGCGGCACTTGTCATCGCCGCAACCGCCTCCGCTTTCGCGCAGGGAAACGGCATCGCGGGCATCAACGAAGCCACCTCTATGGTGAGTTCTTATTTCGACCCCGGAACTAAACTGATATACGCCATCGGTGCAGTCGTCGGGCTTATCGGGGGCGTAAAAGTGTACGGCAAGTTTTCATCGGGCGACCCCGACACCAGCAAGACAGCCGCCTCGTGGTTCGGCGCGTGCATCTTCCTGATTGTTGCCGCCACCATCCTGCGCTCATTCTTCCTTTAATAAATAATGTATGGCTGAATACCCAATCAACAAGGGTATCGGCCGTCCGGTAGAGTTCAAGGGCTTGAAGGCACAGTACCTCTTCATCTTCTGCGGAGGTCTGCTGGCTCTCTTCGTCCTGTTCGTCATCCTCTACATGGTCGGTATCGACCAGTGGATATGTATCGGCTTCGGCGCGGCATCGTCCTCCCTCCTTGTATGGCAGACCTTCGCGCTGAACGCCCGGTACGGCGAACACGGGCTGATGAAATTAGGAGCGGCACGGAGCCATCCCCGATACCTTATCAACCGGCGGCGGATAACCCGTCTGTTCAAACGACAACGAAAGGAAGAAAGACAATGAGGAATACATCGAAAATGACAACACTGGAAAACAGGTTCCCACTTTTAGCGGTGGAGCATGGCTGCATCATCTCAAAGGACGCCGACATCACGGTGGCTTTCGAGGTGGAACTACCGGAACTTTACACCGTGACGGGTGCGGAGTACGAGGCGATACACAGTTGCTGGTGCAAGGCTATCAAGGTGCTGCCGGACTACTCCGTCGTCCACAAACAGGACTGGTTCATCAAGGAACGCTACAAACCGGAGCTTCAGAAGGACGACATGAGCTTTTTAAGCCGCTCTTTCGAGCGTCACTTCAACGAGCGTCCGTACCTGAAACACACCTGCTACCTCTACCTGACCAAGACAACAAAGGAGCGTAACCGGATGCAGAGCAATTTCAGCACGCTGTGCCGGGGACATATCATCCCGAAGGAGCTGGACAGGGAAACCACGACCAAGTTCTTGGAAGCCTGCGAACAGTTCGAGCGCATCATGAACGACAGCGGGCTTGTCAGGCTGCGCCGCCTATCCACCGATGAGATTGTGGGGACGGAGGGAAAAACGGGATTGATTGAACGCTACTTCTCGCTCATGCCGGAGGGGAATACCACCTTACAAGATATTGAGCTTTCGGCAAAGGAGATGCGCATCGGCGACAACCGCCTGTGCCTGCACACCCTCTCCGATGCGGAAGACCTGCCGGGCAAGGTGGCTACCGATACCCGTTACGAGAAACTCTCCACCGACCGGAGCGACTGCCGACTGTCATTCGCTTCCCCCGTGGGGCTGCTGCTCTCCTGCAACCATATCTACAACCAGTATGTGCTGATAGACAACAGCGAGGAAACCTTGCAGAAGTTCGAGAAGTCCGCCCGCAACATGCAGTCGCTCTCACGGTACAGCCGTAGCAACAGCATCAACCGCGAGTGGATAGACCAGTACCTGAACGAAGCCCATTCCTACGGGCTGACCTCGGTGCGGGCGCACTTCAACGTCATGGCGTGGAGCGACGACGCGGAGGAACTGAAGCACATAAGGAACGACGTGGGCAGCCAGCTGGCAAGCATGGAGTGCGTGCCGCGCCACAACACCATCGACTGCCCGACACTCTACTGGGCGGCGATACCCGGCAACGCGGCGGACTTCCCGGCGGAAGAGAGTTTCCACACCTTCATCGAGCAGGCGGTGTGCCTGTTCACGGAGGAAACCAACTACCGCTCTTCGCTATCGCCCTTCGGCATCAAGATGGTGGACAGGCTCACGGGGAAACCGCTGCACCTCGACATCAGCGACCTGCCGATGAAGCGGGGCATCACCACCAACCGCAACAAGTTCGTGCTGGGTCCTTCGGGCAGCGGCAAGTCGTTCTTCATGAACCACCTCGTGCGCCAATACTACGAACAGGGTACGCACGTCGTGCTGGTGGACACGGGAAACTCTTATCAGGGCTTGTGCGGTATGATCCGGCGCAAGACAGGCGGGGCGGACGGCGTGTATTTCACCTACACGGAAGAGAAGCCCATATCGTTCAACCCGTTCTACACCGACGATTACATCTTCGACGTGGAGAAGAAGGACAGCATCAAGACCCTGCTGCTGACGCTCTGGAAGTCGGAGGACGACAAGGTGACAAAGACGGAGAGCGGCGAGCTGGGCAGTGCCGTGAGTGCCTATATTGAGCGCATCCAATCCGACCGTAGCATCGTGCCGTCGTTCAACACCTTCTACGAGTATATGCGTGACGACTACCGCAAGGAACTGGCACAGCGTGACATCAAGGTGGAGAAGTCCGACTTCAACATCGACAACATGCTCACCACCATGCGGCAGTATTACCGGGGCGGGCGTTACGACTTCCTGCTCAACTCCACGGAGAACATCGACCTGCTGAACAAGCGGTTCATCGTCTTCGAGATTGACAGTATAAAGGAAAATCGTGAGCTTTTCCCGGTGGTGACAATCATCATCATGGAGGCTTTCATCAACAAGATGCGGCGGCTGAAAGGGGTGCGGAAACAACTGATAGTGGAAGAGGCTTGGAAGGCTCTATCTTCGGCAAACATGGCTGAATATCTGCGCTATATGTACAAGACGGTCAGGAAATATTATGGCGAGGCAATCGTGGTGACGCAGGAGGTGGACGACATCATTTCCTCTCCCGTGGTCAAGGAGAGCATCATCAATAACTCCGACTGCAAGATACTTCTCGACCAGCGCAAGTACATGAACAAGTTCGACCAGATACAGGCGTTGCTCGGACTGACGGAAAAGGAGAAGGGGCAGATACTCTCCATCAACATGGCGAACAACCCTTCACGGCTCTACAAGGAGGTGTGGATAGGCTTGGGCGGCACGCAGTCGGCGGTCTATGCCACCGAGGTCAGTGCCGAAGAGTATCTGGCGTACACCACCGAGGAAACGGAGAAAGTGGAGGTTTACCGTCTGGCGGAGAAGCTGGGCGGTGACATCGAAGCCGCCATCCGGCAGCTTGCCGAAAAGCGGAGAAACAAAAGTTAATCATTTAATCATCAACTAAAAACAAGAAATGCGTATGAATTTATCAAAAGTGAAAATGCTGCAAGTCAGCAAGTGCCTTATCGGATTGGCGGTCATGATGCTGCAATCCTGCGATGTGGCCGACAACCGCCGCGACCTGCTTTGCGGGAACTGGGAGAGCGTGGAGGGGAAGCCCGACGTGCTTATCTACAAGGAGGGCGAAGCCTACAAGGTGACGGTGTTTTTCGCTTCCGCTCAACAACCCGTCCGCCGTAGCGGTCTGCGCCGCAAGCTCAAGCCGGAAACCTATCTCTTGCAGGAGGAAAACGGCAACCTGTTCATGAACACCGGCTTCCGCATCGACGTGTCCTACAACGAGGCAACGGATGTGCTGACTTTCTCGCCAAACGGCGACTATGTGAGAATAAGACCTAATAAGACCGAACAATAACGGCAACCACTAAAATCCAAAGTAACATGAGAACAAGAATAACAATGATTGTCTGCCTGTGCCTGCTTCTTGCGGGCAAGGCAAGCGCACAATGGACGGTGATAGACCCGTCCAACATTGCGCAGAGCATCGTGAACACCTCCAAGAACGTGGTGCATACCTCGACCACCGCCCAGAACATGGTGAAGAATTTTCAGGAAACGGTGAAAATCTACGAGCAGGGGAAAAAGTATTACGACGCGCTGAAATCGGTGAACAACCTTGTCCGGGATGCCCGCAAGGTGCAGCAGACCATCCTGATGGTGGGCGACATCACCGACATCTATGTGACCAACTTCCAGCGGATGATGCGTGACGACAACTTCACCGTGGAGGAACTGGGAGCCATCGCCTTCGGGTACACGAAGCTGCTGGAAGAGAGCAATGATGTACTGACCGAACTGAAAAACGTGGTGAACATCACCACGCTCTCCATGACCGACAAGGAGCGCATGGACGTGGTGGAACGCTGCCACTCGAAGATGAAGCGTTACCGCAACTTGGTATCGTACTACACGAACAAGAACATCTCCGTGAGCTACCTCCGGGCGAAAAAGAAGAACGACCTCGACCGCATCATGGGGCTGTACGGGAATATGAACGAAAGATACTGGTAGCCTATGGAGTTCGACAACCTTCACCAGATATTACGCTCGCTCTACGAGCAGATGATGCCGCTGTGCGAGGACATGGCGGGCGTGGCGAAAGGCATCGCCGGGCTGGGCGCGCTGTTCTACGTCGCCTACCGCGTGTGGCAGTCGCTGGCGAGAGCGGAACCGATAGACGTGTTCCCGATGCTCCGCCCCTTCGCCATCGGTCTTTGCATCATGTTCTTCCCCACGGTTGTGCTGGGTACGATAAACAGCATTCTCTCGCCCGTCGTGCAAGGCACGGCGAAGATGCTGGAGGCGGAAACGCTCGACATGAACACCTACCGCCAGCAGAAGGACAAATTGGAATACGAGGCGATGATGCGCAACCCCGAAACCGCCTACCTCGTGTCCAACGAGGAGTTTGACAAGCAGCTGGAGGAACTCGGCTGGTCGCCCTCCGACATGGTGACGATGGCGGGGATGTATATCGACCGGGGAATGTACAACATGAAGAAAGGCATCCGCGACTTCTTCCGCGAGATACTGGAACTGCTGTTCCAAGCCGCCGCCCTCG
>OOAU01000117.1_pt1 | contig 67769 bp, 56 predicted proteins | sample 1670931 | NCBI WGS metagenome assembly OOAU01 (sample SAMN06348105, study PRJEB24527) | human gut metagenome | biome: human gut; feature: ankylosing spondylitis patient; material: feces | host: Homo sapiens | place: China | collected 2015-10 | reverse complement strand
CATGTACGGTTCTTAGGGGAGAAGGGGGCAGCAATGCCCTTGACTTACCCGATGTCAGCAAGCAAGGCGATTTTTTTGTAGAATCGCCGATAATCCTGTTTGCAGCGATTATTTGGTTTCTGCGGATTTACCAGGACGGGCGGTATTGCACATTCCCCCACGCCGTCGAATTTCTGAACAAGCCCTACGAGAAGATTTTTCCGATTCTGACCTCATACCCGGAACTGGAAAATTACCTTTCTCCCTTTATGGATGCCTGGCTGGGCGGCGCGGCCGATCAGCTCCAGGGTCAAATTGCAAGCGCGAAAATACCTCTCTCGCGCATGATTTCACCGCAATTATATTGGGTCATGTCGGGCGACGAATTTACGCTGGATATAAACAACCCCGCCGAACCGAAGGTGCTTGTAGTCGGTAACAACCCCGACCGCCAAAACATTTACGGGGCGGCTTTGGGACTGTATAATTCACGTATCGTTAAGCTCATTAACAAAAAAGGAAAGCTGAAAAGCAGCGTCATAATTGACGAGTTACCCACTATTTATTTTAAGGGGTTGGATAACCTTATAGCCACCGCCCGAAGCAATAAAGTCTGTGTTCTTTTGGGCTATCAGGATAATTCGCAGCTTGTACGCGATTACGGCGACAAGGAGGCGAAAGTTATAATGAACACAGTCGGTAATATCTTTTCCGGGCAGGTTGTCGGCGATACGGCTAAAACCCTTTCGGAGCGTTTCGGAAAGGTATTGCAGAAACGGCAATCTATGACAATAAACCGCAACGATAAATCCACTTCCATAAGTACGCAAATGGATAGCCTTATTCCTCCCTCGAAGATTTCCACATTGACCCAGGGTATGTTTGTCGGAGCCGTCGCGGATAACTTCGACGAGCGGATAGAGCAAAAGATTTTTCATGCCGAGATTGTGGTGGATAGCCAGCGGGTCGCCGCCGAAGAAAAGGCTTATAAGAAGATTCCCGTTATTACAGATTTTAAGGATGAGAACGGCGTGGATAGGATGAAAGAGCAGATACAGGCAAATTACGACCGTATTAAAGCCGAAGCCCGGCAGATAGTCGAGGACGAAATACAGCGTATAAAGGACGATCCCGACCTTTGCCACTTGTTGCCGAAGGAGGAATAAAACAAAATTATATCTATATTTGTGATAACGATAGCCGGGTTAATCCGGTAAGTTGCGTATTACTCCCGAAAAGTTTGGCGATTTTACGGTAACAACGCAACGCAGTGCAGATATGCAGCACGCTACGCCTAATATTAATCTGGGTGTGGCTTCTGCTTGATGCACTGCTGGGCACGCCAAACGCCTTACGGGAGGTCAGGTTTGAGGTCATGCCCTTTTTATTTGCATACCTCGCCTGACTTCTTAAAAACAGGCGTGTTATGAAAAACATTAAGATTACCCCCTATACAATAGAGGGAGAATGGGACTGGTGCGATATTAGTGCCGGGATGCCGCAAGGTTGGCTAATATTAGCCGAAATGTGCAAAGGAGAGCATATTTGGTGCTTTAGGGCTGACGGCGTTATGACCTCCCAGGAAAATGGGCGCACAAGGTACGTCGTTAAATATCTGTTCGATCACAAAAAGCTAATGCTTACTCTTGACGGGTATTTAGTAAATAATGACGGGGAACCGCATACCCTTATTTATGAACAGTATCGGGTTGAATTTAATACCTTATCGGATTTTTATTTATACGATCAGGAAGATGTAATTGTCGGAATGGAAACTGAATCGTTAAGATTGAGATTTCAGAAAATTCTAAAATGCTAAATAAAAAGCCTTATATGTATAGCATACAAGGCTTTTATTCGTCGAAATCCAATTCTTCCTGTGTCGGCATACGCTCAATTATTGAAGGGTCGAAAGGGTTCCCTCGATCAAATTTATTACGAACAGGCCACGCTACAATTTTATTATCTATATCCGGGGTAACAAGATATTTTTCTATTTCCGGCTGTTCCTTATCGGGTAATAACCAACCCTTTACCTGATTTTCCGTAAGTATTAGAGGCATCCGGCAGGGGTTGTTTCCCCCGTTATGAATTTTACATAGTTTTGGAGAAGCCGGAACAGTTATCATAACAAATGTTTGATATATCTCTCCTGTCTGGGGATGCTTCCAAACATCATAAAGACCGGCAATAGAAAACATTTCCCTATCCTTTCTTTCGATATAATACGGTGTTTTGCTTTTATCGCGGTTTTCGTGAGGTTCAAAATATCCATCGACAGGTATTATACATCGGTTTTTTGATATGCGCCTCCAAAGAGGGGAGGTAAACAGGTTTTCACTCCGGGCATTTACATACATACTTTGATGTGTATATCTTTCAAAATCCGCTAAGCTGGAATAAGCAGGAAGAAGCCCCCACCGCATTACCTGAAGCTCATCACTACCGCTAACAATAACTGAATACGGATGCGCCCATCCCGGCGAAACGTACATACCGTCATTCAGACGGGCTTCGTAAACATTTACACTTCCGTTTTTCTGTAATTGTTCCGCTTCCTGCTCAGCGAGTATCTGCCGGGCGGTTTCGATTATATCAAGCCGCCTGCCGTATCTTTTAGCTATATCTTTCGCTGCTTTACGTTGTGAAGTGAAAAAACACATAAATTCTTTTCACTATATAACACAATCTTTGTGCCTTTGGTTTCAGACCACTTGTAAAACGGAGGGATAAATACCCGACATGGGCTTCATTTCGATATATTCCGGCGGTTGTAATCCTGGCACGTCCGCCGTTGAGTTTTGCGGCCAATCCCTTACTACTGGAATATCCGTAATACGGGTACTCCAATAAGGCGGTAGCTTCTCCTGCCGGATATTCCAGGGACGCTTACCGAGGCCAACAGATAGCGGTTTTACTGTATTCGCACCCCAGCGTTCATTTATTTTATCCTTTGCCTTCATCAACCTATCCTCTTTTGCCCGGTCGCGGCGATCCATAAGGTTACCCTGTATGGCATTCTCGTCGCAAAGGTGCATAGCCATAATCCCTGTCTTTTTATACCGAAGCCCTTTACGGAACATTGCTTTTATGGCTATTTTAGCATATTCGCCTATCTCAATATCCGAACTGCTGGCGACAGGGAGCTTGATAATTATTTCATCTTCGGCCTGCTCGTCCTGTTCGCGGAATCGGTTTGTCTCCAAAAACACATAAATCGTCTGCGCTTTTGATTTCTGTTTACGGAGTTTTGCTGTCAGCATAACGACATAGCTGGAAAGAGCTTCGGCAATCAAATCGGGGTCTGTAATATTCTCCCCGAAAGACCGCGATACCATAATGTTTTTCTTCTTCGGGGCAATCATTTCCAAAGACAGGCAAGAAAGTCCTTCCAGTTCCCGGTAGGTACGTTCGGCCACCACCCCGCCCATTACTTTGCGGGCAGTACAGCCACTCATTTTTTCCAACCAATCCAGGGCGGTAAATATACTACGCCGATGCAATTTCTTCCGATGTTCCTTGCCAATGCCCCATATATCCCCGATTTCGGTAAGTGAAAGGGCTTTTTTTCGTTGATAATCTGTATTAATGGAGCATACGCCATTATAACCTGGATATTTTTTGGCAAAACTGGTAGCTACCTTTGCCAGCGTTTTCGTGTGAGCGACGCCGATGCTAATAGGCAGCCCCAGCCCTTTACCGATCACGCGGCGTACCTCCCGGCACATTTCCTGTACTTGGTCGAGTGGTGCGTCTATTTCACAAAAAATTTCGTCGATTGAATAGTCCTCGATATTCTCAAAGAACCGACCCAGGATGCTTTTAACCCGAAGCGATATATCCCCGATAAGTGGGAAATTGCAGGAAAAAACCTCTATGCCGTATTGTTTTACAAGGTCGTCCACCTCAAAAATTGGTGTACCCATTTTTATACCCACATCATATTTTATATAGCCCGGTTTGAAACAAATATTACAGCCGTCATTGTTGGAAAGGGTTATTGTAGGAGTAAGGGAAAGCCAGGGCATAAACGAATGGATTATGCTCGAATAAAATTTATTTAAGTCTGCATGAATGAAGTACCTCATAATTTTTTAAATATTCCGTTACTGTTCCTGTCACTATTCCCCAGGCTTCCAGTTTTGTCTCTTTTGCGACGCGGATTCGAGGGAATTTAGGATTGGAACCGACCAGTTCTACATAGTCCTGATACACTATAATCCTTTTGAGCGTAAAATTATTCTCGATCAAAAAGACCAGTATCGAATCCTCATACTGTTCTCCCAGCCTGTCTACAACAAGCAGATCATTTTTCACTATCCCGTCCCCCGTCATGCTTTCGCCCTCTACCCGAAGGAAAAAGTGTGTTTCCCAATAGCCCTCCTCGCCGAAAAAGTATTTGTTGTAATCTATCCCTTTTTCTATATAGCCTGTCACATCTACCGGATAACCACCATACTGCCGACGGTAATTGGAAAACTTCTTGAGGCGGTGGGTTAGTGTAGCCACGCGCTCCACGGTTTCCCCCTCTGCCACGAAAAGCAAAGGAACATCCGGATTAGGCGATACAAGTTGTATACCCCCATTGATACGCTCTATCCAACGTAGTTGGTATTCCCCTTCAATCAGATATAAGCATACAACCGAATCGTTTGCAGGATTGAGCTTCGTATCAACCACCAACATATCGCCATATTCGATGCCCTCGCCTAACAGTTCCCGGTTTGTTACCCACAGACAGCGGTTTCCTGATTTATTACGGATGATACGCTTATTTAGGTCTATTCTGTCCTCTATATAATTGTAGGCTTCCGCCGGGTATCCCGCCGCTATACTGCCATACAAAGGGACTTCCATCGCTGAAAGTTCCTCTGCCGGACGTATCAATCTGTTATATTTTCCCTTTCTGTTGCCTGTCATAAAACTATCGGATTTCCAAACGCATTTATACACGTCTTGTCAATCCTTATGCCATAACAGGGCGAGAAAGTACCGCAACGCATATAATGCATTGTATATAATACTTTTCTCCGGTAAATTGTTCAGGAATGAAGTTCTACGGGCTGGCCGCAAATGAAATATGTATCCTTATTCTGTTTCTATCCTCCTTTTCTTAACCACAAATTTATATAAGAATCTTCGGATTTAGAACGGAACAGAACCTTAATTTATCATAATTCTGTCTAATCATTGCATAGCAAGGGATTATATTTTATTATTCCCGTTACTACATATCAACATAAACTGTACTTTCTGACTTTTTCAGCGCCACTCCCGGACACAAGCAGCCTCCGTCTTAAAGCCTTGCAATCAGTCCATTACTTCGGTTTACCTTCGTTCTGCATTAATAGTAATGCAGAATTAAAAACCATTTTTATCATGGCAGAAAAAATCAAAAAAGACGAGCCTTTAGTCTTATTGTCTATCGGCGCAGACGGTAATCTAAAAGTCGTTTCCGGAATGAACAAGGACGGTACACTTAATACCGTCAATCCCACCAAAGAGAACTCGGACAAATTCTTTGAAATTAATTCCAACGGCAACCCGCTGGAAAATTTCATGCAGAAGTTTTCCGGGCAGTATGAAACCCCGTCGCATATCGGACTTTATGCGGTTATGGCAAGCGCGGTCGATAAAATTTCCGGCTTCCTTGACAAGATCATCAAGATTAATCCTGATGATAAAGTACTCGACCCTTATAAGGTTAAGCCCGAAGGCGAAGCGCAGGAACAATCCCAGGGAAAGTATCAGCCGCTCGACCTTAATAAAGTCGATTGGAAGGAGGCCGAAAAGCTGGGTATTTCAGCCGACGATTTCCGCGACGCACTCAAAGCAATGGCTTACGGCCATAAATCCCCCGGCCTGGTGGATATTAAGGCGAACATCGACGGGGAAGAAATTACGGTCAAAGCCCGCCTTTCATTGGAACAACAGCCCGACGGCTCTATCAAAATCCAAACGCACCCCTACCAACAGCAGCCCGATTTCGATAAGCCTTTTATGGGTGTGAAGTTTACCGATGAGGATATAAAGCAATTCCAGCAGACGGGCAACGGTGGCCGTGTATTCGACCTGGAGCCTGTGCCGGGCGGCGAGAAAGTGCCGTCGCTCGTTTCGCTCGACAAGCTGACTAACCGCTTCGAGGCTATGCCTCTGTCTGAAATTAATATCCCGCAGACCTTGAAGAACGCCCCACTTTCCGAAGAACAGCAGGGGAAGTTAAAAGCAGGCGAGGGCGTGTTGGTCGAGGGTATGGATAAAAAGGTAAAGCCCGGCGAAGAACCGTCTAAAATCGACCGCATTATCCAGTACAATGCCGCAAACCGCAATTTCGATTTCCGGTTTACCCCGGAACAGCGGGAACAGCACCGCCAGGAGCGGGCAGCCAAGCAAGAGCAAAGCGGAGAAGATAAGCCGCTTAAAGCCCGTAAGGTCGGCGATATTTGGATACGCCCTATTCAGGGCGGGGTGGAACTTTCCCGCGAACAATTCAAGCAGCTATGCGACGGTAAGCCTGTTTGGGTGGAAGGTATGCAAAAGCCCCAGCCCAAGCAGCAGGAAGGAGCCAAACAAGTCGAGGCCACCGATAAGAAAGGGCAGAAATACAATGCCTGGGTATGGCCTGACCCGGAGAAAGGCCACGTCCGCCATACCTCCAAGCACCCCGACCAAATACGGGCTATCGAAGCGAAGCAAGCCGCAAAAGAGGGTCAGAACATCAAACCCGCCGCAGGCCATAAGACACAGGTAGCGGTAAATAATGACGGCAAGACCAACGAAGCCACCAAGCACGCCCAGGGCAAGGGCGAACCTTTGAAGTCCGGGCAGACTAATCCCACTGCCAAACAGGACGAGAAGAAGAAAGCCCAGGAGCAGAAACAATCCCCTGCCGCTCCGAAGAAAGGTAAAAGCAAAGGTGTAGGGGGCTTATAAGTAATTTTTTTAACCACTAAAAAAATCAAAGATGAAAGTTATAATAGCAGAAAAGCCCAGCGTTGCGCGAGATATTGCCAGCGTTTTAGGCGTAACCAATAAGAAAGACGGATTTATCGAGGGGAACGGCTATGCCGTAACATGGGCGTTCGGCCACCTGGTCGGACTTGCCATGCCCGACGCCTATGGCTTTACAGGTTTCCAGCGTGAAAACCTGCCGATACTTCCGAAGGATTTTACCCTTGTTCCCCGGCAAGTCAGGGAAGGCAAAGAGTATAAACCCGACCCCGGCGCACTCAAACAGATAAAAGTCATTAAAGACCTGTTCAGCCGCGCCGATGAAATTATAGTAGCGACCGATGCCGGAAGGGAAGGCGAGTTAATATTTCGCTATATATATAATTATGTAGGATGCCGTACTCCATTCCGTCGCCTGTGGATAAGCTCACTTACCGACAGGGCAATCCGCGACGGCTTCCAGTCCCTTCGTCCGGGGAGCGATTACGATAACCTCTATTACTCCGCCAAAGCCCGCAGCCAGGCGGATTGGATAGTAGGTATTAATGCCTCGCAAGCGCTTTCCATTACCGCCGGGAGCGGCGTATGGTCGCTGGGACGGGTACAGACCCCGACCCTTGCTATGATCTGTTCGCGCTACCTGGAGAACAAGGACTTTAAGCCGCAGACCTATTTTCGTTTGAAGGTGCATACGTCGAAAGACGCGACGGCTTTTGCAGTCCTTTCGGCTGACAAGTACGACACCCGTACCGCCGCCGATGAAACGGCCAGCGTGGTAAATTCTGCCGGAGGGCTTATCGTTACATCCGTTGTAAAAAGGGAAGTCCACCAAGAACCGCCGCTTTTGTACGACCTCACAACGTTACAGAAGGACGCCAACAAGCGGCACAGTTTTTCAGCGGATAAAACGCTGACAATAGCCCAGGCGTTGTATGAAAAAAAGATGATTTCCTACCCGCGTACTGGCTCCCGGTATATCTCCGCCGACGTACTGGAAGAAATACCGCACCTGATAGCTACTTTACGGGCGCACCCAAAATTCGGGGCGTATATCGACGGCAGGTTTGATACTTCGCTCAATACCCGCCCGGTGGACGATACCAAAGTAACCGACCACCATGCGCTGATTTTTACGGAAAATCCCGCTTTCGGGTTATCCGCCGATGAACAGCTTATTTACGACATGGTTGCCGGGCGTATGCTTGAAGCCTTCGGGGAACGTTGCACCAAAGAGAACACCGCCGTAACGCTTGACGCTGGCGGCGTACACTTTAGCGCAAAGGGCAGTATAATGTTACATCCCGGTTGGCGTAATGTTTTCGGAGCCACCCAGGAAGAAACAGCGGACGAGGATTTAACCGTACTGCCCGATTTGACGGAAGGCGATAAGCTGGCCGTCCGTGATACGGAGGTGCAGGAGAAACAGACCAAACCCAAGCCCCTGCACACGGAAGCCTCTTTACTTTCGGCAATGGAATCGGCAGGCAAAGAGGTAGAGAACGAAGAAGAACGCGAGGCCATGAAGGACGCAGGGATAGGAACACCCGCGACCAGAGCGGCAATAATCGAAACCCTGTTTGCCCGTGAGTATATCGTGCGGGAGAAAAAAGCCCTTGTTCCGACGAATAAAGGGCTTGTAGTCTATCTTGCTATCCGGGAGAAGAAGATAGCCGACGTAGCAATGACCGGGCAATGGGAACACGCCCTTGCAAAGATCGGTACGGGCGATATGGATGCAGGCACATTCCACCGCTCAATAGAGGTTTACGCCTCGCAGATCACAGCCGAGTTACTGGATATGCCTTTCGAGCGTCAGGATAACCGCCAGTCATGCCCTTGCCCTAAATGCAAAAGCGGTAGCGTGGTTATCTATCAAAAGGTAGCCAAGTGTAATAATGAAGCGTGCGGGCTTACCGTATGGCGAAGTATAGCAAAAAAAGAGTTATCCGATACGCAGATTACATCGTTACTTATGGACGGTAAGACCGGGATAATTAAGGGGTTTGTAAGCAGTAAGACAGGCAAGACGTTCGAGGCTGCCTTAAAATTCGACGCCGAATATAAGACCGTGTTTGCCTTCGAGGATAAGAAAGGCGGCAAAGGAAAGAAAGGTAAATCGAGGTAAATCACTATCTTTGCCACTGAAAAAATCTTTGAGGTTATTGCAGATAGGGATGTTTGCTTTTAACTTCTTTGATTTTTTTAGTGGTGGCGTCCGGGGCAAAAACTCCGGACGCTTTTTTTATGGGTTTATTTTTCCTCTTTTTTTTGCTAAATACGCAGACAATGATAGAGAAAGACCTACCAATAATTCTACTTCGTCAAAATCAGGTTCTCCGCCTTCTCTTAAATGTCTACCTTGTTCAGACGAATATCCCCAAATTTTTTCAATTACGATGTCTAAAGGTGGGGGAACGACACCCCTGTTTTGCTTAATCAATTCTCCCAAAGTTTGTTTTCTATTTCCAACAATCTCCCTTGCAATGCACTCTAAACAAGCTAAAGAATGTTGAATTGCTCCAGTTTTATCGGGAGTGGGCTTTTTTGAAAGATCGTTGATTGCCTCTGAAATTTCATGTTTAGCAGTATCGAATCCATTTTGGATAACAACCGCTTTTGCCGCCTTTAGATTTTGTTCAAATTGATTATTGCCTCGGTAAATTATTTTGCCATTTTCGAGCTTCCAACCAATCCCATTTTGGAGAAAATAATCATTTATTTCTGTATCAAAATCAATTTGTCGGGATTGAAATTTTTTAGATAACGCTTCTATTATATCGTAAACTTTAAACCATTCACAATTTGAAATAAGTTCTCGAATTTCCATATCTATATTTGGATATTCACTCCAATTATTATCATCGGGAGCAACCCTTAATACTTGACATATTACAGGTCTGATTTGTTTGGGAGTTAGCCCTAAAGCATATAAAGATTGTATAATATAACTTCGTAAACCTTCCGGTGCATCTTCTCTTATAGCTATTTCTACTTCCTTTCCCGTATAGCCTTCTCTTTTTGAAAAACTGCTCATATTTTATATATTAAAATTTCAGTAATGCAAAATTAGCAAATAATTGGGGTTCAGCAGCTATTCCTATATTATAAAATGTTCGTCCCGCCTTATCTCACGACAAAACGGGACACTGATAAAGAACAAAAAGAAATTTACTCCCCGGAATCTTCTTTGCTTTCTTCTCCGGGTTCTCCTTTGGCAAAGTTCTTTCGGATAAACGCCTCTACATCGCTTTCCCGGTAATAAGTTTTATGATATATCGTTTGGTAGGGCAGTTCGCCCGAAGAACGGTAACGCTGTAAAGTGCGCTTGCTTACATGGAGTAACTGACAAACTTCCTGATTATCCAGGAAGCGTTCGCCGCCCAAAAAATGATACCTGCCCGACATATTTTCTATATTGTTGTCCAAACGGTCAAAACGTCCCATAAAACGCTCAAACCACCCCTGTAACCAATCCATTAACTCGTCATTTTCCATATCGCAGGTTATTTAGGGTTATTATTTTTTTTAGTACGTGCAGGCTTATTGCGCTTTTGGTAATCCTGATGCGCCCGGAGCAAATCGGCCTCCTGTCTGTATTTACTTGCCACCAACCGCCCGGACATAACCCGCTGTATTTCGTCCAGTGTGTACCACGTCCGGCCTCCCTGGATTGAGTAGGTTATTTCTCCATTGGAGCGTAAGCGTTGCAGCGTCCGTGTACTTACTTCCAACAGTTCGGCAGCTTCGTCGTTGCTTACCCGTATCTCGCGGGGATCGGGCGGCGTTACCGTTTCTTTTTCCGCCCGTTTTTCCACATAAGAGTAAATCCGTTCGATTTTCCGCACCAATCTTTTATATGCTTCGTCTTCTATTGTTATTACCTTCATAAGCCTTATTTTACTGATGATGTTGCAAAGTTCCCTAACTTATAAGCACCTGATAAATAGGCTGGGTATAGTTTTTTTGAAGGCACGCCCCGAAGCCGCACCCATAAGGGAAATAACCCCTATATATTTTTAAGGGGTCGGTATTTTTGAAATAAAAAAATAGGGTATAGTTTTTTGCAGAGTGTTTGCAAAGACTTATAAGATAGGGGGTTGAGCCACTAATTAACAGAAGGGCAAAATACACCTTTTTTACAATTTGCCCGAAAAAAAATATACCTGCACTTTTTCCCCGAAAACAGGAAGAAATGCAGGTAAATTTCGCCTTGATTTTGCTTTATGACCGCAATACCCAGCCTGGGTATAATAATGCGTCAGCGGCTTTATTTCCAGCTATTTTGCAGGGCGTCTTAAATAGGGTTGGCTGTGTATTGTAACTGTACCACTCCATTACTGTAAATAGTGTGATTTTGAAGCGTCCAGTCCTGTATCTGTTTATCATTGCCGAACATCGGCAGGCCAACGCCGAAGGTTACAGGAAGAATATTTAAGATAATTTCATCTATCAGCCCTTGCGACATAAACCGGGTAATAATACCCTGGTCGCCAGCCAACCAAATATCCCCGTCCGTTCTCTCGCGTAATTGATCGACAACCTTTTTATAGTCATAACCATTATCATCCGTAATGATAAAGTCGGCTTTTACATCTGGGGCAAGGTTGAAACTCCGAGGCGTAAGTATATAACACATTTTATCCTCAAAAGGCCAAACATCTGAAGCCTGTAAAGTTGCATGATATATTCCGCTCATTACAGCGCAGCTTGCGGAATCCCGGAATTGATGAAAGCCGTAACCGCTTTCAATCGGTAGGCTGCCTTCCGGTAGCCAGTCGTTATGCTCCCCTGTCTTTGGCACGTATCCGTCCAATGACATAAAGGAAAAGGTTTTTATTTTGTTCGTTTTGTTCATTGTATTGCCAGTTTTCCAAACTCATTCACGATAATAAAAGAGGCGTGGAAATCACGCCGCTTATCGGGAGGTACTGACAATACCTTAAACGAGACAACGCAACTCCACGCCAAATGCGTGAATATCGCGCTTGTTAATCCTCGTTTATCCGTTAAATGTCAGTTTTCCCGATAAAAAGAAAAAGCGTATATTCATTCCGGCAGCTCCAAACGTATCAAGTTACGCAGGAAAGCATACCGATATTCTTATAGTTAATTTACATCATAAATCTTATTTTAATTGGTGGTACAAATTTACATTATTTTCTCCATATACGCATTATCTCCTTCTCCTTTCATCGTTCCGCTTCATTCTCTGCAATAGAGAATCTTTCAAAGCATCCAAAAAAGGAGTGGGGTCATTGCGTGTACGCATCTCGGCAAATGCACTCGAAACATTACCCAGATCAATTCCGAAAAGTTTTTGAATAACTGCAACAACTACCTTTAGTGGTATGCGACCGAAAGCCCTGAAAGAATCCAGAGCATAAAGAAGTTCAATCAAATACGTTTTTTTAGTAGTCCAACATAGCTGTCCGTTATCTTCGTGAGGTCGCTCCAGTTCGTCCAGTTGTGATTTTAGCAATATTTCCAATCGTTCATTAGCCAATATTTTTGCCATTTTATAGTCGCAGTTCGTTGAGTATTTCGGCTCTCGCTCACTTAAAGTAGGCTCTAAATACTGTAAACCCATAACAAATTTATCACGGGTAAAATAATGTATATCGTTTTCTGTCGATCCCAAACGATAATAACTATAAAATTCCTGGCGACGATCTATGTAATCCTGTAAATTAGCTAACTCTTTATTTATGTACTCTCTTTGTGCCGCTAAACCACCCACAGGACGGTTCATCTCAATATTATATATCTGACAGTAATAAATTAACTGCGATACCACAGCAGGTTTTGCCTGCTTGAAAAACCATATTTCTTCTTCCTCATTCTTAAAATCATAATTTATTATGAAATTTTTAAGATTGGAATTTGCCTCAACGAGAATAAGGGCGCACGAATACGCCCTTTTTAATGTGTCTTTTTCTGATGCTTTCGCTTGTTTTAGCTTGCGTTCAGTTTCAGTGTGCAAATCATGTAAGAAATCGGTTAATAGCATCTATTATCGTTTTATAATTACTTAAAATAGCGCCCCATATACAAATCCCGATATTGTTGCCATAATAATAACCAACGATACATACACAACAGTCTTTTTAGTACCCATTACGCCCCGAATAACAAGCATATTCGGCAAAGAAAGCGACGGACCTGCAAGAAGCAGAGCCAGCGCGGGGCCTTTACCCATACCGGACGCAAGCAATCCCTGTATTATCGGCACTTCGGTCAGCGTGGCAAAGTACATGAACGCACCCGTAAAGCTGGCAAAGAAGTTCGACAGCAGGGAGTTCCCGCCTACCGCCCACTCGATCCATGAGTTAGGAATAATCCCGGCTATGGCCGTATCGTCATGCGTCGAGCCGAGCAGAAAGCCAGCCGTAACGACACCGATAGCCAGCAGCGGCATAATCTGTTTAGCAAATCCCCAAGCCGATAGCGTCCATTCACGGTTCTCCGGGTCGCGCTTATCGAGCAGCGTCATAAGCGAAAGCGAGGCAATACCGACCACCATAGGCACAAGCGGCACAAGTTTGGGATTAGGTATAAGATAATTCGCCAACACTGCCGAGCCTGCCGTAGCGATAACTCCGGCAACAACCCATTGCCATTTTATTTTTAGTATGGCAATAAGCGAATAAGCCAGCCCCAACGACAGCACCCCGGTTATATACCATTTGTAAGTGAAAATGTAATACCAAACGCTTGTAGTATCGCCCGGAGCAGGTGCGCCCCAATTTGCGAAAACAAGGATAAACACAAGCACAAAGAAATGGAACATCGTTTTTGACATCGGACGTTTTGCTGGCGGAGCCTCAAAGTTCATCTGCTGTTCTTTTTTTACCTTTTCCTCCTTGCGGAAAATAAAGGCCATGATAAGCCCGATAATTACCGAAAACGCAACCGCCCCGATCATACGTGCGACTCCCATTTCCGCACCGAGGATGCGCCATGTAAGGATAATCGACAGTATGCTGATCGCCGGGCCGGAATATAGGAACGCGACCGCCGGGCCTAATCCCGCGCCACGTTTGTATATACTCGTAAACAGTGGCAGGATAGTACAGGAGCATACGGCCAGTATTGCCCCCGATACGGCGGCAACGGTATAGGATAGCCACTTTTTCGCATTCGCTCCAAAGTATTTCATTACCGCCCCCTGGCTGACGAACACCGCTATTACTCCGGCAATGAAGAACGCCGGGAGTAGGCACATCACGACGTGTTCCTGTGCGTACCACTTCGACAAGTCGAGCGTGGCGTTTATGGCTGTCATAAACCGTTCACTCGCCAGCGGCATAAAGAATACCGCCGAAAAAATGACGATCATCCATACAAGGATTTTCAATTCCCTTTTTGTTTCCATAATGAAATGTATGAAGGGGTTAAACGCCTAACAATTTACGGATTTCCGCATCGGAGGGTACATAACCTTTTATTTTCACTTCGCCGTTCACGACTACCGCCGGGGTAGCCATAACATTATATTTCATTATCTCCATAATATCATCGACTTTGCGGACAGTTGCATCTACACCTGTTTCGTCGATCACTTTTTTTACTGCCTCGTAGGTCTTAACGCATTTCGTACAACCGGGGCCTAATACTAAAATTTCCATATTTTCAATTATTAAATGTTTGTAATGATGTAGTAAATGCCGACGATTATAAATACGGCGGCGATTATCCGCTTAAACCACTTTTGAAAGACGTTCATGCGGTTGTAGAACTTCCCGACGTTCCCGACGCTGTAAGCAACAATCCAAGCGATGATGATTACCGGCAGTCCAGTAGCTATGGCAAACACAGGCGGCAGCAGTAAGCCCGACGGCGATGCTATCGTCATGGGGATAAGACCCCCGAAATACAGCACCCCACTATAAGGACAGAATGCCAGCGCGAACAGCAGACCAAGCAAAAAGGCATCGAGGTAGGTTTTCTTTCCCTCTTTCCTGCCGAGTTTTTCTGTCAGTTTACCCGTACTTAACCCGCTTAACTTTATCACGTCGAGCATCAGCACTCCGATAACGATCAGCGCCACGCCGAGCCATACACCGCCCACACCTTGCAACAGTTGAGCTATTTTGAACTGACTTGCCCCGAAATAGAATATCAGGCCGAGTGCAGTATAAGTGAACATTCTGCCAAGCGTATAGAATACGCCGTTGAACAGCACCCGCCCCTTGTTGCCTATATCCTTACTTAAATAGGCAGTGGCGGTTATATTTGTTGCCAACGGGCAGGGGCTTATGGCCGTCATAAGACCGAGCAAAAAGGCTGTCAGTACAGGCCAGTTTGAGCCGTCAGCAAGATTTTGTAAATACTCCATCATAACCTTTTATCGACCTCTGTTTTAATAAGGTCGGTCAGCGTATCAGGATTATTGATAGCACTTGCAAAAGCCTGTTTTGTGATCTCTATATTTTCGTCGCCTTTAGCAATTATCAAGGCATTCCAGGTTACCTCGTACTTCTCGACCAGGGCAGCATTAGCATCGTCGTCAGTTTGTACTTCGACAAATTTCACATTTGGATTGTCTGCGTACATATCCTTAACGGCTTTCTCGCTCACATTGCCAACGGCGATACAGGTCTTACAGCGTTGCTTCCCGTGGAAGTAATAGACATACACAGTCGAGGGATTAGATACCTGCTCGGTTGTTTCTACTTTCGTGTTTTCTGACGTTTTTTTATTCCCGCGACTTCCGCAAGAGGTAAGTGCGATTAATGTAATCGCTGCTAACAAAAGAATCTGCTTCATGATTTTTAAATTTTAATTGTTTTCGGATAGTATTTCTTTTTGAGCCAAAAGGCAAGATTTACAAGTAATATCAATGCAGGCACTTCGACCAGAGGGCCGACAACTCCGGCGAATGCCTGTCCGCTATGCAAGCCAAATACGCCGATAGCCACTGCAATAGCAAGTTCAAAATTGTTTCCTGTGGCAGTGAATGCAATAGAAGCATTTTTATCGTATGATGTTCCCAGCCATTTACCGACGAAAAAGCTCAATAAGAACATAACCACAAAATAAATCAGCAACGGAATTGCAATCCTTAAAACATCCATTGGTATTTGGACGATAAGCTCTCCTTTAAGACTGAACATAAGGATTATAGTAAAAAGAAGCGCAACAAGCGTTACGGGCGAAATTTTAGGAATAAACTTCTCTTTATACCATTTTTCACCTTTCCATTTTACCATGACATACCGTGTCAGAATTCCCATTAAGAAAGGAATACCGAGGTATATTCCAACGGTTTTAGCGATTGTCCCAATGGAAATATCTACTATTACCCCTTCAAAGCCAAGCAGGGGAGGTAGTTTCGTTATAAATATCCATGCGTAAAAACTGTAAAAAAACACCTGGAAAATACTGTTTAAGGCGACAAGACCTGCCCCGTATTCGGTATTACCTTCGGCAAGATCGTTCCACACAAGTACCATAGCGATACACCGTGCCAGTCCAATAAGAATTACGCCAACCATGTATTCGGGATAATCATGCAGGAATATGATTGCAAGGGCAAACATCAATAGTGGCCCAACAATCCAGTTAAGCACAAGAGATACGGAAAGTATCTTTACATTCTTAAATACTTTGGGTAACTGCTTGTAATCTACCTTTGCAAGCGGTGGGTACATCATTAAGATAAGACCGATAGCCAACGGTATGTTCGTTGTTCCACTCGACAGAGAGTTAATAGTGGTTGAAAAAGAAGGAGCAAAATACCCTATGGCTATCCCTATACCCATTGCGAGAAATATCCACAATGTGAGATACCTGTCTAATTTACTTAATTTCTTTTTACTCATTACCTGCTATCTTATTTATATATAATTGATAAAACTGTTCTTTGATTTCATTCCTGACCCGGAGGAATTCTGCTCGTATGTATTCGGCCGCTCCGACCGCCTCCGACGGATCATCGAAACCAATATGCAAACGATGTTTCACAGACCCCATAAATACCGGACAATTTTCGTTCGCCCCACCGCAAACAGTTATCACATAATTCCAACTCTGACCGAGGTATTTATCTACACTGTCCGAGGTGTGGCCGGAAATATCCACTCCTGCCTCTTTCATCACTTCCACAGCGAGGCTGTTTAACCTCCCACTGGCTTTCGTTCCCGCCGAATGAACATCCAGCGACGGGTCGAATGATTGCAGGAAACCGTGTGCCATTTGGCTACGGCAACTATTACCTGTGCAAAGTATCAAAATCCGCATACCTATTCACAGTTTAATAATAATTGCCAATGACCGACATCCTGCCACTTATCAAACTTACGTCCGATCTCTTTCATACATGATACCTGCCGGAAACCAAACTTTTCATGCAGTTTTACACTTGCTTCGTTAGGTAAGCAGATACCAGCCAATAAAACATGAATTTTTTGACGTTCGAGATTATCTATCATATGCTTAAATAATGCTGTTCCGATACCTTTGCCCTGCTCTTCGTTATCGAGATAAATTGTTACCTCCTTTGTCGTATCATAGGCACTCCGTTCCTTCCATTTATGGAGGTAGCAATAACCAACCGTTTTATCGTTCCGTTCCACCACGTAGTAAGGGTCGCCGCTATCAATAATACTCTCTATACGCCCGCGCATTTCATCTGCGAAAACGGCGCTAGTTTCAAACGTAACCGCAGTATGGAGAATATAATAATTGTAAATCTCACAAATGCGTGTGGCATCCTCCGGGGTTGCTTTTCGTATCTTCATTTATCCAAATTTTAATCGTCAGCAACAACCGCTTTTGCATCCACAACCGCTTTTCGAGCCAACGACGGTAACGGAGAAAACACTGCTGCCGCCTCGCTTAAATTCTTCAACTTCTGCGGGATTTAGGTATTGAGAGAGGATTTCGTCAGGAATTTCGATAGGACTTTCTTTCATGACTTCCAGCCCTACAAACCCGGCATCCAGTATTTTATCCATATATTCGCTTTTAGGTATTGCCCCGGCAATACATCCTACATACATTTCGGCAGCCTGCCGTAATCCTTCGGGCATACTACCCAGCGCAACCACGTCCGAAATACAAAAATGGCCGCCAGGTTTAAGTACTCGGAATATTTCATGAAAAATCTTATCTTTTGAGGGAAGAAGATTAAGCACGCAATTACTTATAACTACATCGACAGAGTTACCTCCGACGGGCATATCCTCAATATCGCCCTGCCGAAATTCTACATTAGAATAGCCTCGCTTTTGTGCGTTCTCCCTTGCTTTCGCAATCATCGGACTGGAAAAATCCACACCGATAACCTTTCCGCTTTCCCCGACTTCGGCACGGGCTACAAAACAGTCATTTCCTGCACCCGAACCTAAATCTACAACGGTATCGCCTTCTTTCAATCCGGCAAACTTCGTAGGCAAGCCACAACCCAGGCCGAGGTCTGCATCTTGTTCGTAGCCGTTGAGTTTGGTATAATCGCCTGATTGGATATTGTAAATGTCTGTCTTGGCAGGCCCGGAACAACAACAGGTACTTTTCCTGTTATCAATAGCTATCTGACTGTATTTTTCCTGCACCATTTTTTTCAAATCCTTTTCTTCCATTCCTGTTCAAGTGTTAAATTTATATACTTAATCAATTCGCATTGTAGCGAAATGTTCGCAAAAAGACGAACGTAAAAGTTAAAAAAATAGACTTACTCGCAACAACCTTGTGATGTTGCAACCTCGTCTATAAAACCGCCCAGCAACTTTTTAGCCTGCTCCCAATTCTCCTTATTAATACAATACTTAACCGAGGGGAGATTTATTTCGCCCTGTATTAGCCCTGCATCTTTAAGTTCGTTGAGGTGCTGGGAAAGGGTGCTTTTAGCTACTGGCAATATTTCCGACATATCTCCATGATAGCAGCACGTCTGACTTGCCAGCATTTGCAAAATAGCAATGCGGATAGGATGCCCCAGCGCTTTCGCAATTCGGGCGATCTTTTCCTGCTCTTGTGTAAGTTCCTTTTTTGACATTTTATATCTTTGTTTGTTCGCAAAGATACGAACATTTTTTTAATTCGCAATTTTGCGAATAATATTTTTCTATTTTAGTAGGGGATTGATATATTTTCGCTATCTTTGTATTGAGTTATTTGAAGTAGCGCAAAACATTGTGGTTTATAGTTACTTAACCGTAACTTATCCATAACCGCCTTGTCAATCTAGCCACGCGCATATTCTGATTTTCAATAACTTACTTTTCTATTTCTGATATTCTGCAAAGATAGACAATCTTAGCCAAAAGAAGATTATCAACAGCCATGTTCTTTTCAATCTGGCAAAAGAATATACACACAGCAGGAACATTTAGATTAATTAACTCACTGTCTGATGTTTGTTTACGAAATATTCGTAGATTTGCATTGAATTCATTTAAATACTTTATCCATGGAAAAGTTAACGATACAAGAAGAAGAAGCAATGTTGTACATTTGGGAACTGGGCAGTTGCTTCGTAAAAGACATTGTTGCCAAATATCCCAAACCGGCGCCTCCCTACACAACTGTAGCATCTATTGTGAAAAACCTGGAGCGCAAGCAGTATATCCGTGCCGCACGTGTAGGCAACACTTACCAGTATACCCCGCTTATACGCGAAAGCGAATACAAACGTACCTTTATGAGCGGTTTTGTGCGCAACTACTTTGAAAATTCTTATAAGGAAATGGTTTCGTTCTTCGCCAAAGACCAGAAGATTTCGGCCAATGACCTGAAAGACATTATAGACATGATAGAGAAAGGAAAGGAGTAAACATGTTAGCCTATTTTCTGAAAGTGAATGTAGCGATAGTACTGTTTTATGCATTCTATCGGCTGTTCTTCTACAAAGACACGTTTTTCGGCTGGCGCAGAACCGCACTGCTCTGCTTCTTTGCCGTTTCTGCCGCCGTACCTCTGCTGAACATACAAACGTGGATTACGGAGCAGGAACCGATGGTGGCCATGGCAGACCTCTATGCCAGCGTTGTGCTACCGGAACTCACAATAGGCACCGAAGCGGCTCCTACCGACTGGAAAAGCATCCTTTCAGAATATGCCAATATCGCCTATTGGGGAATAGTGGCATTGCTGATGATACGCCTCATCATGCAACTGGCGGGCATCATCCACCTGGCATGCCGATGCCGCAAGGTACAAATAGGCAACACAAATATACATCTGCTTCCCAAAGCAGACGGGCCTTTCTCTTTTTTCCACTGGATTTTTATCCATCCGTCCTCGCATACGGAAGAGGAGTTCAACGAAATATTGACCCATGAGCAGACACACGCCCGGCAATGGCACTCCATTGATGTCATCATCAGTGAACTGGTGTGCATTTTCTGCTGGTGCAATCCCTTTGCCTGGCTCATGAAACGGGAAATCCGTACCAATCTGGAATATATGGCCGACGCCCGCGTATTGGAAAACGGCTATGACTCCAAAACCTACCAGTACCATTTGTTAGGATTGTCACATCAAAAGGCTGCAGCAACTATCTATAACAGTTTCAATGTTTTACCTCTAAAAAAACGCATCAAGATGATGAACAAAAAGAGAACAAAAGAAATAGGAAGAACCAAATATTTGATGTTCCTTCCTTTAGCGGCCTTACTTATGATTGTCAGCAATATCGAAACCGTGGCACGGACTTCCGAGATATGGATGCCCACCCTAACGGCAATAGAAGAGCTGCCCCTCAGTATTATAAATCCTGAACAGAAAGGCGAAACGACCTTCCACGTCACTATAGTAGACAAGCAAGGGAAAGTTGTGCCGAACGTAAAAATCCAAACCACGCTGGCGGGAAAACAACTGGACTTCAAGACCGGAGGAGATGGAAAGACCGACATCACCTTAGACATGAACGGACTGAAACATGCCACGATGTATGCCACCTCCCAAACCGGGAACAACTTCATTTTTGTTCTCTCTCAAGGAGAAACCACACGCACCATCAACATGGATGAGCATCAGTACACCCCACCTACACTCGCCCCCGATGCGAATGGTATTTTCGAGGTAGTAGAACACATGCCCGAATTCCCCGACGGAGGAATGTCAGCACTGATGGAATATTTGAAAAAGAACATCAAGTATCCGGAAGCAGCCATGAAGAAAGGTACACAAGGGCGGGTAACCGTACAATTCGTGGTGGAAAAAGACGGTAGCATCGCCAATGCGAAAGTGCTTCGTGGTGTTGACTCTGATTTGGACAAAGAAGCCGTGCGCGTAGTCAGTGTCATGCCCAAATGGAAACCCGGTACACAAAAAGGAGAAGCCGTACGAGTAAAATATACAGTTCCCGTGATGTTCCGTCTGACAGAAGACAATACACAAGTTAAGTATGCTCCCATTGAAAACAAGATAGATGAAATGGTAGTAGTGGGTTACGCTCCCGAAGAGACAACCTACCCGGAGGAAGTAACCGTTTTCGAAGTCGTAGAAAAAATGCCGGAATATCCCGGCGGCATGTCTGCAATGATGGCATTCATCAGTAAAAACATCAAATATCCGGTAGCTGCACAAAAAGCTAAGATTCAGGGAAGAGTGGTCATACAGTTTATAGTGGATAAAGAAGGGAACATCATATGCCCCAGAGTAATCCGTGGTGCCGACCCACTGCTGGACGCTGAAGCAATCCGTCTGACTACCATCATGCCCAAGTGGAAGCCCGGCATGCAAAGAGGACAAGCTGTAAACGTAAAATATACAGTCCCCATCATGTTCCGTCTGCAAGAACCGGAGAAAAACCCTGCTGTCCAGAATGCCACTGTTACTCCAACTAAATAAACTAATTTTCTCTCTAAACAAGTTTAAATGAAAAAGGAGCAGTTACCCGGCGACGGGCAATTGCTCCTTTTTCATAAGGAAAATATCCATGTTTATTTATGCACTTCCACAATCCGTGTCGGCGCCATTTCCATATTTCTGCGGTCTACCTGACGGACTACGGCAGCAGCTAGTTGCAGGAAAGCGCGCCCAGTCACCGTATTCTCATCCAAAGCAACCGGAGTCCCCTTATCACCGCTCTCGCAGATACTCTGCACGATAGGAATTTGTCCCAGCAAGGGTACGTTCATTTTCTCAGCCAGTCTCTTTGCGCCTTCTTTTCCAAAGATATAATACTTGTTTTCCGGCAATTCGGCAGGCGTGAACCAAGCCATGTTCTCCACCAAACCGAGAATGGGCACATTCACCTTATCATTGGTAAACATATTGATGCCTTTGCGGGCATCTGCCAGCGCCACAGCCTGCGGCGTGCTGACAACGATAGCTCCTGTCAGTGCCAAAGTCTGCACCACTGTCAAGTGAATGTCGCTCGTTCCGGGAGGAAGGTCGATAAGGAAATAATCCAGTTCTCCCCAATCGGCATCACCAATCAGCTGCTTCAAGGCATTGCTTGCCATACCTCCCCGCCACAAAGTGGCCTGGTCGGGGTCTACAAAGAAACCGATGGAAAGCAACTTGATGCCATACTTCTCTATCGGAACAATCAAGTCACGTCCACCAATGTTCTCTGCCACCGGACGGGCATCTTCCACTTGGAACATCTTTGGAACAGAAGGCCCGAAGATATCAGCATCCAGCAGACCTACTTTATAACCCAACTTTGCCAAAGACACGGCAAGGTTGGCAGCAACCGTGGACTTGCCTACCCCACCTTTTCCGGAAGACACTCCGATAACATTCTTCACCTGGGGTAATAGCTTACCCACTTCCGGACGTGCCGCCTGACGGCTTTCAGTCGTAATCACAACCTCCACCTCAGGAGAAACATACGTATGTATAGCTGTCTCGGCAGCCTTCACCATTGACTTCATGAACGGATCAGTCGGTTTCTCAAATGTTAACGAGAAGCTGACCTTCATCCCGTCAATCCGCATGTTATCGGCCACCATCTCAGCCTCAACAAGATTCTTTCCGGTGCCGGGATAACGCACTGTTGCCAATGCATCAAGGATTAATTTTGGATATAATGTCATTGTATGTACTATTTGACGATTTACTATTTACTATTTTTATGCGAATCAGTAGTCTTTTTAACCACTGATTCGCATCATTTACTGGTTTGTAATCCACTACGCTTACTACGGTTATAACTGCGGTACTCATCCAGCTCTATCTCCACATCCGGCTCCTGCAACTCGCCCGCTTGCGGAAGATGGAACTTGGCATACTTGATATTCAAGCCACGATCCAACCATTGTTGTTCATAATAGGTCTTGATACTGAGTATCTCATCAGCCATGCCAGAGTGGTACAAGTCTTCCGTCATCACATCCACCGGTAACCGGTTTCTTTCAATCATGTACCGGGTATAGGTAAACATGAAGTTACTGTCCGTCTTCAGATGAACGATACCGTCATTCTTCAGGAACTTGCGGTAGCGCTCCATGAAATAAGTGGAAGTAAGCCTTTTTGTAGCCTTCTTCATCTGCGGGTCCGAGAAAGTAAGCCAGATTTCACTCACTTCATCCGGAGCAAAAAAGCGGTCTATGATTTCGATATTCGTACGCAGAAAGGCCACATTCTTCATGCCCGATTGCAGCGACTCGGTAGCTCCCGTCCACATACGGGCCCCTTTTATATCCACTCCGATGAAGTTCTTTTCGGGAAACATACGTCCCAATCCGACAGTATATTCTCCCCTACCACAGCCCAGTTCCAGAACAATAGGATGGTCGTTTTTGAAAAACTGCCCATGCCAGTTCCCTTTCATGTCAAACGGCACATTATCCACCGCGGAATACGGATACTCGAAAACATGCGGATAACTCGCCATATCGGCAAACTTCTCTAACTTATTTTTTCCCATAATTACTTGGTCCTATATATATTATGCAGTGCCCCGAAAACAGAAGTGCACACAGATGACACAGATTAGACAGATTTCACAGATTATTTTTTTCTCTTTATCTGTGGTCATCCGTTTAATCTGTGTCATCTGTGTGCCATCTTGGTTTCGGGAAACTTTCACGGCACAAGAGAATCTCTAATTATTCAACGATAGTCACCCAGCCATGAGTATCGGGTTCATCGCCATACTGGATGGCACGCAGCTTGTTGTAGAGCTTCGTACATACCGGTCCCGGTTTTCCATCCTTGGAGATAACGTATGACTTGCCGTTCTCTACGTCGTCAATACGTTCGATGGGGCTGATAACGGCAGCCGTACCGCAGGCACCCGCTTCCTCGAAAGTCAGCAACTCTTCTTCGGGAACCGGACGGCGCTCCACCTTCATGCCCATATCCTCTGCCAGCTGCATCAGGCTCTTGTTGGTGATGGAGGGCAGGATGGAAGTGGACTTCGGAGTGATATACGTATTGTCCTTGATGCCGAAGAAGTTGGCAGCACCACATTCGTCCATGTATTTCTTTTCCTTGGCATCCAGATAGAACTCACAGGCATAACCCAAATCGTGCGCTTTCTTGTTGGCACGCAAGCTGGCTGCATAGTTACCACCTACTTTATAAATACCGGTACCCAATGGGGCAGCACGGTCGAATTCGCGGATAATGACATACGGATTGGTTGAGAATCCACCCTTAAAGTAAGGACCTACCGGGGTCACGAACACCACAAACAGATATTCGCTGGCAGGATGTACGCCTACTTGTGCACCGGTACCCACCAGCAACGGACGGATATACAGAGAAGCACCCGATTCATAAGGCGGAATGAAACGCTCGTTCAGCTTCACCACCTTCAGAATAGCTTCTTTGAAACGCTCCGTAGAAAGTTCCGGCATCAAGATGCCACGGCAAGTGGATTGCAGGCGGGCTGCATTCTCCTCCAAACGGAAGATACGCACTTTACCGTCTTTGCCACGAAAAGCCTTCAAACCCTCAAACGCTTCCTGACCGTAGTGCAAACAAGTGGCAGCCATGTGCATAGGAATGGTTTCCTCACTGCAAACTTCCAGTTCGCCCCATTGTTCGTTACGATAGTAAATTCTCACATTGTAATCTGTCTTCATATATCCGAACGGCAGATTAGCCCAATCAAGTTCTTTCATATCTCAAAGTATTAGTTACTTCTATTACGTACATTTTGCAACAAAAATAGCTTTTATTCTTCAGATTCCCACTTCTCCGACAGTAATTTTTCAATTTCCTTGTCAGCTTTGGTCAATTTATCGCTGCAAAATGCTATAATTCCGTTTGCTTCCTTTATTTTTTCAGCAAGCACATCTATCTCCAGTTCGTTGTTGTCTATCTGGCTGACAATTTTCTCCAAACGTGCCATGGCTTCGGAGTAGGTCTCTTTTTTCTTGGTTACCGGCATAATTGAAATTAATTAATCGTTGTACTTCTCAAGCCGTTTGTCAGAATTCCCGTCTTTGGGCGATGCGTTCTCCCACTTCATATCCTTGGACGTCAGTTTCAAAATATGATATTGTTCAGTATAATGTCCCTCTTTATCATACAACGTAATCAATTTTTCATCAAGACTTATGATATAAGTTCCACGAAAAGGGACTCCGTTAGATAACGGGCTTCCGGTATAAACTTCATAGGTCTTGTCTGCATTAAACGTATAGCAGGTCACAAAATCGTCCTGCAGGACTGGTTCTTTCACAATCCACTTACCTACCAGTTGAGGAATTTCGACCTTATCATCCTCATCCGTACATGAAATAAAACTAAATGCCATACTTATCAGTATCAGCATAAAAAACAAATTTTGTGTTTTCATCTTTGTTCATTTTAAATGATTTAAGCAATATTCATAAAATACAGAGATTTGCAAAACACTGCATGAATGAGAGTTAAATATGTACTATTGAAACCACTTCACCATTCTGCAGACGGGTTGTTATCATATCATTCTCCTGCAGTTCATCTGCATTCTTCACTACTTTCCCATCTTTCAACGTAATGCTGTAACCGCGAGCCAACAACTTTTCCGGTGAAGCATCTGCCAATCGTTGTTGCAACAATTCCAGGCGATGGCGATGGCGGAACAAAGAGGAAGTCACAGCCTGCACCACATCTTTCCGCACAGTCAGCAAAGCCATTTTTGCATCGGATATACGATGGTATGCGGCAGAAGGAATCCGGTTCTTGTAACCAGAGAGTCTGCGCTGTTCCTGCTGCAACAGATTCCTGACACCCTCATGCAAGCGAGAAGCAAGCATTTCCAGTTCATCAGCAGCGCTGTCCATGGACTCTATTAAGAATTCGGCAACCGCCGTAGGGGTCTTTACACGGGTATGTGCCACAGAATCCAGCACCGTGTCATCCCGCTCGTGACCGATGCCCGTTATGATAGGCAACGGAAACTGTGCACAAGCAGCAGCAAGCAGGTAAGTATCGAAACCGGATAAGTCGGACGTGGCGCCTCCACCACGAATAATGACAACCACATCAAACTCGGACAAGCGTGCATTTACCCGGTCAAGAGCAGAGAGGACAGACTCCTCCACACGGTCACCCTGCATCAGGGCAGGAAACAGTTCCGTATAAAAGTAGAAACCCCGGGAGTTGTTTTCCAGCTGATGACAGAAGTCACCATAGCCCGCCGCCGTCGGTGAGGATATGACGGCAATACGTTGCGGCAGGCGGGGCATATCCAGTTCTTTATTAAGAGTGAGTACTCCCTCCTCCTCGAGCTGCCTCAATATTTCCCTACGACGACGCGCCATATCGCCCAACGTATAAGTGGGATCTATGTCCTGCACCGTCAGACTGTATCCATAAAGTTCGTGGAAACTGACAGTGACCTGAACCAGCACTTTGATGCCCGAAACAAATGCCTGCCCCGTAGCCTCCTCAAAATAGGGTTTCAGCAGCCGAAACACATTTGCCCAGATGGTACCTCTCGCCTTAGCTATCAGACTATTGCTGCGGGGATCTTTCTGCACAAATTCCAGATAGCAATGCCCCGTGCTATTGGTACGCACATCACTCAACTCCACCTGCACCCAACACTCGTCAGGAAGGCATTGTTCCAGACTGCGGCGCACAAGGGCGTTGAGCTCATACAAAGACAATGATTCCATATGGCTATCTTTTGAGCAGATAATCCTGATATGCTTTCCACATATCGGGCACACCATAACCGTATATATTATCGGGATAATCTTTACGGTCACCGGAGCGGCGTACCAGTTCTATCACCTCTTTAGCCGTAAGTTCAGGGCAAGCCTGCCACAAGCAAGTCACCATACCACACATGATAGGAGAAGAAAACGACGTACCGTTTGCCTTACCCTGGTTACCATCCGTACGTATGACATCAGCCCCCAAGCCGACAGCCACCACATCCGGTTTTATCCGGTGGTCCGCCGTATTCCCGATAGATGAGAAAGGAGCCAGTACGGCTTCCTTGTCAATAGCGCCCACGGTCAGCACGTTCTCCGCATCTCCCGGAGGTGTGATTTTCTTCCACGAACCCATACCGGAATTGCCGGCACTGCACACCAGCACCATTCCTTTGTCCGCAACGTGTGAAGCCTGACGGGACATCAGTGCATGGCGTCCGTCCAAATCACGGAACCTATAATCTTTCGACTTGTCGTCAAAAGTGTAATATCCCAATGAAGTATTGAGTACATCCACCCCTACACTATCGGCAAACTCCACCGCTGCAGACCAATAGTCCTGCTCGACCAAATGCTCGGAATACTCGTCTTCGCTACGCAGCAACCAGAAAGAAGCCTCAGGCGCCGTACCAGTCATAATGCCGGGCTGGTTCATGCCGATGCAGGACAGTACCATCATGCCATGACTGCTCTCTGCAAAGATGTCTGCCTGCTGATTTACAAAATCTTTGGTTCCCAACACCCGGATGTTCTGCATGGCGGTTATCTTATCGGCATTATGAAAACCGGCATCGATAACTGCAATCGTCATGCCCTGCCCCTTGAACCCTCCCTGGTGCAATTTATCACCATTACTCATCTGTATCTGGCTAACGGCAAGTCCATAGATACTGTCAGGATGTACACTCGGCTGGTTAATCAAAGAATCGCGTCCGGTAGACATCATCGGACTGTCACCTTTGGGAGCTATCCAGACTTTTTCCGTAGCGCAGACAAAAGGTAGTGCGGCAATACGGTCTATCAAGGTAGAGTCATTGCAAGATACCGTGACAAAGTTCTCCCATTTACCGGTAACTACAACATTTACGCCCTGATGGCGAATTTCGTCCACGTACTTGCGGCACACCGGCAAGTCGGTAGAATCTATCGGCAGGTTCTGCTTATGCCGACGGGCAATCGCCTTTTCAGAAAGAAACGCTTCCGGGTGTTCCAAGGAATACGTGGTGGCAGCCTTATCCTTCAGGCTGATGCGATACTTCAATGTATCTTGTTGTGCCGATGCTCCTGCCGCAAGCAGGACAAAGGCGGAAAGGAGTAGAAGTCTTTTCACAATTATAAATTAAAAATTAAAAATTAAAGGAACATCCCGATGCCTCTTTGGGAAGCGATAAAGGAACCGCCCACTACCCTTCGGCCTATATAGAATACGGCAGACTGTCCCGGAGCTATGGCAGAGGCTTCCGTCTGGAAGTGTACCAGCAGACGACCGTCCTCCAGGCGCTTCACGTCGCAAGGAATCGGTTTACTGCGGTAACGGATACGTACGGTTAGCTCCTTGCTTTCAAAAAACTCTCCCTCATCCACCAAATTCTCATGTTCGGCAAGCATATATCCCGTCTTCAGCTGTTCGGCGTCTCCCAGCATCACCGTATTCTTCTGAGGATTGATTTTCAAGACGTAGGCAGGTTTGCCCAAGGCTATTTCGAGTCCCTTGCGCTGCCCGATGGTGTAATAGGGAAAGCCTTTGTGTTCACCCAGCTTAACGCCTTCCGAATTGACAAACCATCCCGGTCCCACCTCGCGGTCTATCTCCGGAGAGTGTTCGCGCAGGAAATCACGGTAATCACCTTTAATGAAGCAGACCTCCATGCTCTCGCCTTCTTCCGCCTTGACGGTATAACCTTTGTCGCGGAGGTATTCGCGGACTTGCTGCTTGGTATAGGTGCCTAAGGGGAAGATACAACGCTTCAGCAACTCCTGCCCCAGTCTCCACAAAAAGTAGGACTGGTCTTTCTTGTCATCATCCCCGGCTATGATATAAACCTTACCGTTCCGTTCCTCCAGACGGGTGTAATGTCCGGTAGCAATATAGGCACACCCCAGCTTGTCTGCCCACTCCTCAAGAATACGGAACTTGAACAGCGGATTACACATCACACAAGGGTTCGGAGTCCGACCCTGACAATATTCATCTATAAAATTCTGTACGATTATCTGTCGGAAGGCTTCGCGCTCATCTGCCACATGATGTTCAATCCCCATGCTGTCTGCCAGTTGGTGGGCTTCTACCGGTTCGTCTCCCCACACCCACATGGTGAGACCGACTATCTCATAGCCCTGCTCCTTCAACATCAGGCAAGTGGCAGTACTGTCTATACCACCGCTCATACCGACCAATACTCGCTTTTCAGGTGTACTCATATCAGAAACCAATGAATTAGTCTGCAAAAATACATGATTTCGAGCAGAAGATAGAGAAAAGGCATGCCTTTTTAGCATGCCTTCACATAAAGAACTTGTCAATCGGAAGAGGGCACTCCCGTCACAATCCCCCGTCCATGTGTCCCTATATAGACCCTGCCATACTCCTGCATATCCCCACAGATATGCAGAACCAACCCGTATTGATGAGCATCATCGTTAATACGCATCCAGGAAACGGCAGCATCGTCTGAGCGGAAAAAGCCGTACTGACCGTTGACAACGCCAATCAGATAAAGGGCCGGATAGTTACTGCCCGGCTTTGCCTTGCCAAAACCGAAGGCATAGATAGTACGGACTTTGTCCAGCGCACGAAAATCAAATCCCGTACGGGTAGTGGAATGGTACAGGCCATCGTAAGCGGCAATCCACAAATCTCCCTCACGACCGGGAGTCGAATAAATACGGTCTTGCCCTCCGCGCGGGTCACCCCTGCGATTCGTCAGAGAGGCATTGCCCCGCCGGAGTGTTTTTACAGCCAGTTGCAGAGTATCGGTATGGAAGGTCGCCCCGCCATCTTCGCTGCTGTATAGAAGTCCGGCAACAGCATCCACGGCATAAAAACGTTTGGGATTCACTTTGTCGGCTATGACACGGATATTCTCCGGCAGGCCTTGACAAGACATCCACGAATTCCCTTTGTCGCGGGTCAGAAAAGCGGTGGAACGGTCGGGTGTCCAAATCCAGGAAGAGCCGTCGGCCGAAACGGCAATATGCCCGTTGCGCGCCTTCTCTACGGGAACAGTAGCACACATGTTCCAACTCCTGCCTCCGTCTTCTGAATAGGAGATGGTGCGTGCACCCGGCTGGTGGCCGAACAAAGTTCCCACTCTGACTATCAAATCCTGCTTCAACCAGGCACCCGTCACTCCATTCGTATTACCGAAATGAGGATTGGCATGACTACCCAACGGATCGGGCCGATTGAGGTCGAAATGCGTAAAGCCACCATAGTCACCGATACCGGAAATCAGGCGTGCGCCTTTTTCGGGAGCATAAAGTTCGAGGGGCACGGTCTCTTCAATACCGGCAGACATGATGCTCCATTTCACCGGTTCCCCGCGTTCCACGGCCGATAGATTAAAAGTTTCCCAACCACCGAAACCAGTGGTAAACATGGCATGTTCAGCATCGGCTGGGTCTATCTCAATGTCGAACATCCAGTGCAGGGGCGCCACCTCTGTATAGGGAGCTTTAGAATAATCATACTCATATCCCGTCTTGAAAACCGGTTTCCAGCTTTTGCCACCGTCGGTCGTACGGAACATCTCATCACTCTTATAACCGTGTTTGCCTCCCAAGCTGTGTGTACTGGCAATCAGATGTTTCGGATTACGGGCATCCACTGATACGGCTGCATAGCCAAATCCCGCTTTTCCGCCATCGGACAGTCGGACGGGCGAAATGTCCGTCCATTTGTCTTTACGTATATCGTACTTCCAAACTCCACCGTCCTCCATCTGACTCGGACCGGGAGTATCTCCGTACGTCAATACTAATTGGCCGTCACCGGTCAAAACCATATGTGTGGGACGATACTGCACCGGCTGCCCCTCAACCGGCTGCCAGCTTTCACCATAGTCGTGGCTCACGAACAGATTTTCCCTTCCCATCAATGAAGCCGCCACATAAATGTCACGGGTACCACGCCCATCTTGAGTACCTTGTACATCGTAGACTATGCAGACAATGCCACTACCGCGATTCCCCCATGCAGCACGGTCGGCAGGATTGAACTTCTCGGAGACATCCGGGAAAGACACCACCCGTGCCCAGCTCTGCCCCTTATCCATACTGCGCCACAAACCATGCAAACGGGTTCCCATATAAATGATATTCCCATTCTGCGGGTCCACCATCATCCGTTCCCCATTACCACGCCCATTCTCGTTGCCACCCATCGTAAAAGGCACATCAACGCGAGCAAAGGTTCTGCCGCCATCATAAGAACAGAGTATGGCCCCATTGGAGCTACTGGTATACGTACCGCAGGCAATATACACGTTCTGTGGATTCTGCGGGTCAATGGCAATGCTCTCCACCCCCTGCAGATTACTTTCATCCAGACTTATCCAGTCCAGCAAGGGCGTCCACTGGTTGGAAGCAGCGTCCCACCGGTAGGCTCCTCCCATATCGGTGCGGCAATAACGGACACCAGGAGCTTCTGGGTGAAAAACGATACCGTCCACAAAGCCTCCTCCCACTATCGGTACGCTCTTCCATTCGTAAGAAACGGAATTCACCGGAGATATATCTTGAGCAAGCATCGGCATGCCGCCCAGTATCAAACTTATTCCTGCTAAAAACAACTGTCTTTTCATAAGCATCAGGGTTCTAAAACAAACGTTCTTGATATTTCCTTCAAAGATAAGAATATTTCATTGATATTTCAGACTGAAACATTTGTGGCAGTGCACATACAATCCTAACAACCAACGTTTTAATAAAAACAAGAAACTAAATCAAGCCATAAAAAGATTAAAACGGCACCCATCGCAGTTCTTCCCTCCAACAGTTTTTTGTAACAACAATGCAACATATATGACACAAAAACACAACACGTATGTCCGAACTTTGTCGCCGACAAATCATTCGACAACAACAGATTATGAAAAAAAGTGCATTGACAGTACTGATTGCCCTGCTGCCGTTGGCCGCAATTGCCCAAACGCCCTCCATCAATGAGGACGGAAAAAAGATTGAAAAGGAGAAAATGGAAACCAAAGACTACCTGCCGGAAGTCCACGGAACCATCCGCGCCAAATACGAATATCAGACCACCATGGGTGCAGGACGTTTCGAAGTACGCAATGCCCGCGTCAGCGTGACGGGCAACGTATTGCCCAGCGTAGCCTACAAAGCCGAGATAGACCTCTCCGACGAAGGCCAAATCAAGATGCTGGATGCCTACGCCCGGCTTTTCCCGACAAAAGGACTGACAGTCACCGCCGGACAAATGCGCGTCCCCTTCACCATCGACGCCCACCGCTCGCCGCACCAGCAATACTTCCCCAACCGCTCGTTTATCGCCAAGCAAGTGGGCAATGTACGGGACGTGGGATTCACAGTAGGATATACCCTGCCTACCGATGTACCTATCACCGTGGAAGGAGGACTTTTCAACGGTTCCGGACTGACCAACCAGAAAGAATGGCACAAGGAAGTGAACTACTCCGCCAAAGCCCAGTTTCTCTTCACCAAAGGACTGAACCTGACACTAAGCGTGCAGAGTATCCAACCGGAAGAAGTACGCATGCAGTCCTATGACATCGGCGCTTACTACGAAACCGGCCGTTTCCATATCGAAGGCGAATACTTGTACAAGCAATATTCCGACAACGCTTTCAAAGATGTACACGCCGTCAACACCTTCATCAACTACGACCTGCCTCTACGAAAAGTATTCAACAAGATGTCTTTCCTGCTACGCTACGACATGATGACCGACCAGAGCGACGCCAAAACCGCCGATGAGGAAACCGGCAGATTGACAGTGACCGACTACAAACGCCAACGCCTGACGGGCGGCATCACCTTCAGCCTCAGCAAGGCATTCCGCACAGACCTCCGGCTGAACTACGAGAAATACTTCTATGCCAAAAACAGCATAGCGAAAGAGTCGGAACAAGACAAGGTGGTATTGGAATTGATGGTACGCTTCTGATATTTCCTGACTTCCCCTTGCTTTTTTCATTCCAAAAAGGTATATTTGGAATAAATTATTCCGAGCTATGGCAAATCCAATCATACCCGGCATACCGCAGACTGAACAAGACTTATTGTATAGTAAGCTGAATGCATACAATCAAGGGAGAGCCTCTTATAAGGAAGTGGGCGCCTATCTTGTCGTACTGCCCCGACCGGAGCATCTCCAATATACTTTATGGATTTACTCTCCACTGCCCGGAAGACAGTCCATCTTCTACATTTGCGACCTTTCCACCGACATTCACGAAACGCTGCGGATGGCAAGCACGCTATGCTTCTACTCACCGCGCAGCCTGTTGCTTGTGGAGTACAATGCCAAAAGAATGCAGAGCAAAGGGGACGACATTATCTCCGTAGGCAAATACCACGGACACTTCCTGCACGAAATCCTCCGTATAGACCCTGCCTATCTTACGTGGATAGCTTTCAAATTCCAACCACGCATCCCCAAGCAGGAACGTTTTGTACAGATTGCCAAGATTTACCATTCGGTCCATCTCGACATACAACGGAGAAAAACGTACCAGACCACCGGCGGACGTTTTCTGGGGAAGGAAGGCGAAAAAGTGGAGAACCTGACGCTGACGGTGCTCAGCGTGCGACTGGAGGACAACCCCTACAAGACGCAGCTCAAAGGGACCACTCCTTATTTCTATGTGCGCCAGGTGCTGAAGCTGAAAGACTCCATCGGCAACTTCGTCAGCATCCGGCTGAATGCACGCACGGCAAGCCGGAAATCATGCCAGCTGCCCGCCGTGGAACATACCTACCAGGTAGGGGAACTGATGGAGATAGCATCGGCACGCATCGCGCGTACCTATATAATAGGAAGTACGAAATACACCCGGTTGACACATGTGAAGCTGCACATCCCTACCGGGTAAAAGATTTTCTATCAGATACGAACCACACGCTGCATACGGCTGCTTTCCCAGCCTGCCTCTATCAAGCGGATGACTCCGACCACCTCGCGGGCATCGCTCTGCAAAGGTTCGCCGTGACAAATATGCCGATAGATATTCTCGTAAAAAGCTGCATAATCACCGGGAAGGCTTGGATAAGGTTCATGCACGATTCTACCGCCCTTTTCCGTATGAAGTATCCCCCAAGAGGATTTGTCCTCCTCGCCCCAGTGCGGAGTGACGGGCAATACGCCTTCGTTCAAGGCGGCTTCCTGCGGGTCGAAACCATATTTCACGTAAGAACCTTCCCTGCCGTGGAGGACGAAACGGGGTTCGCTCGCACACATCAGATAGCTGGATTTCAGCGTTATCTTTACTTCGGGTGCCTTTGAGGGGCGTAGCAAATGAATGATGAAGTAGTCGTCTACCTTGCTGTCCTTGCGCAACGTGGCAATATCTGCAAAGACGGCTTCGGGCATACCGAACAGCTGCACAGCCTGGTCTATGACGTGGGCGCCCAGGTTATAGGTCAAGCCACCGCCATCTTGTCCGGTTTCCTTCCAAGTATTCGGCTTGATAAAATTACGATAACGGGGGAAGGTGGATTCAAACTCCACCAGATGTCCCAGCAGGCCTTTGGACAGTATTTCCTTGACCGTCAGAAAATCGCCGTCCCACCGGCGATTCTGGTAAACGCTCAAGGTCAGCCCCCGGCTTGCGGCAAGTGCCACAAGCTCCTCAGCTTCTGCCACGGTGGTAGTGAAAGGCTTCTCCACAACCACATGCTTGCCAGCTTCGAGGGCGCGGCGGGCATACTCATAATGAGTGCTGTCCGGTGTGTTGATGACAACCAAATCCAACCCTTCCAGTCCGATAAGTTCCTCAAAACTCCGCACAATACAAGCGTCGGGATACTTTTCCCGGGAGAGTTCCTTACTGCGCTCCGTAACGGCAGTCAATTCAAAATGAGGGTTGGTGGAGATGAAGGGAGCATGGAAAACACGTCCCGACATTCCGTAAGCGGCTAATCCAGTTCTTATTTTGTCCATATGATATTCTTTTTTCTTTCCTGCAAAATTAATAAATCCAATGCTATAATTCAATGAACGGAGAGTGATAAAGTTTCAGCTGGGCAAGAAAGCTAAAATTCACAAACGAACGGTTCTTCGTTCAGAGATAGAGATTTTCGACCAAGGCGTGACGGATGTCCATAAAGCCAAATCATCTAATGTGGCCGGATAAGGGTATTCCTCCTTTAAGTCTGCTTCCAGAGCTTTCAACATGATGTAGTCCATCCCCTGATGATGGCTATCAACTTCCAGTGCCTTCCTACCCCACTGTTGCCAATAGGAATGTTCATAGCAGTCTATATAAGTACGGTCCGCCTCCCAAGTCTCATCGGGACTGCTCCCTTCTATATATATAAGCCGTCTGTCTCCCTGCCAGATTCCTTTCGTGCCTTGTATCTCGAAGTCCAAACTGCGCGGACGGGGCAAGGTGGTGTCGTGGGTCAGCGAGAGAAGGATGCCGTTTTCCGTTTCCAACTGAGTGATGACAACATCTCCCGTCCGTATCTCTACATCTGTATTTCCACCGAGGTCTTTGATACGCTGCAACATGCCCGCCGGTTTGGAGGCGAATGAGGTAAGACTTCTAATCCGGTCTTTCCGGTTGATGCCCGCAATCATGCAAAGGGGAGCCAGACCATGGGTGGGATAAAGGTCACCGTTCTCCTCTTGATAGAACTTGCTACGCCAGACGCTTTCCGTCTTTTCCCGATTACCGATATTGCCCGCATCGTCCAGCAACAAGTGCCGCAGGTCGTGCCGATAGCCACCTCGCATGTAGACAATCTCTCCCAACAGACCTGATTCCACTATATTGAGAATGGAAAGGTTTTCGCGCATAAAAAGTGTATTCTCCAAAGGATATACGCGGCAGCCATGCTGCTCTGCCAGTTCCATCAAAGGAGTATATTCATCAATATAGAGCCCTCCCTTAATCTCCAACGCCACGTGGCACCCGTGCTCCACACATAGCAAGGCATGCTGCACATGGTATTGCCAGGGAGAGGCGATAAACACCAATTCCGGATGATGCTCCTTCAGCATATCAAGGCAGGCATCCTCCCCTTGGTTATAGCAAGGGATACCGGATATTTCCGACGACTTCACACCCGGGTCGGCAACTGCCTGAACCTGAAAGAAAGGTATATTCTGCAATAATCTAAACAGTTGTTTGCCACGGTATCCCACACCGATAAAAGCAGTCCTCACCTTATCCATCTTCCTATTTCTCTAATTTTACCAACTCTACAACTTTATGGGTTGCATCTATGCGATAGGACAACTGCGGAGTAATGCTACATAGCAACGACAGAAATTCATTCAGGCTTTCATCGCGCAAAGTCGCTTTGAAACTGAGCTGATGCAACTCCGGCGCTATCTGGAAGCGATAACCGAAATGCCGGGACAATTCTTCTTTCTTATTTTCCAGAGTATGCCCCTCAAAAACAATCTCCTTATGTTCCCATGCGTATATCTGGTTCAACGAACGCTTCTCTATCTTGTAAGTTCCGGAGCGGTTGTCATAGACAAAACTTTCCCCGGGTACCAACACCGCATTCTCGACAATACCTTCCACATCAATCTCCACCTTTCCATTTTTCAAGGTCACAATGTCCTCGGCTTCTTCCGCATAGGAAGAGACATTGAAATTCGTTCCCAGAACGCGGATGTCATAGTGACGGGTATGTACATAAAACGGTTTACCATTTTTATGCTTCACATCGAATATCGCTTCTCCCTCCAGCTGTACACCGCGTGCTTTCCGCCACTCCCCCAATGAATAGGTCAGTTTGGAACAAGCGTTCAGCAACACCGTAGAGCCATCTGGCAGCACAGTCCTGGCCTGCTGTCCTACTTCTGTTTCCAGAGTAACCAGCTCCACAGATGAACTGATACCGGAGTAATAAGCATTGGCCTGCCAGCCCACGAAGGCAACGACCACGACAACAGCGGCGTAAAGGAAGAAACGCCTCCATGACACATTCTTCTTTTTTGGAGGTGTGCCCGCCTGCTGTGACAGACCGGTTCTCTGAGCAAACTTCTGCCACTCGTGTTCCGTATCCGCTTCCTTGCAATCATTCTCATAATTGAGATATACATAAGAGTCCTTCAGCGAGAAAAGGAAGTCCTGATTCTCCTTCTTTTCCTTCACCCAAGCTATCAACTGCCGGGTTTCTTCCTCCGTCAGTTCATTCTTCAGGTATTTTATAAAATAATCTTCGTTTATCATCATCACATCGTTATTTAAACAAATCTTTGACAAATAGCAGAATTAATACGGGCAGATAATCACCCAATGATTTCTTAATTAGTTTGAGTCCGCGGTAAAGTTGGTTCTCAACGGTACGCACAGACAGATTCAGCACTCCGGCTATCTCGTCGCTACGCATTCCTTGGTTCCGATTCATCCTGAAAATGGTTTGGCACTGCTTGGGCAGCTTGTCAAGCGCTTCCAGATACCTCTTATTCAAATCCTTGAAATAAAGATCATTCAAAATATTATGCTCAGCCGTATAACTGGCAAGTTCTAGTTCCCGCAGGGTCATCGTCTCTATTTTAGAAAAGTTATTCAGTATGGTATCCCGGCGGATTTGTTTCACGCAGAGATTCTTCATAATGCGGAACAGGTAAGCACTGATGGCTTCGGGAGCATCAATATGAGTACGATGTTCCCAGAAGGCGATAAAGCACTCCTGGACAATGTCCTTTGCCTTGTCACTGTCATGCAACAATCCGTAGCAAAAGACGTACATCCTGGGATGGTACTTTTTGTACAACCACTCAAAAGAAGCGGCATCCCCCTGCTGTATTTTGGAAAAGAGAATATGTTCTTCCATGTATCCCCTCCTTTTCAAGTATAGTTATTCATAGGCATAACAATATGAACCAGATTATCAAAACGGGTTAATAAAAAAGGGACCAGAACATTAAAGAGCGTCCAAATATAAAGGTTTCCATATCATCTGCCAAAAAAAAGGAGTTTTTTAACGAGGTGCAGGAACAATATTCATCATGAATGTTAATAAATGTTTTATTTCTATTTTCAAATGAGTAATTCTATATTTGCCGGACTCTTTAATTAATAAAGGCCTTAAAACATTAAAGAGAAAAATTATTATTAACTAAAATCTAATTCATTATGGGAACATACTGGTCACAGAATGCCCTGACAAGATGTCCAAAAAGACTTTGTCTTCTATTACTGCTTATTGCAGGCATATTCCCTCTTGCTTCTCATGCACAGAATGCAGGTATCAACATCAACCTGACCGACAAACCTCTATCCGCATTCATTCAAAGCATTGAACAGCAGACAGACTTTAAATTCTTCTATGAACAACAACAAGTAGACGTGAAACAGCATGTCACTGTAAATGTACGGAATGCATCCATCAACGCCGCCCTGGAACAAGCTTTGAGGAATACGAATATTGCCTATTCAATCTCCGAAAAACGAATTCTTCTAACCCAAAAACAAGATAACGCCCCGTCGCAGTCTGGTAAGGTCATACTTGCCAAAGGACAAGTGACGGACAAGAACAGTATCCCCGTCATCGGTGCAAACATTCTTGTCAAAGGCAGTACTCTAGGATGCATTACCGACATAGACGGTAATTATTCACTGGAAGTACCTACCGGAAGCACACTCGTTGTCTCTTATATAGGGTACACTACCCAGGAAGTGACCTTAAAGAACAACAAGTTCCGGCAGATTGTGCTGGAGGAGGACAGCAAAATGTTGGATGACGTGGTAGTGGTAGGATACGGTACGGTCAAGAAACGCGACTTGACGGGCTCTGTGTCCAGTGTAAAAGGAGACGACCTAAACTTGAACGGCGTATCTTCCATCGGACATGCACTCGAAGGTAAGGCTGCCGGACTCTATATCCGCCAGAACAGCGCACAGCCCGGTGGCGGTCTGGACATTCTGGTCCGCGGTGCCGGTTCCGTCAATGCCAGCAATGACCCGCTCTATATCGTAGACGGTTTCCCCATCGCTAAGCTGGACCAAGCCTCGGGTGGAGATGCCAAAATGGACCCGGGTACACAAGGAATCCTAAACTTCCTGAATCCGAACGATGTAGAATCCATCGAAGTGCTGAAAGATGCCAGTGCCACTTCCATCTACGGTGCACGTGCTGCCAACGGTGTCGTTATCATCACCACCAAAAGAGGTAAGGAGGGGAAAGCCCGTGTGAACTACTCATACAACTACTCTTTCCAGAAATACACAGACAATTATGACCTCTTGTCTCTGCAAGAATGGATGGTAGAAAAGAACAGCACCACCTGGGAATCCTGGTTATGGAACAACAACGTGTCCCCTTGGGGAAACAGAACGCTGGAAGAAGCACAAGCCAATCCTGCCAACGGAGTGGCATACAGCCGACCTTACTCGGACAATGACATTGCAGGCGCCGGCCCCGGAACCGACTGGTTGGGACTGATTACACGCGACGGACAGATACAGGAACACAACGTCAACCTGCAAGGTGGTAGTGAAAGTACGCAATACATGGTGTCGTTCAACTATTACGACCACCAGGGTATCGTCAAGAATTCCGGTATGACTCGTTATACTGCCAAAGCAAACATTGACCAGAAGTTTCTGAACATCTTCAAGGCAGGTCTGAACCTTACATTGACCCGCATCGACAACGACAACACTCAGTTAGGTTCCGGGCAATTCGAAAACTCCGGTATCATTCGCTCTGCCATACAGATGGGTCCCAATATCCAGGCGTATGACGAAGCAACCGGTACGTATCCCATCAACCCCTTACTGGGACAACAGCCCAACCCCTACTCCTTGCTGAACAATACGGACAAAGGACGTACTGACCGCCTCTTGGGTAATATCTTCATCGAAGCAAAACCCATCGCAGGACTGACACTGCGCGTCAACGCCGGTTTGGACCACGCCAATGTGGACCGCAAAACCTACCAGCCCCGCAGCACGCTGAACGGAAAGAATCTGAATGGTGTAGCCTACATCTACAATACCGACAACAACCAGTATCTGATGGAAGCAACTGCCACCTATCAGCGCACTTTCGCAGATATCCACAGCATCAACCTGCTGGCAGGCACCTCTTACGAAAAATTCAATTATGACGCATCGGAACTGGGCAACAACAATTTCATCACAGATGCATTCCTCTGGAACAACATGGATGCCGGTACAGGTACCAAAATCACCAAATCCACCTCTACCGAGAATAAGATGATGTCCTACTTCTTCCGTGCCGGATACATTCTGAAGAACCGCTATCTGCTGACAGCTACACTGCGTGCCGACGGTGCCAGCGTATTTGCCAAGAACAACAAATGGGGATATTTCCCATCGGTTGCAGCAGGATGGACCATGAGCGAAGAAAACTTTATGCGCAACATTGACTGGCTATCCAACCTCAAACTGCGTCTCAGCTGGGGACAGACCGGTAATGCAGACATCAGTACCAATGCCTTTGCCAGCTACGGAGCACAAGGCAGCTGGATAAACTCCGACTACAAAACGGTAAGCGGCGTCATGAAAAGCCGCCTTGAAAATCCAGACTTGAAATGGGAAACGACAACTGAATGGAATCTCGGACTGGACTTCGGCTTCTTGAAGAGTCGCATCACTGGTTCTGTGGAACTCTACCAGAGAGTGATTTCGGACCTGCTGAACTACAAGCCCCTGAATACCTATCAGGAGGTGAAGCAAGTAATGGCAAACATCGGCAAGACGCAGAGCCGTGGTATCGAAGTCACCTTGAATACCCGCAACATTGTCACCAAAGACTTCTTCTGGGAAACATCACTGACGTATACCAAATACAAAGATCGCTGGAAAGAACGCACTCCGGACTGGAAACCGAACGTATATGAGAAAGAGACAGACCCGATACGAGCCATCTACTCCCGCCGTGCCGACCATATCATGCAGATAGGTGAAGAAGCTCCTACCGCACAGCCGGACCTGCGTCCGGGACAGATTGTCATCAAGGACCTCGACGGCTATGTACGCGATGAAAACGGCAACCCGAAAGTGGATGAGAACGGTCGCTTCATGCTGCTGGGACGCCCCGACGGCATCATAGACGAAGCCGACACCGAACTTATCGGTACGTTGGACCCGGGCTGGATGGCAAGTATGACCAATACATTCAAGTACAAAGGTTTCGACCTCAATATCATGTTCAACGGTATGTTCGACCGCATCATGCAGGACCCCACTGAAATGGATTTCGGCGTAAACGGCGGTGGAATCGCCCAAAGCGGCTACAACATGTTGCGAACCATCAAAGACAGATGGACCTTCGACAATCCGTCGACCACACGTCCCAGCTCTTACTACATCACCGGAACTAACTATACGGCAGGAGACTTCTTCTACCAGAAAGCCTGGTTCATCCGTCTGCAGAACATCAGCCTGGGATATACACTGCCCAAGTCTTTACTGGCAAAAACTAAGGTGCTGAGTAATGTACGTTTCCATGCTTCCGTCAACAACCTGTTTGTTATCACTCCCTATAAAGGCCTTGACCCCGAAACAGATGCTTATGCGGCAGCCTATCCCAATGCACGTACCTTCAGCTTCGGTGTAGATGTTTCATTCTAATCATTTATAAAAAGTATTCTTATGAAAAAGTACTGTAAACTATTTATATTGGCAGCAGCTCTGATGGGAGGCTTGTCTCTGAACAGCTGCATAGACCTTGACCCCATAGACTATTCCGACATCAATCCGTCCAATTTTCCACAAACGGAAACAGACGTTGAGTCGATGGTCAACTCATGCTACTACTCTGTACGCTCCAGCTGGTTCGACGGGCTCTTCTCAACCAGTGAACGCGGAGTAACCGTAGTAAACGACCTTACCACAGAAATTCTAACCTGCAAATCCGGTTTCCTGAAAGACGTATCCGACCTTAATTTTTTCCCAACCACCGCCGACCTTACCCGCTTCTACTACACAGATACAGATGCATACAGCGACGGTTGGCTCAATGACATCAGCCGCTGCACCTCCGTACTGGCACAGATTGAAGCATGCGACTTCCTGAGCACGGAGAAGAAACAACGCTACGCTGCGGAAATAAGATGTGCCCGCGGACTCATTTCCTATACCTTGTACGACATGTTCGGTCCACTGGTCATAGCTCCGCTGGAAGTACTGGAAAATCCCACAGTGGAAAAGCCGCTGGCACGCCTTTCCAAAGAGGAAATGGTAAAGTTCATAGAAGAAGACCTGATCTTTGCAGCTAGCTACCTGCCCACCCCAGCAGAAGCCGAATACGGCAGATTCAGCCAGGGACTTGCCAATATGCTCCTCATCAGGCTCTATCTGCACGAGAGCCCAGACGACAAGAGTTACTACACAAAAGTAGAAACGATTGCCCGCGAACTGATGAGTTCGTCTTACGGTTACCGCTTGTCTGCAGACTATACGAAGATGTTTGAGATAGGTGGACAAGGTAAGAGCAATACGGAAATAATATGGGCAATCCCCGTCAACACGGAAGCAGTAAGCTGGAATGACTGGCACATGTTCGTACTGCCCACCGACTTTGCAGACCATGGTATGGCAAGTGGATACGAATGCGTGAACAGCACCTGGTATTTCTATGACAGCTTTGAGGAAAATGACGTCCGTAAGACTTATCTGGTGGCTTCTTACCAGGCTCAAAACGGTGACATCGTAGATCGTGAGAACCCCAGTTCACACCTTGAGTTAGGTCCTATTCCATTGAAATACGGCTACGACACCAACGTCACTGGCAATGGAGGCAAAAGTTCTATCGACCCGATTATCTACCGTCTGGCAGATGTGTATCTGACACTGGCAGAAGCGCTCTATCTGAAACCCGGCTCATCTGCTGCGGATAAGGAAGAAGCGATGACCCACATCAACACCATCCGCAACAGAGCCGGACTGGATGGTATCAGCAACAGTGAGGTCAATACGGAAGAAAAGTTCGTGGAAATACTACTGAAGGAAAGAAGCCATGAACTATGGTGTGAGAACGGACAATACCGTGCCGACTTGATTCGCTTTAACAAGTTCGTGGAACATGCCGAAACGGTAAAAGGTACGGCCTATGCCAACAAGAACAAGGAATTATATCCGTTACCACTCTCGGCCATCAACGACGGTAAGGGATTGGTTACACAGAATCCCGGTTATTAATATCCATTGCTCCTCGTCCCCATTCAGGAGATTGGGGAATCATTTAAATACAATATCCTATGAAAACAAGATATACTTTTCACACAGTATTACTGATAGCCCTATTGCTTGGCGGCCTCTTCCATTTCTCCGCCTGCACCTCTGACTCAAAGAGAGCCGAAACACAGATAAGTGTCTCCACACCACCCCGCCCTGCCGGACAGACCGATGTAGTGGGGCTGACCTGCGAACCTATCGAAACCGTGCGCATCGGATTTATCGGTCTGGGCGCCCGGGGTACCGAAGCCATCCGCCGCTTCACCTATCAAAAAGGAATCCAGGTAAAGGCTCTGTGCGACTTGAACCAGTTCCGAGTGGACAGCTGCCAAAACATGCTGAGTCGCGCCAACATGCCCGAAGCAACCACCTACTACGGCAGTGAAGATGTCTGGAAACAAGTGTGCGAACGCGATGACATAGACCTTATCTATATAGCCACCGACTGGATACACCATGCTCCCATGATGATTTATGCTATGGAGCACGGAAAACACGTGGCTTGCGAAGTACCCGCCGCCATGACACTGGATGAAATTTGGAAAGTGATAGACACCGCAGAACGTACCCGCAAACACTGCATGATGCTGGAAAACTGTGTCTATGACTTCTTTGAGATTACCACCCTGAACATGGCGCAGCAGGGTCTTTTCGGAAATATCACCCATGTGAAAGGAGCATACAACCATTGTCTATACGATATCTGGCCGGACTATAATGCCGACTGGCGCATGCAGTACAACATGGCCCACCGGGGAGACGTATACCCCACTCATGGAATGGGTCCGGCATGCCAGTTGCTGGACATTCACCGGGGCGACCGTATGAAGTATCTGGTGGCCATGGACAGCGATCCCGTTTCCCTTCCCGATTACCTGGATAAGCACGGAAGGACCGAAGATGCCAAGAACTTCCAGAACGGAGAAGTCACACTTACCTTGATACGTACAGAAAAAGGTAAAACCATCCAGATTGAGCACAACGTGGCCTCCCCCCGCCCTTACAGCCGTTTGTACCAATTATCCGGAACACAAGGATTTGCCGATAAATATCCGATGGAAGGATATGCTCTGGAAAGTAAGAACCTTCCAGAAACCATCACCAGCGGGCAGACCTTCACTGCCCACGAATACATGCCCGAAGCTGCCAAAAGCAGACTGATGGAGCAATACAAGGACCCCATCATCAAGGACATGGAAGAAAGAGCTAAGGAAGTGGGTGGACATGGCGGAATGGACTTCATCATGGATTCACGCCTCATCTACTGCTTGCACAACGGTCTGCCGCTGGATATGGACGTCTACGACCTTGCCGAGTGGTGCTCACTCATCCCGCTGACCAAACTCTCCATCGAGAATGGTTCGGTTCCCGTAGAAGTGCCCGACTTCACACGGGGAGCATGGAACAAGATACAAGGCTATCGACACGCTTTCGCCCAATAAGAAAAAAGCCATTTTATGAAACCGACCTTTTTATCTCATTTCTTAACACCCATACTGTTGTTCTGCGGGGTAGCTACGCTACCCCTGCAGGCACAGTCCTATAAAGACCCCACACTCTCGCCCGAGGAACGTACCACCGACCTTCTCCGACGGATGACACTGGAAGAGAAAATCGCCCAAATACGCCACATTCACTCCTGGAATATCTTTGACGAGCAAGACCTCAACGAAACCAAGTTGCAAGAATTCGTAGGTGACTTGTGCTGGGGATTTGTAGAAGGATTCCCGCTGACTGGAGAAAGCTGCCACCGGCACATGCGGCGCATACAAGAATATATGGTGAAGCATACCCGGCTCGGAATTCCGGTCTTCACAGTTGCCGAAGCCTTGCACGGTTCGGTACACGAAGGCTCCACCATCTACCCGCAGAACATCGCACTGGCTTCCACTTTCAATCCGGAGCTGGCCTACCGTCGTGCCGCAGAGATATCCAAAGAACTGCATTATCAAGGCATCCGTCAGATTCTGGCACCATGCATAGACGTGGTGCGCGATTTAAGATGGGGGCGTGTAGAAGAGAGTTACGGCGAAGACCCTTTCCTGAATGGCATCTTCGCTTATGAAGAGGCAAAAGGCTATCTGGACAACGGAATATCCCCTATGCTGAAACATTATGGTCCGCATGGCAACCCGTTGGGAGGTCTCAACCTTGCCTCGGTCCATTGCGGTGTGGGAGAACTGCATGATGTCTATCTCCAACCGTTCAAACGGGTTGTCACCTCCCTGCCGATACACGCTGTGATGTCCACCTACAATTCATGGAACCGTGTCCCCAACTCCTCCTCACACTATCTGCTCACCGAGGTCCTGCGCAACCGCTGGGGCTTTCAAGGGTATATATATTCTGACTGGGGAGCCATAGACATGCTACACACCTTCCAGCGTACCGCCTCCAACCAAGCGGAAGCAGCGGTGCAAGCCATTGTTGCCGGATTGGACGTAGAAGCCTCCAGCGAATGTTTCCCACATCTGGCTGCACTGGTCAAGGAGAAAAAAGTAGATGAAGGGATTATCGACAAGGCAGTGAGCAGGGTTCTTCTTGCCAAATTCCGTATGGGATTGTTCGAGGACCCTTATGGAGACAGATTTGCAGGACACTCCTTGCACTCGCAGGAGAATATCCAGGTAGCGCGACAGATAGCCGATGAATCTACCGTCCTTTTGAAGAATGACAAGGACCTGCTACCGCTAAACCTATCTCAGTTGAAATCCATTGCTGTCATCGGACCGAACGCAGACCAGGTGCAGTTTGGAGATTATACTTGGAGCCGTACCAACCAAGATGGCATCACCCCGCTGGAAGGCATACGCAAGCAGGTGGAACCGGTCGGCATAAAGATACGTTATGCCAAAGGATGCAACATGATGTCCATGGATACCACGCAAATTGCGGCGGCTGTTGAAGCGGCACGGCAGAGCGATGCAGCTATTCTGTTCTGCGGCAGCGCTAGCGCCTCGCTGGCAAGGGATTACCACGAAACCAACTGCGGAGAGGGCTTCGACCTTACCGACCTTTCTCTGACAGGTGCCCAAGGGAAGTTGATACAAGCCGTCCATGCCACCGGGAAACCGGTCGTGCTGGTCTTGGTTACGGGAAAGCCTTTCGCCATCGCATGGGAAAAGGAGCATATACCCGCCATCCTTGTACAATGGTATGCAGGAGAGCAGGAAGGCAGCTCCATCGCCGATATTCTGTTCGGAAAGACAAATCCTTCCGGCCATCTGACCGTCTCGTTCCCCAAAAGCAGCGGACATCTGCCTGCCTATTACAACCACTTGCCTACGGACCGGGGATTCTATCATAAACCGGGAAGTTATGAACAGCCCGGTAGGGACTATGTATTCTCCTCTCCCGGTCCCTTATGGGCCTTCGGGCACGGACTGACCTATACAACCTTTGAGTATGCGGATTTGCAGATAGAACAAACAACGGATTCGGTAAAAGTCCTTGTAACAGTGAAAAACACCGGAACACGGGCGGGTAAAGCCGTACCGCAACTCTACGTAAGGGATGTGTTTAGCTCCATATCCACCCCGGTCAGGCAGTTGAAAGCGTTTCAGAAAGTAGAGCTGAAACCCGATGAAGAAGTTCAAGTCCCCCTGCACTTTGCCATCGAAGATTTAGCCTTTACTAACGAAAACGGACAGACGGCAGTAGAACCTGGTAACTTTGAGATACAAATGGGAGATGCTTCAGACCATATCTTGTTGAAAGACATCATCGGTATAGGAAAGACCTCTGCCGATGGGCACCAAACAGAACAAAGACAAGCCGGAAAAGAAATAGGTAAAGGAACCATTATATCCATCAAAGGCATGGTGCGCGATGTGCAGGCCACTCCGGCAGACAGAGTGGAAATCTACTCTACCGCACAGCAACGGGTGGTGGGTGTCACTGATAAAAGCGGCAGATATACCATAGAGGTACCGGAAGATGATATACTTGTTTTCCGCAAATCCGGATATCTAAACGAGGAGGTCAACGTGGCTGGAAAGAGCAGCATTCTGATTACAATCAGAAACGGAACAGACCTTTAGCCGTGAACGTGAAAGAGTAAGGGAGAAGAATCAAAAGACAATAGGTATTCATGCACGAGATGTACATCTCATCCTGTACGAGATATACATCTCACGCAGCATAAGATGTGCATCTCGTACATGAAAAACAATAATGTTTCTATCGGGAAAGTATAGGTTCCCACCCATTATGGGATAAGGCTCTCCATTTCAGTCTATTCCGTCACCAACGGACGCTTACGCCAATCGTCCTTCACATAGCTGTCGGGGTAGACCGTCTTATCAATGATTTCACCACCTTTCAGACGAATCCAGGTGGTGAAAGTACGGGCGCCTTCCTTCATCACAATGACACGTGCACCGTTGGGAAGGTGGTTGTACTCAGTATTGCCACCTGTGAAGCGGCCGTAGGCCAGAAGGATTCCTTTCCACATCACGGCATAGTCGTTGTCATGGTCGTGCCCGACAAACATACCCATCACATCACCGGCCTCTTTCATGGCAGTGAACATGCCCGTATTCAGTTCCGGAGCGCAAGCCTTTTCCATGCGGGTACCTATCAGTATGGCGTTCTCGTCAGAAGCGGCTTCATTATATTCCGGCAGAGGGATATGAAAGAATGCCAGTGCAGGCAAAGGTTGCCCACCGTTTTTTGCTTTATAAGCGGCACTCTGCTGGCGGTACCAGTTCACCTGGTCGAAAGTGAACCAGTCGTACCCTTTTACATCGGGCAGTTTGGAGTAGGAATGGGAATCCAGACAGTAAAGCAGGGCTGCATCCTTCTTGCCGTCCGAGGATTTCAGTGTGAGGACATAGTCGGGGGATTCAACTCCGCCACGGTCGGGTTGGATATTGAAAGGCATGGAACGGATAACATCATAAAGTTCGGCACGTGTTTTTCCCTGCTCGTTGTCGTGGTTACCAAAGGTTACGACAAAAGGAATCTTACGGTCCGTAGCATAGGAAAGCACCTTGCGCATGGCCGTATCGGCAGGTGCGGCATAGACCACATCGCCGGTAAAGACTACTAAATCGGGGCGCTCAGCATCGAGCACCTCGCCAATACGCTTCAAAGCAATGTCTGAAGCCGGATTACCATACTTAAAGTGGATGTCTGTAAACTGGACGATTTTAAACTCTCCATTCTTGTTGAATTGTAAAGGCGATACTTGTGCCGGGCAGAACAAGGAGGATAAAAGTGCCAGACAAAAGGTCAAGGAGATTTTCTTCATATAAGTGGATGATTAAATTGAGTTGATATTATTTCATGTCATTCCTTCACTATCAATACAGTGGCATAGGCGGATATACCTTCCTCCCTGCCCGTAAAGCCGAGTTTCTCCGTGGTGGTGGCCTTGATGGAGATGTCATCCTCGTCTATTCCCATCACCGCGGCAAGCGTACGTTGCATTTCGGGAATATAGGACTTCAACTTAGGCCGCTCAGCGCAGATGGTAGCATCAATATTACCCACCAAATAGCCTTTAGCAGCTATCAGTTCTATTGTTTTCTTTAACAGAATCTTGCTGTCTATATTCTTGAACTCACCGGCAGTATCGGGAAAATGATAGCCGATGTCGCGCATATTCGCCGCTCCCAGCAATGCGTCACAGATAGTATGGATGAGCACGTCTGCATCCGAGTGCCCCAACAATCCCTTTTCATGTTCCAGGCGGATACCGCCCAGCCAAAGCTCGCGCCCTGCCACCAGTTGGTGGACATCAAAGCCGAAACCTACACGTATCTTCATATCGTTACTTCTTTAAGTTGATACGAAAGTACGGAAAAAATAGGAACAAGAGAAGGAACAAGACACAAATTGCACGGATTACGCCGTTTTTTGCTCCCCTTGTGGAAAGAAAATCGGACGTAAACCGTGCAATCGGTATGGAGCATGAAGAATATGTTACGGTCTGTCGGGCAGACTGTCTACAATTCCTTTATAAAAAGCTCTCACATCTTGCCAGTGATAGAAAGGAGCCATATCCGTCTTCACCGGGATACTTACTTCATGCTCGTGCAGCAACAGTTTTACAATCACATCTTCCGGCGAGCCTTTCTTGCGGAAGAACACCAGCTGTATATTTCCTGCCATCGGCGCAACCTTGTAGTTGCACCACGCCTGATAGAACTTATCGGGGTCGGCCTCCTCGTTATAGCAGTTCTCCAACTTCATCAATCCTGCCAAGGGGATAATGTTTCCATCATGTGCAAAGCGGAAAGTAGCCGAGTTTCTACCCGAAGCAATAGCCTCGTCGGCAGCGGCAATGATGTTCTCCAGTGTCGGTTTGGCGTTTGCCACCATCAGTCCGTTGGTCATGGGCGAGGGACCGTCGCACACGTAGTTCTTGTAGTTGTGTATCTGCCAAATGTCGAATAACTCTTGCTTCTCAAAAATATCATAGAACGATACTTCCTGCTCCACGTCCTGCATGTCCGAGGCTATCGCATAAAGACCGCGCATCAGTTCCTCCGGATTCACACGTTTATGGACAAACTCTTTATCGGAGAAAAGTGAGTTCATCAGACGTTCGGGACGAACATGGCTCTTCTCGAATTTGCGGAACTCCTCGTACCAAGGGCCCTTGTGCGAAGTGAACTTCATGGCTTCCTGCGTATGAAAGTTCAAGTAAGGCATGTATTTGTTGCTGGATTCACGCTCAATCTTCAGTTGGGGATTGAATTCCTTCAGACGTTCGCAGAAGGCATCCATACTGAGTACGCAACGTATTACGAGTGTAGCACATGCCGACATCTCCGGCGCACCTTTAAAGACTTCGGGAAATGCCTGATACATACGTTCGGCAATACCGCGCTGCTGATCCACGCCCACTGGGCTCAAGTCTCCACCGCGTCCTTCGGCATCTGCCCAGACAATAGCCAACCGCTTGCGCACATCTTCGCCCAGCGGAGTAAGTTTACCTGCCTGATGTGCCTTTTCAAACACTTCCATCACACGGATATACTCCTCGTCAGAAATCAGCCAGCGCGAGCCATGACGTCCGAAGTGACTGATATAGAAAGGCTCGTAACCCTTCGGTGCCTTGGTCTGTACACCCGGTGCCGGATAGGCATAATACACTCCTCCGGTAACGGCAATGTTATCGAAGATTTCTTCGCGCGTGGCTTGTGCATACGACGATGTATGCACAGCCGATGCGGCAAAAAGAATGGTAGAAAAAACGATTCGTTTCAATCTAAAATTCATAGGATAATAAAGCTTTTCAGTTCAAGAAATCAGGATTTTGTGTCAAATTAGGATTGGTGGTAAACTCGTCCTGCGGAATGGGGAAGAGGTTGTATTTGTCGTCCACATCCTTACCTATGTAAGAACCTGCCACGCCATTGTCACTACCTTTCCAGTCCCAGTTATATCCCTTGGTGAACTTACCAAAACGAATCAGGTCTGTACGGCGAACCAACTCCATGTGCAACTCGCGGGCACGTTCATCCAAAAGGAAATCAAGATTCAACCGACTGTCGCTGATGCGTCCCGATACGCCATTACCATATTTGCCGGACATGTAAGCACGGTCTCTGATTTCATTCACATACTCCAACGCTTCGGTACGCGAACCACCTTCGGCGCCACGCAGAATAGCCTCAGCCGCCATCAAGTAGGCATCTGCCGTACGGAACATCGGATAATCGACAGAGGAGTACTTCGTGCCGCCTGGTTCCAGTTCACTGCCGTCTTTGCGCACGTTTCTCCACTTGATGCAGGCGTAGCCGTTATTGAAATCGCTCTGGAACTCCTTGCCTTCTACCCAAGTTTCTTTGGTGTGGCCAATAGAGAAGAATTGGGCACGCTTGTCTTTCTTGCCGTTCCCCCAGATGTCGTCTGCCACAAAAGTCTGGTCTTCTTCTTCGAACATATCCACCAGCTGTGTCTTTACGCGGGCATTGCCCCAGGTGCCGTTCACACCTATCCGGATATAGTTGCCCATATCTCCATTCATCAACGCCTTAATCAGGAAGTTAGTACCTGCGCTGCCTTGCGCATAGTCTGCATCCTGCACCAGCGGCCAGATGATTTCGGAACAAGTTTCATTGTCTGCCAAGAAGATGTGGCGATAATCGGAAGCCAGCGGATAATTACCTTCCGTAATTACCTTTTTGGCATATTTGTATGCGTTTGTGTATTCATTCTTTCCTACCCAAGTTTCGGCATTCAAGTAAACACGTGACAGCAAGAACCAGGCTGCTACACGGTCCACACGGGCATATTCGTTCTTTTTGGGTTCTTTCAGCAGGGTGGTCAATTCTTCCAGTTCGGACACCACAAAGTTGTAGATTTCCTCGCGAGTGGCTTGCTCGGGCATGTCACCTACTTCCATCGTTTCGTCCACGAAGGGTGTAGAACCGTAAAGGTCGCAGAGCATACTGTAACTATAAGCACGGATGAAGCGGGCTTCGGCACAATAGTATTGATACTCGTCTTTCAAGGCTTCATACACACCTCTCTCCTGCAATTTGCTCTCTGTACATTCACGTAGGAACTCGTTGCAATAGTTAATGGTCATGAAAAGACGGTAATAAGGATAACCCACAATCTCAGTAGAAGCATCCCAATTCAAGTAAAGCATGGCACGTACACCCTTGCTGCCACCGGACTGGAATACGATTTCATCCGTACAAGCTTCCTGCAAGTAGAACAAGGCACGAGTATAACCAGAATATCCTTCATCGATGCCCGACACATCGCCGTCTCCTCCGTCACCACCCTTCTGCCCTGTCTGTATCAGGGCAGCATAACACTTGGCAATCATGCCGATATAGCCCTCGGGAGTAGAGTACACCATCTCACCGGTCAGTTCGTTATCATCCAGCGGCAATGTATCCAGGTCGCCCAGGCAAGAAGCAAAAAGTGACACAGCCAGCAAACATACTGTTACTAATTTGAAATATCTAGTTTTCATAATCATGAATCTGTTTTTAGTCATTAAAAATTAAGGTTAACTCCCAGCATGAACGTACGCGGACGCTGATAGATGTTTTTATCGATTCCGTCATAAAGCTCCGGATCAAGACCGGAGTATCCGCTCAAAGTGCATACATTCTGTACGGCGAAGGAGAGACGGAGCGATGTCCCGTCTCTCCACAGTTTATTGAACGTATGACCGATGGTGATATTGTCTATACGGAAGAAGTTGCCTCTCTCCAGGAAATGGTCGGTGAACTGGCGGTCTTGCGTAAACTTGTTTTCGAGCGTAGAACGCAGGATGTTGCTGGAAACGCCGTTGCTGCCATAGAGTGCATCCAAGGAGTTGGAAGCAGCCACATAGTTATAGACATAGAAACCGAAGCTACCGTGTCCGTTGATGCCCAAATCCCAATTCTTGTAGGACAGACGGGTGGACAGACCGCAATAGTAAGGGGCCTTGGAACTCTTACCAGTGACGTACTTGTTAGAGTCTTCTTCGCTAGAAGTGATGGAGCCGTCTTTGACAATGTATTTACCGTCCAGCGGCTGTCCGTTTTCGTCATAAGCTTGCTTCAGTAGATAGTAGGTATTCGGAGTCTCTCCTACCATGTGTACTTGCAGATAGCGGCCTGTACCTCCGGCGTTACCTGTCTTTACGTAGTTGCTCTCGTTGTCGATGGTGTTCAGCTTGGTAATCTTTGAGGCATTCCAAGTGAAGTTACCGCTGATGTTCCATTCCCAATCTTTGGTCTGGATGGGAACCAAGTTCACACCGATTTCAAGACCTTTGCTTTCCATATCACCGATGTTGGTTTCGATACGGTTGGTGAAGTTACTGCCGGCAGGTACAAAAATGTCGTTCAGCAGGTCTTTCGTGTTACGCCAGTAGTAGTCAATCGTACCCGAGATGCGGTTGTTCAAGAAACCGTAGTCGATACCGATGTTGTAAGTTTCCGTAGTCTCCCATTTAATGTTGGGATCGTAGCCGTTGGGGCGGTAGGTGGTGTACCACTTGTTACCGAACAAGTATCTGGACTCATCGTAAGATGCAGTATAGGTGGACAAATGCTGGTAGTAGGAACCGATGGACTGCTGGCCGGTCTGACCGTAGCTCAAACGGAGTTTTAGGTCGGACACTACTTTGTTGTCTGCCAAGAAAGCCTCATCGTTCACACGCCATGCAGCGGCTACGGAAGGGAAGTAGCCCCAACGGGTCTCGGGCGAGAAGCGAGAAGAAGCATCGGCACGTAACGTAGCAGTCAGCATATAACGCTGTTTCCAAGAGTAGTTCAATCGACCGTAGAAGGAGAGCAGGTAGAGTTCAGCTTCCTCGTGCTTGGGAGAGGTAAGATCCTCACCCTTGGTGTCGGTAGTGGTATCATGGTTCTTGTACCAGAAACGTTGCCAGCCGTAACCAGCCATGGCATTGAGGTTATGGTCGTTGAAGTCTTTAGCATAGTTGGCGTAGAAGTCGAGTAGTGTATTGCGTTTGTCGTTATGATATGTATAACGCTTTCCGGTACCATCCTGTTCGTTGCCGGTGTACATGGCGGGGGCCAAGTCAGGCATGTTATCGTGTTTGTCTTCCGTCAGGAAATCATACCCCATGTTCAGGTTCAGTCGAAAGTCTTCAAAACCGTGTATTTTATAATCGAGGGCAATATTACCGATGGAGCGTTTGGTCTTGTTCTGCTTGTCGGCAAGTTCCAAGTCGGAGACGGGGTTTGAGGCAGCTAGCGTGATGGGGGTATTACTTACACCCATCCACATATAGTACCCCAAACCTACATTACCGTCATAGTTCTGATATACAGGGCGTGTAGGGTCGAAACCTACGGCACTTCCGATGACACTGGTGGAAACCGGCTTTTCGTCCTCGATGCTACCCTTGATATTGATGTCAACAGAGAGATGCTTGTCGAAGAACTTGGGCGACAAACCGATACTGGCATTGAGGCGCTGGTAGTTGTTGTTTTTCAACGTACCGTTCTGGTTGGTATAGCCCACGGACACGCGGTAAGGCATATTCTTCAAAGCACCAGTCATGGAGAGGTTGTGGTCTGTACCCATTGCCACGCGGTAGATTTCATCCTGCCAGTCGGTATTGACATCACCCAGCTTGAAAGCCTCCGGAGCATTGGCATACTTGGCAAAGGCTTCGCGATATTCGGAAGCGGAAAGTACATCCAGTTTCTTATACACATTGCCCACCGTCACGTTGGCACTGTAGCTGAAAGAGGGACGTGAAACACCGTCGGTGTTTCCTTTCTTCGTAGTGATAATGATGACACCGTTGGAGGCACGCGAACCGTAGATGGCTGTTGCCGAAGCATCTTTCAATACCGTAAACGAAGCAATGTCATTCGGGTTGATAGAGCTGATGGAGGCGTTGCTGACAGGCACACCGTCGATAACTATCAGTGGGTCGTTGTCTGCTGACAAAGAAGCTCCCATACGGATACGGATGGTACCTCCGCTGCCCGGAGCACCGCTGCCCGGTACAATGTTCACACCGGCAACCTTACCCACCAGAGCGTCTTCGGCAGTCAATTGCTTTCCTTTGTTCAGCTCGTCCGGCTTCACAGTTAGCAGAGAACCAGTGACATCTCCTTTCTTCACTTGACCGTAACCGATTACAACGACTTCGTCCAGCATCTCCGTGTCTTCCTGCAAAGTGATGACGAGCGGTGTATTGCTGCCGGTAACCGTCAGTTCCTGGCCCTTAAAACCGATACATGTAATGGAGAGAATATCATTGACGGCAGCTTTCAAAGTAAAGTTACCGTCCACATCAGAGATAGTTCCCACAGAGGTACCCTTTATCAAGATGTTAGCCCCAATCAGTGGTTCACCTGTGTGGTCTTTCACATGTCCTTTCACTGCAATATCTTGTGCCGAAAGTGACAAAGACAAGAGCAATCCCAGCAACGGGAGAATACTCTTTGCGATTTTAATCATGCTTTTCATATAATACAATATATAGTTAATAAAAATAATGTTTGCCAAGAAAAGGAACCAAGCACGCCCGGTTCCATGCAATCCTTATACCCAATCTTCTTAACTAATACTTATCAAAAAACTACAGTTAACTTTAATCTTTTGTCGATGTTGCAAAGGTATATGATTAACTGTCCCGCGAAAAAGGCGAGTAGAAGCTTAAAGTAGACGCAAGCAGATTAGCTTTATCTATAAAACATTAAAAAACAGCATATTGTGAAAATTAGCAGAAAGTAAGAAAGTAGATTCACATAAAGGGCATAGGAGGAGTTTTACCCTATTTTCTGCACCATATTCAGGAAATCTTCTTTAGAAAGAAAGGATTTGCTCCGCACTTTCAAGCGGTAATTATATACGGTCTGCGAAGAGTAATGCAGGAAGGTGGCAATCTTTCCGCTATCTGAAATTCCCAACCGAATCAAGGCAAACACACGGAGTTCCGGAGTCAGCAGTTCGCCCTCTTTAGGATAGATGCGCTCGTTCTCCTGCAAAAGGTTATTAAAGTCGTTCACAAACTTAGGATAGAGTTTCAGGAAGACGCTGTCGAACGTATGGAAGAATTCTTTCAACTCGCCGGTGACAAAGGTGGTGGAGTGGATGGTTTTCACCAGGTCGTCCAGCTGCCCGGCCTTCACTTTCCTTGCCAGCATCTTGCGGAATTCTTCCTGCTTGTCTATATAGACGGAACACATGTTGAAGACGTAGCCGATGTACTCCTCCTTCACACGGTTCGACTCCTGCAACCGAGCATTCAGTTCCTGCAAGTCACCGTTGATGTGCTTCAATTCCTTGTTCATGTCATCCATGGTCTTTCTGGCAAGGGAAAGGCGCTTCATCTGATGATAAATATAGACCAAGGCCACCAGCAATACTGCCGCCAGGATGGATATCCATATAAATAAGGTGACCAGCTGTTCTTTTTCCTCATGCAACTTGGCCTCGTAGGTGGAGTTGATGACGGGCAACATCCCCGAAATCTCCATCGTACGGTAGCGAGCATTACAGAAGGTAGCATCTTGCATGGAGCATTCCATATAGGTATACGCACGTTCTATGTCGCCCTCGCCATAGAGCAGGTTGGCAAGTTTCCAAAGCGAAATGTATTCCTTTGTTCCGCTTTGCACGTCGGCTATTGCCGAGATGGTAAGATATTTCTTTTCCTGCTTGTGGTCTCCTTTGGCACCATAAACGCTTGCCAATGCAACAGAAGGAATGGCAAGGCTGAAGTCCTTCTGGCTATGGATATCATAGCAACCCTCCAAAACACCTATGGCTTCGTCATACTTACCCTCATACAGTAGTTTGTCGCCCAAAGTTAGTTGATAGCCTTGCGAATCGGGACGCTTCACACGCAGAATGGAGTCTTTGTACTGATATGCCAGCCGGGAGTATGACGCCTGCAATTCTTCTGAAAAAGCATAGGATGCCATCAGCGTGTACACTTTATGATAAAGATTATAGTAGTAGAACATATCTATCGCACCCAGTTCCTCCTGGGGAATGTCTTCCAAAATTTCCAGTCCTTCCTTATACATTCCTGTACCAATCATCACCTCTGCCACACGCATACGAGCAGAGTAGAGATGCGATGCTACGGGCATACGCTGGGCTACTTCCACGCAACGATTTGCTGCCCACAAGGCAGAGTCCATGCGGTAGGCGCTGTATTTGCCGAACAACTCCTGGTAGATTTCCAGTAATTCCGCATCGGAACGGGTAGCCTTCAGCTGGCACTGCAAGGCATTGATTTGAGACTGACGTTCCAGTGTATATCGTTCACGCCCCTGCACAGATGCATCAAGCACCCGAAGCAATGAATCCACCTCTCTATCTTGGCAGAATAAAGGCATAGTGCAAAACAAAGCGAAAAGGATGGCAAACAAACGTTTCATGCAGTACGGTTTCTCTGTCTATAGTTCAAGATTACATCACAAAAGTAAACATTTACCCGTTGATTACAAAGTTCTTTGGACAAAAGATGTTTGGACGAAATTAGTAAAGGGGTACTTTAGCTTTATAAAGCAGAAGTTTAGTAAGCTAACATAGAGGTTTACGGACAAAAATCCCGAATGCTGCTCAGCGGATATTGAAGTCAAGTACTTTCTCTTCCCCAAGATAGCCCTGCAAGTGCTGTTCGATGCTGACGGGACCTACTCCCACAGGGGTACCCGTGAACAGCAAGTCACCGATTTTCAAGGTCATGAAGCGGCTGACATAAGCAATGATTTCATCTACCTGAAAAAGCATATCCGATGTATGACCGCGTTGCACCTCCTTATCATCAATCGTCAAATGGAAGTCCAAATTCTGTACATTGCCGCCCACTTGTTCCAAAGGGACAAAGGTGCCGATAGCTGCCGAATTGTCGAACCCTTTGCAAAGCTCCCACGGATTACCCGCCTCACGGAACTTACGTTGCAAGTCGCGTGCCGTGAAGTCGATGCCCACCGTCACCGCATCGTAATAGCGATGGGCAAAGCGGGGAGCAATATTCTTGCCCAAACGGCAGATGCGCACCACCACTTCCGTCTCATAATGCACTTCGTTGGAAAAGTCGGGGATAAAGAAAGGTTTGCCATCTTTCAGTATAGCCGAATCGGGTTTCAAAAAAATAACCGGTTCCTTATTCTCATGTGTATGTCCCAGCTCCTTGTTGTGCAGAGCATAGTTCATTCCTACAGCAATAATCTTCATTACTTGATCTCATTAAAGTTCAGTCTGTTAAACATCACGGCCAGATGGGCATAAAGGGAAGTGTTCTGCACGACAATGTTCTCGGGAACACGGATACGGAACGGGGTAAAGTTCCATACGGCCTTGATACCGCCCTCTACCATGGAATCCGTTATCTGCTGGGCTATTTCGATAGGTACCGTCAGCACGCCTATATTGACATCGTACTCCTGCATCTTCTGCTTGAACTCGTCCGAATGATAGATGGGGATGCCGCTCAGTGTCGTACCCACCAGTTCGGGCTTCACATCGAAAGCAGCTACTATCTCCAAACCGAAATGGCTCAGACCCGAGTCGCGCAGCAAGGCACCTCCCAAGCTTCCGACACCGAACAGAAAGGCTTTGTGTATATTGGTAAATCCCAGGAAATCCTCCAGCACAGCTATCAGTGTGTCCACCTCATAGCCTACACGCGTACGTCCCGAGATATTGACATACGAAAGGTCTTTGGCAATTTGTGAAGCATCAATATTGATTTCCTTGGAAATCTGGGTGGATGATACGAATCGTTCCCCCTTTTGTTTCAGCAACTTTACATTGGAAAGGTACCACGGAAGCCGGCGCAAGGTAGGTTCCGGCACCTTCATGGTTTCTTTTTTCTGTAACGGACTGCTCATAGTTTCTTATTTAAGTTCTCAATATTGCGATTGGCAAAAGTAGTGCTTTTTTTCTAATCAGTAACACGGATGCAACAAAAGCTTAACATAATTTCTAATTGCATAATTCCACATAATATCGTACTTTTGGGAAGTTTAAAAGAAAGAAGTATGAAGAATAATGATTGGAAAGAACGGTTGAATATAGTCTATTCCACCAACCCGGACTACAACTATGAGATGAATGACGATGAGGAGCAAGCTACCCTCCCCCCTGCACAACAACGCCTGCGTGTACAGCTGGACCGCAAGAACCGGGGTGGCAAAGTCGTCACTCTTGTCACCGGTTTCGTGGGCACCGACAATAATCTGAAAGAACTGGGCAAATTGCTGAAAAGTAAATGTGGAGTAGGCGGAAGTGCCAAAGATGGAGAAATCATCGTGCAAGGCGACTTCAAACAACGTGTCATCGACCTCCTGAAGGCAGAAGGATACACGCAAACCAAGCCCGTGGGATAAACGCATCATCCGTCTCACTGCAACTGTAGAGGCATAAAAAAGTGACCGTTTAGGAATTCAACTCCATATACGGCCACTTCTTTTTATAGAATCGTTTCTAAGCGGAATTATTCAGCGCGCAAAGTAAAACGTTTGAAGTCAACAACCTTCAATTCAGGATCAGCTTCTTTCAAGACTTCTCTAACTGTCTTCTTGCCGTCCATGATGTCTTCCTGGTTCAGCAAGCAAACTTCTTTCAAGAACTTGCCAAGACGGCCCTTAGCAATATTCTGAATCATTTGTTCAGGCAGATGTGCAGCTTTCTCGGCAGAAACAGTAGCAATGATTTCCTTTGCCTTTGCCACGTCTTCAGCAGTAATCCAACCTTTGGCCATGTTGCTTTCCATGTGGTCTTCGCTGTCCACGTGAGCCGGGTTGATACCAGCCTTCTTCAAAGCGGCCTCAACAGCCTTCTGTACCTGTTCAGCTTTTGTCTTCTCGATAGCAACATCTATTTCCTTCTGCTTGATTTCTTCAGATACGCCATCTTCGTCTACTGCAATCGGGTTCATGGCAGCAATCTGCATGGCAATCTGCTTAGCCAGTCCTTCTTCAACAGCCTTGTTGAAAGCAACAATAGTGCAGAGGCCATTTCTGTTCATGTGGTTATAAACCACAGTGCTTGCACCTTCTACAGTCATGTAACCATCCAACTCCATCTTCTCGCCAGTGATACCGCTACGGTCTGTTACAGCATCCTGTACAGTACCGTTGCCCATCGGCAGAGCTTTTACTTCGTCCAGAGTCTTGCACTTGTTAGCCACGGCAAGGTCCAGAATGTCCTGAGTCAATTTCACGAAATCAGCATTCTGAGCCACGAAGTCAGTTTCGCACTTCAGAGCGATGATAACGGCAAAGTCACCCGTAGTCTTAGCCAGCACACAGCCTTCAGAAGCCTCGCGGTCTGAACGCTTAGCTGCAACAGCTTGTCCCTTCTTACGGATAATTTCCATTGCCTTGTCGAAATCGCCTTCAGCTTCAGTCAAAGCATTTTTGCAATCCATCATACCAGCACCGGTCATCTTGCGGAGCTTGGTTATATCAGCCATACTTACAGCCATAATATCTTTTTATTTTAATTGTTAATAATATCCTTATAAAGTAATTGAGAGTTGAGAATAGAGAATTGAGAATTGCCGTAAAGTAACTCTCAACTTTCAATTCTCAACTCTCAACAGTATGATTAAGCCTCTTCTTCCTTCATGAAAGCAGCAGCCTTAGCGGCATTGATTGCTTCCTCGTCGGACTTGTCGAGTCTTGCTTTTGTAGCTTTCTTCTTACCTTTGTTGGCAGGAGCTTCACCGGCAGCTTCCATGTCTACCTTTTCGGCCTTACGTTCTTCCAGACCTTCCTGCATAGCAGCGCAGCAAGCATCAAGAATAACTTCTACTGACTTAGTAGCGTCATCATTTGCCGGGATTACGAAATCGATATTCGTAGGATCGGAGTTTGTATCAACGATACCGAATACGGGAATCCCCAGACGGTTAGCTTCACGAACTGCGATGTTTTCCTTCATTACGTCGATAACGAACAGAGCAGACGGCAGACGAGTCAGGTCAGCGATAGAGCCCAAAGTCTTGTCCAACTTTGCACGTTGACGTGAAATCTGAAGAATTTCTCTCTTGGAGAGGTTTGAATAGGTACCGTCGCTTGTCAACTTGTCGATGGTAGCCATCTTCTTGACAGCCTTACGGATAGTCGGGAAGTTAGTCAACATACCACCCGGCCAACGCTCGATTACATAAGGCATATTTACAGATGCAGCCTTATCGGCAACCACCTGCTTAGCTTGTTTTTTAGTAGCAACAAACAGGACTTTCTTTCCTGATTTAGCGATTTGCTTCAAAGCTTCAGCAGCTTCGTCAATTTTAGCAACCGTCTTGTTGAGGTCAATGATGTGAATACCATTGCGCTCCATGAAGATGTAAGGAGCCATTGCAGGGTTCCACTTTCTTTTCAAGTGACCGAAGTGGCAACCGGCTTCTAATAATGTATCAAAATTTGTTCTAGACATTTTCTTTTAAATTAATCGTTTACTTTCTTTTTTGTTTCTTCTAAACCAACCGCCGGGTAGTCTGAATCTGAAGAGTCCCGGTAGTTTAGATACTAAACGCTTTTTCAGTTGAGAGTTGAGAGGTGAAAGTCGAGAATTAAGCAACTTGTCCGCCCCAACCGTTCTCCAACTCTTAACGTTTACTGAACTGGAATCTACGACGTGCTTTCGGTTGTCCCGGTTTCTTACGTTCAACAGAACGAGGATCACGAGTCATGAAACCTTCAGAACGGAGAGCAGCCTTGTCCTCAGCATTGATTTTCACCAGTGCGCGGGCAATTGCCAAACGCAAAGCCTGAGACTGGCCGGTGAAACCGCCACCGCAGAGATTAACTTTGATGTCGTACTTTTCAGCAACACCCAGCTTATTCAACGGCTGTTTAACTACATACTGAAGAATGCTTGATGGAAAGTACTCTGCGAGGTCTCTCTTATTAATAGTAATCTTTCCAGTACCTTCGCTTACGAAAATACGTGCAATTGCACTTTTACGTCTGCCTAATGCATTTACTACTTCCATTATCTCTTATTTAAGTACGTTAATATCAATCATTTTCGGGTTCTGAGCATCGTGTTTGTGCTCGCTGCCGGCATATACATACATATTGCCCAGCAATTTTGCGCCCAACTTGTTCTTAGGCAACATACCCTTTACTACTTTTCTCAGTAACTTGTCATCACCGTTCGGTTTTGCCTGCAAACGGGCAGGAGTGATTTCTCTCTGGCCGCCGGGATAACCTGTATATGACAGATATACCTTGTCATTCCACTTGTTACCGGTTAATTTTACTTTGTCGGCGTTGATAATGATCACATTATCGCCACAATCTACGTGAGGGGTAAAGTTAGGTTTATACTTTCCTCTCAACAGTTTCGCAACTTTTGCGCCCAGACGACCCAATACCTGGTCTGTAGCGTCAACAATGACCCATTCTTTAGTCACTGTAGCTTTGTTTGCAGAAATGGTCTTGTAACTTAAAGTATCCACTCTTAATTGTTTTTTAAAATGTTACTACTAAAATGTTTTTCTTCACCGCAAGCCAGTCATCCCGGACAATGGAAGATTAACTCGCTATGAATTAAATGCTTATCCTTTTGAGATAATAATCGGCTTGCAAAGGTACGGTTTTTCTTAGAACTGGCAAAAGTTTTCCACTTTTTTTTAGAGAGCCACTTGGCTGATATACAACAGACAAAGTTATCCTGCGGAGAAACGAAAGAATCTCCGCTAGAACAACTCTTTATGATGCGGCCTTCATCGGCCAATGCCGTCATAGAAGACCTTCAAAGCTGCATTGAGAAAGAAACGGGAAAGAGAAAGAAATATCAACGGACAAGGTCCTCGGGGAATTTCGCGGGCATGCCCACCCGCTTCCATGTTTCATGGAACCATGTATTCAGTTCATTCCCATTCAAGTCCTTAGCTATAAAATACTTCAGGTACATTACCCCGTCGTCCCCTATTTCAAACTCCAATATATTGTCTTTGTGGTCCAACATGGGCAGATGGATGTTTTTCTCAATACTTTCCTTATAGGAATTATCCGTCAGCTGCTGATAAGTCCCATACCCCGTGATGATGGCATCCTTGCCAGGAATCATTGTAAAGTTGACAATGCGGCCGTCATCACTCAGCACTTTAAAGGTATTACTCGGTTTCAATATCCCGGGAACATCCGGGATTTCGGACACATAATGACATAACTGCCAAATTCCTGCCAGTTCCGCAGGCCTAAACTCTGCGCTCTCCTGCGCATTGGCTCCCGCTACCGCAAGCAGCACCGCTGCCAGCATGGTAAAGAAATAGTTCCGTTTCATATTCGTATGATGTTGGTTAACGTTATGTCGTTCCGCTAGACACAAATATAAAGATTTATTTTGAGATTATAACATTTTTGGGTATAAAAAAACCGCACAAACAACAGAATGTTTGTGCGGATGATTTTATCCAGTTTGTATATTCCGAAACTTAGAACTCGGCGTTGCGCGGCGTACGCGGAAACGGTATGACATCACGGATATTCGTCATGCCCGTAACGAACAGCAGCAAGCGCTCAAAGCCCAAACCGAACCCGGAGTGGGGACATGTACCGAACTTACGGGTATCGAGATACCACCACATATCCTTCATCGGGATGTGAAGTTCGTCAATGCGCGTCATCAGCTTGTTGTAATCCGATTCACGTTCGGAACCGCCAATGATTTCTCCAATCTTCGGGAAGAGTACATCCATGGCACGCACGGTCTTGCCGTCTTCGTTCTGCTTCATATAGAACGCTTTGATTTCCTTCGGATAGTCAGTCAGGATAACCGGACGCTTGAAGTGGTCTTCCACCAGATAGCGCTCATGTTCGGAAGCCAAGTCAACTCCCCAGTACACCGGGAATTCAAACTTATGCCCTTTGGCAACAGCCTCTTCCAATATCTTGATACCTTCCGTATAAGGCAGGCGCACGAAGCTTTCTTTCAAGACACCTTGCAGACGTTCAATCAAGCCCTTATCAAACATGTCATTGAGGAACTTCACATCGTCGGCACAGTTGTCCAAAGCCCACTGTACACAATATTTGATGAAATCTTCCGCCAGGTCCATATTGTCCGTAATATCATTGAACGCCACTTCCGGCTCAATCATCCAGAACTCTGCCAAGTGGCGGGGAGTATTGGAATTCTCGGCACGGAACGTAGGACCGAATGTATAGATGGCTCCCAATGCAGTAGCGGCAAGTTCGCCTTCCAACTGTCCGGAAACAGTCAGGCTGGCCTGCTTTCCGAAAAAGTCATCATCGTAAATAATGGAACCGTTCTCATCTTTCTTTAAGTCGTAAAGGTTCTTCGTAGTCACCTGGAACATCTGGCCTGCGCCTTCACAGTCGGAAGCCGTGATAATCGGAGTATGAAAATAGAAGAATCCTCTGTCATGGAAGAACTTGTGAATGGCAATCGCCATATTATGACGAATACGGAACACAGCCCCGAACGTATTGGTACGGGGACGCAGATGGGCTATCTCACGGAGGAACTCCATGGAATGACCTTTCTTCTGCAACGGATACGTGTTATCGCAAGTTCCCAGCACTTCGATTTCGCGGGCCTGCACTTCGGCCTTCTGACCGGAACCGACAGATTCCGTCAGCACACCGTTTACGCTCAAACAAGCACCGGTAGTAATCTCTTTCAGCATCTCCTCATCGAAGTTACCCAAGTCTACTACAATCTGCACATTATTTATTGTAGAACCGTCATTCAGCGCGATAAAGTTTACTTGCTTACTACCTCTGCGGGTACGAACCCAGCCCTTCACGTTGACCATAGCGCCAAAATCTTCACGCTTCAGCAGGTCAACAATCTTTGTTCTACTAATCTTTTCCATAAAACAGTTATTATACCTTATTATATATATTACTCAAAAGAACCCATGCGCAGGAAGTTCACCTCTTGTTCCGTGAGGTAACGCCATTCGCCGCGGCGCAGGCCTTTCTTGGTTAAACCGGCAAAATACACACGGTCCAGTTTCATCACCTTGTATCCCAGCGATTCGAAGATACGACGCACGATACGGTTCTTGCCGGAGTGGATTTCAATACCGACATCATCTTTCTTGAAGTCATCCGTATAGCTGATGGCATCTGCATGGATTTCCCCATCATCCAGTTGAATGCCGGCTGCAATCTGCTCCATATCGGCTTTTGTCAGGTTCTTGTCCAAATGCACATGATATATCTTCTTCTTCAGATACTTGGGATGCGTCAGCTTGGAAGCCAGGTCACCATCGTTTGTCAGCAGCAATACACCTGTAGTATTGCGGTCCAGACGACCTACCGGATAAATACGTTCGTCGCATGCGCCCTTCACCAAATCCATCACCGTGCGACGTGCCTGGGGATCATCCGAAGTAGTCACTGTATCTTTCGGCTTGTTCAGCAGGACGTAAATCTTACGTTCGATGCTGACCGTCTGGTCGTGGAACTTCACTTCATCGCCACGCTTAATCTTGGTTCCCAATTCCGTTACCACCTCTCCGTTTACAGAAACGACTCCAGCAGTGATGAATTCATCAGCCTCGCGACGGGAGCAAACACCGGCATTGGCCAGGAATTTGTTCAGGCGGATAGGCTCGTTCGGGTCCACAAACTGCTCCTTATATTCTATCTGTTTCTTCTTGCTGTACTTAGCATTGGGGTCATAATCGGCCGAACGACGGACTGGACGGCTATAGCTGTCTCTGTTGCCGTATCCGCCAGGTCTTCCACCACCCGAATTGAAGCGTGGACGATAAGGACGGTCACCACCCTCATTATTGTAGCGAGGACGCTGCGGACGGTCGCCATCTTCGCTGTTGTAGCGCGGACGATAGGGACGGTCCGTATTATAAGAACGGTCGCTGTTGTAGGAGCGGTCGCCGTTATAAGGACGTTGCGGACGGTCACCACCCTCATTGCCATAACGCGGGCGCTGCGGACGGTCACTATTATAAGGGCGTTGCGGACGGTCGCCACCTTCGCTGTTATAGCGCGGACGGTAAGGACGGCCACCCGAATTGTTTCCATAAGGGCGTTGCGGACGGTCGCCGCCTTCGCTGTTATAGCGCGGACGATAGGGACGGTCGCCATTGTCCGCACCAGGATTAAAGCGCGGGCGATAAGGGCGGTCACTGTTATAAGGACGCTGCGGGCGGTCCCCGTTTTCACTGTTAAATCTGGGGCGATAAGGACGGTCGCCATTATCACGGTTGTAAGACGGACGGCTGTAGCCACCTTCCTTGTTAAATTGGTTACCATCGCGGCCGGCACCTGAGTTCTCCTCTGCGGAAGAAGCATCACGCCAAGTTTCGTTTTCTGTACTCATTGTTTTTTATTCGAATAAAATTAAACCTTGGCCTCACGGCCATTCATTGTCTCTATTATACCTTGAATTTTATATGTTTCTATAACAATTGCCGGAGTAAAAAGTTGAAATTCCTCCGGTACACTTCTGTGGTTGCTTAAATTCCCGTATAAGTATGGGGGGTAATCACCCGCAATTCTTTCTTTATCTCTTCACTTACATTCAGTCCCTCTATAAATTCCTTGATAGACGCTTCCGTAATGGCCTGATTGGTACGGGTCAACGCTTTCAACGCTTCATAGGGATGCGGATAGGCCTCGCGGCGCAGAATGGTCTGGATAGCCTCGGCCACCACGCTCCAGCAATTGTCCAGGTCACGGTAGATGGCCGGTTCGTTCAACAGCAACTTACGCAAACCCTTCAAAGAACTTTGTATGGCAATAATGATATGCCCGAACGGCATACCCACATTGCGGAGCACGGTAGAGTCCGTCAAGTCACGCTGCAAACGGGAAACCGGCAGTTTTACCGCCAAGTGCTCAAGAATAGCATTCGCCATGCCCAGGTTTCCTTCCGCATTTTCAAAGTCAATCGGGTTCACCTTGTGCGGCATCGCGCTGGAGCCCACCTCACCGGCTTTAATCTTCTGCTTGAAGTATTCCATAGAGATATATTGCCAGAAGTCACGGTTCATATCAATCATCACCGTATTGATGCGCTTCATGGCATCAAAGATGGCAGACAGATTATCGTAATTGGATATCTGGGTAGTATACTCCTCGCGTTCCAAGCCAAGCTTTTCGGAAACGAACTTATTGCCGAATGCCTTCCAGTCATATTCCGGATAAGCCACATGATGGGCATTGTAATTACCCGTAGCGCCACCGAACTTTGCTGTCACCGGACAAGCCTTCAGCGTTGCCAACTGGCGTTCCAGACGGTAGACAAACACCATTACCTCCTTGCCCAAACGGGTAGGCGAAGCCGGTTGTCCGTGTGTCTTGGCAAGCATGGGGATAGCGGCCCACTCTTCCGCATAAGCACGGAGCTGCGCTATCAGTTCCTCTATTTGAGGATAGTACACCTGCTCCAACGCCTCCTTTACAGACAAAGGAACAGACGTATTGTTGATATCTTGTGAAGTCAGGCCAAAATGGATGAACTCCTTATAGTCGTCCATACCACCCAACTTGTCAAACTCTTCTTTTAAGAAATACTCCACAGCCTTCACATCATGGTTCGTCACGCTCTCAATGTCCTTAATGCGTTGCGCGTCGGCTTCGGAGAAGTTACGGTAAATGTTTCTCAAGGTTTCGAAAACGCCCTTATCCACCCCTTTCAGTTGCGGCAAAGGCAGCTCACACAGCGTGATAAAGTATTCTATTTCAACTTGTACACGGTATTTAATCAGTGCAAATTCTGAAAAATAGGCAGCCAAAACATCCGTTTTGCCTCTGTATCGACCGTCAATCGGAGAGATTGCGGTAAGTAAATCAAGTTTCATACGTCGTATTTATGATGATAATTATCGGACTGCAAAATTACTGCTTTTTTCTGAGTAACAAGACATAAAGGATAAAGATTTTAAGAAAAGGAAGTTAACGGATAAAAAAATGGCCTTACAATCACTTGCAAGACCACCTTCGAATGAAAATTTCCAGTGGGCGTTGACGGATTCGAACCGCCGACCCTCTGCTTGTAAGGCAGATGCTCT
>OOAU01000103.1_pt1 | contig 71923 bp, 68 predicted proteins | sample 1670931 | NCBI WGS metagenome assembly OOAU01 (sample SAMN06348105, study PRJEB24527) | human gut metagenome | biome: human gut; feature: ankylosing spondylitis patient; material: feces | host: Homo sapiens | place: China | collected 2015-10 | reverse complement strand
GATTCAGTTACAATCGCACTCGTTAGTGAAAGCACAGCAAATTTCAGAACGTTTTGTAGCATAGACGAGATGCCAAGAAAGCATATCAAAGCAGAATGCAGCAACAAGAACGGTTGGCAATTCGTTACCTCAAAATCGGACAATCCTCCCAATGTCCTTATTATAAAGGGATAAAGATTATATTCCAAAATTACACTAAATAAATGAGAGAGGAATGTATTAAGTTTATTTCCCTCTCATTTAGTTTAGTTAGTTTCCAGAAACTTTATTTTGAGCTTTTCATAGCACGTTTTATGCGATTTGATTCTTGCAAAAGCTTATTGGCTATACTATCTTTATAAGTAGCCATTTCAACCATTTCATGATGATGGCGAATAGAATCCTCGTAGGCAGCAACACAATTTCTTACATCATCTATAACTTTCTCATCTCGGCAAACAGAAAAATGCTTTTCGATGTATCGAACATTTGGGTCGTCAGATGGAAGAACCATCTTCAATGCCCGATATTTCAAGTCTGCTACCTCCCAAGCTTGATACTCTCGCCATTGGGCTAGGTTGCCCCAAATGGAGATGACAAGAGATAGAGCCAAGCCTCCAATGAAAAGAAGAACATACTTTGAAGTTGGCTCGAAGCGATGAGTCACTACTTTCTTCAGAGGTGTGTTATCCATTGAGTGAAGTTTGTCCTGCACATTTTTTGATGTGGCATTCAGCTCTTGTTTCACCTGATTAATGGTATCAAACAAGAGTTTGCTTCGCTGTTCATCTTTGCTTGCTTCTTTCTTGGTAAGGTCGGTAAAGATACAGATAGCCTCTCTTAATCTTACCAATTTGTCAATAGCTTCCCCTTCTTTTACAGCCATAGCAAGAATAGCTTTTTCAAGTTTGCTTGTATCAACACTTACAGAGACCGGAGTGCTTTCCGCCTCTGTATTCTTTGGTGAGGCAGAAAGTTCATCGACTTTTTGCTCCAATCTCTCAACTGTGCCGTAGATGGCTTCTAACATTTCTTCTTTCATGTTCGATTCTAATTTTAAGTTTATGACTTGCATCAAAGGCTAAAGCCTCTTCTGCGTTTCTTCTTTTTCTTCTTGGATGATTCATCCTCTGGGAATTGCTCAAAGGTCTGTGCATTGGCAGAAGCAAAAAGTCCTATGGAAGAAATACCGTCCCAAGGGTCCTGGCTGCTCTCCGATATGGATGGCACCTGCTCATTCTTGCAACAGCCCTGCTCATATTGCTGAGCAGAGCTGGCTCTTGCTGATAAAAGGTTCTCCGTTCCCTCAAATCTCGCATTCAGCTTGCCAAAGCTATAGCCTCTGCTAATCTGCGTACCCTTGAAGCTATATCCATCCTTGCAAAAACGGATGCCTTGTACCTTGGTTCGCTCCTTGTCCTTATAGACAAGCTCCAGGTGAACACCTCGTTTTTCAAGCTCACTCTTGAACTTTTGCCAGCTATCTGCGACTTTAAAAGCATCATTGACGGCATTGTGAATCTCGTATTTGGCACGCTCTGCGTTGCGCAATTTGCGAGTGTTAGTCTTGCTCTTGTCAGTTCCGTAGGTCAGCCCACACTTGGATTTTAGAGCCTTGGTCACTTGCTCATTACGCCTATAATCATTCCTGCCTGATATGAGTTTGCCCTCGTTATTGATGCGGTTGTACACGATATGACAATGTGGATTGTCCGTGTTGTGATGCCTTACGATGATGAATTGGGTATCAGTGATATCCATCATCTGCATGTATTCAAGGGCTATCTTAGCCATGAACTCATCCGTCAAACGTGGTTTGTCCTCTGGTTTGAAGCTCAAGGCGATATGTCCCACAGGCTTCTTTATCCTTGGATTTAGCTGTCTTTGCAGCTCAAAACTTTGCATCATCTCTGCATTCGTGCCGAGTAACACACCATCAGAGGCAAGGATTTTCGCCTCGTCCTTGCCTGTAACATAGCGGATGCAACCACCAAATGAGCTGCCCTTCTTTAGCTTGCCTATCATGTGGTATCCTCCTTTCTGCCCATACTGCTTGGCTTCGGTTTATAACTTGCTTGGCGATACTCGCCAAGGATTGCTTTCAATCTCCTCAACAAGTCCACCACATACACATGGGTTTCCTGGAATCCTCTCTGATGCGACAGCTTGGTAAGTTGGTTGAGGTTGTTCGCCATGCCAATGAGGTGCTTGGCGATGGCTATCGTCTCAGCGTTGTGTCCGCTGACCACCTCGCCGTTCAAGGCGGACTCACGGATGTACTCCGCCAACTTGCGGTTGGCTTTTCTCGCCCTCAGCCTCAGTGCCTCGTAGCTTGGCTTCGAGAACTTCACCGTGACAGACTTCGACAACTTGCGAACCCTGCCTGTAGGCGGTCTTCCGCCCTTTCTCCTGTTCTGTTCCTGCATGCTTGTCATTCGATATACTGTTTACAGTTGGTACACTCACTTTCTGCGACCGTCGGGAGCAAAATTCCTCCGCCCTCATGGTGGAGCGAGGCGTTTTGGGGTTCCCAAAACATAACCTCGCTCCCTCTCAGAACACGTTAGTTGGAACTACAGCCTTTCAGCTATCCACGTCCAAGGTCGCAGACCTTAATTCTCACAATTTGCGCCAAGCCTCGAAGTCCTCTTCATAAAGGCTTAGGTGGTGGCGCACGATGTTCTCGATGATGCCCGATACGCTCATGCGTCTCCCTCCGAGGATGCGGACGACACGGTCAAGACGGTCTCGTACATCGGAACTGACGAAGACTGGCTTGCGGTCGTCAATCCTTGGAACTTGGAGAAAGGTCTGCTGATACTCCTCCAATGTCGCCTTGCGCTGCTTGCCACTGATGCGCTTCTGCGGATTCGGTGGCGATTGAGCCTCGTTCGTTGATGTTTCCTCTCTATAGGGAGTTGTTGCAGCAACTTTCTCTACAATTGCTCTCAACTCTGGGTTCTCTACATCATCATAGAGAGAATTACAACTACTTGGATTGGCTTTGTTGCCATACGTAGATGGTTTAACAAAATCCAAATACTCTTTTTCCATCAGCTCCTTTTGCTCAGGAGCCAAGACTACATCTTTTGTTCTTGCCATAGCTTATGCTGTTTTATTTGTTAGTATAGTGGTCACGGTTTGCACCATTGACCGATTGTCGGGTGCAAAGTAAGTGTACTAAGTGCAGCCATGCAACTGATTGGGTGTAACGTGGCAATTTAGTTGTGGCTTGCTTATTTGCATACCGAGATAGTTGTGAGAACTTCAACGTATTTCTCAACTCATCATTGTTCATGTATTCGTTGCAGTCGTGCAAGTTTTTCTTGTTGCTTTTGGCGTTGATGTCGGCAAACCCCGGCAACATACTGCCACAGAAATTGAAAACGCTTGTTTTTAGATTGCCGTGCCTTATCTTTGCACTCACAAGCGTGGAGCACAGCATATGCGTGGAGCTTTGCGACATATAACATAGTATTAACTTAGAAAAAAGAAAAGTATGGGATTCATCGTATTCGAGGAAGAGGCATTCAACTATCTTGATGCCCAGTTGGAGAACTTCGTGAAGCGCATGGACAGAATCCGTGAGCGCAGTGAGGACAAGACCATGAACAAGTGGCTCGACACGCAGGACGTGTGTCAGACGCTCAACATCTGCCCACGGACAGTGCAGACGCTTCGGGACAACGGAACTTTGGCTTATACGCAAATCAGCCACAAGACCTACTACAAGCCGGAGGACGTGATGGCTATCGTAGCAGTAGTGGAGGACAGGAAAAAGGACATGCGTTTTCGCAAGCGCACAGGTTAGACTGTCAATATACAACAGCCACTTTATCCAATGCAGCAAGTAAAACGAGTAACGTAAGTATCAACAATAAAACGAGACAACTATGAGCAATGAAGTAATGACAAGAAACAGCGAGTGGATGAACCACATCGTGAACCACCTCAACCGAATGGTTGACAATTTTGAACGTGCCGTGATGAACTACCGCCCCATGCTTGACGGTGAGCGCTTCATGACGGACAAGGAGCTTTGTGCCAGGCTGCAACTGAGCCGAAGAACCCTGCAGGACTACCGAAACAACGGTGTCATCCCGTATATCCAGCTTGGCGGAAAGATACTCTACCGCGAGTCCGACATTCAGAAGATTCTGATGGCTAACTATCGTGAGGCGTACAGAATGAAGGGCTTGTAGGAGAAATACATGTCCTTGATGAGTGGGGTGAAATGAACAAGGCGACAACGTATAACTTACCGAGCGTGGTTGTTATAGGTTGTCGCCTCATTTTATTGGCTATACCGAGTTGGTCGTGTTTGCCGAGTGTTCTCCCTATGGTCTGTATAAAATCTAATACCATGATTCCTAAGACATCACCAAATTTTTGAGAGCTTTTTTGTGTTAAAATAAGCAAAATAGCCCCCAGAAAGCATATAGGCATACCTACCCCTGTAGCAGAAGAAGACAATTTTTGACTTTTCTGTTACAAAAAACGATACGGAACTCTTTCTTTTAATAGCTTTTTGCTCGATTCCTAATTAGTTATCCGTATCTGTCCTCACAAGACTATAAGAGACAATGGTACATTGTTATAGTTCACTTGCTTTGGACTTTTCAATATGTAAGTTCTTTCTGTCGTCAGAGGTGTTCAACACTTCCCATTTTCTCTTTTGCTTGCCTATGGCAAACATTCTGCGAATGAGCTTAAACTTGACGGCATTCAATGCCTTACGCTTAGTATCAGAATCTTTTCTGCCTCCTAACTTTCGATTATAAAACATTTGCATTTCCACATCGTACTCAACAGCTCTCAATGCCGCCATAGACAGGTCAGCTTTCACTTGACCGTTACAGTGTGCGGAAGGTCGGGCACGCCATTTCACACTGGTACCAGAAGTGTGACTGCATGGAGCTACGCCAACATATCTCGCATATTGCCGAGCTGTGTCAAAAGCGGTAAAGTTTCGTGTGATGGCAATTATGTTTGTTGCATTGACAAAACCAATTCCTGGTATCGTCAACAGATTCTGAAAAGTGTCAAAGACATCTTCCTCCTTGGACATTAATTCACACTCTTCCTGATCTATCTTCTCAATGTCATGATTGAGCTTTTTAATGTAGCTCTCATACATGGCAGAATCCTCTTTCGTTTCAAACATCTGCATTCGGTTCATAAAGTTTGTCCGTTGCTCCACAAGGAACTTACGCTCATTGACAAGTTGCTTCAATTGTTGCATAGCCTTGCTTGGCAACTTGTATGGCTTGGCACATTCCGTGCCATCATAACGATAGAGGAAGTCAGCTATCTTTGCAGAGTCATTCTTGTCTCGCTTATCTATTGTCCCCATAGGATGATGTTTTACTATACGTGTACTAAGCATACAGAAAGAGTAATTCTTGGACGTGAGGAATTTTTCCAAGTCCAAGGAGTAGCAACCTGTAAATTCCATGCCAAACAGGGCTTGGGAAAGTACCACACGGCTCTTTTTGAGCCATGAGCACATATCGCCAAATCCCTTGCGAGTGTTGTTGAACACCTCATGAGGGAACATTTTGATGTTGGTGTCCTCACGAAATATAGATACATCTATGACATTTTTAGAGATGTCAATGCCTACAAATGATTTATTTTTCATATCTTTGCACCGCTTTACGAAAGGAACTCTCTATGTCAGGATAAGCCAAATCTTTTAAAAGCTGGGACGGACAGCTAATTCCCTAAAAGGCACTGAGTCTGACATTTCGGGCAGAGGAGACTATATCAAGGGAAAAGGCTTTGCCTAAGATTAAAAAGTTCACTACCTCTGTCTGGAGTTCCTTCCTTTTGAGGATTCCTCGCAAAGGTAGTGCCAAAAGCAACCAAGAGACTCTATCATGGTATAGTGATGGTCTTAAAACACTGTTAGTTCACTCCTGGTTGCTTGTTTTTCCCATTTCGATAATTGTCCGTCTCCACATACGGAGTACCTCGTTTTATAACGGCAAACATACGGAGTATCATCTTAAACTTGATTGCATTAAACACTATTCCACTGCATTTCTCCTTTCTCTTGCGTTCCCAGTAATCTCTGATGTTCGGAATGTGCTGCATGCAAACCAAACAGGCAATGGACAAATCTGCCTTTGCCTGTTTAAAACCTTTCTTAGAGACTGACGAGCCTTTTCTCACAGATGTACCAGATTCTTTCTTGAAAGGAGCGACACCAATATAGCAAGCGTATTTACGTGGGTTATCTATTGCCATGAAGTTCTCGGTCAAGACAATGGTTTCAAGTGCGACAACACGCCCAATACCAGGTATTGATGTCAGCAGGGAAAAGTTCTTGCTGATGTCCGCATCTTCTTTTATGTACATGTCAATTTCATTGTCTATGCCTTTAAGTGCATCATTGAGCGTTTTAAGTTGCCCATTCTTACGTTCCACAGACAAATCTGTGTCATACGCACATATATCATGAAGCTGCTGCTTGTAAAGGACTGACTGCTTGACTGTCTGCTTGCGTTCCGCCAAAAGCCTCTTCAACTTAAAATATACAGGAGGAGGAAGTTTTGATGGGTTGCGAAGAATCTTTCTGTGGTTCTGCTCACAGTAAATGGCTATGCGGAAAGAATCAAGCTCGTCAGTCTTGATGCGGTCGAGCGAACGCAGTCCATCATCCAAGTCTGGCTCAAAGCGATGCATCTTGCGAGGTTCCACCATCCTATAAATATAATGTTTCTCTTCCAACCACAGTCTAAAGTTTTGGGTGTAAAGTCCTGTATATTCCATACAGAACAAGACTATATCAACCCCCTTGCTTACCTTTGCCACCCATGAACCAATTTTCTTGAAACCTGCATTGTTGTTGCTCACCTTTATATGGGCTTTCTTCCAATCAATGCTTTCTCCGTCATAATAAGCAAGGTCGAGAGTCTGCTTTGAGACATCCACGCCTATGTAAAGTTCTTTATCCATAATTTTGACATTTAATAGTTAAATGGAATCAAGAAAGTTGGCTGGATTATATAAGGACTATGACATGAGAAAGGGCATACCTTGAAAGAAAGATAGTTCACCTTAACACCCATTAACCAAATATCCTAACTTGATTCCTGGGTGCAAAGGTAAAAGCTAAAACACTGCGGTGGCTCGCCCAAGTGGCTGGAGGCGCAAAGCCTCCAAGGAACGTTGCTTTATATGGCTGTTCTATGCCATTGCGTTCTCTGTAAAGATACAGACCAGTTTAGTGCGGCTTGTCTGCTTGCCGATGACGGACTGCATAATGAACTCCCGAAAGGCTCTGCTCTCAATGCTGTCAATACGGAAGGCTACCGCAATGACGAGTTCAAGGCTATACACATCATAGCTGATGCGGTCGTTCTTCCTGACATGACGGCGTACACCCTGCTCTTTCAGAATGCCGTCCTTGAATACAGCCTTGACAGCCTTGCGCACATAGCAGCCGAATACATTATACATGTCGGCAATCTCCTGCATGGTCATCCATACAGTATCGGTCGGCATGGATACCGTTCCGCTCTCGCTGATAGTTATAACTCCTCTGTTCATTTTCCAATAGTTTTTTCGTTCGATAATCTGTTCCTTTCTCGCTTGGCAATAAGCTTATCCATGTCATTTGAAATCTTCTGCTCCGTCACCTGCGCATAGACCTGTGTGCTTGTAATGTCTGCGTGTCCCATCATCTTGGCTATGCTGCCGATGGGAATGTCCTCGTTGAGCATCAAGACTCCGAATGTATGGCGGCTGGCGTGGAATCCCAACTTATTACTTATGCCAAGCACCATTCCGAGGGTATGCACATCAAGATAGATGTCTTTCTTCTCACCCAGTGGAAAAACAGGCTTGCTGTCGTCCGTGGTATTGTAGAGCGAAAGAATCTTCTCGGCTATCGGATGGAGTGGCACAAAGAACTCCACGCCTGTCTTCTCTCTTTCCTTGCGGATATACTTTCTGCCCTCGGAGTTCTCACTGATATGGTGAGGGTACAGTTTCTTTACATCTATATAGGATAAGGAGGTGAGCGAGGCAAAAATGAAACATCTGCGTGCTAGCTCCGTTCGCTCGTCAGCCATCGGGGTAGAGAGCATCTTGATGAAGTCTGCCTTGCTGATATGGGTCATCTTCGGGGCTGCCTTCTTCTCATACCCTATCTTGGCTATGGGATTGAAGCGGATAATGCTCCTGTCCACTGCCTTGTACATCAACATGTTCAGCCAGAGAAGGCAATGGTTCACGTAGCTGTCGATGCGTCCCTGGTCTCGTTTCAGGAATAGCTTGTATTCCTCTCCGAAATTCTCGTCTATGTCCTCAAAGGCGATGTCGTCCTTATCCAATGAATGGACAAAGGCTCTCAGGTTCTTCTGCCATGTCCGCTTGTGCAGAAAGGTTTGTCTGGCTTTTGAGGTTCGATACCATTCCACGATGGTATCACCAAAGTTCAGCAAGAACCTTCCTGTCGTGTCCTTGTCCTTCAACACAGCCTTCAGCATTTCCACGGTGATGATGCCATTGGCGGTAAGAAGTGAGTTGTATTTATCCTTGACCTCAGCAAGGAAACTTGCCAATCGTCCGTTGTCCCTTGCGTTCCGTACCTCTCCCTTCTTGGCGTTCCACTCCTGTGGGGTACAGGATATGCCTGTGGAAATGGCTGCGCTTTTGCCGTCAACGGTGATGCGGCAAAGTATGTTGGCTGTTCCGTCTGCCTTCACCTTCTGTCTGTTGATGTAAGGCAAAATTGAAAATGTACTTCTGCTCATAGTTGTTGTCCTTATAATATAATAATGTAGTTGAACTGTAAAAAGAAAAGTTGAAAGCCTTGTTCATAATGCGAGAATAAAGTCCTTCCCGGTTGCAGCGATGAACTTGTCCATGTCCTCAAACAGCTTCTTTTGGGTCACTCTCGCATACCGCTGCGTCATCTTTACATCCTTGTGACCGAGCATCTTGCAGATGGTCTCCATCGGCACACCAGCCTCCAGCGTAATGAGGCTGGCGAACGAGTGTCGTCCCGAATGGTAGGAATAGGTCTTGCTCGTTTCCGCCAACTTGCAGATGGTGATGAGATCGATACGAACACGATTCGTGCTCAGCAATGGGAAAAGGGTATCTCTTGCCCCGTCCTCGTATCTCGCCATCAGCTCCAACGCCTCGGGCAGGAGTTTCACCCTGGCAAGTGTTCCGGTCTTCTTGCGGTTATAGATGAGCCATTTGTCGCCATCCTCCAACACCTTGACATTGGTTTTCGTAATGGAAACGGTGTCTATGAAGGCTGTTCCTGCATAGCAGGCGAAAAGAAACAGGTCACGGCTAACGGATAGTCTCGGCTTGTCTTCGGGCAGTTCCACATCACGGATTTTTATGAAATCAGACATGCTGAGAGCCTTGGGTGTCGTAACCTTTGGAGTGCCAACCCGATAATGGGCGAACAGCAGGTTCTTGCACAAGCCTCGCTCAAAGGCGATGCGGCACATCTTCTTGAAGAGCGACACATAGATGGTGATGGTTCCTGATGAAAAGCCTTTCTCGTCAAGCAGGTAATGGTGAAAGTCACTGATGAAAGGCTCGGTCAGCTGTCCGAAAGCCAAATCAGTCAACCTATACTTCTCCCCGATGAACTCAGCGAGATTCTTGCGAATCTTTCTGTAAGTCCAGACACTGCTCTTCGACATATCGATGCCCTCATGGGTGCTGAGTTCACTGATATGCTCGTCCACGAAGGAGAGAAGGGTGGTCTGTGTCTTGACGCTGCCCTGCAAGGCCTCCTTGACATCCTTAGCCTCGAAGTCCGTTCTCTTTTCCACAAGCACATCGAAAGCCTTTTGGATGGAAAGCAACAACTGCTCGATGTCCTTGTTGGTTTCCACGGCTTCCTTGCTCTTGCCCTCCAATCGGCTGGCACGAGGATTCCAAAGCGATGGAGTGCAAGACAACTTGCAGGAGAACTGCGCCATAGTCCTGTTCACCGTGATGCGTCCCATGATGGGAGCTTTTCCATTCTTGTCCATTCCGCTCTTTTTTAGGTAGAGCAACACCTTGAATTTTTCGATTTTCATAACGCTTACATTTTGAGTGTGCAAATATAATCATTTTGTAAGCGTTCCTTGATACGCAAAACATTGAGAATCAGCGCAATAAAATCCGTTGATGCACAAAGTTGCCTTTCCGCATTGTTACCTGCTTTGCATAGGTAACTGTGGCTCACAATTTAGTAACTGAACTACTTCAATATTCCTCACTCGCTTGCTTTATGCCGATTTGGTAACTTTGTGCAAATCTACTCATTCCCAACTGTTTACGTTCCAACCTCTCTTATTCTCCTTTGGCTGCTTTAGAGCTTTATGTTAAATAAGTATAAAATTAGGATTAACCCTTTAAAATGATACAGCCAAAGCATTACAATTATCACAACCGGTCCGGCCTCGCACAGCGAGAAAGGACTACATTAATCACTTCCGCCAGGAGAAGCCATTAGAAGGAGTATTCTTCACCGACTTCATCCGGGATGTATTAGAAAAGCGCAGCAGGCGCAAGTCTGAACACTATGCAGCCGTTTATGATGCGATAATAAAGCACATTGATAACTTTTCATTGGAGTTTGATTGTGACATATTCACTAACTCGGTAACGGCAGAATTTCTTGATGATTTCATAGTCTATCTTGAAGATTGCGGGTTACGACATAATACCATTGTAGGATATATTCTAAAAATACAGACTCTTATTCGTAGAGCTTCGCAATACAATTATGCAGTAGATGTTACCTATGATGAAATTGAGTTGGAATGTGAGCCTACAAATGCGGTCTTTCTTTCAATGAATGAGATTACAAGGATATACTATTACAAGTTTGTAGGGCAGGATAAGCGGAAAGCAAAGGAGAGAATTAGAGACATGTTTGTATTGGGATGCCTTACTGCTTTGCGTTATTCCGACTATTCAAGGTTGACAAGTCAAAACTTTATAAATAACTATATTATGATCCGAACAAAGAAAACCAATGTGGATGTCAAGGTCCCGGCACATGATTATGTAAAAGAGATATTCGCAAAGTATGGTGGTCAGGTTCCTTGCGGTTTGTGTATTCAGTACTTCAATAAATATTTGAAGGTTATAATGAAAGAAATTGGCCTAAATGACCTAGTTACTTACTCATTCACCAAAGGCGGGAAGTTGGTTACAGTTACTCGTGAAAAATGGGAGTTGATAAGTAGTCACACAGCAAGAAGGAGTGCAGCAACCAACATGTATTTAACGGGACGTATGAAAACGTTTGAGATAATGAAATTAACAGGACATCGCAGTGAGCAAAACTTCTTCCGGTACATCCGGTTAAGTGGTGATGATACTGCACGGTCAATCAGTGGTGATAGTTTTTTTAGAAAATAAAATTATACATGAAAAGTTTAAATATGAGCAGAAGGAAACAAATAGATGACCGTAAGCGGCTTCTTGTACGGTATCGTATAGATGAGAAAGGACTTGTATCTTTTATTGATCCATGCTGTGATGACATTCCAGCAGCTCTTTTAGGAAAGATTTTGGAAGCTATTTCTAATGTCGAAAAAGAATGGAATAGTAGATTTACTAATGACATTAATTCTTTTCCACCCGATATAATATATGATGAACCAATACTTAAATAAATATAGTATGCATACAAAGGATATTTTCGAACAAACCATGCTCTCATGTGGGTATGTAATTGATAAGATTATACAAAACGAAGACTCCCAGGACGTTCGTAAAGTTGAAGGACGAGTTAAGATCCCTAAAAAGGTAACTATATCCGGGAATCGGCAAACGATAATTGAAGAGAAGAAATTTCGATGGGATGCTGTTGGGCGATGCTTTTCTTTGCGATCTAACACCCGGCAAAGAAGATATGATCTTCCTTTACAGACAATTGTGGCGTTTAATAAGCTGAAGGAAACAGAAAAAGAAATGCTGTAGTAATGAGAGAGAGTTTAGAAAAATATAAAATTGTAAATTGGATTTGGGTATATCAATATTTGTCTCTTCTAGGTCCGGAAGAATTCTTCAAATTTGAAGCTCTTGTGAATACATCACTTGATAAGTTGGGAATCAACAGGTATTATGATGTATTGGAGGTACCGTCGGATAATCAGGAGTTATTTATAAAATTCTGCTGTCTTTATATATACAGGCATCCTGAATATGAGTTTAATGAAGATTTTACCCAAGTATGGAGGAAAGAATCGTATGAACAACGGGAAATGGAAGCAAGAAGAAGAAATTTATGTGCGAGAAAACGTGGGTAAAAAGACAATGGAAGAGATGGCCGAATATGTTGGCCGATCCCCATTGGCCGTTAAACTGTTTTTGCATCGCAAAAAGATAGTTGCCGGCCAGACGGTGAAGCGGAACTTAGTACAAGAGATGTTGCGTCTCAAGTTCCGACATCCGGAGAATTTTTCCCCAACGAGGGAATTTTATCGCGAAGTAAACATTAATCAGATGCGGTTTTGGGACATTTATTATGGCCGCAAGCAGATTACACAACAAGAATACGTTGCGCTATCCAAATATTTTGGGCTTACACTCCAAGAGGCATTTGAGGCTAGGCAATTAAGTATGTTTAATGAAGAATAATTATGGTAAGTAAAAAAGAAATTGACCGGATAAAATCAGCACTGAACATCGTTGATGTCATTTCGGAGTTTGTTTTCTTAAGAAGAAGTGGCTCAAATTTCGTTGGTGTTTGCCCATTTCACAATGACAGTCATCCTTCAATGTTCGTTAGTCCAAATAGGCAAACTTATAAATGCTTCGTCTGCGATCATAAGGGTGATGTTATTAATTTTATCCAGGAACATGAGAATATGTCGTTTGCTGAAGCCGTTGAATGGTGTGCGAAGAAAGCAGGAATTGAACTGGAACATCGGGAGCTTACCGACGAGGAGGTGCGTAAAGCGAAAGATTTTGAAGCGATGCGGATCGCACTGAAAGGAGCGGTCATTTTTTTTCAAAAACATCTGCCGGAGGCGCAAAACTATCTCGATAAACGTGGATTTCGGTTGACGGATAAGGTTATAAAAGATTTTGCTATCGGCTATGCTCCTGAAGGTAATTTAGCTGTTCAAGAAATGTTGAAAGCGGGCTATTCCGAGGAAGTGCTAACAAAGGTTGATGTTCTGAAGAAAGCTGCAGAGGGGAGAGTCTATGATAACTTTCGTGATCGAATAATGTTCCCTTTCTTTGATCTGAACGGAAATGTAACAGGTTTTTCCGGTCGATTTGTGGTTCCTAAAGAAAAGGCAGGTAAGTATCATAATACAGGTGATACTCCAGTTTTTAAAAAGGGTGCGCAAATATTTGGACTATTACAGGCACGTGGGGCCATTGGGCGAATGAATAATGTCTACTTGGTAGAAGGGCAATTTGATGTTCTATCGATGCATGCTTCAGGTGTCGAAAATACAATTGCCGGGTCTGGGACTGCACTTACTCCGGAACAAGTAAAGTTGATATCCAGGTTTACTCAAAATATAACTTTAGTCTATGATCCTGATGATGCTGGATTAAAAGCCTCTCTTAGGAATTGTGAGCTGCTCCTGAAGGCTGGACTAACTGTACAATGTGTTCTCCTACCTTATGGAAAGGATCCTGATAATATAGCTTCTGAAGAAAAAGAAAATACGGCGAAATGGCTGATGAATCGGAGAACAGATTTTGCCAGTTACTTTGCGGATATTTTTGCAAAAGACTTTGAAGATCCGGAATCTAAGGAACAGGCGCTGAATACGATCTGCAATTTAATTGGCTATATTTCTTCAGAGACCTTGCGGTTGAACTATGTGAGGAAGATATCTGCTAAGTTTGAGATTACAACAGAAATTATAGAGCGAAAGATACGTGACGTTGTCCGGAACGTGAAGGATATTCCAAAGATTGAGGAGATGAAACCGGGTGTTTATGGACTTGAACAAATCCACGAAATACGCCGTGAAGGTGAACCATGTGTACTTACACCGGATTTTGATTTGTTTCTGAAATTGTATGGAGATACCCCTGTTATTCTCTTGCATGGAGTTCCATCTGCGACAGATATCCAATCTATACGTCGGGAGTGTGCCTATTTTACAACGGATAGCCAAGGGATTTTCATAAATAGAGATGGGGATGAATCGGACTATCTTTCCGCATTGACAATGCTTTATCGTGCCGGTTTGACAAATATAACATTGACTGTAGCTGCAAAAGACCAAGAGCAGAAAGTAGTAGAGGATGAAGAAGGGTACGATCAGGAAGAGCAGCGAATAGACAAAACTTATACATTCATAAAATACTATGTACATCTGCATGGTTTGTTCCTAGCTTCTTATTTTGGAGAAAGAACACCTTTTATTGAACGTTGTGCTGACTTGATCAGTTATGCTGAAGATTCTGTTCGAGTGGTTAATGCTAAATATTTCTATGATAATCTGTCGCTTAGTAAGACTGACTTTAATGAAATATTAAAGCCCTATTTGGCAAAACGAAAGTCCCGCATGGCCATCAATGCTCAACGTACAGATGACGATGATGAAGATTACGATCCGAATGAACTGCCTGGGTATGTAGACGAAAATTCGGAATACAATGAAATGTATCGTCAATGTGGGTTCTATCCAAAGTTGAACAAAGACGGAGAGCCTGTATGTTATATGTTCCGGCAAGAGAAAGGCGGACATCAACAAATTGCCGATTTCTTTATGACTCCTTTGCTTCATATCTATTCGGATGATAAGGAGGCCAATAAACGAGTTCTTAAAATAAATCGGAGATACTATAAGACTCCACTTTATATTGAGGTTCCGTCTAGGGCACTGCTAAAGAAAGCGACCATTGAAGAAGAACTGATTCAATTGGAGGCTGTAAACTTCACGTCCGGAGAAGAAAAACACTGGACTAAGATACGAGAATATATGTCCCGGCACTTTATCACCTGTTCGGAAATCCTAACCTATGGAAATCAACAAGTCGATGGGGCTTCACGCCGGGAAGATAATATGTTTTTCGCTTTTTCAAATGGGGTGTTCCATGTCGTAGATGAACAGCCACGCTTTGAACCTGTCAATGAGCTTGGTGTCGTGACACATAATAAGAAGAACTATTACCTTCCTGCTTTTTCTACCATATACGCTGGATCCGGACGGCAGTCTGAAAAATATGAGCTTATTTCCCAGTTAGTTTATAAGGATATTCCGGTCGAGAAACAATGTAGCTTTGAAAAATGGGCCTCTTTAATGGATCAGGTGTATAAAATCAATGATAATGGTAAATGGGGGATTCTCTTTGCTATAATGTGCGCATTTCGTAGCAATATACACTGTATCGACCGTTTGTTTACAGCTCCTTTCTTTATGGGGCCTATGTCTTCAGGAAAAACGCAAATAGCAATTTCCATTCGCTCTTTATTCATATCTCCGAAAGTGCCCATTTTTAATCTAAATATTGGTACAGACGCTGCGATGTCTACTTTGATGAGCACCTTCAGAGATGTTCCGGTCGTCTTGGATGAGTATAACAATAAAGATATATCGGATGTTAAGTTTCAGGCGTTGAAAGGAATTGTTTATGATGGAGACGGTAGACAGAAACGAAAAGGTACGTCCGGAAAGGAAATTGAAAATGATAAGGTGTATGCTCCTGTAATTTTGTGCGGGCAGGAAACGCCGCAAAGGGATGATAATGCGCTAATGTCCCGTATTATAGTATGCGAGGTCCCTAAGCCAAGGAATCGTACTCAGGAGGAGGTCGATATGTTTAATCAACTCAAGGATATTGAGGATCCTAACAAGATAGGACTTTCAAATGTGCTTTTAGAGATATTAAAGCTTAGGCCGTTAGTCATGGACCATTTTAGGACGCTCAAGCAGCAAGCCTATGATGAATTGAAAGCCGAACTGAACAATGCCGGTGAGATAGATCGTCTGATGAAAACAGCATCGCTCTTTTTAGCAACATGTAAGCTAATCGAAAGTCATACCAAAATGAATCTACCTTTTTCCTACAAAGAGTTTTTTAAGATAGCTTGTGCCAAGATAAAGTTCCAAGTTGAACTGATTAGTAAGACTGATAAGCTTGCTACTTTCTTTAAAGCAATGGATGTAATGATTGATACAAAGGCAATTATTGAGAATCGAGATTTCACGATTGATACACCTGATAAAATAACTATTAAGACTCCTGGAGGAGAGAAGAAAGAAATAGCATTTCCTGCAGGAACCAAGATCTTATTCTTGCGCTTGAGTACTATTTATACACAGTTCGCTCGGAGCTCCTATAACAACGAGGATTCAACTCAATCTACCATTGAACAGAATCTTAGATCTCATCCGAGTTATATAGGGTGTGTGCATGCACGGCGTTTCAATTGGCATGAAGTTGTAGAGGTTCCTAGGGGAGGATATGAGGACGGAAATACTAATGATACTGTAACTGTTGATAATACTATGGTTCGGAAAGTGGAAAAGAGATTTACTAATTCAAGCTGCATTGCTTTAAACTATGAAATATTTCAGGATTTGTATGATATTGATTTGCGACGTTCAGGTAATGAACTTCCTGCTGAATCTGCTGACGATAATAAGCAACCATTACCATTTTAGTTAGATGTATTTTCTGCCTTATACTCCTCTGCCAGCCCTGCCGGTCGAGGAGTATTCTTTTTATAATAAAGCGTACATTTCAATTTTTAATCAACTCTATCATTTATGAATATCACCTCCAATCCCCCGGACCCCCTAAATTTAAAGAAATACAAAGCAAAGAGAGTGCAATTTTGAAAAGATAATTTTCAAAACATGGCGTCCAACAGTCCAACAGTCCAACAGCCAAAAACTTTTTAAAATGTAAATGCCTGTAGTATAGTAGTATATATCTTATTAAAGTAGTATATATATATCCAACATTGCTGTTGTTCGGTTGGACGTTGTTGGACGTGTTGGATTTACAGTTTTCTACATTCCAACAGAATAAAAAATGACCTGTCCAACAAAATGCCACTTAAAAACCTTATGTTGGATGTGTAGGACGTTGTCCAACAGTCAATCAATGTTATTCTTCTAATATTAAATGGCTGATAATTAGATAACTATTTATTATGTAATAGGGCGTGTTGGACGGTTGGACAGTTGGAAGCAAAAATAAATAAAAGTATTTCAAAAATATTCTTTAACTGAAAAGACTATGATTACGACTAGTATTAATATTGAGCCATATTTGGCTGAATACTTACGTGGAAAGTATAATAATGGTTCTGAAGAAGCATTCAGAATTCCAGACAATACAGACCTTTACCATACAATATGGACATTGATGGCTAAACGACAAAAAAATCAATCTCCTGTTGATAATGGTAATTTGGCGTTTATCCTTCCTGAAAGAAGAATCGGAAAGGATCCTAAAGTTTACAATTTCCTTTCTCCTAACTCTGTACGATTGATAGAGAAAGAAGTACGGCGGATGTTTAACCGTGAACTTCATGCTGCGATGGATGAAAATGATATGAATGGACATCTTTTAAAGAACCTAGATGTTGTGCATCATTTCATGTGCTCGTATTGCATTGATTCTATTTCAGAAGATGCTCTTTTAAAAAACTTCTATAGGTGGAGAGAAAATATACGCAAGAGGAAAACACGTCGAGAATATAAAAAGAGGTTAAAAAATGGGTAAAAAATGACCGACCGAACTATCATTTTTGTCCCCAAATGGCGAAAAAACGTCCGCTGTATGGCGAACTTGTTGAATACTAAATAATTATAAGATTATGAGAGAGTTAACTATTACTTTGAGGGTGAAACCTACAGGGAAAATGAAGAAAGAAGAATATCGTTTTCTTGCTGATCCTTTTTCTTTTACTCCTTCTATTACAGATTCGGTATCTGGCAAATTGTTCGATTGTAGTAAAGACATAACGATTGAAACTCCGGATGTAGATACTCTTCGGGAATTTTCCACTGCTAGGTCTGCTATTATTTATTTGTGTGATTCTTTAGAAAAGAATATTGCAATAGGTACAGATGATATTCCGGCTTTGGTTTCAATTTCTGCAAACTTGAACACTGCAACCTTAAAAATTTCCTGTAAAATGCTCTATTCACCATTTTTGCCTGTATAAACAGTCCTTCATAGCCTTCTTTCGACGAACTATCTTCGCTGAAAAGATGCACTACAATGAATAGGACATTTCTTCGTAACTTACTTATTACATCTAAACTCTTCATCACGGCAGAAGCTTATGCTGCTGCCATGATGGAATGTTTTCCACTCCTGGATCAAAAGAACCCAGTGCCAGGGTCTTTTTTCTTTTTATCGGATCCGCCGACTTATAAAGACCAGGTAGATAAGGCGGTGGCTAAACTTAAAAGAGAAATAGCATGTACTGCAGAACTTAAGAGTGTAAGCCTGACTAATGATTTCTCATCCGAGGAACTGCCTGAAGGCTCAATTGCTTATCATCGTATTTGGGGTACAATTACATCTAATTCATCCTGGTATTTCTCTTCAAAGCAATTTGAGAGGGATTTGATTGCTGCAGAGAGTAACCCTTCAATATCTGTGCATTTCCTTCATATTAACTCCGGTGGTGGTGAAGCTTGGTATTTAGACCGGTTGTCGGAAACAATGCACTCACTAAAGAAACCTGTAGAAGTCTTAGTTGAGCAGTATTGTGCTTCTGCCGGTTACTATATTGCTTGTCATAGTGCGAATGGAATACATGCGCTGACGAAGAATGATCAAATTGGTTGTATTGGTACTATGATCAGCTTTTATGACTTTTCTGCTTACTATGAGAAGTTAGGAATAAAACTAATTCAAGAGAAATCGAGTCTATCTCCACTCAAGAATAAGAAATTTGAAGATTTACGTGCTGGGCACCCGGAACAATATATTAAAGAAGTTCTTGATCCACTTACCGTTCAATTTTTAAATGAAGTAAAATCTTCTCGTCCTAAACTTGCCAATCTCTCTGAAGATGATCCGGTATTCCAAGGTGAAACTTTTGATGCTCAACATTCGATAGATAAGGGGCTAATTGATTCTGTGATGACTCTTCCTGAAGCTATTGCCCACGCAAATTCACGTGGACAGGAATACTTGGATAGCATTTCCCTTCGAAATAAAATAAATCAGTATGTCTAATTTAACAATCAATTAATTATGAACTTTAGAGAAAAATTAGGAAATGTCTTACAACTTCTGAAGCTGTCAGATAAGGCAAAGGCTAAGCAATTAACGTCTGAAGACATTGTAGCAATTGCTATTCGTTATCAGAAAGAATTTCAGGCAAATCTTCGTGAAGATATGGAGGCGGATTCGGTGCAGCAGCAACAGCAAATGTCTCAGGATGAAATGAATCAGTTACAATCGCTTTTGGCCGGTGCTGTGACTCCTCCCGCAATTGCTGATAATGCGGCTGAAAAGGAAGAAAAGCCGCTTAATCAGCCTGAAGCTACACCGGAAGGTGTTATCGAGTTAGCCAAGAGCGTAGTAAGGCAAAATGGTGAATTACAGAATTTAGTGAAACAAATGTCTGATCAAACTGCAGCTGATACTCCATCTGCATCGGTAATAACTCCTGTAACTATGAGAATTAATGGACCCGGCACTACTGCAAAACATCTGTTTGGTATTGAAGCTCCTATGTTTGATATGTCGAAACGTTGGAATAAGATTACGGAAAATCCTGATTACTCCTCTACTAATATAGAGGATGGTGAAGAGAAAGCTTTCTTTCAGGAAGTGGCTATTTTCTCAAAATCTCTTGCTCGGCGTTATGAGTATTTGAATAAGAATCATCTGCTCGATCCGGTAAAGCTTGCTGCAGGTGAATTCTCAACGGACCTTTCGGGAGTTGACGATGCCAAAGTCGGTGATCAATACGTAATTCGTCGTCAGGATGCATTAATCGCTCATATACTGAAAAAGCGTGAGCTAACTCAATTCTTCCCGGTGAGATATGGTGTGCAGGATCATGACCTTGTATTCAATACATTCTTTGATGAAGTCTCTCAAGGTTGGCAAGAAGGCGAAGTTTGGAAAGGCGGCATGAAAATCGAAAACGAGATGGGGCATGTTGATGACGCTATGATTAAGATGAAATTCGGTCCAATGAAGAAACTGGAAAGAATGTACATCGGTTATCTCAATAAGGAAGGCTCTGATCCTATCAAGTGGTCTTTGATTGAGTATTGTATTGTCAATACCTTGGAAACAGCACAAGTAGAACAGAATAAACGTCGTGTTCGTGGTGTTTATGTTACTCCGGAAAAGGGGGTTCCGTCTCACTTCTTGAATGCTTCCACGGGTATTATCTACACATTGCTCCGGTATTATCATGAGAATAAAATTTTACTGCATGACGATGAGTCTTATCGTTCATATACAAAGGAAAACATGGTAGATGCAGTGAAGGAGTTCGTGGCTGACATTATTGAAAAATGTACGGAAGATATGGATCTGGATCAGCATGTTATTTATCTGAATAGCTTGCATCAAACTTGGTGGAAGGAAGGTTGTCGAACCAAGTACGGTAAAGACATTGATTTTACTGGTCCTAACAGTTATCTGAATGTTGTTCCTGATACCGATCTTCATATCCGATGGATGCCTTATTTAGGGCAAAGCTGCTTAATGTTCCTTGATATTCCAGGCAATTTGCAGTTCTTGGAATACATTCCAGGAGAGATGATGGCCTTTAAAGCAAAGGATGACATGGAAATGGTAAAATGCTGGTCTACCTGGAAGGAAGGTACAGCTGCCGCCTTCTTGGGACGCCGTTTCAAAACGCGTGCTGAACTTGTTCAAAACAATTTCGAATGGCAGCAAATTTTCATGAATAAGCCTTCCGTTAATGTTGCAGTTGATGCTACTGAAATTGACGCAAAGGATGGCTTTTGGCAAATTACAGGTGAAAATACAAAGGCTACTGTAATCACTGACATCAAAAATGCAAAACCAGGTGTCGGATACCTTATTGAATGTGGCTCCAAAACTAATGCTTCCAAGATTTCCAAAACTGGTAAATTCGAAGATATCACTGCCGCTTATACTCCAACAGAAGAAGGTGATTATATCCTTGTTCTTCTGAACAGTAAGGGGAATTTCCGTGAACTGGAACGCTGTGTCGGTGGTGTACGTACGGTTAATACAGATTTGCAACCAAATCTTCCTGGTGTAAGATAGTTCTTTTCAGTTTTTAATAGGTGTTTGTTTTCAGGGGTGGGAGTTCTGCCCACCCTTTTTTCTTAACTACAAAATTGATGTTTTATGAAAGCTAAAAAAATCAGTAACCCTTATAAAAAAGGGAATCAATATGCATGTAAAATGCAGGTAAAACTCTTTTTATCTCTTGCACTTCTTTTTGCCATTGTTTTTGTTGTTGGTATGTTCCTGGATCCTGATCATTCCATGTTTTGTATGACAGGATTCACAGGAACTTCTCTTGCTTCTATGATGGCCATTGGTAATGTTGAAGATGTTTCTGACAAGAACACACATGGATCTAATATTGCCTATAAGATTTATCTGATAGATGTTCATCAAATCAATCCGGATGTGAAATTTCCGAGGGCCAACGCCAATCGTGAGGTTACTACTCTTCCAATGCTTCCGGGGGAATATATGAAGTATTTTGAAGCGCACGACATTCCAACCTATGTCGGCAATGGGGAAAAAGGTGATATTACAACAAGCGGAACAAATCAGTTTGTCGCGATCATGGGTGGCATGCGGGATCAGCTCTTAAACTTTATAGAGGAACACGCCGGTGGTAAGTTTGTGATATTGTTTAAGGAGATTGGAGAGGACCAATGGTATATATTAGGGGAATATGATAGACCAATGGTCTTGAAGTCTTATGAAGCGAAGAATGATAAAGATGGCCGTTATATAACCTTCACTTTTGAACGTACCTCTGTGACGCAGTATTACAAGTATGTTGGTGATATAGTTAAGGCTCCGGCGGAAGTGCATACAGCGGGAACTAAAGACTTAGCAGTTAAATCAACAAGCAACTCCTATGAGATCCCGAACGGCACTGATGCAACTTATGCAATAGAGACGGTTTCAGGCTTGACGAATAATGATAAAGGCAGGCATATCACTTTAACCGGTACTGGCACGGATAAGGCTGCAACAATAGCAGATGGCGCCACATTTATTTTGGAAGATGGAGTTACCTGGACAGCAAAAGCCGGTTCTTCCATCACATTCCGAATTTTGGATCCAGCCACTCTTATTGAAGTTTCAGGAAGTCGAATTCAAACAGCATAAATTATGTACGGATTTAAAGAGAAAACAAAATACTTTAATGAGTTACGTAATCCGGCGGCTGCCGAAGTGGATTTGCGTCTGCTTCGGGCATCTGCCCCGGTACATCCTAAACTTAAGATGTTTGCCCGTAACCCACAACGTTATGCAGATGATATTCTTTATACATTGTTAGACTTAAAGTCAAAGGATGCTATCCGGATAAATCGTCGTGAAAATGAAAAAGCCAAAGAAGCAAATGGAGCAGAATTACAATCAGGAGGAGATACTCCGGAAGACGCACCTACTGTTTCTCAACAGCTGTTATCTGGCAATTTAGAGGGAAAAGTAGAAGCTTCAGTGCAAGAAGAAAAGAACCCATTTGAGATCGATGCCGAGATTTACGAAAAGCAGGCTGAAACGGAACTGCGTAAGCAGAAAGAGCAAGAGGCGGAGAAATGTGCACCTCAAGCTGCAGAACAAGTTGAAGTCTTGGAACAAGAGAACCAGGAACTGAAAGAAGAACTCGAGGCGGAGCAAGATGCAAGAACAGAAGCTGAAGAACGTGCGGAACAGGCTGAACAAGCCTTAGAGGAAGAGAAAAAAAAAGAACCTACCAAGGTAGCTCCAAAAAGCAAAAGCACGAAGAGTACCCGCAAATCGACTGGGAAAACCTCGAAGACGAAAACGTCCAAATAGCTACGATCCTGTACAATGATCGTGTGCAGACTTGGAAAAAAATGAAGCAGCTCGATGAATTGCTAGATAAGAAACCGACCAGTCGTGCAGTCGTTGACATGGCTGAACTACGAATTCGGAACTTACTGGCATTCTCCGAGCTGCAAACGTACAACGACACTGGAGTATTTCGGTACAAACATCCGCTTATCGTTCATCGGTCTGAAAGAGCTGAATTAGAACGTTTACGAACGTCTGATCCCTTGGAGTTCCTTCGTCGGTATAAGAATTGCTCCGATAATATTCGCAGATACGAATCCTTTCTAAAGCGTCCGGAACGTATAGATAAACGGACGCAAGATAAAGAACATCTTCGCCGGTTTCGTGACCGGGAAGCCTTATTTAAATCAATTCTCGAAGAATCAAAGTAATTATGGAAAAGCTAATAGAAGTATTTAATTTGGGTAGTTTGCCGACTGCCCCGCTGGATTCGTTCTTAGAGCTTCAGGAGGATTTTAAGAAATCGGATCCTGATAAATTATCGAAACTACAGATGCTTATTATCACCCGTGGTTTCAAGTATGCATTTAAAGCCTGGAAGGATCCGGTTCTACACTCTTGGCATGCCAACAAACAGACCGAATTTGCTGTGCAATGGAGATAGATCCACGTTATGTCTCTGCTACTGTATCTCGCTACCGGGCTATGTTTCTGGAGCAACCTGTTCGGCTTATCCGTGGAGGGGAATTGATGAATACTGAAGAAACATTAAAACTCATTGCATGAAAAATGAACTGACACCTACCTCTGATGTAGACCAGATTACTCAAATCGGTGAGGAGTATGTATCCCAGGTGCGCACGTTTGGCGCACTTGGTTACACTCCACAACGCATCTGCAGTCTGCTTGGACTTCGTGGTAAGGAGAAGTTAGCATTGATTGTCCGAATTACTCTCTCTGGAGACGTGTATTATGATGCATATAATAATGGGCGTGCTCTTGGAGAATATAATATTGATGCAGAACTTGCGAAGAAGGCAGAATCTGGAGACATTGATGCGATTAACACTTTGGAAGAACGTAAGAATTTACGTGTTGAATTAGACCTACGAAAACAACTGTTTGGAGTATGACACAATTAGACCACCTTGATAAGATACATCCGGATCTGATTTCAGAGTTCCTGACGACTGGAAGTTGTTCTGGGATTCCGGAGGAAATTCGGCTATTTTTAAAGCAGCTACAATGGGCGGCAGAGATATTTGAATATGAGAGAAATATCACTCGTGCAGCCAAGTTATTACGGCAGAGGATTAATGCTTCTCAACGGATTAATATTGATGAACGGACTTGTAAGGCCCGTATCTATGCTGCCATAAATTACTTTAATATCGATAATAATGTATCTATCAAGGTTTGGGAGTCTAATTATGCAGACAAATACGAGGATTTGGCGAAGTTATGCGCTGTAAGGGGAGATTACAAGACACAGGAGAAATGTTATAATGCGGCCTTGGAATGTCGACGTAGAGCCTCGGAAATAGCCGAAGCGGATCGTGATCTTGGCATTGTCTTTCTTATTTCTCCGAATCTTACTCCTGAAGATCTCGGCTTTCAGAAGAAATCAATCAAGGAGATTGCACGTAAGAACAATGAGGGATTTTATATAAACCTAATTGATTCGCTCCCTATTGAGAAGGCTGATAAAAAACGTTTGTTACGTGATGCTGATATCCAGGAAGCAGAAATTATAGAACCTGAAGAGACGGGAGAATAATATGGGTATAGAACTTTATTCACAATCATCACAATCGCTTAGTGCTGGTGCTGCTACTTTAGATTTGACAGCATCGTTTGAAGAATGCTATCAAAATGCGATGCAGATTAGGGCGAATGTCGTTGACTCAAATGTGCTCATTGTAGAAGCCGGTCGTGCTACGGGTAAAACTGAAGGAGTGATGGGACCACGTATCATTCGTGTTGCAAATGATATGCCTGGAGAACTTTCATTCCTGGTTCATAAAACATACGTGGCTCTAATGACAAACGTGTGGCCTAATATTCAGGCATATTTTTCCAAGCCGGTGGGCGATGGGCGGCGTTCTATGCTTGAATATGGTATTGATTACATCGTGGGGGAAACGAAAATACCTTCCCATTTCCGAAAGCCTCGATATCCGATTGCTTATCCAAAACATAGCATTCTGTTTCGTGATGGCCATCATCTGCAAATGGTGAGTTCTGATCAGCCTGAATCTGTTGCCGGTCGAAGTGGAGTGCATGCCTTCGTGGAGGAAATGAAACACAATAAAGGAGAGAAGTTAAAAACTCGTTTGTTCCCGTCTCTGCGTGGTTCTTCAGCTTCTATCCGTATGTCACATTATTATCAAGGCATAACCGGCGTGTCAGATACTGCTCGTTTGGACTTAGGGGAAGACAATTGGTACGAAGAGTATGAAAATAATGTCAATCAGCAGCTTATTGATGAGATCGCATCAGCTTCTTTATATCTGCATGCAGCCCTATATAAAATATACCGCAATAATATCCGGATGAGAGAGGAAAAGAATCCTGTTATCATTGAAGCCCTTCGTTTGGAAACAGAGAAAGCAAAACGTGTTGTAGCAGCTTGGAAGCCACGCCTTGCGGATATGCGTAGAAATGCGAGCTACTATATCCGTGCTTCTTCTTTTGCGAACAAGGATATACTAGGGCCTAAATTTTTCCGCACACAGCTTGAATCACTTGATCTCGATGAGTTTTTGACTTCTATTTGTGCAATCCGCAAGAAGGAAGTCGTTAATAAATTCTTTGCAAACTATCGGAAAGACAAGCACCAGTTCTCCGATGGCTATCGCTATGAATCAATTTTAAAACTTGATTTGCGTGAACACTTTGTTTTAACTTCCAGGTATCTAAAATATTACGATAAACGTGAACGGATCTTTCTTGGCTACGATCCCGGACACTTTTCCAGTATTGTTGCTGCCCAGGAAAGGGATTATGGGCATGAACTCCGTGTCCTGAAAGAATTTACCTGTTATTATCCGGCAGAACAGCCGGAGCTGGCAAAGCAAATATTTGATTATTTTGGAACTGATGCGATTAATAAACATATTGTGCTTTATCATGACCGGGCAGCCAATAAACGCCGTGAAGACCTTGAAAAAATAACGTCTGATGCTCGTATATTGAAAAGAGAATTAGAAAGTTACGGCTTTACTGTTGAACTTATGAACGAAGGACAATCCACAATCTACCACTGGCAGCAATTTAAGCTTTTATTACTCTTGTTTGGTGAGCGAAGTAATGCATTACCCGTATGTCGGATAGATGAGAATGAATGTCCGAACCTTTGTAGTGCCATTCCACTATCACCTTTAAAGAAAACGGATGGGCGTATTGAACTAGATAAATCTTCTGAAGTTAAAGTGGCACTGAAACACCAGGCAGGGCTTACAACGCAGCTTCCTTCTGCACTTATCTACCTACTTTTCGGGCTATACGGTGATAGAATACAAGGTGAATTAAGTAATATACCGGATGATTTGCCCGAAAATATAGGGATATAATGTACATACTAGAGTAATATAGTTATCCGTAAATCTTATATAATATCACGCTTTTGACATCGTTTTTATATGTAAAATACAGGTTTACAGGTAAAAGACATTTTGAAAACAAAAAAACGAAAAAATGTACGACGAAATTCTCCACGCCCCGCTGAAAAAGCGGTTTGAGGTGCAAAAAAATGCATTTGTCCGGAAATATGACAGTGCCCTCGGTTCGTCCTTTCGAGAGGGGGGTAAAAACGGTAATTTCGAGCATGGAAACGACGATGACAGGCATAAATGCACTGCAATGGGCGAAGGAGATCTCAAAGTTGCCGGATGGGTGCTTCACCATTGCCTTCTTCCCTTACTCTAAGCAGAAAGGGGAGGCTTCCGAAAGGTTGGCAGTGAGGGAGGGGTGCACATTCCGAACGCAACTTCCTGAAGAACGGTTCAGTATTGATGGTGAGAACTTCTTTCTCTTTAATGATGGGAACGGTGATCCCAAAATGTGCTATCGCATACTTATTCGCTACATGGGGTTTCCTCAAGATGGATATAAATTGCATAAAATAGACTGGTTATGAGTGATAGTGTAGAGATGTTGGGAAATTATGGTTACTATGCAGAGAGTGGCAGTGTCATTTCCTTTCAATTAGGTACGAATCCCACGGCAGGGCTGAAGGATCCGGGCTTTGTTAATTCAAATACAATTCTTCCTGCAGACTACAATTGGCAGTCAATTGGAGGGTTTAATGTGTGTGCACGTGGAGCTAATAACATGAAGTGTGAAGAGGTAGAGAACGATATCAAGAAGAACCGTTTATTGCCTCGATTGATAACCAAACAGGTTAATATGCTTTATGGGCTTGGCCCGGCTATATACATCAAAAGCATAAAAGACGGGAAACTCGTTAAGGAGTGGGTGGATTGTCCGGAGATAACAGCCTGGCTTGAATCCTGGAAAGACCGTGGTCTGGAGTCTGATTACAAAGAAGTAGCTAAGGGAAATATCAAGAACTACTATTACTTCCGTGACTACTTTGTGAAATGGCGCATGACGCTTGGTAACCGTATCGGAGAACAACGACCGGTAGCTGGTCTTGAGTTGATGGAAAACAGACGATGTCGGTTGGCTACACAAAAAAAAGATGTTGTTACAGAGTTGATCAATTATAAGGACTTCACTCATATTGCAGTTGGGCGATGGAGTTATGGCGTTTCTAAATATTTGTTTTATCCTCGCCTGGTAATTAATGACATTCGGAATATCAAATGGGCGGCAATATCTCACCATCGCGAAAAATCGGTTAGTGAATTTTATGGCGTAAATGAAACTCATGAAGGGACAAAAGCCTATATCAAAGGCTCAAATGATACTGCTTATTACATAAACTCTTTCTTAAAAAATTCGCTGGCCGCTAAGATTCATATCATTATCCCGAATGCGTGGGTTGAATCAAAGCGTGCACAAATTACAAAAATATGTAATGAGAACATGGAGCGAAAAAGAAAGAACGAATCTCTTCTGACCTATAATGGGATTGAAATCGGAACAACCTATAAAGAATCGTATTTTCTTAAATACCTCAAGCAGGAACTACGCAATATTAGTGAATATCTTTCTGGGGCAGATAATCAGGGAAAAGCTTATGCTACTATCAGCTTTAAATCAGGGGCTAGCGAGGAAGAACGTTGGAAATTTGAGGTCTTAGACCTGAAATATAAAGAGTATATTGATGCTCTTATTACCTATGATAAGCGTGCAGATGAAGTTCTTTTGTCATCGGTTGGATTGGATTCTTCTATCTCGAGCGTTTCTAAAGATGGTGTCATATCAAAATCCGGAGCGGATGTATATTACAATTATTTGATTTACTTGATGTCTCTTACCCCGGATGATGAAATCTGTTCAGAGCCCTTTAATATGGCTATTCAGATCAACTTTCCGGAACTATATAAGCAAGGATTCCGCTTTGGCTTTTATCGTGAGACACCTAGCCGACAAGAAGAAGTAACTCCTAATGAACGACTAAATAAACAGCAATCATGAACCTGAAAGACTTATTTACCGATATTTCCGGATTTGCAGAGTTTGTACCTGGTATCGATGCGAATATAAATTTTGCATTGCTTAATAGCCATGCTGTTACTGCTTATAAACGGATTGCAAATATTGTGAGTGTTCCTGTATATGAAAAAATCATAGAACAGGGGAAGAGCGAAATGTACGATTATCTTCGGACTGCATTGGCTAACCTCGTCATGGCAAATGATACGATTTTCGATGTTCTTCGCAAACGAAAAGCAGCTATTGATATTTACAAGTACGAGCAGGAAGCTATAAGAAGAGCTTATTATGAGAATTACTATAATGCAATGGATTCTCTCATTGCACTTCTTAATCAGTCTGAAAATATGGGATGGGAAGATACCAGGTATTATAAAATGCTTGATAAACTACAGATAAAGACAACCGAAGAGTTCGACCTGTTATACTGCATTGATTTATCATATCTGTTCTTCTTTCGCTGTATCCCAATCCAGGTAGAAGTCCTGGAGGAGAATTTTACTGGTTACCTTGAGCGTGCAAATGAGAAGCCGTCTGTTTTATCATTGATTAACCGAGCACTTGCAAAGAAAGTGGTAGCTGTTGCTTTAACCAGGTTTGATATATTAGAGTTCCCATCCACTATCCGGAATCTTTTTGATGATTCAAAAGCGAGTAGATCCGGAAAGGATGAACAGGAGAGATTGCTTATTTTATCTGTCCAATTACAAGATCAGGCAAACAGTTTGATTAAAGATATCGACTTGTTGTTATCAGATCCACAGAGTAGCGATATTGAGACAGAAACTTCCTTTAATCAACCTGAAGATAAAATACAATTAATGCCATGATCGAGTTTTATGTGCATCATAATAAATTTGCGATCCCCAATGCCTGGGAGGAACTTACTCCGGGACTATTTGAGGGTATCATGGCCGATATGGATCTAGTCATAAAAGGCGAACTTTCACCGGCTATGCTTCAGGTTAAACACATCTGTCGTGCAATGGGCTGGAGCCCGAGGAACTTGGTGCGGACTAAGGAGGAAGATACGCTGTCTAATCTTGCCTGGTTGGGAGAGCAAGTTGATTTTATTTTTCGAATATCATATCCGGATCAGGATGCAGCTCTTCAGGATCTATCTAAGGAAGACTATGTAAAAGCCAAGAAAACACCTCCGGAGAGGTTGAATATATCAATTGCACGTTATCTTTCAAAGTTGGACTATAAGTTCGTGTTAAATGGTTGCTTTTGTGCACAATTGATTCCGTATGTTTCTATTCAGGGACAACTGTTTTCCGGATATACTATTGATACTAGTTTTAGCCAACTGACTTGTTCTCTAACAGCTCTACAATTCATAGAGGCTCGTTCGCTGCTCGGATGTAATCAAAAGATGTTGCCGTTACTTGCTGCTATTTTATACCACCCGGGACTGTATGATTCGGAGTCTGCACACTCCTTGGCTAAATCATTTGAAAAGTTACCTAATGCAACATTGCAGAGTATTGCATTCAATTTTTCATCATTTGTCAACTATCTGTTTACGGCTACACAATTTCGGATCTTGGTTGCGGGTGAGAGTGAAAAGCAAAGTTTAATAACGACCGGTGCACTTGAGTCGCTTTATAATTTGAGTAATGATGGGCTAGGGGATGTTTCAGCGATTGAACAAATGAATATAATCAAGTACTTTACGATTTTACGTAAGAAATTGATAGAAACGATACGGAGTATGAATTTTGCAGAAATACCTGTTGTGGATATCGCTAAAAATACGGGGTTACCAATTTCATTAATAAAACAGATAATATGATTTTTGAGATTCTCAAATATTACGCTCAATTCCCGAATCATAGTAAGGTGATTGAGCTCTTTTCAAAGGGACGAAGTGAACTTCCTGAATACGTCGCAATCCAGGAGGAAATTAAAAATTTGTCTAACTCTTCCCGGATCCGAGGATTAGACTACTATATTTTTGGGCAGAGTTTCGATTCGGTAAAACAGAATGTTGATCGTATTCTCTCCGGAACCTATTTGTTTGTGGAGATTGGTGATATTATGTCTAAACGTGATCAGAAGAATAGCATTCAGGATGAAGTGCAAATGGCCGTTACAATCGCTGCAAAATCTGCCGAAATGGACTTGATAGAGGAAGCGATACAATCACAGCGTACACTCGCCATGCTGCAACAGCTACGAGTGGAGATGACCTCTGATCAGGTTAGTACCCCTTGGCTAAAAGAGTTGTCCGGGTCATGCCAGATTCGCCCATTTGTAGCAAAAGAATTTGCCTCTATTGGCTGGACGATGATGTTCGAAAGGGAAGGAAGCGATTTATTTGATATAAAGCGTCTGATTAATCGTAAAGTATAAGATCTGTAAATATTGATAAGATGAAACGTGATACAAAAGAAGCTATTCAATATGGTAGTGCTATTGGCATGCTAGTATTAGGTTCTGCTTTAGCTGTAGCAGGATTTGTCATGTCTCACGGCGAGATACATGATAGTGTGTTGTGGCTCTTTGCTCAATGTCTGCTTTATGCCGGGGCTGTGTTTGGAGTCTCCGTTTACATAACGGACCGGTTTAATAGGCTTGAAAACAAGTTATTCAATAAAAAGGAGGAGGAAACAAAATGAAGGAAATTGATGCTATTGTCATTCATTGTTCGGCCACACGTGCCGGACAGGATTTACGTGCAAAGGATATAGACCGGATGCACAAGCAAAGAGGCTTTAGCCAGATCGGTTATAACTTTGTCATTGACCTGGATGGCATGGTAGAGAATGGACGTCCGCTTTCCATTGACGGTGCGCATTGCAACACGAAAGGTTTTTCTATTACATCGTATAATAAACATTCCGTTGGTGTGTGTTATATTGGCGGACTGGATGCAAACGGGAAACCTGCTGATACACGGACGCCCGCTCAAAGAGCTAGTTTGCGTGAGCTGGTAGCAAAGCTATGCAAGGAATATCCCATCGTGGAGGTTCTTGGACATCGTGATACTTCGCCCGATTTGGATGGCAGCGGGGAGGTAGAGCCTAGAGAATATATTAAGGCATGTCCTTGTTTCGATGTACGTTCCGAGTTTACCAACTTCTTGCGTAATACAGTAGTTCGACCATGAAACGGCTGATTTATATTATCATGTTGTTAACGTTAGCAACATGCTTTATATCCTGCCGGACTCAATATATCCCGGTTGAGTCCGTTCGTGTTGAATACAAAACACGCGATAGTATCCGTTATGACAGCATTTATCAACGTGATAGTATTTATACGCTCGTAAAGGGTGATACAGTCTATCAGTATAGGTACAAGTATCTGTATCGCTACCTAACAACAAATCGTACCGATACGATTCTTAAAAATGATTCTATTCGTGTACCTTATCCGGTTGAAAAGAAGTTGAACCGATGGCAAAGTCTAAAGATGGAGCTAGGCGGATGGGCTTTCGGGTTCGTTATTGCTTTTCTTTTGGTAATAATAGGGCGAATAGTATATAGGTCTAAAAAGAAATAGTACCTTTGTTCCCGAAATCATCAATTTCAATCCGCGACGGCGGATTTTGCCCCGGCTAAGTGTAGTCGAGGCTTTTTTATTATATAAACTTTAAAACTCAAATAAATGGAAAATAACTACGATTACGACTCCGTTCAAGAGTTACTAACATGGGCAAAGGAAACTTTGAAAAACAAGACCTATCCGCAGGGTGAATTTCAAATTAATAAAGCGACAAAGGTGTTAGATTGCGGCTCTTATTTATCATCTATGATACAGATGATTTCGAGAAATTGGGAAAATCCGACTTTTTATCCCACTATTAACCAACTAAGAGAATTTAGAATACAAATAGAAAAGGTAGCCGAATGAGCTACCTTTTCTATTTGTATAGTGTTATAATTAGGTTACCTTTTCATATTACTTTAATCCTTTTTTAGCTCAAGCTAAAAATAGGAACAACGCTTCAGAATCTGCCTTTCTTGACAGATGATCAAAAAATATACTTTAAACTTAGAACGAAAAAACTTAGTAGATAATGAATAATAGAAATTACTTATTGCAGGATGGCGGCACAATAACCGCCACCTGCGCTGCAGATTTTGTAACCAAACTTCGGGAAGGTAGTCGTTTTGATTCTGAATGTACCGATCAGGAATATATGTTCAACTTTGCCGATCGATATCGCGACCAAACAGGAAACGTTATTCGTGCTGATTCTCCGGAGAACTTTATTGAAGATTTAATAGCTTTTGGGTATGTAACTGTTAAATAATGAATTTGATAAAGAAATTGTTATCGAAAGTTTTGTTTGTGATAATAATTTCTTTATCTTTGTGATGTCAAACAAAAGAGCTCTTTGAATGACTGATGAAGAAGCGCTAAAAGCGCGGGTAGATGAGTTAATTGAAAATCTTAACTACTACCTCCGAAATTATAACCGACTCATTGGAATTGGTTATAGAAAATCGGTACTCGACGCAGAAATAGAGAATCTCAAGCTTGAGATTCAGAGGTTATCTGCTCGGTAGAAAAAGAGTTCCCCACTCGACGGGGTGGGGAACTCATCTTCTTCATTATTTTGTTTTATCTAAAATTTATGTAAGATGGGAGTAAAAGAAGATTTTTTCAGATTAAAAACAGCATGCCTCGAGGCTAAAGGTTCTGATCGTGAAAAAGCGGAACAAGAGATGGATCGTTTCTTTGATTCGTTACGACCGGAAGACCAACAGGAACTGCAGGCGGCTATTGATGAAGATTTTGTTCGGATTCACCAAGTGGTTGATGATGCTAAAAAGATGAAAAAACAGATTGAAGTGCGAAAGATCTTATCTGAAGTACTTCCATTCATCTCTGTCTCTGAATTTGCTAAGCAATATTTTGATAAATCAGCTTCTTGGTTGCATCAACGCATTAATGGAAATGAGGTGCATGGGAAGGTAGCAACTTTCACAGAAAAGGAATTGAAAATTTTATCTGATGCATTGAAAGATGTTGCCGATAAATTGAATAATGCAGCTTCTGCATTATCTTGATAAAAAAGTCAAAATATTTTTGGGCTGTTTCGTTTTTCTTGACTATCTTTGTTTTTGCCAAGTAAAAACCATATTTCAACTCCTCATATCGTGTAATCCGTAAAATCGGATTCCGGGTGGTTCCGGTTGGCGCACGATATGAGGAGTTGATTTTTATAATAGTAATAACATAAAATAGGTACGATTATGGAAAATGAAAAAAAGGATCCTCGTTTGTCTGATGAAGTAGTAAAACTACAAAAACATCGAATTATGTTGTGGTGTGCTATAATAATTATCACTTTTTTTCTTATAGTTCAGTTTTCTGTTGCAAATTGTGAGAATAAAGTTTTAGCTGACCAGTTTACATTTGCATCTACGATATCATCTATAATTTTATCGGTTATTGCTATTATAATGTCTGTAGTATCTGGTGAGTCGATAAATAATCTTCTGCATAAATTTAGAGATGTACATGATGAAATAAGTGATGTACCAGGTAAGATTGATTCCTCAATGACAGAAAATGGATGATTCATCTGGCAAGTTCAAAGAGGTCTATAGCAATTTGAAAGATATTCCTCAACAAATAGAAAAAAACACAGAAATAATGAAAGATGTTTCTAGAGATGTCAATGAATCTATAAGTCACCTGTCAGAGTTATTGTCTGATATTCAGGGTAAAACGGATAAATTGGATTCAATAGAAATGAGTATTAAGATGATGAAGGATCAATTTTTTAACGCTGTTCCTAGGGATAATGAGTTTTCAAAAGATTTAGGGCTTACAGAAAAACAAGCGGAACAGATAATAACTACAGGTTCTCTTTCTGGAGGATTAATGTTGTATGCTATTAAGTTGGCAAAGGATAATAAGAAACTTCTATCATTATCAAACCTTGCTTCTGCTTTGAAAATTGCAGGAACTTATGATTATTTTTACGGATACTATGTGGCAATGACAGCTATTGGCATGGTAACTTGCAAATTAGATCCAAATAATATGCTCAAAGTACAAGAATATGATAAAAGTCTAAATACATTACAAGAGAAATTAACACAACGAGTGGCGAATGATCCTGATTTTGAAAATCAATTTAAATTGGTTGATGAATTTATAGATAAATCTCCTTCTGTAACTGTAGCAACTGTAAAGTAAGGTTCTCTGCAGGATAGATTATAATTGTTGTGAAAAATTAATTATAAAAGAACTGTGTGAATGTTTAATATAAAAATCCGTAGCAACTTTTAATATGAAAAAAAATAAAATTATGAAATCCGGTAAAAACAATACTGGTTTTAAAATAGAGTGGCGGGATCTACTTATTTGTTCCTTGCTTTGTGCTTTTTTCTTGATTATATTATCTTCAGTTATATTATTTATTTGGGTATTTACACCTCAAAGCGTATCGGAAGACATTACTGATTGGGGAAACTACTCAATGTGCGTGGGGGCACTCTTTACCTTTGTTTCACTTGTGCTTGTTTATTTTACATATAGAGAACAATCGGAAGCATATAGAAAACAATCAGAAGTAAATCAGCAACAGTTGGATAAAATTCAACAGCAATTTGAACTTAGCCAAAAAGAGGCTCAAATTTCTAACAAAATGTTTTTTGATTCTACATTCTTTAATTTACTTAATGTTCAAAGGCAGATTCATTTGGAGTGTGTTTCTGATAAATATAATGAAAAAGGATGGGAAAATGGTGTTTTCTGTAAGATCAAAGAAAATATAAAGAAACAATATCAAAAATGGAAGCATACATATACAGTGGCTGATGATGCAAGAAATATTATTATAGAAATATATGAGGCATCAACTGATTTCTCAATGAGAACATCACCGAATGAAATTCCTAGTAGGTATGTAGAAAATGATATAATGTATTACTTTCGTAATTTATACCAAATAATATGCCATGTACATAGGAGCTTTTTAAATGAAAAAGAGAAGCAGAAGTACATAAATATAATTCAAGCTCAAATGAGTGATGAGGAATTATTAGTAATGCTTTTTAATGTTATCCATTATACATCCCAAAATGGCAATAAAGAATATTTGGAAATATTAGATGACTATGGCTTTTTTGAGAATTTAAGGTCTCCTTATGATGATAAGGATATGCAAGATCTTGTATTTCCGATAAAATTATTGTTTAAAAAGACTACATTTAAACATATCAATAGCGGAGGGTAAATTCTAGAAAAAATATTTAATATTTTATATGGATGCTATTTGTTGTATTTGTCTTTAGATGGTATAAAAATGAAAAATAGAATTATAAATATGTGATAATATGGGAAATAATAACATAAACCAAATAGTGCAACTACTAAAAAAACAGGATTTAGCCTTATATCCGCTGGAGGATGTTTTATCATTGTTTAGAACAATAGGTTCTTTTCCTATAATTGTTACTACACTTCATTTAGGAAGGATTATCGTCCGAGGACAGAATTATGATTCTACAGCTGACTATACTATTCCTTCAAGGCATAGTTATAAACCTGAAAAGTTGAATACAACATATCAGAGAGCTAGTACTCCATTACAAACAATGTTTTACGGAAGTATTACAGATGAAGATATAGAAAAGACTGCAATAGATGATAACATACCACTAGCACGGCATATTATAATGACAGAAATAGGAAAGACTGTAAAAGAAGATGCAGATAAGGAAACTGTTGTATTTAGTTCATGGGTTGTTCTTGAAGATATAAATTTAGTTTCTGTCATACAAAGTGATGCCTATAAAACCCCATCCAAGTCAATTCTGAATTTGCAAAGAGATTTTAAAGCAAAGTTTGGCAATTTACCAGAGATGGATTTTATTAATTTTGTAGCTTCGGAATTTTCTAAGGAGGATGCTTCTTCAGAAGAAGACTATAAATATTTAATTTCAGCTTGGTTTTCTAAGGTTTGTTGTGATTTGGGATATGATGGAGTTGCATATCCTAGTGTAAGGGCGGGTGGATCAGGTCTAAACGTTGCGATAAAGCCGGAGGCTGTTGATAAGAAAATGAAGTTGATAAGAGCTGATGAAGTTGATATTGTAAGAGAAGATATGTCTGTTTCAGAAGTAGCGCGAAGAAATATAATAGAGGATAAATCTTGAAAACAAAGAAATTTTAGAAAAATGGAATGGATTTTTTTTACTCCGCTTTTTTTGTTTCCTTGTTTCTCAAATCTTACCTTTGCGGGATTACTTCAAAAAACACACAAGATGAAGAAGACCGTTTTTATCATGCTGTTCATGTTAGCAGCATTGAAAGGTTACTCGCAAGACCCTTGGAATCCAATCCGTACTTATTGCGAAATAGTGGGAACCGGTAACTTGACTGGTACGAAAGTAAAGATCGAGATTGATTTTGGGCAGGCACAAAAGTACTGGTCGAAACATTCTGATAACTTCCTGGTAGATGCTGATGGCAAGGAAATCAAATTTAATTCTATGGTTGACGCTTTGAATTACATGGCGCGATTTGGATGGAAGTTTGAGCAGGCCTATGGCATCACTGAAAATTCAGCCATGTCAAAGAACAATGTTTATCACTATCTATTAAGCAGGGAACTTAGAGGAGATGAGAATGTCAACTCTGGTATTTATATAAAGGGAGATCATGAGAGTGAGCGACCAAAGGATGAAGCTCCGAAGGAAAAACCTACTAAAAAGAAACGAGAAATAGGAGATGATATTTATTAGTTTGTTTTTTATTTTGCATTTTCAAATAAAATCCTCATATTTGCAGTGCTAAACATCAGTAAGGTGTATCTTACTTCGCAGAGCGCGGTTAATGCTCAACATTTTGTATGGGCTTTTTTTATGCCTAAATGTAAAATATTGGCGGCTGCCTTCCCTTGTAGATTTTTGCTCTTCGGAGTGGATACTACTGATGTTTAGCGACACGGGAAATGGCAGCCGTTTTTCTGCCTATATGCTAAACATCAGTAGTTATGAAAACTCAAACCCTTAACACGCCAGTCGTGTCTGCTCCCGACATCAATGTCGCTGGCAATGTCAAAGCTCTAACAGAGCAAGTTAATAATTTGCAAAGCCGTTATTATAGTGTTTTAGCACCGGATTGTGAAGTACGTACTACTTCTGACCGTTGGTATTTCCGAGCAATTGGATTTACTTGTTTCGGTCTGATTTTCTTTCCTCTCTTATTGGTGGCTGCTTATTGTGTTTATCAGGCAAAGAAGAGCCAGAAAGGAGGTGAGATATGAGCGAGAAAGGAAAAACTGTATTTGTCTCGGATGAGGTGCTTAAACTTCTGCGTATGCAATCAGAAGTTATATTGTCTCAAGCGAAGATGCTCGAGGAAAGTATTAAAATCCCTCCCTTCTCGGTGATAAAAGATGGGAAAGTAATAAAGAAAGGAAAAATAGCATGAAAGACCAAGAAGCAAACGTTACGAATGTTAGTGTTTATATTGCTGCTCTGCAGGCTACTTTTAAGCCAGCGTGGGACGCTCGGCATACAACACACTGGTTTACGACCGATGAAGTTTATCAATCTATAAAGAAACTGGATCCGGCGGCCAATATATTGAAAGAGGATATATTTAAAGCTATGACGGACGCTGGCTTCAAGTTCCAAAACCGCCCCGGAGCATCGGGATGTGATTTTCGGTGGATGCTTGAACTAAAGAATAATAAATAATCAAGTTCCGGAGAGTGAAGCTGTTCCTCTCCGGTTTTTTTTGTCCTTTAGCTTCCTTCTTTCCCTTAGTACATTCGCTAAAAATAATAGCGAATATGATTTCAGAAGATTTAGTCAAACAGCGATTTGTGCATGATACAATTTCTCAAGGTATCAATCTCATTTATCAGACTCAAGAGAATGTCGTCCGTACTTACCTGAATACCCGTTCAGGCCGACTGTTGTCAAACCTGCAACGTAGACCGTTCACTATTCAGGAGTCCGAAGGTAAACAAGAATACTTTATTCGTATTTTTCCGTATCTCCGTTATCTTGATATTCGATATCGACGGGAAGACGACCGAATCTCACGCCATATCCGTAGCAACCTGGCTTTGTACAATCGAACGGTATGGGGAGTTCTTTATCATGAGACTTTCCCTGAATTGCGTTATGGCTACAATGAAGCTATCAGAAATACGATTCGTGAGCAATTAGAACAAGCATTAATCTACGAACAATCTCAAAATTGGTAATATGGGAAAGAAGCATTTGTCGGAAGACGAAATCAAGTATATTGTATCTGCTGAATCTAGTCAGGCCCAGCGGGATATTCATGAACTGACCAAAGTTACAAAGCTGCTCAATAAGGAAGAGAAAGCACGTCGCACTGCGATGATCGAACTTGAAGCGCAAGGCAAAAAGAATACTAAGGAGTATCAGAATCTGGAGAAAGAGGCCAAATCTCTTTCTAAACAGATTACTGATAATAATAAGAAAATAGGAACACTAACCAGGTCTCTGGATGTCAATGCCATGACCGGACGGCAATTAAAGAAAGTAGCTAAGGAGTTAGCTGCTACACTTGATGATATGTCAGAATCTGCGGATCCGGAAGAATATGCAAAACTTAGTAAGAGGCTGGGAGAGGTACGCAATCGGATAACAGAATTGAAAGGATCCGGAAAGAATATCAAAGCTGAATTCGGGACGATGGAATCTGCAATGGGGAAGCTAAAAGCCATTGCAGTGGCATTTATTACAGTGAAGTTGGCAGGGTATTTAAAAGATATAGCTCAAAATGCATACTCAACCCGGAAAGAGTTTGCCAAGTATGAAGCCGTGCTCCGGAATACTTTGCAGTCGCAGGAGAAAGCTGCTGCAGCAATGAAGATGCTCCAGCAATTAGCTGCAGATACGCCGGGTTCTCTACAGGAATGGACGGAAGCTTACATCAAACTTATTAATAGGGGTGTTAAGCCTACTACTTCAGAGTTGACCAATATGGGTGACTTGGCAGCATCACAGGGCAAAAGTGTGGATCAGCTTATTGAGGCCATATTGGATGCTATGACTGGAGAAAATGAGCGTTTGAAAGAATTTGGTATCAAGGCAAGTAAGAGCGGGAATACTGTGAAGTACACTTTCCGAGGGGTTACTACTGAAGTGCAGAACACTGAAGAAGCGATAAAGAGTTATCTGCTAAGTTTAGGGAAATTGGATGGCATTTCCGGATCGATGGCTGTTCAAATGAAAGAACTTGAGGGACTGGAGTCTAATTTTAAAGATACTTTAGACAACCTATGGAATAAAATAGGTAAGCGCATGGAACGTTTTTTCAAGAAGGGGCTATCCTGGGCTGCTGATTTTGTTTCAGATATAACAAAGGTCATGGAACCTTTATCGGATACTTTTGAGGATCAAATGGAAAAGGTGGTCAATTTGGAAAGACAGCTTCCGGGTATGGCAACTCGATATGATGAACTTGCTGGTAAGGTTAGCCGTAATGCTGAAGAACAGAAGGAACTGAATTCTTTAATTGAGCGCATTTCCAATATTGTTCCTTCTGCTGTTTCTGAATGGGATCAATACGGTAACGTTATTTCTATCAATACTCAAAAGGTTTATGATTATCTCGCTGCAGAGAAAGCCCGATTGAATTTTGTTCATCGGGAGGAAATTAAGAGTCTTAGAGCGAAGAAGGAAGAGGCGAAAGCCGAAATGGAATCTTTGATATCGCAAAATAAAAGAGGCAAAGTTTGGTCCGGTGGTACGGGATATGGCAATACTAAAGACCAGGGAATGCGTGATATGAGTGATGCGGAGCTAGCTGCTAATGCGGAGAGGATTGCTGAACTTAGAGAAGAACTGACCGGTATTACAGCTCAACTTGATAAAATTTCAGGTGATGGCATAGACAAAATCGTTAAGAATCGAATAAAGGCTCAAGATGACGCTACAGAAGCGCAGAAACGATTCAACAACATGAATAAGTCTATGTTGTCGGCGTGGTTGAAGGATGAGAAAAATGCAGCGGATCAATACCGGGAAATAGCACAGGAAATCTATGATAAGCGTTTCCCAACAACTCCTCAAGAAAAAGATAAATCGGATCCAAATGCTGTCGCACTCAAGAATCAGGAGTCAAATCATGAGGCGGAAATAAATCAGATCCGGTTAGTCGGAAGAGAAAAGCAACAAGCGGGAGAAGATATAAATCTGGCCATTCTGAAGTCGGATCAGGATTACTATAATAAACGGATTAAGTTACTCGAGCAATTCAAAGCAAGTGCTACAAAGTCAGCAAAAAAATCTGATTACCAAAAGCAAATCGTAGATGCAAAGTCTAAACTGATTGATACGGAGGAAGCGATGGAAAAGCAAAAGATTTCTGCTCTGAATAAATTGCGTCAGGAAGATTTGGAAAAAGAGAAAACGGTAACTGCAGAGCAGAAAATGTTCCTCACTAATGAACTTGCGGCCAAACATATTACTCGTGAACAGTATGAGATGCTAACGCTCTCTTTGACTTCTTCGAGTGCAGAAACAAGATTAGCTATTGAACAGCGGTATTTGAATGATGTCAATGACCTTGAATTAAAGAATGGGAAACTGAAATCTGATGCTGTAAAACAGGCTAATGCTGCAGTTTTATCAGCCGATCAGGACGCTGCCAATGCCCGTGCTACCATCCAAACCAAAATGAATGATCTGACTAAAGATTTTAAAAGTCAGTTTAAACTCACTACGGTTGGGGAGGATTTGCAGGCGCAAATGAAAGTATTGGATGCAACTTACCAGGCACGAAAACAACTTGCCGAGAAAGAGCATTTGGATACAAAAGAATTAGATACTGCTTATCAGAAGGCTAAGGAACAATTAGTGCAGGATAGTGAGAACCGTATCAATCAGATCCGCAATCAATATGGGCTGTTAAATCAACAACAACAATATGATTTGCAGCTGCAACAGTTGCAGCAATACCTGGATAATGAGACGCTCACCCAAGAGGAACATGAGAAGGCCGTTCAGAACCTGAAACGTGATTCATTTAAAAAGCAGTTCGATTACTACTTAGACTTATTCTCCGGAGCTGTACAAGCACTTCAGCAAGCCGAAATGGATAATGTGGATGCTAAGTATGATGCCGAAATCGAAGCGGCGCAGGGAAATGCCGAAGAGGTTGAACGCCTAGAGAAGGAAAAGGCGCAGAAGAAACTGGATATTGAGAAGAAATACGCAGATGTCAACTTTGCCATCAAAGCGTCTCAAATTATAGCTGATACAGCCGTTGCGATAATGAAAGCCATTGCCGATTTAGGCCCGATTGCCGGTCCTATAGCTGCTGCGCTTATGGGTATAACAGGTATTGCTCAACTTGCTTCTGCCAATGCGGAACGGCAAAAGGTTAAGAACATGACTCTTTCCGGTGGAAGTAGTTCTTCAAAAGGATCCGGACAACGTGTTGCGAGTGGTCGTGAGTCTGGTGGTAAGATCGATGTTCGCCGGGCTCAAGATGACAAGTTATTTAAAGGTGCTGATTATAATCCGGATGCCCGTGGGTTTATTGATAAACCAACCGTAATTGTAGGCGAAGGACCGGCAGGCCAGTCAAAAGAGTGGGTAGCTAGCAATGCGGCTGTTGATAATCCTACGGTTGGGCCTATTCTTGACATGATTGATAAATCGCAGCAAGCCGGTACCATCCGAACACTTGACTTGAACCAGGTTATACGGTCAAAAATGGCAGGCTTTTCTTCAGGTGGAAGTATTTCACAGCCTATTCTCTCATCCGGAACTCCCAAAGATGACGGAAGCGGTGCAGCAACATTACCTCCGGAATTGATGGAAAAGTTTGCTCATGCTATAATTGGTATCAATGAGAACGGGGTAAAGTCTTCCGTCGTACTGACAGATTTAGAAAGGAAGCAGGAACTCCGGGAGCGTAGTCGTCAAATCGGATCAAAATGATAAAATATGAAAATCACGAATTCAAAAACTGGTAAATCTTATCAGCTCATTCCTGGTACGCAGCTTGAGGTTGAACGTCCTAATTTGTTTTTTAATGAATGGGGGGAACAAACATTGCCTGTTGATATACCTAGCTCGGATTATAACGAAGAAGCTTTAGGATATCCTGATATAACTAGTGTTCGTAAGCTTCCGGATGATATACAGGCTACTATCTCGTCTGGCGAGTATTTCTCGGCATGCAGGCAAGCAATACTGAAAGTCAAACGTAAAAAGACAATTTCGACTTCTTTTTATTTAAATGAAGGTTCATTCCTGGCACAAATATCTAAGGCTTCATTAAGAGAGATGTTTGGTGAAGAGACAATACCTGGAGTGAAAACGGTTCAGCAGGGAATTGATTTCTGCAGGTCTTTAGTAGCGAATGAGAATACTCAATTCGCAATTTTTCCTGTATTCGTTGATTTCGATAATAGTCGTCGTTATATCAACCAGATGGAGTTTATGAATGCATCAGGTGGTATTACAGGATATACGACCGGAAAACTTGATTTCTATAATTCTTACTCAAGGATAGAAGAGGTGGATGGTATTAGTGTCAAACTGGATCCAGGCTATTATATGACTCCATTTCTTCGTGCTCCCTATCTCTTGAGACGTATATTCTCGTATTTCGGTTATACGTTGCTAGAAAACTTCTTTGATGTGACAGAGCCTTTTAAAAGCATGGTTTTTATCAATAATACAATTGATTCACTTGTAAATGGTTCTATACTGCTTTCCCACCTTGTGCCTGACTGCATGTGTAATACGATCCTGGATGTTTTTAGAAAGAAATTTCTATGTGAGTTTATTCCGGATGAAGTTAATAGGACTGTTTCCATTGAGTTTTTTGATGATATAGCTAAGATGAAAGCAGAAACGGATCTTACTAACTGTTTGACTTCTCCACTTGAATTTGATATTCCAACATATCAAAAAGTAGTTCTATCTTCAGAGACTATGCTTGCGGATGGGGACACTTATGATTCGACCGCCGCCATAAAAGCTAAGTATCCTAATGCATATTGGGCTCCGATGTCGGGATCTTATTATCGTGTAGGATATTCGGACTATTCCATGCAAACACAAAAAATATCTTCTGCTACGATTCCTTACATGGCAGGCGGGACATTGAAAGAGAAAAAGATCACCTGTCCGGATGCTATGTTTTATCTGTTGCATGAGTCGCGAGATTCTGGTAATTCTTCTGCCGCTAGAGATAATCGTACTTTAGTCTATCTGCCTTTTATTGGAGATGGCCGATCTTTGAACTCTACTTTAATAGTCAATAGTTCCTCTGATGATGAAGGGGACGATAATAATCAGGAGGAAGAAATTGCCTCTAATAAGGATCAGGCCCCTATGCTGTCTCTGGTTTATAAATATACTGATGGATATTGCATTGGGACAAATACCAATTATACCTATAATAACGTAAGATTTGCAGATTACTCTTTGCTGTATAATGGACCTGATGGCATCTTTGAAAGGTTCTATCGTACTTATGACAATTTATTACGTAATTCAATGCATCCGGTTAAGGGAGATATATTACTTTCTGACCACCAAAAAATGAATATTCCAGCTCATCGGAAGGTGATAATAGATGGGCAGGAGCTATTTATTGATAAACTTAAATATTCCATAGGAGGGAATAATGAACCTATCGAATCAAGTTTCTATACGACTCGATTGTACGAGCCTGTACAAACTGCACCAGCGGAAGATTCTCGCTTCCCTCTTCCTCTGGATGCAAATTGCTGGAGCATTGACAGGAACTCTTATGAAATATCAGAATCGGACTATAATGCGGAACTAGTTAAGTTTGGGGATACTAGAGGAACAAATAAACTGCCGTATATTTATCCTCCATTTCCTACGAAAGAACAAGTCGCAGCGGGTGGATATTATTATGAGCGATCTTTTGCTCATTATCAGGATGGCAGAGATAATAAGCGACGATACTATCGTGTCGTGGCTAGACTTCGCCCTATTAAGACTCCTTATTGATGTAATTATTGTCCTTTAGTCTGATAGATGCTTGAGCTAATTTTACGGTAAAAAAGAAGAGTTATGACTATTCTCCAACAACCTGATCCACTATCATTAAGTGGAAATATCAAGGAATTCCGCATTGGAACTACAGACATAATTTCTTTTAGGCTCTTACAGGGAGATGAAGAGATTGTGGCTCGGAGTTACGAACCGGGTGCGGATGGTGTCGTTATTATTAATATCAAGGATATCATCCATGCCCGGTTGTCTTTCTTGTTCAATAATACTTCAATGGTATATGAGCAGAAGACAATTGTTTCTACTTTTAGAGTACTACTTTCCGATACTGAAGTGGTGTTTACTGCTATCCGTTGCGGAGTCGATATGCTTGCTGATACTCCAGCCAACTTTCTTCTTCAGAACTTTCTGACCTGGCAACCGAATGTAAAGCCAGTCACATATTACTCTCCTGAATTTCTGACGTATTATGCCGTCCAGGAATGTAGGGTAAAACTTCATGCCTATTTTACTGATGAGTCAGCTACAATCGTTTCGCAGAGCGATTTGGTATTAGCTGATCTTACAAAAGGGAAAGCTTATACAATTCCTTTGCAATATGCTTCTGTTGTAGGAAAGCTAGGTGATAAAATGCCGGCTTATTATGATGTTTGGGTTGAAGATGCGGAAGGGATACGGCTGTCGTATGTACAGCGGTATTATGCTTCAGATATGAAATCAGAAACCGAGCAATGGGTATTATTTGAGAATTCACTTGGTGGCATTGATACGTTTCGTGCGTATGGTTCTACGGCTTTCACTGGAGAACATACGCATAATATTGCGGAGATCGATGATATATCTCTTGAATACCGTGTTGATACTGCCCGTAAATTTCAAAAGGATACGGGATATTTGAATAAGAAAGAACGTACCTGGTTGCTTGACTTTTTCCCGTCTTTGAAGAAGTATTTATATACAGGAGCCTATATCCGTTCAATTATTGTTGTAGAAAGTAATGTGACTTATACAGATAAGGAGTTACCAAGCAACTATACTTTTACTTATAAATTCGCTGATGCCAAACCTTTCCTGAACCTGCAAAGGTCAGATACTCCAACAGATGCACTTGAAATTGTTGTGCCTGAAGTTGGTTCTTTTACAGTGCCCCCTCGACTTATTGAATTCCCTCGCCTACCACTGTCCGAGGGGGCATTATTTCCTGTTCAAGACCCTTATTCAGAAGGCTGGAGTGTGACGACTACCGGTTCTGTCAGTGACTATATAATCAATCGTGTTTCAGAAAATTATGATGGAGGAGGGGGCGTTGGTCATCAACATAATAACATTGATTTATTACAGTTGCTATCTTATGCGACAGAGTATTTGTTAGTCTCAGGGAAAAGAATCAAAGCTGGTTATGCGGATAAGGCTAAATTAGCAGAGGATTTGGCTATAGATAGCACTGTGTATGATAAATTATTATCCAAAGTTAATCCTGATAAAGCAGCGGAACTAATAACTTTTTTAAAAGGACTAATATCTGAAGAGCTAATTGAAGCTAATAACGGCTTGGTTGTTCGTAAGACAGAAGCTGTAGAACCTATGCTGATGTCTTTATTATCAGAAGAGTTCGAGGATGGTATTGTAGAAGAGAACGAAGATGTATTTATTGAGGAAATGCATATTGCTACAAGTGGTGCGGTAACATTAGGTGAACTTGATAACGTAACTGACGAAGCAGATAAGATATCAGATACGGACGATTTGCTTGTACGTCTTGCCGGAGCTTCTGGTTGGACAATTAATACCACTTTATTCTCTCAAGTCTCACAACTCATGTCGAAAGTCTTTCCGTTTACTATGACACTATCAGGAGGTGGAACTTATGAGAAAGGTAGTTCACTGACTATAAATCTTTCATGGACTTATGATCGGGATATTGAATCACAATCAATCAACAATGAATCACTGTTAATCGGAATCAGGGCAAAGCAATACGTAAATGTTGCTACGGATACAACTTATACTCTGAAAGCGATACAGGGCGGACAGGCATATACAAAGTCCGTATCAGCCCAATTTAAGGTGAAGAAGTATTACGGTGTGTCTGCAAACGGAACATTGACAAATGATGAGATTTTAGCTTTATCAAGTACATGGGCCGGCCGGACGCAAGGCTCTACTGTATTCGATTGTACCGGTGGTAAGTATCCTTATTACATTCTTCCTACATCTATGGTAACCGGTATTCAGTTCTGGATTGGAGGATTGCGTAATACAGACTGGAAAGAAGAAACTCGTGAAGTTACAAACGCTTTCGGGTACAAAGAGAGTTACACTATTTATCGTTTGAATAGCATCCAGACGGGTGTATTAAATATTGAGGTGAAATGAGTGAAGAATTGAAGGGAACGAATGTATATTCCCCTATTGTTCCGGGCACAAGTAGAGACGTATATCCTACGCATTATTCTATTTATGGTAAAGGTGGTCATAAGGAGGTATCTACTATTGACGCAAGGAATGCCATTACAGCCGACCGATTGACAGAAGGCTGTGTCGTCTATGTAAAAGAGACAGATAAGGAGTATCAATATAAAAATGGCGAATGGGTAGATTATCAGACAAATTTTGATGATACCGTACTACGGGAACTTATTGACAAAAAAGTAGATAAAGTGGACGGAAAAAATTTATCTACCAATGACTTTACCGATGCGGATAAAGAAGTTATCGCAATTCATTCAGAAGAAATAGACAGTTTGCAAGATTCTGTCAACGATATCTACCAGCGTCTTGACTCCACAACTGGAGTTCAATACTATATCCGTGTCCAAAATAATGGTGATAAGTCCTTTACCTCACAAAAGGGTGAACCTTGCGTATTAAATTTCACATTCATTTCACAGGAACGTTACAGCTATAATGATCCTTACGAGAATACCGGAGAACGTGGCAAGTGTGAGATATTCATAAAAAACTCTGTCAGTGCAGACTATACCCTGATAAAAACCCTGATGGTTAACTCCATTACTGCCACAAAAGTTGATATAGCCGAGTTTCTTGCGAATGGGGCCAACTCGATCATGGTGAAAATCACCGGTGAGGTGACCGGGCAGGCTACCCCGGCTTATACCTATAACGTGACGATGACCTCATTGTCCGTCAAGGCCGATACCTTCCAGTGGTGGACACTCTACTCTGGAGCAATTTCTATTCCCCTCTACATCTCCGGAAATGTGAACAAGACACTCAAAGTCACTCTTGAGGGAGAGAACTACGCCAAGGGGTACGAACAAGTGCTGGGAAACGTTATCTATACGGATACCGCCCTGAATTTCTCCATTGACCACCCCGGACAGACAGGTGTATACAAATTATCCGTTTACCTTGAAAACTCCGATGGCACCATCAAAACCAAAACGGTGTCTTTTAATATCATGTGCGCATCGGAAGGCGAGCAGGTGAAGCTGATGTGTGTGAATAATCTTTCAGAAAAAGCCTCCAACTGGTCGAACAATAAACTTTTTGAATACTCCGTTTATGACGGTGACGCTACAACTACAAGCGGTATATTCTCCATAAAAATGAATGAACTTACCGTATATACCAGCGAAGAGAGTACGATCCCCACTAATACCAAAAACAGCTTCTCTTATGCAATGGAGATTGAAACCGTCGACGATACTGATTTTGAAATCTCCGTAGCTGTATTGGATAATGGAGAGTCATTGACCGATACTATGATATTCCCTGTAAGCAACTCTTCCGGTTTTTCCGCTACAGCCGGATCAGTCTTTTACATGAATCCTCGTACACGTACTAACAGTCAGTCAAATTACCAAAAGATTATCAATGAAATAGACAGTTCTCAAATCGCAGCCGAATGGGAAGGCATGAACTGGAATAACGACGGATGGACTGTAGACAGTGACGGAAACCGTGTATTAAGAATGATGGCCGGAAGTTTGTTGGATATCGGTTACAAGCCTTTTGAAATAGAAAGTGCCCGTAATGGGAAAACCGTTGAACTGGATTATAAGATTTATAATGTTACCGACTACTCCGAGCCTATTATTACTTTGTCGGTACCGGATGGAAAAGGATTTACCGGACTTAATATTTATGCAAACAACATCTGGCCGTGTAGCCAGTCTCTTAAAAATGAGGAGTTACAATCAATTCCAACCGATGATGGTGTACGTGTTAGGATAGCCATGACCATTTCGCCGAATATGTATGGAAATGCCGGATTTAATCTTTGCTCTATTTATATCAATGGAAAAAAGAATCGTACTTTCCTTTACGAATCAAATGATTATTGGGCGCAGAATGGAGATATAATTATAGGTTCTGACTATGCTGACGTGGATGTCTATGGAATCCGTATATATGAAACCGGACTAGGTTCCAATGCAGTACATAAGAATTATATCAATTGGTTGCCCGGCACCGATGAAAAGGTTGAAGAAAGCGAGAATAACAATCTTTATGACGCAATGGCCACACAGTTAGACTTCGATGCCATAAGGGCAAAAATGAATGTCTTTGTATTCGATAACATATTCCCTTCATACGATGATACCGCAAAGAGAACAGGTACGCTTGAAATACAATTTGTAAACCGCCCGGAACGAAACGTGTCTATCACAAATGTGGAAATGAGTGGTCAGGGCACATCTTCTAAAAAATACTGGGAATGGAATGAAAAGTGTAAGGTTGACAAGACGAAATCTGTTATTACTTATGCTGACGGATCAACCACCACGAAGAAGTTTATCATGTTTGATAACGTTCCCGCATGTGCGTCCGTTACATTCAAGAAAAACTGGGCATCATCCATGCAAGACCACAAGGCTGGTTCGGTTAATTCATATACGGATTTGTATAAACAGCTCGGACTCACTAATGAAGCAATGGCTCTTGATCCAAAAGTCCGTGTTTCTGTCTATCAGGAGCCCTTTATGGCTTTCCGCAAGGAACTTAATGACGAGGGTGAAATAGTATATACCTGTATGGGTGAATTCACAGGTGGTCCGGACAAGGGGGACAAGTATTGTTTTGGCTATGATACCGATTTGTTTCCTGGTCTCATCTCTATTGAGGGAGCGGATAACTCCCCACTTCCGGCATTGTTTCGCGTACCTTGGAATACGGGAAGAATTACATATAGCGAAGACGAAGAGTCATGGCAATACAATGGAGAAAACAGCATAGGTTTTGACGGCGGACTTCCCGAAAATATAAAATACTGGATACCCGCTTATAATCTAGCTTATTCCTGTTCGAGCAAAATTTGCCCGTTTGACGGGACATTGGGTGAATTGAATGCTGACGCATCCGGTTATAAAGAGAATGGTGTAGAATACTGGATCGCAAAACCGGGTGATACAAATCTGTATAACCTGTATTATTATGAAGCTGCAGAAAAACAGTTCATACCATCCGACATAGGTGAAGGACAAATAAACCTGATACACCAACTTGTAAATAAGGGGTACGGTTTATCAAGTGCTGATTTGGTGGGGAAAACAAATGATGAACTGAATACACTTTTCATCAACGCCCGCATTGCCAAATTTAGAGCTGAAGCTAAGACCTATTTTGATATTTCCGACGCAATATTCCATCACAACTTTACCGAATTTGTTGCTGCTACCGACAACCGGGCAAAAAACACATACCCCTATTGTTTTGGAGAAGGTTGTAAATGGAAATGGAGACAGGACGACCTTGATACAATAATGCCTATCACCAATCAGGGACAACTTCGAAAAGGGTATTATGTCGAAGTGCATGACAACTACGATACAGGGGCTTCAGTATGGAATGGAGAAACTTCCGTGTTCTGGAATCTGTTAGAACTGGCGTTTCCTGATGAACTTGCTGCAGGAATGCGTTCTATGATGTCGGCTATGGAGGTATTAGGCGGCTTAAAGTCCGGTACTCATGCAGAAAAAGTCTATGCATGGTACCAGAAATTCTATCTCAACGTGAAAGAGTATTTCCCGGCTGTAACTGTGAATGAAGACTCTAAACGCTATGAGAATGCCAAGCTAATGATGAATGCCGGACGATACACGAATGATACCGACCCATTGACACAGGAACTGGGGGATTTATACAGCGCGGAAACGGCATGGATGAAAAAGCGCATCCAGTATATGTCTTCAAAATATAGTTTTGGGGAGTATTCTGCAAATGGAACAGATTCAATAAATGTCCGTGCTGCCGGAAATGCCATCACGTATGATATCATTCCCGCCATCGATATGTATCCCACTATTGCAAACGGTACATCAATTGTAAAGGGTAGCAGGACAAAGGCCGGACAGGTATGCAGAATGATAATAGACCTTGGCGGCACAGGTGACCAGCAGAATATCATTCAGGGAGCCAGTTGGCTGATGAGTATTGGTAAGTGGCATGATAAAAACGTAAACGGAAATCTTATCATCAAGGGAAGGATGTTACGCGAATTAGAGCTGGGGAGCCGTACAGAGCGGATTGTTATTGCGATCACGGGACTTACTATCTCGGATTGTGTATCTCTACAATCTATCCTTTTGTCTAACATAGCCACGTTGGCCGGTTCTCTTGACCTTTCCGTATGTACGCATTTACGTAGAGTTTGGGCTGATGGAACGTCACTGACACAGATAAGGCTTCCGCAAGGCGGGTGTCTGGAACTGGTTCAATATCCATCCACGAACAGGTATTTGACATTACAGAACTTCCCTTTGTTGAAACAGGAGGGAGTGCTCGTCGATGATTGTGCCGGAAAGATTACGGACTTCTTTGTCAGTGATTGTCCGAAACTTAATCCGGTTGACCTTTTAATAAAGATCATGAATGCACAGCAGGAACAGGGAGAAGCACATGCCCTTAAACGTGTGCGTGCAGTGTTTGGGGAATATACCTATAATGAGAATGGAGCCGAGATGCTTGATAACCTTGGAAAGCTGGCAGACGGGACTTATGTCGGGCTTAACAGTTCCGGTGTAGCTGGTGATGATCCTCGCCCGGTTCTTGATGGAACGCTTCATATCAATACGAATTGTTATGAAGATACTGCTATTGCCCTTCGCAGTTATTTTAATAGGTTAGTGCTCAATATAAATGGAGAGTTCTACATCCGTTTTATAGATAAGTTGGTGCAAACGCTATGTGCAAAACACTTTGGCGATGAGATTGGTATAAGTAAAAGACTAATGGGGGAAATTACAGAACTGGGAGATGTTTTTATCGGTACAGAGATAACGTCTTTCACTGAATTGGCGTTCACCTGTGTAACATCACTTACGGAAGAGTTTGCAGGATGTACTAATTTCGATACCATAAAACTTCCTCCCACATTGAGAGTTTTAAATACTGCTGCTTTTGCCGGGAGTAAAATTGTTTTGGACTTATCGGCTTTTACCAATATAACTGATTTGTTGATTGATTCGGATGATATTGTATATAAGATGCCGGATGCAAACTCCAACCTTGTACGTCTCACTTATAATAGTGGGGCAGGAAGAGTAAAGGCTATTAGGTATTCAAATGTGGTTTTAGAAATCAATAATAGAAATGAAATAACCGATTTCTGGGTAGAGGATTGCAATACGAATAATAAATTATTAAAAGAGCTACAGTTAATATTAGGTGAGCAAAATTCTCTTCAATATGTCAGAGCTAAAGGCTTTGATGAAAGTTTTTCTTCCAATGATATATTGATTGCATTACGTTCATTGGCCGAGAATGGTTATCATGGAATAAATGATAATGGCGAAAGGGATGATAACATTATACCGGTGTTAGCTGGGAAGCTGGCTAGTTCTGCTAATTATTCTCCGGATCTGTTGTATAGTCTTCAAAGCTATTTCCCGAATATTCAGTTTAACATGACAGGTATAGCATTTATTGACTTTAAAGATCCGGTCGTAAGAGAAATATGCGTACAGAATTGGGGTAGCAATGGAGAATTAACAGTCGAACAGGCTGCTGCAGTAACTGACCTAAAGACACTATTTAAAGGCAATATAGATATAACGTCTTTTGATGAGCTGAAATATTTTACAAGCTCAATAGCTAATGTAAATGACAAAAGTCGTATTGGTTTGGTTTATGGTGCATTCCAAGGTTGTGTTAATTTGAAAAGTGTGATAGTAATGCCTAATGTAAATGAGTTTGACGGTGCCGTCTTTTATGGGTGTACCTCGTTAGAAGCAATACTATTGCCTGATACTATGGAAGTTATTAAAAATTCTGCATTCGAGGGTTGTGCGTCTTTGAAAACGGCTAACATTCCATCTGGATTAACTCAAACAGAACTTGCATCCGGTATATTCAGGGATTGCATATCGTTGACATCATTAATGGAAATTCCGGCAGTCGTATCGTCAATAGGTATGAGGGCTTTTATGAACTGTAGTTCTTTAGAAGGTATTAAGATGCTTGGTAGCGTGCCTCCCAGTCTGGGATATGGCGTTTTTGAGGGTACTACTTGCCCGATATATGTTCCGTCCGGGGCTGTACAGACATATAAATCAGCATGGAATAGCCTGCAATCAAGAATAATAGGGTATAATGAATAAATCCAAAAATTATGGCAATATTAAGTAACGGTAAGTTTTATGGTTTCCTTTGTTCGGTGAAAGAGACAGGACAGAAATTGGCGAATGGAGTAAAAGAGTATGTGGAAGATTTCATGTCCGGCTTTGCCGGGCACGGATGGAAACTATGGGAATACATCAAGGGGAAGTGGATGCTTGAAATTGACGCTATCCGTGTACGTGGACAGTTTACGATATTCGAACTTCTGGTATCTAAGATTAGGGCGATAATCGGTGCGCAGACTATCACGCAGGGGTGCGGTAAGATTAAGACAGTCGGGATATCGGAAGACGGGGCTGCCTACCTTATCACGCTCGAGGATACCGATATGAGTTTCATGGAGCATGACTTCATCCGCTGTCAGGAGTTTACAGGCAACCAGCGATTGTATCATGTGGAGATTGAATCAATCGTTGATGGAGTAATTCACATACCGGTATCGGAGTTTGAATCGGAAGTAAACGAGGACGGGATAACCTTTGTCACGAATCCACCCATGCCGGGTGACGACATCGTGCAATTCGGGAACAGCTCATACGAAGAGCAGTACGCAGGAAGACATTCCGCTATTTATATGCACGCTGATGAAAGCGGACAGCCTGCAATAGACGTGCTTGACGGTATCTATACAAAGGACTGGAGCAATTGCCTGAAAGTGCGCATGGGCGGTGACATACCCGGAACGGCCGGGCTGAAAGGATTCTATTGCGTCAACGGTATGCTGAAAGCCGTAGACGAAGACGGGACAATCTTGTACCAGTTCAATCCCGACAGTTCCGGATTCATTGCAAAAGGCAATATCAGATGGGACAAGGATGGCAATGGCGACATATTCAACAGAGCAATATACTGGGACAAAGGAGGCTTTCATTTCGGGAGTGGCGTGAAACTTACTTGGGATAACTTGGACAGTGAAACAAAAGAGAATCTGAAAGGTGAACCCGGACGTGACGGAAACAACGGTGCTGATGGAATCAACGGGGAAGACGGAACAAGCCTCGTATATAAAGGCGAGTTCACCTCCCATCCCTCCAATCCTCAAAACGGCTGGTATTACCGCAATATATCCGACAAGAAAACCTATGTCTATCAGGATAACGCATGGTATGTTATGACGGTTGATGGATCGGATGGTAAAGATGGATTAGACGGAATTAACGGTGAAGATGGTAAGGATGGTCTTGATATTGTTTGGAAAGGAGACTCTTCAATTCCGCCTGCTAATCCTCAAAAGAATTGGGTGTATCGTGATACGGATAACGGTCGAGTTTATATCTATAATGGTACGGCATGGGCATTAATGGTCGCAGACGGTAACGATGGGATTGACGGTACTGACGGCAAGGACGGAATGAGGGTTTATATCACTTATCATGATAGCGAAGCGGAACCTGCTAAACCTACCGGAAGAGGAACATCGGACGGATGGCATACCGATGCGACGAATGCGGTTGTGTGGATTTCACAGAAGGTATCAGAAAGTGCGGATTCAGGTGAATGGGGTGATCCTATACGAGTGAAGGGGGAGCCGGGTAAGGATGGTCAGGACGCAAACCTTCTTCCATGGATAGAAAAGTGGAACGGTTATGCAACGGAATTAGGGGAAGAGTATATTGTTACTCCCAAGATGTTCTCTGGTATCAAATCATCTGATGGAAATTTGACTGGAATTGTGCAAGGAAAGGAATGTTTGACCGATAAGACAACTGGCGAGAAGCGTACAGGGATATTTGCGGTTGTTGATGGTGAAATAGTTTTCGAACTTGATCCAATAAATAAAAAGTATAAGTTCAAAGGAAGAGTGGAAGTTGAGGAGGGAAGCTTATCTCTTGCGAATGGGAAAATAGTATTGAGGGAAGATGGTACTGGGGTGCTGGCAGATAATTCTATTTATTGGGATGAATATGGATATTTATATCAAAGAAGTAGACCAAGAGTTATATGGAGGTCAGCTGTTCATGAAATGGATGAACTTGGTATTCATGGTAGAAATCCATATAATATAGATTTGAGAAAGGGAACATATATTGAGACACTGACAGCGTATGTTGGCGAGCCTCGTTACATCAATCTCCCTAATCCATCGGATGTTCCAGGAGCCATATTGGATATAAATTGCCGATTGGGTACACGTAGTTTTGATGTAATTGGATTTAAATGTCAATCTGCATCTTTTATGCAAACTAAGTCAGGTAGTATAAGTGCTCATTCTTTTGTATGCTTGTCTCCAGGTTCACAAGGTACTATTACAGCCGTGTCAACGAATGACGATTCTTATTGGGATATTAGTGAATCTTTTATAGATAAGGAATGATGGAACTAAATGACTGGCTTGCAATACCAGGAGCCTTATGAGGCTTTGTTTTAATATTTGTTGGACAGTAGGACTGTAGAATTGAAATCCATATATCTGCAGTTGAAAAAATGCTCCAGAAGGACTCTGGAGCACTAACTTTTAAAAGGCATCGTCATAATTTTTGATGAGTTCATTTGCTTCTTGGATGTCATGTGGAGTATAGATATCGGTCATGAGTATACTGCTATGTCTTGCCTGATCACGAACACTTAATGTATCATAATGGCGTAACATGTTAGTAATGCCAGTATCCTTGAGCGAATAAAACTTATATCGATCCGGGAATTTTAGGTCTATTCGTACATGGCGTGACCACCAATCTCTAAACATCTTTTCTGATTTTTGTTTCATTCCTGGTCTGAATCCGTCAGAGAATAAGAAGCAGTCATTTGGCATATTAAAAATATCAAGATCCAACATTAAATGAATAACTTTTGCTGGCAAGGTAATAGTGCCGTCTTTTTTATTCTTTGATATCGTGTCCGGAAGAAAAATCGTTTGTCTAGCCAAGCTTATATTAGAAAGTTTAAGTTTACTCATCTCGGCCGGTCGGATGAAGCAGTAATATAGTATATAACTTGCTAAAAGGAAATGAGGATTCTTTTCCTTGAGATATTCTGCCAATTTGACTAGTTCTTCTTTCTTAAGTTGTGTCCGGATCTTCTTTTTCCCTTTTCGGCCAATGACACTAATTCCTTCAGTAGGATTTTTGGCGAGATAATTTCGTTCCAGGCAATACGATGAGAATGATCTTAAGAAACCTAGATAATTATCTCGAGTGAATGCGGTGTTATCCCTTGTTATATATACTTCTTCTAGTAGCATGACACAAAAGTCCTTGCTAAATTGGTAAATGTAGGTAATTGGGACTTCTCTTCCTTTGTTGTATATCTCCATATTATGAAGGTAAGAGGAATATGATTTCAAGGTTTCTGGACGGTAATTACCATCACGAAGCATTTTGTAAATGTAGGCTCGATACTTATCGATAATATCCTTGAATAACAAATAAGCGTTTCCTTGTTCCTGTTCAATCCATGGATTCCATCCACATGAAAGTTTCTCGGATATCCGGATCATATAATCCTTTGCGTACTTTCTACGTTCATTTGCTCTCTTGATAAAGTTAAGTTTGATTTTCTTTCGTCGCATTTCTCCTTTTGCTGGATCGAATGCATAGAAGTCAATGTACCAATCGTTTCCAGTATGTAGGACCGGAGGAGTGAAACCTTGAATTTCCTTAAGTGAAGACATTTTTTTTTATTTGTTTTCGCACCTTGCGAGAACAAATCCGTTCATATCCGCCGTCCCGATTTCGTCCCGGCTGTTATTGAAAAATCGGGATTAACTCTCTGTAAATCAGTTAGTTAACCCCGATTTTGTCGGAATGAGGCGACTCGAACGCCCGACCCCTACGTCCCGAACGTAGTGCGCTACCAACTGCGCTACATTCCGATTGCTTTTGAAAAGTGGTGCCACCAGGAATCGAACCGGGGACACAAGGATTTTCAGTCCTTTGCTCTACCAACTGAGCTATGGCACCTTTCTCGTTTGCGGGTGCAAAGATAAGTATATTTTTTAATACCGCAATAACTTAAAGGGAAATTTTTACCAATTTCTGACTCGTGGAAATATAAATGCATTTTTGTTAGAATAAATATGTAGATAAACAGCTATTTATGCGACATATTTTATAAATTTACGCACTGAAACGATCAAAACAATATAAACACTCTATTACTATGTCATCACTGGCGATTATTGTTATAATAGTTTTGTTAGCTGCCTTCATCTATATGTGGGCAAAGTGCCAGTCACTCCAGAAAGAGGTGCATTCGAAGGAAAACAAAGAGAATGAACTTAAAAAGTTGGCTCTGGTTTTGCAGAACATCAATGCTTACTTCTTATTGATTGACAAGGATTTTGTGGTTTGTGACACCAATTATTATTCTTTAAACCGTCTTCCGATTCAGGTAGGTGGAGTTACCAAAAGAGTCGGGGATTTGCTGCATTGTAGAAATGCGATTGCAGCCGGTGAATGTGGCCAGCATGAACAATGCAAACTATGTTGTATCCGTGCGTCTATCGGAAAAGCTTTTTACAAGAAAGCAAGTTTTAAAAATCTGGAAGCTTCCATGAAGCTATTAAGTGAGGATGAAACGAAGGTGACTCCTTGCGATGTATCGGTATCGGGTACTTATTTGAATATTCATGGTGAAGATTATATGGTGTTGACTGTTTATGATGTGACGGAGCTGAAAAATGCGCAAAGGCTGCTGTCTATTGAAAGAGAACATTCCATTTCTGCTGATAAATTGAAATCTGCCTTTATTGCTAATATGAGTCACGAGGTACGTACACCGCTAAATGCAATTGTCGGATTTTCCGGTTTGATGGTATCGGCTTCCAGTGAAGAGGAACGAAAAATGTATGCTGATGTTATTGCAGAGAATAATGAACGCTTGTTGCGCCTGGTGAATGATATTTTCGATCTTTCTCAAATAGAATCGGGAACAGTAGATTTTGTTTATACGGAGTTTGATGCCAATGATTTGCTAAGAGAGTTGGAGGGAATTTTTAAGACGAAATTGAATAACTCGTCGGTGGAATTGGTTTGTGAGGCACACATACAACCTATAATGATGTATTCGGAACGGGAACGTATCATTCAGGTATTGTCTAACCTGTTACATAATGCAATGAAATTCACCGAATCGGGTGAAATTCGTTTGGGTTGCAGCCTGAAAGGAACGGAAGAGGTTTGCTTTGTTGTGTCCGATACAGGCATTGGCATACCGAAAGAGGAACAGAAAAAAATATTCTCACGTTTCATAAAACTTGATCGTGAAATGCAGGGGACAGGACTTGGACTGACTCTTTCGCAAACGATCATCCAAAATCTGGGTGGAAATCTTGAACTTGATTCGGAAATTAACCGGGGATCTACTTTCAGCTTTGTGTTGCCACGGGTGATAAAACCGGAACTAATAAAGTCACAGGCAATAAAGTAATCTCCAATCGCTAGGTATTGTATCTATTAAATGATGATTGGCATACTTCTAAATAAGAGGGCCTGCAAAAATCTCTAAAATAAATTACCCTCACTACAACCGTGAAGTGCATCCCAAAGGTTTTATAACCGACTAAAGGGGAGCACTTCACTGTAGTGAGGGTAATTTTATAAGTTCAAAGCTGTTTGAATAGCCTCTTACTTTTTTGTGAACAGGATGAACACTTATTCTTTACGACTTAGGTGCATCCTTATCTTTGTCTCCGGTTCCCGGAGATGCTTTGCCGGAAGTAGAATTTCCGCCGGATGTAGCAGAACTGCTGCTTGATGGAGTAGCACCGGAAGCGGTTGCACCAGAGGATGCCGCATCAGGAGCTGCTGCATTAGAAACGGTTGCACCAGGCTTAGCTGTATTTGCCCCGGTTGCTCCTCCTGTATGTGCAGAAGTTGCGGTAGGACGGGCAGCATTAGCGTTACTTGCACTGACATTGACAGTGGCAGGTTGAGCCTGAACTTCCCAGTGGAACGGTTCGAAATTGGAGTTTGGATCTACCCAAGACGGTTTCTTGGAAGCATAGATAATAAACGGAGCAATAACAACGATAATGGCACCGATAATCAGTACGGAGAACCAAACGGTGTTGCTACCTGTAGAGATCTGGCTGGGCGGGATGAAGCTGAGGATAAAGGCAAGCAATGATCCGCAGAAACCAAGACCGCCAACAAACCACATCAAACCGTTACCTGACTTACCGATACGGAACGGACGGTTGAGTTTCTTCATCTTATAACGCAATGCGATAGCTCCGGAGAACATCAACAAGTACATAATCAGATAAAGAATAACTGTCAGCTGTGACAGAATCTGATAGAAGCTCTGTACGGACGGCATAACGACGAACAACAGACTTAATACAGTAACAGCGATACCTTGTACGAACAGGATATTCTTCTGTACACCCAGTTTGTTTGTTTTCTGGAAGAACGGAGGCATATACCCCGCTTTACCTACGGCAAATATACCTTTTGACGGACCGGCAACCCATGTTAATACACCTGCCAGTACACCAAATGCAAGAGCGACAGCAATGATTGGTGACAACCAGGAAGCATGAATATATCTGAAATAGTTGTCGAAGCCGACGAGTAGACTTTGAGTCAGGTTGATATCTTTTGCAGGGATAATCACACCTAATGCAAAAGTACCCAAAACGAAGATCAACACTGTGATAAGTGCACCGATGAATACGGCTTTCGGATAGTTTTTGGAAGGGTTCTCTACGTCTTTTACGTGGATACCACCCATTTCCATACCGGCATAAAACAAGAAGATACTGGCAGCAAGAACAACATTATCAAAGTTGGTAAAGTCGGGGAAGAAGCTGCTGTTGAAATCCATATTGGAATGTCCGCCGCTTGCCAGATAAATGATTCCCAAGATAATCAACAGGGCAGCCGGGATAATTGTACCGACCATACCACCGATTTTAGCAACCTTACCTACCCAGCTCATACCTTTCAGGGAAATGAAAGTAGCCAGCCAGTAGATGATAAGCACTACGACGAGCGTATAATACTTATTGTTTGCCAGTGACATGTCATGTACGTCATTCATTCCGATGAAAGCGATAGATACGGCACCAAACGTTAACACTGTCGGATACCAGATCGTACTTTCGATCCATTGTACCCAAATGGCGAGGAATCCCAGTTTTTTGCCGTAGGCTTCGCCTACCCACCGGAACACACCACCCTGCTTATCCTGAAACATCGCCGCCAACTCTGCTGCAACGAGCGATGTAGGGATTAGAAAGACAATAGCTGCAAAAAGATAATAGAAGGCCGAACTCATTCCATATACGGCCTCGGCTGGTAGTCCACGCAAGGATACTACTGCCGTAACATTCATGATAGCCAGGGTAAACACACCCAGCTTCACTGCATTTTTAATATTCGCCATAAGTTAAGGTTTTAAGTGAAAAATATTTTAAAGTCAGTGTTATAACAACATTTTGCGTGAGATGTTTCCGCAATCTCTTTCAAAGTTCGTTAATTAACATCCCCGAAATGGGAGATTGTAACCCCGGATTTACTTCTTCCGAAACAATCGCTTTCTCCAATTGTTTTTAAGCAATCTAAATTATAAATGAATCATTTTATTATAAACTAAGTAGTTATGAAATCAGCGCTTTCAGATTTTATTTCCGGGAAAAAGGGAATCTATGGTATTCTTCACATTATTATATTAGTAATGTCCCTATTCCTGGTTATTAGTATCTCGGTAGATACTTTTAAGGGAATTCCTTTCTATACACAGTCTTCGTATATGAAAGTACAGCTATGTATCTGTCTTTGGTTTCTTTTTGATTTTGTATTGGAGTTCTTTCTGGCAAAACATAAGGGACGTTATTTGCGGACGCATTTTATCTTTTTATTGGTGGCGATTCCTTATCAGAATATTATCGCCTATTATGGGTGGACATTTTCGGATGAGATCACCTATCTTCTCCGTTTCATACCTTTATTGAGAGGAGGATATGCGCTTGCCATTGTGGTCGGCTGGTTGACCTACAATCGTGCTTCGAGTTTGTTTGTCTCTTATCTGACGATGTTGTTGGCAACGGTCTATTTTTCCAGTCTGGCATTTTTTGTGCTTGAGCATCGGGTGAATCCCTTGGTGAATGGTTATGGAGATGCTTTGTGGTGGGCTTTTATGGATGTCACTACCGTCGGTTCGAATATCATAGCGCAGACGGTGACCGGACGTGTACTTTCCGTTTTGTTGGCTGCCCTGGGTATGATGATGTTCCCTATCTTTACAGTTTATATCACAAATCTGATTCAGCAATCTAACAAACGTAGAAAACAATATTACGAAGAGGAGGAACTAGAGAAAAAGGCTTCCGAGAAAAAAGAATTGGCAGAAAAAGCAGCCGTACAGAAAGCAAGCACATCATAATGTGCTTGCGGATAAGATGAAAAAACAGATGAAGTGATGATGACGGTAAAGTGTTGAAAACCAAAGATGAATTACTTTTCTTAATACTATAATTACTTTTCTTTATAAGCGGCGAAGGAAAAGGGGTGGAAAAGAGGTATTACTTTCTATCTTTGTTGAGAAGAGATAAGACACGACGCTGTTATAACCGTAATTGAATGAATCAAACTTTACCTTATCCGGGTTAATAACAGCTATCTCATTTTAATAACTAGAGTTGTTCAGGGGTAAGTTCAATTTGTAGCATTTGAAAAATGATGCCGTTTGTATTGAAACATTGGCGGGAAATCAAGAGGGTAAGGGGAATAGAAAAAGGTTACTATCAATAGATAGTAACCTTTACCTTTCTTATAAAAGAGATTGAGAGAATTTTAGTCAACAACGGTGATATGGTTGTTGCTAAATACATTCAATTCCAGCTTGTTCATGATGTATTGAATAGCTAGCTGCGCTTTCACGGAGTTGCCCGAACCATCCAAAGGAGGAGCAAATGCGGCAATACCGAACTGTCCGGGCAGTACGCCCATCACACCGCCACCTACACCTGTTTTTGCAGGAATACCGGAAGTGTACATCCAGTCGCCGGTATGTTCGTAGAAACCTACGGCGGCAATCATGGCAGTGATTTTAGGAGCCAGGACGGCATCAAAAACTTCTTTTTTAGTCACAGGGTTCACACCACCGTTGGCGATTGTACCGGCTGCGATGGAAAGCTGCAATGCGGTAACTCCCAATGAACACTGGCGGGTGTAAAGGTCTAATGACATATCCGGGTCATCATAAATCCGGTTGTAATTCTTCAATAGCCATGCGATAGAACGGTTGTTGAAGTTGGTGTCCGATTCCGACTTGTACAATTCATCAATCAGTTGCGGGGCACTGCCGCATAGGTCTGTCACATTTCCTACGATGGCATCCCATTTCTTGGCAGAGTCACCAATGGGCTGCACCATACTGCAGGCAGAGATGGCTCCGGCATTTACCAGTGGGGTAGACGGATGATCGTTCTCCAACAAGATAGCGATGATTGAATTGAAGGGCAAGCCTGTTGCGTCGGCTCCAATCTTGTCCAGAATCTCTTTAGCACCGTATTGACGCAGTGCCAGGATAGCCGTATGTACTTTGGATACGGATTCTATACCGAAGCGATAGTCAGTATCTCCCACATGGATGGTCTGCCCGTTGAGCAGGCAGACACTGATTCCAAAGAGATCCTTGTTGACATTTGCCAGATAAGGAATATAGTCGGCATTCTTGCCGCCGGTATTGGCCTTTACCTGATCGTATGCCTCCTGTACCACTTCTTTCAATTGAGCGAGTGTTACTTTTTTATCCATAGATCATTTTATTTTTTTACGGTTTTACGACGACCACCGTGGTTGAACATCTTGGCTTCTACCGGAAGATTCTTTTCTTGAGCCATACGGGTAGGAGTTGGATATTCCAGTTTTTCCAGTTCGGCGATGGCATTGTTGATGTCGCCCAGAAGCATATCTGCCATGTCACGGCTGAATCCCTGACGAACAACGACACGCATCACTACATAATCTTCCAGTTTAGAAGGCAATGTATAAGCAGGAACCATCCAACCATGTTGAGACAGTTTGTCTTGCAAATCATACAAAGTCCATTTGGCGCTCTTTGCATATTCCGGTTTCAGATACCAGATGAATAGCGGGTTCACAACATCTTCTGAGTAGTTAACGAACGGAACCATCTTGGCTATTTCACTATGGATATATTTGGCAATTTGCAGGGAGTTGTACTGCACTTCTTTGTAACCCTGGAATCCTAAGCGGATGAATTGATAATATTGTCCCAGAATTTGTGCGGCCGGACGAGAGAAGTTCAAACCTACCTGTGTAATGTTGGCGCCCAGATAGTTGACGCTGAATGACATTTCTTCGGGCAGATATTCTTTGCCTTTCCAACAAACCCATCCGAGTCCCGGATATACCAAACCAAACTTGTGGCCGGATACGCTGATAGAAAGTACCCATTTCAAACGGAAGTCCCATTTCTTTTCCGGATACAGGAACGGAAGGATGAAACCACCACTGGCGGCATCTACGTGGATAGGAATGTCATAACCGGTCTTGGCATTGTAAGCATCCAGAGCTTTATCCAATGCTTCGACATCATCATTCAGTCCAGTCCATGTAACACCTTGAATCGGTACGATACAGATGGTGTTTTCATCACACATTTTCAAAGCTTCTTCGGGGTCAAGAGTGGTTTTTTCAAGCGTCAAAGGCACTTCACGCATTTCAATCTGCCACAACTGTGCAAACTTTTCCCAAACAACCTGGAAACCTGTAGAAATAACAAAGTTTGGTTTATCAAATGGTTTGCCCTGTGCTTGTCTTTTCTTACGCCAACGCAACCAGGCAGCTACACCACCCAACATACATGCTTCTGAAGAACCGATAGCCAAAGCACCTGTTTTCCAGGTATCTTTTTCAGGAGAGTTCCACAAGTTGGCAACGATGTTGATACATTTACCGTTCATCACAGCGATACGCGGATATTCTGTTTCATCAATGTAGTTGATGTTGATGGCCTCATTCATCAGCTTGGTTGCATATTCGTCCATATAAGTGGTAACGAAAGTAGCCAGATTCAAACGGGGCTGAGTTTGAGCAAATGTTTCATCTTTCACCATTTGATAGGCGACTTCAGGAGTAGTAGGTCCATCAGGTATTTTCTCTACCGGAGAGGGTTGTAACATTCTGTCTGAACCAAATACATCGGTTTTTGCATCACCTTTTCTGAAATTTAAATCTTCCATACTAATTTGTTTTTTTAAAGGTTTAGGGCGATGGGGATTTTCCCCGTCGAATTTCCCACAACAACAGCAGATAGGTTTGAAAGTTTCCCGGTTTTACATTATTTGGCGTTTATTAAGGAGGAGGACGCCCTTATTGAAGCGGAGCTTTTGTGATTTAGTGGAAAAGCTTATGATCGTACTAGTTTTGAACTAATTTCGAGCTTGTGCAGATTTATTTTTGATGCCTAATGGGTTTATGGCTAATGATACATAATTTTATTCGTCTGGCAGTTGTTTCTTTTTCGTCTGACAGTTGTCAGACGAAAGAATAACAGCTGTCAGACGAAAGTTCAACAACTGTCAGACGAATAAATTTATGTATGATGAATATTAAATCATCGCATATTACCAATTAAATTTTAGAAGAACTAAGATTAGTTCATTCCCACACGGTTATGAATCAATTGATATTTTAGCAAATAAGTATTGAAACGCAGATTAACGCAGATTTTCGCAAAGAATAAAAAAGTTCTCAAACATGGCGCAGCCTTCTAATAATCTGCGAAAATCTGCGTTAATCTGCGTTTCAATAAATGTTCATTTGGCTCATTTCGGTGCATATTTGAACTTTATAAAGCAACTATTGTTTTCTTCAAACCTAAACTTTTAACGAATAAGCATTATGAAGATACAGACGGGACGGGGAACAATTCCTCTTATTACTTTAATTGCCATCTGGTCTATTTCGGCATTGACTTCATTGCCGGGACTGGCTGTTTCACCTATATTGGGTGATCTTACGAAGATATTTCCAAAAGCTACGGATCTGGACATACAGATGTTGACTTCGCTGCCATCACTGCTCATTATTCCTTTTATATTGCTGGGTGGTAAACTGACAGAGAAAGTCGATTATGTCCGTGTATTAAAGGTCGGACTCTGGCTTTTTGCCGCGAGCGGTATTTTGTATCTGATTTCCAATCGAATGTGGCAATTAATTGTGGTAAGTGCTTTGCTCGGTATCGGTTCCGGTCTGATTATCCCTTTATCTACCGGGTTGGTTTCCAGATACTTTGTAGGAACCTATCGGGTGAAACAGTTCGGATTAAGCTCCGCTATTACTAATTTCACATTAGTGATAGCAACTGCCGTAACGGGCTATCTTGCAGAAGTCAGCTGGCATCTGCCTTTCCTGGTCTATCTCCTCCCATTGATTTCCATTCTGCTGGTAGGACATTTAAAAGAAGACCGGACGGGAGAAGTCGCTTTTACACCTTCTTCTTCTGCAGATACTACAAAAGACAACGAATCCTCCGAACAATCTACTTCCATAGATATAGGAGGCAGCAAGTACGGTATTCACATCAAACATCTGATAGAGTTGATGCTCTTCTATGGCGTGATAACATATATCGTGGTAGTGGTGATCTTCAATCTACCTTTCTTAATGGAAAAGCATCACTTCTCCAGTGGCAATTCCGGATTGATGATTTCGCTTTTCTTTCTGGCCATCACTGCTCCGGGTTTTTGCCTGGACAAGATTGTAGCCCTGCTGAAAGGACGTACAAAAGCATACAGCCTGCTGTCGATGGCATTGGGATTGTTATTAATCTGGATAGCTCCGATCGAATGGCTGATTATTCCCGGATGTATCCTGGTTGGTTTGGGATATGGCATTATTCAACCTATGCTTTATGATAAGACCACCCAGACCGCACTGCCGCAAAAGACCACATTGGCTTTGGCGTTTGTGATGATGATGAATTATCTGGCTATCTTGCTTTATCCCTTTATTGTCGATTTTTTCCAGTGGATATTCCATACCCAATCACAGGAGTTTCCTTTTATCTTTAATCTTCTGATAACTATTGTTACTCTTTTCTGGGCATATCGGCGCCGTAATACCTTTTTGTTTAACGACCAATTAAAATAGAAAATGAAGAATAAGAAACTGGAAGCCAATCTTAGTATGGCTGTCTCGAAAGTATTTAGCGGTTTAAATATGAATGCCTTAAAGTATCTTCTGCCTTTGTGGATGAGTCCATTGACAGGAGCCACGCTTCGTTGCACATTTGCAGCAGCTGCTTTTTGGGTGATCGGGTGGTTTATGCCTCCGGAGAAATCGTCAACCAGAGATAAATGGCTCCTCTTTCTGTTGGGGGCTTTGGGACTTTACGGTTTTATGTTTCTCTATCTGGCCGGATTGAGTAAAACAACTCCTGTCTCCAGTTCCATATTTACCAGTCTCCAGCCTATTTGGGTTTTTCTTATCATGATATTCTTTTATAAGGAGAAGGCGGGCGCTAAAAAAATAATAGGAATTTCTATCGGTCTGATAGGAGCGTTGGTTTGCATCCTAACCCAGCAAAGCGATGATTTGGCCTCTGATGCTTTTACGGGGAATATGCTTTGTCTTCTAAGTTCTGTGGTGTATGCTGTCTATCTGATTCTTAGTCAGCGCATCCTCACGGCCATTGGAGCGATAACGATGTTGCGATATACCTTTTCCGGTGCTGCCGTGTCTGCCATTATAGTCACGTTTATTACAGGATTTGATGCCCCGGTATTCTCCATGCCGTTCCATTGGACGCCTTTCCTTATTCTGATGTTCGTATTGATTTTCCCGACCACTATCAGTTATATGCTGCTGCCTGTCGGTTTGAAATATCTGAAGACGACGGTAGTCGCTATCTATGGTTATTTGATTCTGATTGTGGCGACCATTGCTTCCCTTGCTCTAGGACAAGATCGTTTTAGCTGGACGCAGACATTTGCAATCATTTTTATCTGTATTGGAGTTTACCTGGTTGAAGTGGCCGAAAGTAAAGAAAAGTAAAGAAAAAAGGCATTCCATCACGGAATGCCTTTCATTATTTCATCATCATGTTTTATAGAGAGGAGTTGATTGCTTGCGCTATGGACTTGAATTCTTCATCCGACAATTTCAGTTTCGGATTCGAAAACAACATATCCGATTCCTTTTGAATAGGAATTAAATGAATATGTGCATGGGGTACTTCCAGTCCGATAACAGCTTCGCCTACCTTTTGGCAAGGGAATGCTTTTTTAATGGCATAGGCTACTTGCTTTGCAAACACGTGCATAGCAGCCAGGTCTTCATCGCTCAAATCGAAAATATAGTCTACTTCCTGTTTGGGCACTACCAATGTATGTCCCTTTACCAATGGATTGATATCGAGAAAAGCAAAAAACTTTTCGTTTTCTGCCACCTTGTAGCAGGGGATTTCTCCTGCGATGATTCTACTGAATATTGTTGCCATAACTTTTATTGATAAATTAAGGCAAGCCTCACATGGAGACCTGCCTTTACGTTAAATTGATATGTTTACTACTTCCAGTGCAATTTTACCTTGTGGAACAGTAATTTCTGCTACATCACCCACCTTCTTGCCAAGCAGACCTTGTGCAATCGGGGTATTAACGGAAATCTTCCCTTCCTTCAGGTTAGCTTCACTTTCTGAAACGATGGTATAAATCATCTTCATGCCATTCTTTACATTCTTCAGTTCCACCTTATTTAAAATCTGTACGGAATCTGTTTTCAATTTAGATTCATCGATGATTTTGGCATCTGCAATGGTAGCTTTCAGTTTGTTGATACGCATTTCGAGCATACCTTGCGCTTCTTTTGCTGCATCGTATTCAGCGTTTTCAGACAAGTCTCCTTTATCTCTGGCTTCGGCTATTGCCGCAGAGATCTTCGGGCGTTCCACTGTTTCCAGTTCCTTCAGTTCCGCCATCAGTTTCTTGTAACCTTCTTCTGACATATAAGCCATGATGTTTTCCTCCTTTAATTGTTTTAAATGGTCATATAAACAAAAAAGAATTCCAACATGAGCCATGTTGGAACCCTCTTTTCATTATTTCTTTGCAAAGATAGCCTTTTAAGTGATACGTGTCAAGTGAAAAAAGATGCTATGTAACATATTTAAATGAAATATGCTAAATTATAACAACTTAGAGCAATGACTTGACAGCTGCTTCCAAATCCTTAATGTCTTCGCCACGAAGCTTCAATTCGTTGTTACGATTAATCAAAAAGATAGATGGAACCTGACGAACATTATATACGGCTACGTTGGTAGAGTAAACTCCGTTTCCATCGCGCACACAGACCCATGGAAGATTATCTGCCGCTGTTTTCCAGTAGTGTTCGTCCGCGTCGAGAGATACTTGGTATATTTCCAGTCCTTGTTTTGCGTATTCATTATATAGTTCGCGAAGCATCAGGTTGTGAGGAGCTCCGGCAGGCGACTGGAATACAGAGAAATCGAGCAAAACGACTTTGCCTTTCAGGTCGGTCAGCTTGCGCACATTTCCTTTCACATCACGCAAGGCAATGTCGATAATACCGGTTTCTACGATTTTGTCCTGTGGAATTTCCAGAGCTTTTGTTTGCGGCTGACGCGTGTTCTTCATTCCTTTGATTACAATATTATAAAGGTTCTTGGAACGTACCGCATGAGGAAACGCATTGTTGAGGCTCGTAGCAACAGCTGCGAAACATTTCACATCGTCTTTATTGTTCAACGGATCGAATATCAGATAATTATTGAGCTTCTGGAACAGGGCAAAGTAAGCTGCAGCCGTGTTGGGAGCAGCAAAAATATAGTTCACTTTGACATCTTCCTTATAGTTGTTGAGCAATGTTGCCAGGCTGTCTTCAAATACATCATGCCCTATTCCGTTGCTGCGCAGGGATGCCAGTAAATTGTCCACCTCTTTTTGAAGGCGAATCTGCTTCAACGTCAGTTCTTTTATCTTATTGCTGTTTTCCGAACCTTCCACCGTATAAGTAGTAGAGAAATCCACATACGGAGCTTTGATTTGAATTGTTTCGATAGAATCTACAGAAAAATTGATGATTTTGTCGTCAATCCGCAAACGGTAAAATTCGGGTGACTCGGGACGAGGCTGCTTGAAACTGAATGTACCTTCCCCTTTCAGCTTCACTGAATCGAGCGGAACAATACCTTCCAGACCGGAAGCTTCGAGATAAAGCATTTTACCGTCGGCTCCTGATACATCCCCGTTCACCTGGAATTTAGGGCCAGAACTACAAGCAGTAATAGTAAGTGCGGCGAGCGCTGCAAAAGTAACCTTTTTCATATAGTGTGTGTTATTAACGAGATGCAAATATACTTCTTTTCGAGATTAGTCAAAGCATTTTGCTGTGTTCTTCATCCTAATTTTGAAAAAAAATCAGTTCGCCACTAACTTTTTACCTCATTTCCACCTAATTACCACGATAAATGTATATCTTTGCAGGAATTTTGAAAGAAAAAGTATAGATAAAACAATTTTTATGATTAACCCAATTGTTAAGACAATCGAGTTACCTGATGGAAGAACCATCACGCTCGAGACGGGAAAGTTGGCAAAACAGGCAGACGGTTCTGTAATGCTCCGCATGGGAAACACCATGTTGTTAGCTACTGTTTGTGCCGCTAAAGATGCAGTTCCCGGAACAGATTTTATGCCTTTACAGGTAGAGTACAAAGAAAAATTTGCGGCATTCGGCCGTTTTCCCGGTGGTTTCACCAAGCGAGAAGGTAGAGCTTCTGATTATGAGATTCTGACTTGCCGTCTTGTCGACCGTGCTCTCCGTCCTTTATTCCCCGATAATTATCACGCAGAGGTATATGTGAACATCATCCTCTTTTCTGCTGATGGTGTGGATATGCCGGATGCATTGGCAGGACTTGCCGCTTCTGCAGCACTTGCCGTTTCAGATATTCCTTTCAACGGACCGATTTCTGAAGTACGTGTAGCACGTATCGATGGTCAGTTCGTTATCAATCCTACTTTTGAACAACTGGAAAAAGCTGATATGGATCTGATGGTGGCCGCTACTTATGAGAACATCATGATGGTAGAAGGTGAAATGCACGAAGTATCCGAAGCTGAATTGCTGGAAGCAATGAAAGTAGCTCATGAAGCTATCAAGGTTCATTGTAAAGCACAGATGGAGTTGACTGAAGAGGTTGGAAAAACAGTGAAACGTGAATACAACCATGAAGTGAACGACGAAGATTTGCGCAAGGCTGTTCGTGAAGCATGCTACGAAAAAGCTTACGCTGTTGCCGCTTCCGGAAACAATAACAAACACGAACGTTTTGCTGCTTTCGAAGCTATCCGTGAAGAATTCAAAGCTCAATTCTCTGAAGAAGAGTTGGACGAAAAGGGTGCGTTGATCGACCGTTACTACCACGATGTAGAAAAAGAAGCCATGCGCCGTTCTATCCTTGACGAAGGTAAGCGTTTGGATGGTCGTAAGACTACTGAAATCCGCCCGATCTGGTGTGAGGTTGGTCCTCTGCCTGGTCCTCACGGATCTGCTATCTTTACTCGTGGTGAAACACAATCACTGACTTCTGTTACTCTGGGTACCAAACTGGATGAGAAGATCATTGACGATGTTTTGGAACACGGAAAAGAACGTTTCTTATTGCATTATAATTTCCCTCCTTTCTCTACAGGTGAAGCAAAAGCACAACGTGGTGTAGGTCGTCGCGAAATCGGTCACGGTCACTTGGCTTGGCGTGCTTTGAAAGGACAGATTCCTGCTGACTATCCGTATGTAGTACGTGTGGTTTCAGATATTCTCGAATCTAACGGCTCTTCTTCTATGGCTACTGTATGTGCCGGAACATTGGCATTGATGGATGCTGGTGTGAAGATCAAGAAACCGGTATCAGGTATCGCTATGGGATTGATTAAGAATCCGGGCGAAGAAAAATATGCTGTATTGTCTGATATTCTGGGTGACGAAGACCACTTGGGTGATATGGACTTCAAAGTAACGGGAACAAAAGATGGTATTACGGCTACCCAGATGGATATCAAGGTAGACGGTCTGTCTTACGAAATTCTGGAACGTGCTTTGAATCAGGCAAAAGAAGGACGTATGCACATTCTGGGTAAGATTACTGAAACAATCGCTGAACCACGTGCTGACCTGAAAGAACATGCTCCACGCATTGAAACGATGACAATTCCTAAAGAATTTATCGGTGCTGTAATCGGCCCTGGTGGAAAAATCATCCAAGGTATGCAGGAAGAAACCGGTGCTGTGATTACTATCGAAGAAATTGATGGTATGGGACGCATCGAAGTTTCCGGAACAAACAAAAAATGTATTGATAATGCAATGCGCATGATTAAAGCAATCGTTGCTGTTCCTGAAGTGGGCGAAGTTTATAAAGGTAAAGTTCGTTCTATTATGCCTTACGGTGCATTCATCGAATTCTTGCCGGGCAAGGATGGTTTGCTGCACATCTCTGAAATTGATTGGAAGCGTCTGGAAACAGTAGAAGAAGCTGGAATTAAGGAAGGTGATGAAATCGAAGTAAAACTGATTGATGTTGACCAGAAAACTGGTAAATTCAAACTTTCAAGAAAAGTGTTGATGCCAAGACCAGAAAAGAAATAAGAACGCGATAGCGTCTATATATAAAGAAGGCTGTTTCAATTTTGAAACAGCCTTCTTTTTTTATTAGTATCATCCGGGGTTGAACTGTTTTATATATAGAGTTAGTATATATTAGATTTATTCAGTTTATTAAAACCTTTAAAAAGATGAAAGACACCTTGTTATATCCTCCCCAAAAAAAGAATCGGAAAGTACCCCCATACTTCCCGATTCGAAACAGTCAAAAATCGACCTTAATCAATTTATTAACTTAACACGTTG